>Ga0302325_10025969_pt1 | contig 12169 bp, 9 predicted proteins | sample Palsa_T0_2_FD_201948 | JGI IMG/M metagenome (GOLD analysis project Ga0302325, IMG submission 201948) | Peat permafrost microbial communities from Stordalen Mire near Abisko, Sweden - Palsa_T0_2 | ecosystem: Environmental > Terrestrial > Soil > Palsa > Peat permafrost | place: Sweden: Abisko...
CGGGCGACGTGGGCGATCTGGGAGTGGACGTGCAGCTGCATGTCGCCGTCCCGGGAGGTGTGCTGCAGCCAGTGCGCCACGGCCAGGTCGGCCTCGTGCCACTGGCCGGTCTCCCGGCCGTGGACCCGGGTGTTGTGCGAGCCGGTGCGGGTGTAGCCGGCCTCGCGCTGGAAGTAGCCGAGGCCAGCTCCGATGGCCTGGTGGATCATGTCGTCGACTTCGGTGACCAGCGCGGTCCAGTACTGGTCGCCTTCGTGGTCGCGTGCCTGGCGGGCCAGGCGGGCGTTCTCGCCGAGGGAGGCGTGGAAGATCGAGATCGATTTAGACAGGGACAGGGTCAGGTCGAAGAACAGGGGGCTCTGGCGGGCCTTGCGGACGGCCTCCGTGCGCAGTTCGCGCTTGCGCTCGGCGGTGGCGTGCGGCTCGGCGGCCAGCAGCTGAGCGTACACGTCGGCGGCTTTGCGGCCGCTGGCCGGGGACCTGCCAAGCTGGGTGCCGTCAGGGGCCTGGCGCTCGCCGAACAGCAGATCGTAGGGCTCGCGGTCGATCTTCTGGCCGGGCTCCAGGCCGAGGGCCCTGGCACCAGGGCCCCACCAGCGGCCCGGGGGCTCTCCCCCGCTTTCGCTGGCCTGGAGATAATAGCTGGCCGCGTCCTTGACCGGGCCGCGGTCCACCTGCTTCCAGATGTACTCAAGGTCATACCCCTTGCTCAGGGTCGCAACAACCGCCACTAATCCCCGCGCCTCCACGGGCCGTGGTGGCAGAAGTTCCCATGATCATCAACATGATGCATGGGTGTGATGCTCTTGAACTTGACCATGCACCAAGGTGGCAAAGTGGGCGAGCAAGATCAGAAACGAGGAACGCGCCAAACGGACATTGCGGGCACATATGAACGGTGCCTACGCTGTCCGGCGGAAGATTGCGAAGTCCAGATTTAGGTAGCGAGCGACCTCGCGAGGTCCAGACTTACCTCGCGTATCGCACCTGGGACCGGGCCGGGGTGGGCGATAACTTGTTGCGTCGTCTGGCCGCGGCGCGGGCCATAGGACGCTACCGGCGGAAGGCGCAGCGAAGTGCTGCCATAGTCACGGCGTCCTCATGAGCGCGTTCGTCGGCGCGCACGAGCAGTGGCTGACCGTGGCCTGGCTGCCCGCCTACGCGCCGGAGTTGAACCCGGTCGAGGGCACCTGGCCGACCGTTGAAGAACAGCGTGGGTTACCTCGGCTCCTGCAGCTCACCGCGCCAGCCGACCGCCATCGTGAAGAACCGGGCTCAAGCGCTCCCGGTACCGGTCGGCCCTTACCCACGGATTCCTCGCCCAGACCGGACTCAGCATCCAATCCAAACCAGCGTAGACCCAGACCTTGGCCTTTCAAGCCCTGTAGCCAAGCGCAGACCCTAGGGCGTGGAGTCTCCACCGACCCGGCGGGACCTGACGTGAGTGCCGGGCCAGAGACCAGGCCCGAACGGGCGCGCCGAACCGAAGGCGCAGCAGTCGCAGGAAGAAAGAAACTTAGCGCTATGCTTCGCACGTAAGTGCGCTCAACAGCATCGGTCATGGAGAGGGTTAATGGCTGCACAGATTGCACCTGAGGATCAGCGGGCGGAGCTCGCTGATCAACGTCGTAGGGTTGACTTCGATACTTACGATGTCACAGTTGATGAGCTGCTGCGTCGAGTTGCGCGAAAGCGGATTGACATAGCCCCCATATATCAAAGGCAATTTCGTTGGGACTTCGCCCGTCAATCTAGGCTTATTGAGTCAGTCCTACTTGGCATTCCGGTCCCCCCTCTATTCATGGCCACGAATAGTGGCGTGGACAACCAGAATCAATGGGAAGTAGTTGATGGCCTCCAACGGTTGCTAACGCTCGTTAACTTTGCCGGAGATGAAAATACGCGGATTGCCGCTAAGCTTGATAACGAGAGGCCGCTCATCCTGACCGATATGGATAAGCTTAAGAAATTTGACGGTTTCGAATTCGCGGGTCTGCCTGATGATATTAGAACAGCATTCGAGGATCGCCCTATCAGGGTAGTCGTACTAAATGACAAGAGCGACCTTCAAGTCAGATATGATCTGTTCGAGCGTTTGAATACTGGCGGAGTTCGCCTAACCCCCCAAGAAATTCGCGAGTGCGTTTACAGAGGTGCCTTCATGAACCTTCTGGATGAGCTCGCTCATACACAGGACTTCCGCAAGGTAGTGATCCTCGCCGAAAATAGGTGGAAAGATGGCACGCCTCAGGATTTTGTGCTGCGGTTCTTCGCTTTTCTGGAAAATTATCGGCACTTCTCCCATCTAGTCGACGGATTTCTTAAGGACTTTACCGACGCCGCACATAAAGATCCGCGAGTCGAAGAGAGACGTTCAGTATTTGAACAGACCTTCGGTTTTCTCGCTAGATGCTTTCCGGAGGGCCTAACCGGAAAGTCTGGCCAGACTCCGGTAAACCTGTTCGAAGGGGTCTCTGCTGGATGCGCTCTTGCGCTAAGACAGGATTCACAACTGCATCCGGTTGTCGATCCTCCCTGGATAAGATCTGATGATCTTCGTAGGTTCACCACCGCAGCGACAAATACTCGCCCGAAGGTCCGAGGGCGGATCGAGTACTGCCGGGATCAGTTCCTTGCCGACGCTGATTAGCTGCCAGCTGCATAGAGCAGAATTCCAGCAACGCATGGATGTGGTGCGTTCGCTGTTGAATGCCGCGCATCCGGCAACTGGAGCCACACTTCACCCGGACATCTCAAAGGAAGCTCGCGGGCTAGCGGTTTTGCTACTTTACGCGGCATACGAGAACTTGCTTACGACGCTATCGAGGTCACTTTTGGAATCGGCTACTCGCCTCCATGTAGGCAATAGACGGTTGAGGAACGGATTTAAGATCTTTGCAGTGCATTCTATGCTGCAATCAACAAGCGACTCCCCGCAGACAGCTATCTGGCGGTCCGGGCTCGACCTAATGGAAACGCTGTCCGATGGCCGCAGGTGTACTATCTCTCCAAACCTTTTCCCCAATGACGGTACAAACTTTCGCCGCTCGCAGGTGCAAACATTCTGCAATGTATATGGGCTTCCTGATCCCGGCCCTGTCTTGCGCGAGGTTTGGTCGAGGCTGGATACCATCGTAATAGAACGCAATGCGATTGCACATGGAGGGGAAAATCCGGGGGACGTCGGCCGCCGATATACTCTAGCGGATCTAAATGTTCTGGTAGATCTTTGGGATCGGCGCTGGATGGAGTTCATAACCTGGGTAGAGAACGCCGCTTCGTCACGGGATTTCTATAGGGCACCGCGATGACGAAGGTAGGTGCCGCAGCACGCCCCAGGCAGCGCGCCAACCCGATCCCGCAACTACCGCAACCCAGACCGGTGTGCCCCCTCCTAAACAGTGTGTCAGGCCCTTGCGCTGCCTGGGCTTCTCTTGCTCAGACGGTGTACTGCATGAGGTGGTCGAGGACAGTGAGGTGAGCGTGCCACCCATCCAGGACCGGCGTCGTCTCGCCGAGCCACACGGGTTCGGTCGGGGCATGACCAGCGAGTTGGTCGCGGATCCCACCCCTCGACACAACGATGCAGGCTTGTCTGTGTCGGCTCAAAAGGACGCACAGTCGACCGGCGTCCAGGTGGAACTGGCTCGCATCGCGCCTGCCTGAGAGCGGGTGCCAGACGACGACGATCTCGAATTCACGGCCTTGGAGGACGTTGGCGGTGTCGACGACGACCTCGTCGACGGGGACCCCAGTCCGTGTACGGGCGTTCTGCAGGGCGGTGCGAATGTGGTCCCGTTGGTCGCGGTGGGTGACGCCGACAGCGATGTTGCTGGGCTGCAGGCCCCGGATTCCGTATTCGTCCTCGATGGTCATATCGGCGTCGACGAGTTCCTTGACGACGTCAACGATCGCCCCGACGGCATCGGGGTCGGTCTGCGGCATGTAGAGGTCGTCGAGCTCGAAGTAGGCCCACCCGTGTCGTGTCGCACTGTTGACCGCATCTGCCGCCCGTCCGCGATGCAGCGGGGTGACACCGCGTCGTAGTCGCCGCTGTTGCGGCTGGGTGCCGGCGGTGAAGGGGATCTCGTAGAAGGCGTCACAGACCACGCCCGCTGCGTGGCTGGGGAGGCGCCACGAGATCGGCAGGGCGAGGCGGGCGGTGGCCGACTGGGTGGTAAGGATTGTCGCGGCCGCGGTTTCGACCGGCGAGAGCGACCGACCGCGGAATCGGGTGTCGTCGGCGGTGGTGAAGGGGGCCAACTGACCGGGGTCGCCGACCAAGAGGAGCGACTCCATCATGACACCGATCGGGAGTAGGGAATCCGAACGCATCTGGTACGCCTCGTCCACGATGGCGAAAGGCCAGGTTCGGTCGAAACCGACGGTCGCCCACTTGGCAGCGGTAGCGACGATCACATCGCTGTCGGCGAGGTCGATAATGGAGTTGCTGAACGTCAGCCCCTGCTGGGCGCCGAGGTCGGCGGGCGGGATGTAGTTACCTTTGTGGAGGCGCCCGACGCGCACGGGTGCCGCACCGCGTCGCTGGTCGGCGATGAAGCCACGGATCATGTCGTCGGCCTGGTCATTGGTCTGGACGACGATGGGCACTTGTGCACGTCGTCGTGCACGACGGCCGATCTCTCGGACGAGAGTTGACTTCCCAGCGCCGGGCGGGCTGTCGACTAGCATCGAGCGGGTACCCGCGGCGACGGTGGCCCAGACCTCTTCGCGCGTGGTCGCGGCGGCCTCTGCTGGGTTCACTAGGACTCCTCGGGGTCGTCTTCGATTATCTGCTGGTGCGTCCAGGGGATGTCCTCGACCCTCGACCGCTGGTAAAACTCGGGCTTTCCGTAGGGGCTGAGGACCACCTCGTCGCCCAAGTTGGGCAGAAGCCCAATCGTGGTGCTCTGGTTGGCACCCTTGAATACCTCCGCTCGGATCAGGCCGCTAGCGTCGGAGGGCAGCACTTCCAGCCCCACCCCGGGGTTAGTCGAGAGGAAGAGCGTCGTCCCGGCCGGTCGGGCGAACTCGAGGGCGGGTTCAATGGTGATCAGGGGTCGACGCACCGTCCTGCCGTTGGCGTTCCGGGTCCTGCGCTCAGGGTCGGCTGCCACGACTCGCCCGGCGAGGGCCTCACCGCTGGCAACCGCCGCTGCCATCACTAGCGGGTCGTCCCAGGCCATCTCCCGCTGAAGGTCCTCGGTGCGAGCCTCCAAGATCCTCAGCCGGGTGGCGTCCTGGACGGGAGTGGGGATGTTGCGGAAGAATGCTCGGCCCCCGGCGACCCGGTCGCAATGGTAGGTCCAACTACGCCGGTCTGACTGCCATCGGCCGAGGACGTGGTCGGCGGCCGACAGGGAGCCGAGGCAATCCAACGCCCGCCAACAGTCTGCCCATGCTGGGGCGAGCTGCTCGCGGATCTCACCCTCTAGCTCGCGTCTCACGGCAGACCGCAGAGTCTCGTCATTGGCGGCGTGCCATTCCTGGATCAGCTCGGCGAGAATCTGGGCGTCCCAGTTGGGGTCAGAATCAGGGCCGGCCGGGGGTGATGCCTCGCCTGCCCGGGCGGCCTCCGGGCCGTTCACGCCAGCCGGGGGATCGATCCAGCCCAGCAGGGCCGCCAGATTGAGGTCCTCTGAGGGAAGCTGGCCGGTCTGCCAGTGGGTAGTGAGGGCGTCGGTGGTGGCCAGGACGAGGCTACTTCCAGGCATGAGGTCGGCCAAGAAAGACAGGTGCTTTCCTGCTAGCGGAACCGATGGCGGCGCTGGCGCGTCCCCGTCGGTCCGCAGGTTGCGGGTGAAGCGGCCGACGATTCCGCCAAGCCAGTCGGCGGTGGCGGTGTTGGGGACGACGAGCTGGGGCGCGTCGAGGCATATGCCAGCCTGGTCTCGGCCCTCGAACTGGGAGAGGTAAGCCAGGAACTCCACAGCGAACTCGGCGAGGGCCTCGAACCGTAGGCCGCGGTTACGGGGCTCGGGGACCACCATGCAGCGGGGCTCCTCGTCACGGCCGGTACCCCACATCAACGCGAGGGGCGCGCCGAGATCACCAGCGAGGTGATAGCCGACGAGGACAAGCGGGCGTGGGCTCAGGTGGACGTGACGCCGAGTCGTCTTCGCGACAGCCCGTCGCTCAGCGGCGGCCAGAAGGGCCTGATGGGTGTGCAGGGCGTTCACGCAAGTCCTCCAGCAGCGAATCGGGCAGCGGCGGCGCTCCGCGCGAGGGTGGCGGCGACCGCCGCCTCGGAAGCGTTGGCCGGTGCACGGCGGCCCTCTGCCAGGTCGAGGGCGGCAGCGATGTCGGTGACGTTGCCGCAAACGCCCGCCACAGCCGAACCGAGTCGTGCGGTGGAGCGGTGGAGTTCCGCCTCGTCGCGGCAGTGGTGAAACAGAGGGCAGGAGACGCAGCCGTCGGTGAAGCGCGGAGGCAGCGATGCGAGGGCCTCGCGGACGGCCATGGCGGCCGCGGCCACCTCGTCCGCGCTGGCCCCGTCGGCAGGATGAGCTGGCAGCCCGGTTCCGGTAGGGATGCCGTCGAGGATCTCGGCCGCCTGAGGTACCGACGCGAGTTGGCGGCGCAGCCGACGCACGTACATGTCGATGTCGATGGTCACCGCGGTCGGCCGAAACGAGAGGTTCTCGGGCAGCACGATCATCGTGGTGGTGTTGACCACGTCGGGCGGTGCGCCGATCTCCACCATGAGCTGCTGCAGGCTCAGGACGTAGACTGCGGTCTGGCGGACGGTGGCCGAGGCTTTGGTAGGGTCGGCTCGCCCGTCGATGCAGGGGTAGGACTTGATCTCGACGACGTGAATCCGCCCGTCGACGGCAAATGCCAGCACGTCCTGCTCCAGATAGACGATCTCGCCGCCGAAGTCAAGACGGGTCATGGCATGGCGGATGAGGTTGTAGGCCTGGCTCGGCTCAGTGAGCATCTCTTCGGCCCGCTGGCGGGTGAGCCTAACCCGCAGCTCGTTCATCCTGGTTCCGGTCACGCCCGGGTATGCCTCCCGCAGCGCAGAGGCGGACAGGTCGTGCTGGCGGACCTCGGGGATCTCGAGGCCCAAGTGTCGGCGGGCGAGCGAGACGATCTCCGCCATCCCATTGGCCACGACCTGCTGCTCGAACTGGTTGCCGCGGGTGAGGGCGAACGGCGACTGCCGGTCTCTAGGCAAACCGCTGACCAGGCTGCCGAGCTTGTCGAGGTTGACAGCCGCGGCGTCGAGCACGGTACGGCGCTGGCACCCTGGTGCCTCCAGCGCACCGGCCACGCGGCGGGCGTTGAGGGGCTGCCGCAGAAACTCTCCCCGGAAGCTGTCAAGCGGGCCTGCCGTGTTGGTCATCGTGATCCTCCGGCGGCGTGTGATGTGACCGCGCGGATCTGGGTGCCGAACAAAAGTGCTTTGGCGTCGAGCTGGGCATGGGCTCGCTCCGCGGCTTCGGATCGCTCCAGTTCGTCGGTCTCCTCGATCTCCTTCAGCTCCGCTCGAGCAGCCTGGATCACGGCCTGGGGCTCGGCGCCGAACGGCTTGACGCCCGGGATGGTCGCCCCTAGGCGGGCCATCAGTCGCATCATCGGGGCCTCGTAGTTCGTGCCCGCCACGGTCGATGCCTCCTCAGCCAGCGCGACCGTGCTGTGCAGCATGTCGACGCGAGGCGAGAGTGGGGCAATTAGCCGCAGGCCAGTCGGCCAGGCGGAGAGCGCGACCGTGCCACGTACGGGAGTGAACCGGTCGTAGGTCAGCGCCGGGACGACGTAGACGTCACGTGCTTGCCGTCCAGGCAGCTCCTGAGATTTCTGCCAGCTTCGACCCTCGTCACGGCGCAGGTAGGAAAGCTTGGCGGTATCAACCCGCTCTGCCCAGCGGGACTTGGTGACGTCGGAGACCAGGCGCGCACTCGAAGGGCGACCCGTCAGCTGCAGAGCCCGGATCACCTGATCTCGCAGAGGGACCGAGGACTCATACGACGACGTAGACGGGGCGACGCCCGGGTTGCTCTTGTGCACCAGGCGATTCCTGCGCCGCTCTAGCACGGCGACGTGTTGGAGCAGCCGAGTCGCCTCGGCGACATCGCCGGACATGGTCGCATCAAGCAGCGCATCGTTGGCATTGCGGAGAGCGGTGACGACCTCGATGAGATCCCGCGCGGCTTCCATGAAAACCATGGTACCACGTTATCCATGTTTTCCATGGAAGTCGGTGTCTCTGCTACTGGAGGATCAGGATGCTCTCCATAGCCGAAGCCTTCGCGCGGTACTGCCGGGTGCGGGGGTTCATGCTCGCCCGGTTCCGGATCACTGGAAAGTCCTGGCGCTCTGCGGACGCGAAGCCGAGAGCGACCGCCATCTCACCCAGGATCTGCGCGGTGTCATTGTGTAGGTCCTTGTAGTAGTTGTCTTGCACAACCAGGACCGCGGGAGCGCCGTCCTTCATCACCCGACGCAGCTCACCAAGCGAGCTCCACATGCCGGCGTAGTACTGGCGAAAGTACTTCGTGTAATAGCCAGCCGACGCCTTGCTGCCGTGCGCAGCCACCCCCTCAAGGAACACCGTCGCTCTGTCACCCCACTGCTCCGGGGTGCCACACTCACCGGTCATCGTCGGGGTCCCCACCATCTGGTCGCGCAGGAGCTTGATGTCCTCCTCTCCCGCACCCAGGACCGCCAGCTCAGGTCGGGTAGCGACGCCGTAGTCGATCCGCGTGCAGTAGGGCGGCGAGCTCACGACCGCGTCGACGGCGCCGTCCTCCAGCGAAAGGCGCCGACTGTCGCCCAGACCAACTCGAATATCAACACCACCGTCGTAGTTGTCTCGGTGCAGGCCCGCAGCCAACTCCGTCGCCGACAGCCGAAACTGGGTCACGATCTCCTCACGACTCGGGCCCAGTCGGTCTGTCTCCTCGACCCGTTTCCACCAAGTCGGGTTCGTGCCGGCACGCGGTGCAATCAGCACCCGCACGGTCCGGAAAAGGACGGTGTAGAAGAAGGCGGCGAGCGTGCTCATTCCCGATGCACCCTCGTATGCCGGCTGAGAGGCGGTGCCGCTGTCGACAAGGAGCCGGTGCACACTCTGCTGTAGCCCGCGAATCGAGCCGACTGCCTGTTGGCTGAACCAGAACCGGAGCGGGTCATCGTCCAACTCAACGCCGGCAGCATGGGCTACGACGTCCTCACCCAGCGGGTCGATGCTTGCCCACACTCCCGCGCCTAGCAGCCTGGCCCGGGACACCACCACCAGTGCGGGATTAACGTCGAAGCCGATCGCGGGGATGTTCTTGCTAGCGGCGATGACTGTGGTCGTTCCTGTCCCATTCCAGGGATCAAGCACTAGCTTCGCATTTGTGGCCGACTCCTTCAGCGCTTGTTCGGCGAAGCCGGCGGAGTAACCCGCGTAGTAGCGATACCACGAGTCCACAGGGTCGCAACTAGCACCCACCTTAGGGTTCACGAAGGTCCCTGACATCACCGAATACCTCTGATCTCTGGCATGTGGTACTGCTAGGCGAAGATCTTGTCCATTACCTCCGCGCCCTGGATGAGCGCGGGCCGGATCTCATGGCGGTAGACCAACTCGGTCGTAGCCGTCCGATCGTGCCCGGCCAAGAGGGCGATGCTCTCGACCGGCACGCCGTTGGCGGACAGGACCGACACAAAGGTGTGCCTCATCTCCCGAGGGACCCAGTCCTCGCCAAGGCCCGCCTTCTTGGTGATCACACGGAACGCGCGGATGACGTTATTCGCGCTCAGCGGCGTGCCGACCCGAGACGCGAAGACCAGGCCGTGCTCCTGCCAAAGTTCACCGGCCATCAGCCGGTCTCGCTCCTGCTGATCCCGCTGCTGGCCCAGCGCCTTCACGCAACGCTCTGGCAGCGACAGGGTCCTCCGCGACTTCTCAGTTTTGGTGTCGCCACCCTCGCGCTCCGAACGCCAGACGTAGAGCGCAAAGCGGCCTTCGCCCGCCCAAGACGGGTCGAATTCGGCGCTGGTGACCGGCTGCCACCCGGCCGAATCATCCACCCACGTAACCACGTGATCCCAGCGCAGCGCGCGGGCCTCCTCGGTGCGGATGCCGACTAGGAGGCTCAGCACCACGTACGCGTGCAGGCGCGTACGCTCCGCCGCGGCCAGCAGGGCCTTCGCTTCAGCCAGCGTGAAGCTCTTTGACGGCCTCCCGCTGCGGCCCTGCGGCGCCTTCACCAGGGCCGCGACGTTGCGCCCGACGAGATCGTCAGCCTCGGCGTGCCGGATCGCTCGTTCCAGAGAGTTCCTGGTGATCTGCAAAGACCGGGTGGAGTAGCGGTTCGCGAGCTGGTTGAGCCCCGACCGGATATCGCCTGCACTCAAGACACGCAATGGTCTGGCCCCGATCGCGTCAAGCAGTGGCCCCAGCAAGCCTTCGTAGAGCGTGCGCGTCCGGTCGGACGTGCCGTCCAAGCCCTCGCGCAGCCAGTCGTCGACCGCCTGCCGCACCGTGTAGGTGCTCGATGACTTGACTCCGGCGTTCACCTCCTGGTGCAGCGCCTGGAGCTTGGCCCGGACCTCCTGCTTAGTCTTGCCGGAGACCTTCCGCCGGATCCGCTTCCCGTCGGGGCCGTAGCCGAGGGAGACCGCGCCCATGTAACGGTTCCGCGCAGCGTCCAGGTAGATCCCGTCTTCGCCGTGCCCACGGCGCCTGACATTCGTCTCGGACATGGCGGGAGCGTAACACTTTGGCTCCCAGTTTGGCTCCCAGCCACGCCGTCCGCTGAGGCCCTATGGCTCTGACCTGCGCCCCGACCGCGACTCGAACGCGGGACCTACTGCTTAGGAGGCAGTCGCTCTATCCGCTGAGCTATCGGGGCCTACCGAGGGTCTAGCCTACCTGGGCGGCCGTTACGAAGCGCCATGCCTCACCAACTGGCACAGCCTTCCCCCTTGCTGCACGGTAACCAGCATCTGCACGCCAGCCGGCGACACGCGCTAGCTCAGAGCCGGGCCAGGCGTGGCGGGCTAGCGGGGCGTGGTGCGGTCCGGGCGGAAGGCAGGTCCGTGACCGGGCACGATCACCGTGGCGAAGGACAGCAGCAGGTCGCGGCTGACGTGCAGGGCTCCGGCGTCGGAGCCGAGCGGATCGTCGGCGGGGCCGGCGGCGGCCCACCACGCGTGCGTGCAGGCGAATACGTCGCCCGGTGTGGACGCCACCGTGGAAATGTCCTGCTCGGTGTGCCCGGGGGTGCGCAGCAACCGGACCGAGGGCCCGATCTCCGCACCGTCAGCGTCCCGGTCGATCCACCGGTCCCCCATGTAGACGGCCCAGTGATCATGAATGCGCGCCGCGGGGAACAGCGCCGCGTTGACCGTGTGATCGGGGTGATGATGGCTGAAAACCACGTCCGTTACGTCCGTGGCCTGGGGTCCGTGATCGGCCAGCGCGGTCAGGAGGGCCGCCCGGGAGGCCACCATACCGGGGTCGACCACGATGACCGCGGGTCCGTCGATGATCAGCGTGACGGTCCCCGCCACCCGCTCGTCGTCGCCGTCCCGGCCGACATAGCCCTCATGCAGGACATGGACCGACGCTGAGCCGCCCGGCGCGATCTTGAGATCCGTCACAAGGCCGACCTTACCGGGCTGTCATCTCGGCCCATAGGTCTGTCCCGCGCGGAGCGATCTTCAGCGGGTCACGCGGGATCAGGATTGTGTGGCTGCGGCAGCGTGCACACGCTTCCGGGCCGGGTGCCGCATGGAGCCTGGGCGAGCGGATGGTTGGTAGCCTCGCCTGCCCCGGCAGCCTCACCCACCCGGTGCCCAGCGGCACCGTGATAGTCGTGGAGACGGCCGCGAGCGGACGCGCCGACTCTGCCGGAGTCCGTCCCGACCGCCGGCTGACCATTGAAGCCGTATTAGTCTGTGACGCCTCGTACTTGGCGGCAACATAGTGCGCAAAGTGTACACTTTTAAGTTATGGACGAGTCTTACAGCCTGACGTCGGCCCGGAACCACCTGGGTGAACTAGTCTCCCGGGCCCGGTATTCGCATCGTCCGGTGGCGATCACCGAACACGGTAAGCCCTCGGTCGCCATCATCAACATCGACGACCTCGCCGACCTGGAAGACCAGGCCGCCCTAGCCGCCCATTACGCGGCCCGGCTGGCGGGACGCGGCGGCGTCCCGCTGGCTGACCTGG
>Ga0302325_10025970_pt1 | contig 12169 bp, 9 predicted proteins | sample Palsa_T0_2_FD_201948 | JGI IMG/M metagenome (GOLD analysis project Ga0302325, IMG submission 201948) | Peat permafrost microbial communities from Stordalen Mire near Abisko, Sweden - Palsa_T0_2 | ecosystem: Environmental > Terrestrial > Soil > Palsa > Peat permafrost | place: Sweden: Abisko...
ACGATCCGGCCGCCCGTTAGCCAAGCCAGGGTTCGCCCGGCCTCGTCCGCCTCGTCCTGCCGGAATTGGCTGGAGTCGCCTTTCATTGCGTCAGAGGGCAGCGACCGGGGTCGGGACCGCGGGTCGTTGTCATCGGGTACCAACCTGGCGGCGCAGGAAGTGGACCTGAGCTGGACTTTTGCAACGAAGATTAACAGGCGCTCGCGACGCGCCGAAGTCTTGTCAGAATAGGTAGGCGTGTCCTGTCAATCTTTTCTGCATCTCGACAGTTGGTGTAGCCCAAGCGCGCGGTCAGCGTTGCGATGCAACGGTACCGATGTCGTCGGGCCGGCTACGGGGCGTCCTGGCCTTTAAGCAGTCGCCAGGCCGGGCACTTCCATCAGGAAGAATCATCAACACCCAATCGCGACGCATCACGGTAATTCGAATCAGTCTGTAGCGCAATCAAATACAAAGCGGCTCGCAACGCCGCGCTATTCAGTGCATTTAAAGATGTTGTGCCACAATGCGATAACGAATTCAGAGTAGTTCGCTGGTAACGCCGCATATTCGATTTCCCCATATTCGAGCGTTATCAGTCTGGCCTGACGCTGACCGCGACCAAGACCTTCTAGGGCGTGAAATGGTGTCCGAGTCGCTGTGGGTCGATGCGCCCCGCCCGCTAAGAATGCTCACCGATTATGTTGCAGGCCGCCCGAGTTTAGCTGGTGCTGTACGCCCAATAGTCGTACGCGCCGGGCACCGGGCATAACGAATGGTACGCAGCCAACACGAACTGCCCCGCTTGGTCGCTGGTCAGCTGGGGATGGTCCCGCACTAGGTCCGCGGCCACCTGCGTACCCGGGGCTCGCTGATCCCACAGTTGCCTACACACGCTATAGCCGTTTCCCAGCATCGCAGGATCCGTTCCGGTGACGCCGGCGGCCCGCGCGGCGGCCAAGAAGTTCGGGACGGCGTCAGGTTGCGGTGCCCCGACAGCGCCGGCCGTCGTGACCGGGTCGGCGCTGGCCGGCGCGGCCAGGCCGATGGAGATGAGGGCTCCAACGGCACCGAGCAGCACTCTTACGTTCATCAGAGGCCTCCCGTTTGCGTGTTGTTTACCTGTGAAACTACCACAGTTCATGTTTAGGACGCCTGCGCTTAATGCTGCTTGCCGCACTCGGGGTGTCTAACTGTCCGTTTTGCATGCTGGTTCGCAAGTGGCTTGCCGCCGGCGTCGTATCACCGGATGCCGCCAGGCTTGCCGCGGTTTCTTTTGGACTACACGGTGGCGCAACGTTCGATCCCGGCTCCTGTTGCCGCGTGCGACGGCAGGCAGGCGCATCGAGAAACCGAAGTCCGCCCTATTCGCGGGCCCTAGGTACCGTGGTCAACCTCGCGGAACTGTTCTCCTAACCGCACCCGCGAGCCACGCGCACGGTCGACCGCCTACACCCGATGGGGACCAATTCAATGGATGGCCGCCGAAACCCTGCTCACCATCGGCCAAACACCTCAGCCACCGCGGCTGGACCAACACCGCCGTCCACAGCGTCCTCAGCGGCGCCATCGCCGCACCCGCCGCAGCAGCCGCCGCCCGTGGATGTTCGGTTGGACCGACTTCGATCAGAACGAGTTACCAAAGTACAGCTGCAGAGACTCGAAAAGGCTCTCGAATAATCCGCTGGAGCCGATCCCGTGCTCGAGTGCGCCGACAAACGCGTCGACGTTGTTGAAGGTGTCGGGGATGTCGACGTTGGTGATCAGGCTGCCGGGGTCGGTCGCCGTGGTGCCGTCGGCGATTTCGGCCGGCGTCAACCCCAGGTACTCGGCGTGCGTGGTGAACAGGCCCTCGATCGTTCCCAGCAGACCCCCGGATTCGAAGTCCTGTTGGAACTGGGCGACCCCATCGCCGTCCAGCGAGTAGATGGTGGTGGGGTACAGATCATCCGGCGTCACGTTTCCGAGGACGCCGTCAAAGCCCAGGTCAGTAAGAAGCGTGTTCGTCACGCTCGTGCCGAATAACGAGTCCAGGTCTGGCACCAGATTGGGCCATACGCCGGTGTCCGCAAGGGAAGGGTCGCCGATGAACACGAAGTGCAGATCAGAGCTGGGTATGCCGTCTGCTTCGAGTTGAGTCATGGCGATCGACTCGGCGGTGGCGCTTTGGGAGTATCCGAAGATCGTCAGCGGGTCCGAGGCGCTGAAAGCGCCTGGATTCGCGGTGAATTCGTTCTCCACAGCCAGAGTGACGTCGTCCGCGGCCGTGATGCTGCTCGGGCCCTGTTGGATCAGTTCGGGCGTCGTCAGCACCTGCAGCGGCGCGGCGCACGGGTCGGTCCCGACCATGTCGCAGACCGTCGAGGAGGTCGCACCATCGTCGAATCCCAACGGATGCAGATAGAGATCTTCGGCAGACTGCGCGAAAGTGGTCGACGGCGTCGACTCGAAGGTTCCGCCCAGGATGATGGCCGTGTCGCTGCCAGCCAGCGGGCCGAGCACGGTGTCATCGGCATGGGCTGTTTGGCTGAATAGCATGCTGGTCCCGCCCCCGATCATGCCGATAGCGACGACGCGCGCAAGCAATCTGGCCGAATTCATCACTGCCCCTTTTGCTCTTACCGACGCGCTTGCAGTGTGATCTGCGTCCGCATCGTCGTATCGGACGCTGATCGTAACCAGGCGGGACGCGCACCCGTCGGCTTTTCTCTAAAAAGTTAGAGTATTTTCATCGCCCTCAGATAGTCTGCTGGGCGTCGTCCGCGACGCCTCGGCCCACAGCTAGGGGTGTTGCCTCAAGCGCCGACGTAGCCAAGGCACTCCTCGCCACGCTGGGCGTCACTGGGCTTGCCTAAAGTGACTTTTTCGACGCCGCATGCCTGGCGCGGCTGACGATGTCGGAATCGGCTCAGTTGCAGGATCATTCGATGTAATGACCGTCAGAGAAGGTAAACTCCGAGCTGTAACTAGGCCGCGGAAATACAATCCAGAGCAGCGTCGGCGAGAACTATGCGATGCCGCTCTGGAGTTGCTGGCCAACGACGGTGCGCGCGGACTCAGTCATCCGAAAGTCGATCGGCACGCAGGGATGCCGACTGGCACCACGTCTGCCTACTATCGCACCCGAAAAGCACTACTTATCGGTGCGGCCCGACGCATGAGCGACCTCGACGAGGCCGACCTCAGTCGCATGATCGAACTCACCGATAACGATGACCAACGATTCTCGGGAACATTAGGGCTGGCCACAATGGTCGTACTGTCAGGCCAATCGCCCTGGATTATCCGCACCAAAGCTCGACATGAGTTGGTCGCACTTGCCGGACGCGACCCCGACCTTGCCCGCACGATCAACAACGTGGCAGAACGGTTCGAGGCTTTGCAGCGCGCACTCATCACCCAGTGGCAACCAGCGGACAGCGATCCAGACTCAGCGCTCATTGACGACCAGGTCTTCGCCGTTAGCCGTTTTATCACCGGTGTCATGTACGACTTCGTTCGCGGCGGTGAGAACACCCGCGACGTCGAGCACCTGGACTCCACGATCCAAGCCATCCTTCAAGGAGTTCGTGACTGCTACCAGCGGAAGAAGCCTCAGTAACACTCATCCACGACACACGTTGCACGACCATCTATTACGAGCCAAACGCCTTCCCCGCCCGTCTGACGCGGCGGGGAAGTGTATTTGTCGAGCTGGCCTCGACCGGGGACCGCGGGCAGTTGCTCTTTTCACTGTGCAGCCGCCCGCTGCAGTGGTAAGCCGAATCATGTTGCAGCGCAGCAGTTCCCGCTGCCACAGGATCCTGGTCCGTCGTTGGCGTTGCAGGTCAAGTGATTTCAGCTGGTGCTGTACGCCCAATAGTCATACGCGCCGCCGGGCACCGGGCACAGATCGTGGTATGCGGCCAGCACGAACTGTGCCGCTTGGTCGCTGGTCAGCTGTGGATGATCTTGCACCAGGCCCGCGGCTATCTGAGTACCCGGCATCAGCCGAACCCACAGTCTCCTGCACACGCTGTAGCCGTCTTCCAGCATCGCCGGATCCGTTCCGGTGATGCCCGCCGCGCGAGCGGCAGCCAGGAAGTCCGGGACGGACTGGGGTTGCGGTACCGGGCTAGCGCCAGCAGGCGCGGCCAGGCCGAGGGAAATGACGGCTCCAATGGCACCGACGAGGACTTTTCCGATCATGAGCGATTTCCTGTTCACTTTATGTCCTTATTAGCGATGTTCTTAGTTAATGTATTGAGATACCTGTGCTTGATCCTGCCGAGTCCTCGGTGGGGTCTTCCCGCCCGGGATGTGTGCCGGTTCGCTGCGGCTAAACGCCTCTTCACCAGCACATTCATGTCGCTAACTGGAGATTTCAGTCGCAGCATTGTTGACCTGACTCGGACGAACGTGCGCGCACCCATGACCCACTCGGTGAGGTGGCACGGACCATTCGGCGGGCGCGCCTGGGTTTCGTGTCGTCTGGTCGTATCGAAACCGCCCGTGATAAGTGCGCGTGATTCGGCGCGATCAATCAGGGTCGGTGACTGCCTTCAGATATCGAGACCGCAGCAGGAAGGAGAGTGGTCCTGCCTTGCCTTGCTTCAGGCCCGAGCCAGACGGCACGAAAGCCGTACCACCGACCTCAGCAGCGAAGAATGCGGAACAGGGATGACGTATGTCGGTTGTCAGAATCCCCCGCGAACGCAGCACAAGGGGCGCCGCGCGGCGGAAATTGTGCCGAATCAAAGGATTTCGGTAACACCGACCAGTCCGAATGCGGCGACAACGGAACCCAGTTCGACGGGAGATCGCGGGTCATCCACACGTAGCGGAATGGCTTTCGCGAAATCGGCACCGGACGCGAGCTACCGCGAGCTTTTAGCGCGATCAAAGATCCCGTCGCGCTGACCGATTGCACCTCTTTGAAGTCATGCTGGACATGCTCGACGGCATGGGTCCACGCGCCCGGTTCCGGAAGTGCGTTGGCGGTGTAGTGCGGGCGCAACGCGGACCCCGCGACCAGCGCCACAAACAAGCCCAGCGCGCAGACGAGAGCTGCGGCGTGTTCTCGCCGCCGAGTCTTCGCGCTACAGCACCCATTCATCGTGCAATAAGCGTACAAAACCAGCCACACGCTGGAGCATTCTGCCGACTGTGAAATGACTGCAAGTTTGCTGAGGCGTCATTCTGGCTGACAGAAGTCTATCGCGGCAATACGAATTCGCTTGTGAGACAGAGTATTGTGCGTAATCATCGCAGCGAGTAGCGTAAGCGCCCCAAGCACTGGAAGTCCCAACCTAAGGGGAATACCGTGCGACAACCTGAGCTAACGAGCCTCATCGGCCTGCGAGACAGCGCTGGGGATCGGCTCCTCCTCCTACGCTTGGACCAGCCCGACGGGACGCGCGGCTACATGCTGAAGGTCGGAACGGGAAGCGTGTTCCTGACTGCCGGCGATCTGGAAGGGCTGAGCACCGTCATCCGGTACGAGTTGGTTTCGGCGAACCAGTTCCGATTCTTCGCCCAGGCGATCTGGCTGCTGATCTTGTGCGCGCTAGTGTGGCTCTTCACATCTGCGGTCACCGGGCCGCTGTTTGCGTACCCCTGGTCGAACTGAAGTCAGCCGGGATGATGGATCCTGTGAGCGATGTCTGATTCTCTGCCCGGGCCATCTAGTTTGTGATCTTGTGCGTGTTCCTGTTCCGGGCCGACACATGGTCAGGGTGGATCGACGCTAAGATTTCGTGACGGTTTCAGTTGAGCAAAGGTACTGCAGCTTACTCGCGATGCGGGGGCCGATATCGCCTGTTTGGCTTTAGTGTTGGCTGCTATGGCCGGACTGGACAATTACGTGAAGCGCTGGCGCACAGCGCTTCACGTAATCGTGTCGGCATTGATCGTTGCCATCCTCGGACTCGCCAGCAATCCCGTAGCTCATGCGGCTGCGGTCACTGCGACGTTATCGGTGACATCGACATGGCAGACCGGTTTCATCGCCCACTTCACCATCACCAACTCAAGCACGGTGCCGCTAACCGATTGGAAGCTTGAATTCGACTTGCCGATGGGAGAATCCGTCTCGCACACGTGGAATAGCACCATTGCACAATCTGGCACGCACTATGTTCTCACCCCCGCGAATTGGAATCGCATCATTGCACCCGGTGGTTCAGCCACAGGTGGTCTAAGAGGCGTGCTGACCGGTTCCTACTCGCCACCTTCGAATTGTCTGCTCAACGGACAATATCTTTGCACCTAGAGGCGACTGCGCACTGAGGCTCGACCGCTGCGCAGTTGCGCCGTTGGCGTGGTCCGCGACGTAAAGCCGGCAAGCAAAGGAGTACCGGGCTACTCAAGCAATGTTCCCGAGCGAGGCAGACGATATCAATGGCCCTCCTTCGAGCGAAGGGTTAGGTCGTCAACAACGGGAGCAGATATGTTGATCGCGATTGTCAACCAGTCGACATTGGTGTCAGACCAAGAGGCCGCCACCATGACCCAGGCCATCGCAGCCCAGGTCCGATTAGATGTTGCCCCGCTGTGGGACAGGGCTCCCGCGGCGGTGATTTTCTACACCGACCCCAAGAACGTGCCCGTCGCGGCGCATGGCATCGCTGTGGTCGACACGATCAAAGATCAACCCACAGGAGTGCTCGGCTACCACACCGAGGACCCGGGCGGGAAGTTGTGGGGTGTGGTCGCGGCCAAGCCGGAACTCGACAATGGCGGCAAGGCGACGACGGGGGATTGGAGTGTCTCCAGCGTCCTGTCCCACGAAGTGCTTGAGATGTTTATTGATCCCAATTGCAATTTGTGGGCGAACGACGGTCATGGCAAGGCATACAGCTTCGAAGTCTGCGACCCAGTCGAAGCGCCGACCTACGTCGTCAACGGCGTCTCGGTCTCCAACTTCGTGACGCCGGCGTGGTTCGATCCGCTGTCGGACAACAAGACCGCGCAGTACGACAAGCTGGGCAAGCTGAAAGCTCCATTCAGCATTCTCAAGGGCGGCTACGTCGTCTACGAGGCCGCCGGGGCAGAGCATCAGCAGTACGGCGACGATTTCCCGGCATGGCGCAAACAGATGAAGTCCGGAAAACTCGCCCGCACCCAACAACGACTCGCGCAGACAAAGGCGCTTTTCGCGATGGCAACCGCCTAGCCTCGGCCTTCAGCTGCCCGCCGGGCAAGTCGCCGAGAAAACCCTCAGCGGTTGGCGACGTATCGCGGCAATACGAATTCGGCTGTGAGACAGAGTAGTGCGCGTAATCATCGCGGGGAGTAGCGTAATCGCCCCAAGCACAGGACGTCACAACCCAAGCTAAGGGGAATACCGTGCGGCAACCTGAGCTAACCAGCCTCATCGGCCTGCGAGACAGCGATGGAGATCGGCTCCACCTCCTACGCTTGGACCGGCCCGACGGGACGCGCAGCTAAATGCTGAAGGTCGGAACGGGGAGCGTGTTCCTAACTGCCGGCGATCTGGAAGGGCTGAGTACCGTCATCCGGGTCGAGCTGGTTTCGGCGAACCAGTTCCGATCCTTCGCCCAGGCGATCTGGCTTCTGATCTTGTGCGCACTGGTGTGGCTCCTCACGTCTGCAGTCACCGGCCCATTGTTTGCGTACCCCTGGTCGAACTGAAGTCAGCCGAGATGATCGCCCAGCTTGAAACACAGGATTGAAACAGACTTCTCGAGCCGACGCTGGAGCCGGCCTCTGGTAGCCATGAGTATCGGTGTGCAACAGGGCGATCGCTCGATACCGTATGTGCGGTCCCCGAAAAGGATGGGCCGCATGATCGATCCGCGCCTATTCTGGTCGGGGTGGCTGAAACGTCTGTCGCAGAACTGCGTCATCGCCTTGACGGCTTGACCCTTCGTGACGCCGCGCGCTTCGGTCGCCGATTGAAAAATCTTCGCGGTGCGAAGCCGGAGAAGCTCCATCAACTGGCCGAGCAGATCGCCGCGGCCGAAATTCTTGTCGCATCGAGGCAAGCCGCCGTCCCGAAGGTGACCTATCCAGACCTGCCGATCAGCGGCCGACGGCAAGAGATCGCCGAGGCGATCCGATCGCACCAGGTGGTCGTGGTGGCCGGCGAGACCGGGTCGGGCAAGACGACCCAGCTACCCAAAATCTGCCTCGAGATGGGCCGCGGTGTCCGCGCCATGATCGGGCATACGCAGCCCCGGCGGCTCGCCGCCCGCACGGTCGCACAACGCATCGCTGACGAATTGGGAAGTCCGCTCGGCGAAGCCGTCGGCTTCGCTGTGCGATTCAACGACCACGTCAGCGAGCGCACACTGGTCAAGCTGATGACGGATGGCATTCTGCTCGCCGAGATTCAGCGCGATCGACGGCTGATGCGCTACGACACCCTCATCATCGACGAAGCTCACGAACGCAGCCTGAACGTCGACTTCCTACTCGGCTACCTGCATGAGCTGCTACCCCGCCGCCCCGAGCTGAAGGTGATCATCACGTCGGCGACCATCGAGCCGCGACGCTTCGCAGCACACTTCAGTGGTGCACCGATCATCGAGGTGTCCGGGCGCGGATATCCGGTCGAGATCAGGTACCGACCGCTTGAAGTGCCGGTCTCCGCTGCCGCCCATGACGATCCGGATGACCCTGACCACGAGATAGTGCGCACCGAGATCCGCGACGAAGTCGACGCGATCGTCGACGCCATCCACGAACTGGAGGCCGAGCCGCCGGGCGACGTGCTGGTATTTCTATCCGGTGAACGCGAAATCCGGGATACTGCAGAAGCTTTGAGCAACATCAAGAACACCGAGGTGCTGCCGCTGTACGCCCGGCTGCCAACGGCGGAGCAGCACAAAGTGTTCGCCGCCCATACTGGACGTCGTGTCGTGCTGGCGACCAACGTCGCCGAGACATCCCTGACCGTGCCCGGCGTCCGTTACGTCGTCGACCCCGGCAACGCCCGTATCTCCCGGTACAGCCGTCGTTTGAAAGTGCAACGGCTCCCGATCGAGCCGATCTCCCAGGCATCGGCCGAACAGCGGGCCGGCCGGTGCGGTCGGGTCGCACCGGGTGTGTGCATCCGCCTGTATTCCGAAGAGGATTACGCGGCCCGTCCGCGCTTCACCGACCCCGAGATTTTGCGGACCAACCTGGCCGCGGTGCTCCTGCAGATGGCAGCGCTCGAGCTGGGCGACGTGGAGGAGTTTCCGTTCCTGGACCCTCCGGACCGGCGCAGTGTCCGTGATGGTGTGCAGTTGCTGCAGGAGCTCGGCGCGTTCGATCAGCACGGCGAGATCACTGACCTCGGTCGTCGCCTGGCGCGTCTGCCGGTCGACCCGAGGCTGGGCCGGATGATCCTGGCGGCCGGAGCCGAGGGGTGCGTGCGCGAGGTCCTGGTGTTGGCGGCGGCGCTGACCATTCCCGACCCGCGCGAGCGGCCAGCCGAGCGCGAGGAAGCCGCCCGCCAGAGCCACGCCCGATTCGCCGACGAGCACTCGGACTTCATGTCCTACCTCAACCTTTGGCGCTATCTACGTGAACAGCGGAATGAATTGTCAGGTAACGCGTTCCGGCGAATGTGCCGGAACGAATTCCTGCACTATCTGCGCATCCGCGAGTGGCAAGACCTGGTCGGGCAGCTGCGCGGCATCGCCCGCGAGCTCGGGGTCGTCGAATCCGACGAGCCGGCCGACGCGGTCCACGTGCATGCGGCGCTGTTGGCCGGGTTGCTGTCGCACGTCGGCATGCGGCGTGAGGAGGCGAATGAATATCTGGGAGCACGTAATTCGCGCTTCCTACTCGCGCCCGGCTCGAAGCTTTCCAAGCGGCCACCACGTTGGGTGATGGTGGCAGAGCTGGTCGAGACCAGTCGTTTGTACGGCCGCACCGCTGCGCGCATTCAGCCCGAAGTTGTCGAGCGAGTGGCGGGCGATCGTGTTCAACGCACCTACAGCGAACCGCATTGGGATGCCAAACGCGGCGAGGTGATGGCCTACGAAAGGGCGACGCTATACGGTCTACCGCTCGCTGCGCGCCGCCGCGTCGGCTATGCGCATGTTGAGCCAATGGTCGCGCGGGAACTCTTCCTCAGGCACGCGCTGGTCGATGGTGACTGGGAGACCCGACACCGCTTCTTCGGCGACAACGCCCGGCTGCGACTTGAGCTAGAGGAGCTGGAGGAGCGGGCCCGCCGCCGGGATCTGCTCGTCGGCGACGACGAGGTGTACCAGTTCTACGACGCGCGAATACCCGCTGATGTTGTTTCTGCGCGGCACTTTGACGCGTGGTGGCGTAAGCAGCGGCACACGACACCGGATTTACTGACGCTCACCCGCGAGGATCTGCTGCGTACCGCAGATACCGCCGACGCCGACCGGCCGGACGTCTGGCAAGCCGGCGATGTCACGCTGCCACTGACCTACCGCTTCGAGCCCGGCGCCACCGACGATGGCGTCACGGTCCACGTACCGATCGATGTGCTCGCTCGGCTGGGCGGCGACGAGTTCGCCTGGCAGGTGCCGGCGCTGCGCGAGGAGCTCATCACTGGACTCATTCGCTCATTACCGAAAGAGTTGCGCCGCAACTTTGTTCCAGCACCGGATACCGCACGCGCGGTATTGGCAGGGATTGACGCAGACCGCGAGCCGGTGCTGACAGCCCTGCAGCGTGAATTACGCCGTCGGACCGGCATTCTGGTGCCCATTGATGCCTTTGACCTAGACAAATTGCCGGCGCATCTGCGGGTGACGTTCGCTGTCGAATCACCCGAGGGCGTCGAAATCGCGCGCGGCAAGGATCTGCCGGCGCTTCAGCAGCGACTGGCGGCGTCGGCCCGGCGCGCGGTCGCCGATACCGTTGCCGCTGAGCTGGAACGTACCGGGTTGCGAAGTTGGCCAGAGGAGCTTGAACGGTTACCTGCGAGCATTGAACGCACCGTCGACGGGCGCGCGGTGCGAGGGTATCCCGCTTTCGTCGATGCGGGGAGCACCGTCGACCTGCGGGTGTTTGCGACGTCGGGTCAACAACAGGACGCGTTGGCGCCCGGCATTGGCCGACTGTTACGGCTGAGCGTGTCGTCACCGGTCAAAGCGATTGAACGACAACTTGATCCACGCACTCGACTCACACTGGGCGCAAATCCCGATGGCTCGCTCGCCGCCTTGCTCGATGACTGTGCCGACGCTGCGGTTGCCGCCCTGGTCACCGCCCCCGTGTGGGCGCGCGATGAGTTCATCGCGCTGCGCGACCGAGTCGGCAAGTCGCTCGTGTCGGCAACGCTTGACGTTGTGAGCCGCGTCGAAAAAGTCCTGGCCGCGGCGCACGAGGCGCAGCTACTGGTGCCCGCCCAACCGACGCGCGCACAAGCCGAGTCGATCACCGACGTCCGCGCTCAGCTGGGTCGCCTGCTGCCGCCTAGGTTTGTCACCCGCACCGGCGCTGCGCGCCTGACCGACCTCGTCCGCTACCTGAGCGCCGTCCGGCGGCGCCTCGACCAGCTGCCACACGCAATCAACGCCGATCACCAGCGAATGGCGCAGGTGCACGCGGTCCAGGACGCCTACGACGACCTGATCCAGGCGCTACCTCCGGCGCGCAAGACGGCGGCTGACGTCGGCGACATCGCGTGGCAAATCGAGGAGTTACGGGTCAGTCTGTGGGCACAACAACTGGGCACACCACGCCCGATCAGCGAGCAGCGGATCTATCGCGCCATCCACGTTGTGGGCGAGAACCTTTGACACCTGTTTTGTCAGGGATGCGCAGACCATCCTCACGGATGTAGCTGCCACTGGCCGCAATCCTGGGCCAAGGCATCGCTGACGTCGACTTCGAGGCCGCCGACCACCGGCCCTGGAGTCGATGCGGTGCTCACAATGCGCTGGTAAAGAACTGCGGCGGGGTCAATCTCACCGTGAGACCAGGACCGGGTCTGCCAGGCCCACCGGTGGCCCGGCGTGCGCGAATTCCCGATGACGCCATCGGCGGCGGCCCACTGGCACACATTGATACCCCCGTAGACACCGGTGCGCTGCACTCCGAGCACCGAGTTGATTCCGCGAAACCACTGCAGCGCAACGTTGTTCCAGGTGTCGCGGTTGATGTCGTCGTCGACGGTGAAGAAGACCGGTGCACTCTGGCCGCCACCTGCCGCCGTATGCAGCTGCCAGGCGGTGCGAGCGTCGCTGACGCCGCCGGCGAACCCGCGCGTGAAGTC
>Ga0302325_10025971_pt1 | contig 12168 bp, 11 predicted proteins | sample Palsa_T0_2_FD_201948 | JGI IMG/M metagenome (GOLD analysis project Ga0302325, IMG submission 201948) | Peat permafrost microbial communities from Stordalen Mire near Abisko, Sweden - Palsa_T0_2 | ecosystem: Environmental > Terrestrial > Soil > Palsa > Peat permafrost | place: Sweden: Abisko...
TGACCGCAGCGCCGCCCGCCCTGGCTGCAAGTGCTTTCGCGACACCACCTTGCCGGAACATTGCGCTTTGGCGTAACGTATCAAGTTACGGATGCCTTTTTGCAGCCAGTGCGGGAACCAGGTTGACCCGGCGGACGTGTTCTGCGCGAAGTGCGGCGCCCGGCAGCCAGGCGCGCCGCCGCGACCCGCCGATCCGTTCGCATCCATCTCGCCGCGCACCGCCTCGATCCTCTGCTACATACCCGGCGTTGGCTGGATCGGTTCTATCATCGTGCTGGCATCGGAACGTTTTCGCACGAACCGGGTGGTGCGGTTCCACGCTTTTCAGGGTCTGTATCTGTTCGTCGCGTACCTGATCGAAGACTGGGTTTTGAAGCCCATGTTCACCGCCATCCCGCACGTGCACATTAACGGCATCGTCGACGCAGTCCTGGTGGGCATGTCGATCTTTATGATTATTAAGGCCAGCCACGACGAAGCTTACGCGCTCCCCATCATCGGCGAGCTCGCGGAGAAATCGGTATCCGAGCGATAACGGATCTTCACACCAATCTCGCCCACTCCGAACTGACGCAAGCGCGGAATTCCAGGATGGGCATGCCGTGGCGCTGCAGCCAAAGCCAGTAATCGTTTCGAAGGTCGGCCCAGAAGTTGCCTCCGGCCGTTGAATTGCGTCGCGTGTCCAGCGTGAAGTGATGGGCGTACTCATGCACCAGGGTGGTGTCGCGCGCGTCCCGCAAGCCCAGGAACGTTTTGTAGAATGGGTCTCCGCCCGACCTCCGGCTGGGTGGACGGGGCCCTATCGAACAGCCGCCCGTGCGATCCCGGTCGATATCGTAACCCAGCGTGTCCGTGACGAAGAGATTGATGGTTCCCCGCGCCAGGAATTTCGCGGGGATTTCCGAATAGCCTTGCTGCCGCAGGTAAGCCCCTTCCAGCACGCGAACATCGAAGCGGATTCCGCTGGTCGCGTATTCGCGGCGCGCCTTTTCCTGAAAACTCCTGAACCTGGAAAGTTCCCCTTCACCCAAGCCCCTGCCGGCGTGCGCGCCCCGGTCGAACATCGCTTGCACACTGACTACGAGAGGCCTCAGGGGTCGGCCGATCACGAAAGCTTCCCTGCTCGGCGGGATCGCCGGTTCATTGCGCGCTAAACGTGGTCCATGGCCGCGATGGCATGTCGCGCAGTACGGAGCGCTCCCAGGCAAACTCGGTATGCTTGTGCAAGTGTCTGTCGGCCTTGAATCCGATGCCGCAGGAGTGTCCCAGCGAGGCGCGCAGCGTCATGGCCTCGGCCATTGCGGCATCCGAAACTTTGGACTGCACCGCGCCTGTGGGCGAATAAGGCCCCACCCAGGGCAGGTCGCCGCGCGGCGATTTGTCGATGTGCCCGCACAGCGTGCGCTCGTCGGGGTCGACCTTGTTCTCGTACGTATCGAAGTGGTCGGCCAGAAATCGCTGGGCCGCGTCCGAGTCGATTTTGCCCTTGTTTTCCCGCATCAGCTGCAGCCAGCGCGCGTGACGCGCATTGGCGCTGTCGCTCGCGTTCTTCACGTCGAAATCGGTCTCTTCGCGCACCAGCTTCTCGTTCACAGGGAAGTTGGAGCCCACAAAAAAACCGTCGCGGGTGCGGTCGAGCGTGACGTTTTTCAAACCCAGCTCCAGGCTGGCGACCTCGTTGGTCTTGCGATCCGCCACCAGCCAGTTGTTGGCGTAGCCCCCGTTGTTGCCTTCTTTCATAATGCGCGCGAAGTCGTCAATGGAAGCGGAGTACTGCATGGCTTTCCGGGCGCGCACGAACTCCGGGATGCCGTCCGGATCGAAACCATTGAAGCGGCTGATGGTGGTCTCGGTGATCATGATTCCGGCGGAATTCACGCCGAAATCGTCGCCGCTGTGGATTAGTCCGGCCATGCCGTCCATCAGCAGATGGTTGCCTTGTGCCGGCACGATGTCGAAGACGACGTTCCAGCGCTCGCCGGTTTCGTAGCTGGTCCAGTTGTTGTGCCCAATAACCACGCGGCCGTCTTTGGTATAACTGCCGGTGGCCACAAATGCGCTGCAATGCTCGGCTGTGGCCGATGCCGATACTGCGGGAAGCCCGTGCTTTTGAGCGTCCCATTTATCGAAATATGGCATCTCCAGCCAGGCGTTTAGCGCCACCACATCCCACAGGTCCAGCTTCACGCCATGCGCCGCCGCTCCGTCGGCGATGCCCTGCAGTTCGGCGCGGTATTCGGCCTCCACGTGCGGCCACAGCATGTTCTGCGCCTTGTCGCGGAAGAACTGCCAGTCGTGCTTCTCCTCATGGACCATCTCCAGGGAGACCGTCTGCAGAGTGTCGCGGATCTCGGGCGCCAGCAGGTAGCCGTGCTGATATCCGATGTCCGACGGGCTGCCCTCCAGGTGCACCCAGATCCAGCCGTTTTGTTCGGCGTGGCGCGAGGCGTGTTTGAGCCGGGAATCGGCTTGCGGTTCGCGGGAGGCCAGCGCCAGGGCGAGGGCCATGACAAAGACAGCAATCACAACAGCGGTTCGACGCATCCCGTTATTATAATGAAGACGCATCCACGATGCCTAACACCACACAACTGCGCAAGCTGACCGCCCACGTGAAAGCGGCGGGTTGAGCGTCGAAGCTGAGTCCAAAGGTTTTGGACAGGGTTTTGGCGAGCATCCCTCGCGTGGCAAATGAAAACGTGCTGGTGGGCTTCGACACAGCCGACGATGCCGGCGTCTACCAGTTGACGGCGGAGCTTGCCCTGGTGCAGACGGTCGATTTCTTCACGCCGTTGGTGGACGATCCGTTTACCTACGGGGCCATTGCGGCCACCAACGCGCTAAGCGACGTTTACGCCATGGGCGGGCGGCCGATCTCGGCGCTTTCGATTCTGGCTTATCCGGCGAACGGAGATCTCGACGATCTGGAGCAGATTCTGAAGGGCGGCGCGGAGAAGATGCGCGAGGCGGATTGCTCCGTTTTGGGCGGCCACAGCGTCGCGGACGAGGAAATCAAGTTTGGCTATGCGGTGACCGGCACCATCCACCCCGCGCGGGTGAAGGCGAATGCTGGAGCGCGCGCCGGCGATTCGCTGGTATTCACCAAGCGGCTGGGCACGGGCGTGATTTCCACGGCCCTGAAGCGCGGCATGGCGCGTGAGGCGGATGTGGCGGCCTCCATCGCCTCCATGCTGACGCTCAACCGCAAGGCGTGCGAGGCGATGCTCCAGTACGATGTGCATGGCTGTACGGATGTCACCGGCTTCGGGCTGATCGGGCATGCGCGGGGGATGGCGCTTGCTAGCGGCGTGACGCTCGAGATTGACGTGGACCGCTTGCGGTTTCTAGATGGCGCGCTGGAGTACGCCCGGCTGGGGGCCATTCCAGGCGGGCTGAAGAACAATCGCGAATTCGCATCGTGCGCCGTGGAGACCGCGCGCGATCTGCCCGTGGAACTGGAGGACCTGCTGTACGATCCACAGACCGCCGGCGGCTTGCTCATCGCGCTGCCGGAAGCGGATGCCGCGGCGCTGGCGGGTGTGCTTCCCGCAGCGTACATGATCGGGCGCGTGCTGCCGCGCCAGACGAAACCCATCAGGCTGATATGACTCAAAACCACATCATTGTTGCATTGGACGTGGATTCCGCCGCAGAAGCGCGCGCGTTGGTGGCGCAGCTCGGCCCTGGGATCGGCTTCTATAAAGTCGGCATGGAGCTTTACGCCGCGGCCGGCATGGACTTCGTGCGCGAACTGCTGGACCTGGGCAAGGACGTCTTCCTCGACCAGAAGTATTACGACATCGGCGAGACCGTGAAGCGCGCCGTGCGCGTGGCGGCGCGCAGCGGAGTGCGCTTCCTGACGGTGCATGGCAGCAGCCAGGTGATGCGCGCGGCGCGCGAAGGGCGCGGCGATGCCGGCACGAAACTGCTCGCGGTGACCGTGCTGACCAGCTTCGACCAGCAGGATCTCGCCGACATGGGGTACGATTGCGCCATCTCCGACCTGGTTTCGCTGCGCGTGCGCAAGGCTATGGAAGCCGGGATGGACGGGCTGGTTTGCTCGCCGCTGGACGCTGCGGTGGTGCGCGCGCAGGCTGGACCCGATGCGATTCTGGTCACGCCGGGAGTGCGCTCGGGCGGTGCATCCAGGGGCGACCAGAAGCGCGTGGCCACGCCTGCCGAGGCCATTCGCGACGGGGCGGACTACGTCGTGATGGGGCGCCAGATTACGCGCGCGGCCGATCCGGCGGCCGAGGCCGCGCGGGTGGCGGAAGAAATGTGGCGCACGCACTCATGCGTGCCGTGTCGAGACTCGTCTCGACACGCTCTCCCGTGAGATGCCCCTACTCGGCTTGATCTCCGACACGCACGGCTTGCTGCGGCCCGAAGCGCTGCGCGCGCTGGCTGGCTCCGACCTCATCATACACGCCGGTGACATCGGCGCGCCCGCGATCCTGGACGCGCTTCGTGCGGTGGCGCCAGTGGTGGCAGTCAGGGGGAATGTGGACACCGGTGCCTGGACGTCGGCGCTGCCTGCCACCGCCGTTGCCGAAGTTGGCGGCATACTCATCTATGTCCTGCATGATTTGAACGCGCTGGATCTCGATCCGGCGGCCGCCGGTTTCGCTGTGGTAGTCTCCGGCCACTCGCACAAGCCGTCCAGCAGCGAACGGTCCGGCGTGCTCTTCGTCAATCCCGGCAGCGCCGGGCGGCGGCGATTCACGCTGCCGGTGACGGCGGCGCGGTTGGACCAGGGGCGCACGCCATGGATAGTCGAGTTCATTGCGTGCGATGATCCGGCACAGTGAATGACTAACCAACATAAATCCAACTACGATCCGTGGTAGTAGCGGCGCGGCTGCGATAGCCTGTTCTCTACCTCTTCGCAATGCGCCGAATCAACCTCCTGGCCGTAGCGGCCATCGTCTCTATATGCCACGCCCAGGATTTCCGAGGCAGCTTAGTGGGCGCAGTCAACGATTCGAGCGGTGGCCGCGTCCAATTCGCGGATATTTCCCTGCAGGCCATCGAGTCTTCCCTCGCACGCCAGACCAAGACCGACAGCCGCGGAGCTTTTCGTTTCGACGATCTGCTGCCCGGCAATTATCAGTTGACCGTACGGGCCCCCGGCTTCGCGGAAGCCCGGTCCAGCGTAACGGTCGTCATCAGCTCCGTGCGCGACGTCGCCGTCACGCTGAACCTGGCCGCCGAACGGCAAACAGTGAATGTGCAGGCGCAGGCATCGTCCATCGTTACACAACCCATCGACACCACCAGCGCCGTACATGGCGGCGCCGTCAGCGCCAGGGATCTGGAAACCATCCCTCTGGCGAACCGCAGCTTTGCCAATATAGCCTACCTGGTCCCCGGGACCGAGCCGGTCGAGCCGTCCGACCCCACCAAAGCGCGTATCACCGCCGTCTCCTTTGGCGGCAGCTCCGGACTCAATGACGTGACCTCCGTCGACGGAGCCGACAATTCGGACGATTATATCGGCGGATTCCTGCAGAACTTCTCGCCCGACGCCATCCAGGAATTTGCCGTGCAAACCTCGCAGCAAAATGCGAATATCGGCCGCTCCGTGGGCGGCTCGGTGGAGATCACCACCAAGAGCGGCACCAACGTCTGGCACGGCGAAGCGGCCTTCTACGAGCGCGCCGCGGCGCTCAATGCCCGTTACCCCATCGAGAATCCGCCGCCTCTGCCGAAACAGCCGTTCTCCCGGCAGAACTACGTCGCCACGTTCGGCGGACCCATCGTGAAGGGCAAGCTCTTCTTCTTCGCTGGCATCGAGGCAATCCACGAAGACGCCAGCATCGCCTACAGCCCCGCCAGCCTCACCCAGTTCGACGCCCTCGCATCCCTGGCTGCGCAGGGCCTCATCCCGGGCGCCCCTTCGATACCGGTGCCGAACAACGTTCCGATCCCGTTCCGCGATTACCTGGGTGACCTGCGCTTCGACTGGACGCAGTCGTCCCGCGCGCAGTGGTTCCTGCGCGCCTCCCTCGACACCTACACCACCGACAACGCCTTCGTGGAGCAGGCCACGCTCCCCTCCACGGGCGCCACCTGGCATTCCAACTATGCGAACCTGGTGCTGGGCCAGCAGTTCATTTTCAGCCCCACTTGGCTGGGAACATTCACCCTTGCGGGCAGCGGATTGCGCTTGAATGAATATCGCAACTCCCAACTCGGCTTCGCGCTGGCCTTCCCATTCAGTTCCACCTCCCAAACCATTTCCGGCTTCGAGACCTTTGGCGACAACCAGTTCGTCACGCCGATCACCGCCTTTCCCATCGTGCGGGATCAGGAAAAATATCAAATCCGCTACGCCGTGACACACACTTCCAGCAGGCACTCGCCCAGCTTCGGCGTCGATTTCATCCACGAGCCGGTGATGAGCGGCGCGCTTCCGGGGAACGCGGAGAACCTTACCGTGTTCGCGCAGAATCCCGTCGTATACCTCGACGACCCGCAGCAATTCGCGGTGGATCTGACCTGCACACCCAGCGCCACTCTCGCCGTCACCCCCGGCACAACCTGCACCAGCACGCCCGCGATCAACGGCAGTTTCTCGCAGAACGTGCAGCGCCTCGGCCTGTACGCCGAAGACTCCTGGCGGGCGACGCCAAATTTCACCGTGAACTACGGCCTGCGCTACGACACCACCTTCGGGCTCTTCACGGCGTCCGGCAGGTCCCAATTGGATAATCCCGCGCTGCTCACGCTCGAGGCACTGCAGGTTCCGCTGTTCCAGCACCCGGGCGCGCCTCAGGATTATCGCAAGCAGTTCGGTCCCCGCTTGGGCATCGCCTATGCGCCGGGCAAGTCCCGGAACACCGTAATCCGCGCCGGCTTCGGTCTTTTTTACAACGATCTGGCACAAAACGGCTGGGTGACCGCATTTCAGGGCGTGAATGAGCCGCCAGGTCTCTGCGCCAATGCGGGCAATGCCGGCTGCCTTCCGGGGGCTGCTAATGGCGGCGCAGGCGCGCTGATCGATCCGGCTTACAAGACCCCCTATGCGCTGCATGCCAGCGCTGGCGTGCAGCATGCCTTCAACTCCCATTGGAACCTCGGCGCGGACTGGACCCACGAGGAAGGCAACCACGGCTACCGCCGCTACATCTACCAGGCCGGCTACACGCTTTTCTCGCCGCTCTATGCCGGCGATATGGCGACCCAACAACAGTACGTCCCCAACATCACCGTCTTCCGGAGCGACAACCGGTCGCGGTATGACGGGCTTTCGGTCCATTTGCAAGCCAACCTTTCCCGGTTCAGCCTGGTCGTGAACTACACCCTATCGAGCGCTGAAACCTGGGGATGCGTCCTGGGCGAACTGTTCGATTACGTGAACGGGGTCTGCAATCCGCTCAACGCGTTTGCGAAAGGAGATTACGGGCCGTCGGGCGAAAATGTCACCGACCGCCTGGTTCTCGCGGGAACCGTGCACATTCCCGGCGGCTTTGAACTGTCTGTATTGAGCCAGGCCGAGAGCGCCCGCCCCTTTACGCTCACCACCCCTGTGGACGTGAACGGATTCGGAGATACGCTGGATGATCGCGCCGTGGTCAACGGCGTCCAAACCGGCATGGACCAATTCCGGGGCACGCCCTACATCCAGACCGATGTGCGCCTCAGCCGGCCCTTCCGTTTTCACGACCGCTGGCGCCTTGTGCCGTTCATCGAAATTTTCAATCTGTTCAACCGCAACAATCCCGGCGCCAACTATGTCACCAATCTCGCCGCGCTGCCCGTGCCGGTGAATAATCTGGCCAACGCCACGGCGTTTTGCCTGAACGCCGCTTGCTCCTCGACCGAGCCCATCACCAGCCTGAATCAGTTGCGCGTGCCCGCCGGCGCGCTGGGCGATTTCTTCGGCCCCGGCACCACGGTGGGCATCCCGTTTGCGGCGCAGCTGGGAATCCGGCTAAGCTTCTAACGGGTGGTTCGGGATATCGACAAGTCGGTGGGTCTCTGCGTGGCGTGCGCCCATGTCGGGATAATCCGCTCGGACTGCGGTTCCGTATTCTATCTCTGCAAGCTCTCCGCCGGCGATCCGCGCTTTCCAAAGTATCCACGCCTTCCGGTGCTGTCGTGCGGGGGATTTGAAAGAGACCCTGCGCACGCCGGCCAATCGAAGCCTCGCTAAAGTCCACACAAGAATGAGGCATTCGACGATCTCGCCGATCGCGCTCCGATGGAGAACGATAAACAGTCCGCAGTGGATTCTCCGTCAACCGGCCGATCCCGAAAATGGCGCGTCATCGTGCGCCGGTCGTGCGAGACCAGATTCCGTCCCTGTAGCGACGCAAGCCCGCCATTCTTGGCGTCGACAATGTCGATGGATGGTTCACGAAGCCTTAGGCCTGCGACGATGCCGGCGTCGAGATCTGCATCCGCTAGAAAGCGGACAGTCACGATCGCTTCGAGCCCATCTGTTGGCGTGCAGCTTCCAGGCGGGCATACATGTCCGGGTCAGTCTGGCTCAGCCGATCCGCGGCTCGTTCGAACTCACGCTCGCCGTCAGCGATTTAGGCTTCGATTGTTTTCTCGTTTTCCAAGTAGTACGCGATGATGCCATACACCTGGGAAAGCCTGAGGGGGGAAACGATTGCACAAACCTTTCCTGCGATGCGCCCTGCTGGAAGCGAATGACGGCGGAGTCGAGCGACACACGCGTCCCCGCGACGTAGAGGCCGCCATCCCGCTCGTCGACGTAAGGAGAAATCGGATACGCCATCATGTCTCCTCAATCCAGTCTATCATTGGCAATGCCCGGTAAACCTGCGGGAGATGCAAGCAAGCCGGCCCAAAGACTTGGGGAAACCGCTTCTTTCCCGTCGCGGGAAATCGGCTCACGCCCGAACATTGCGCCTCTTAGCGCGTGTTCCGTGGTGTATGATGTCAAGAACGTCCATGCCCGACTTGAGCTTGCCGGCTAATCTGGCCTTCGAGGCAACCTATTGACATCTCCGCTTCGCGTGGCTCTCTTCACCGATTGCTTCAGCGAAGCCAACGGAGTCGCCACGCTGAGCCGCCAGTTCGCCGCCTTTGCCAGCCGCCGGCAGCTTCCGTTCCTATGCGTTCGGAGCGGGCCGCGAACGCAGGCCGTCCGTGAGCGGTCTGTAACAGCGGTGAATCTCAAACGAGGTCCGGCGGCGTTTCCGTTAGACCATGATTTGTCCTGCGATCCCTTTCTGAGCCGCTATAAGAGTTGGGTGACCCAGCAAATTCTGCAGTTCCGTCCGCAACTTGTGCACATCGTAGGGCCAGGCGATATCGGGATCCTGGGTGTTTGGGTGGCACATACCCTGCGCGTCCCGCTGGTTGCGTCCTGGCATACCAACCTGCATGAGTATGCGGGCCGGCGCCTGCAGAAGCTCTTTTCATTTTTGCCGGATACCTGGCGCGAGTGCATCTCCCTCGCTGCCGAACGGCAGAGCCTGCGCGCGTGCATGCGCTTCTATGGCTTGGCCCGCTTCGTGCTTGCGCCCAATGAAGCGATGGTCCGTCTGCTGCAGGAGCGCACCGGCAAACCCGCATTCCTTATGGCCCACGGCGTCGATACCGATGCCTATTCTCCGCAACGGCGCCGTCGCCGGGATCGCACGTTTTCGATCGGCTATGTTGGCCGCCTGACTCCGGAGAAGAATGTGCTCCTGTTCGCCGGCTTGGAGAAAAGCCTTCTTCACCGGGGCGCGCGCGACTTCCGTTTCACCCTGATCGGTGAAGGAAGCGAAAAGGATTGGCTCCGCCAGAACATCGAGTTCGGGGAGACGCCGGGCATTCTCCGCGGAGAGGCGCTGGCGGAAGCGTTCGCCAATATGGATGTGTTTGTGTTTCCTTCCCGCACCGAGACGTTTGGTCTGGTGCTGCTCGAGGCCATGGCTTCGGGCGTCCCGGTGGTGGTGAGCCCTCAGACTGGCGCCCGCATCGGCATACGGCACGGTGTCACGGGCTTTCATGCGCCAGATTTGGATTCGTTCACGGACAGTGTTCTGCGACTGATGAACAGTGAACCGCTCCGCCAACGGATGGGCGCCGCGGCCCGTATATTCTGTTGCTCCAGAATGTGGAATGGCGTATTCGAGCAGTTATACTCGACCTACCAGAGGGGACTTGAAGCCAGCGCCTGCCAACTCGGCGATCGGTTAATCGCGGAAAGCCCGGCCTCATAGCGCATGCTCTTGCTCCCGTTGCTCTTGTTATCGTTTCACGCGTCTGCGATCCGGCAAGCGCCGGCTGGAACCGAAGTCCATATCCGGCTGACAAACACAGTCGGCTCGTACGCGAGCAAGGCGGGCACGCCGGTCAGTGCCGTTCTGATCGCTCCTGTAATGGAGGATGGCCAGACCCTCATGCCGGCCGGGAGCGTAGTATCCGGAAGCGTCAAGAGGGTCGTGCGCGTGGGACTTGGTATCCCCCATGAAACAGCCTCACTCGACCTGGAATTCAACCGGGTGGCCATGCCGGGAGGCGATCCTGTTTCGCTTGCGGCGCGCGTAGCGGAAGTGGACAACGCCCGCGAGCGCGTCACCCGCGATGGCAGGATACACGGCGTCCGGGCGACCGACAGTGGCTCCTACCGTATCAGTGGCTATGTCCGGGATCTGCTGTTTCGCTGCGAGCTGCACGCCAGGCTCGCCGAAGTGATCGTCAAAGCCGCGGTCATCAATCTTCCTGAGCCGGAGATTTATTTGCCCGCGGGCGCCGAACTCACGCTGGCGCTGACCGAACCCCTGTTTCTGGCTTCCGCCGCTGAAGGGCCCGCCAGCGGCGCAGTCCCCGATGGCGAGACCCAGCCTGAGCGCGAAGCGGACCGCGAAGACCTGCACCGCCTGTTGGCTTCCCTGCCGACCCGTACGTACACTACCGCACCCGAGCGTCCGTCGGATCTTACGAATGTGATGATCGTCGGATCTCGCGATCGGATTGCCCGCGCGTTCGCCGCCGCCGGCTGGTCCGTGCCCCGCCCCTTGACCTTTGGCCGCCGCGTGCGCTGGCTGCGGGCGGTTGGCCTGCGACGGGGATTCGATTCCGCGCCCATGTCCTCTCTGTTGCTCAATGGGGAGCCGGCCGATATGTCCATGGAAAAGAGCCTGAACGACGTTTCCAAACGTCACCATATCCGTTTGTGGCAGCAGGAGGGCGAATGGAAGGGCCAGGAAGTGTGGATCGGCGCCGCCACCCACGACGTGGATTTCGGCTATTTGCGCCCGGGCCGGCCTTTTGCGCACAGGATCGCGCCCGATGTGGATCGGGAACGCGACAAAGTGGCCTACGACCTGGCGTTTACGGGTTGTACGAATACGCTGGACTGGAGCGCGCGCGCGAACGTTCCTAGAGTCACTGAGAATGCCACGGGGGACGCGATGACTACCGATACGGGACTCACGGTGGTTGAGCTCAATGATTGCCACTCGCCACGCCTCTCGACCGAATCCAGCGATGACTCGCCTGTGCCGGAACACGGTGGCAACGTACAGCTTTTTGCGCGGCGCGAGATCCTCAGCCTGCGCAACGATCTGCTCCGCAACAACTGGTTTTGGCGGGGCTATGAGATCACTCGATGGATCGGAGGGATTCTTCGCACGCACGTGCGGGAGAGTTCCGGGGCCCGTTCCTTCTTAATCAGCTTTCGTCATTCGAGTTTGCCGGCAGCGCCGGTTCGGACGGCGTCCATCCGGCATTAATGGGGCATGCGCCCTGTCCGGCAATGTAAGATATTAAGAATATCCATGCCCGACCTGATCGAAAAGCCAACTATCGTTGCGGCAGCCGGCAATCTTCCCAAACGGATTGCGGAGTACGTGGGCCGCGTCAACTCGGCGACTGAAGCTGTGAGCATCGCGCGCATGGAGAGTCCCGAGGGCTGGAGTGAACCAGGCCAAACGCCCGAATTCGATGAGTACACCGTGGTCCTTCGGGGCCTGGTTCGCGTCGAGACCAGGGCCGGGAGCCTTGATGTGAAGGCTGGCCAAGCCGTCGCCACCCACCGCGGCGAGTGGGTCCGCTACAGCACGCCTGAGCCCGGCGGCGCTGAATACATCGCGGTATGCATCCCAGCCTTCGCCCCGGGACTGGTTCACCGGGATCCATCTGTATAAAATGAGGCGCTTTTACCCCGGTTTCGGCCAAATCCAACCCCACCATGAAGTTCTA
>Ga0302325_10025973_pt1 | contig 12168 bp, 7 predicted proteins | sample Palsa_T0_2_FD_201948 | JGI IMG/M metagenome (GOLD analysis project Ga0302325, IMG submission 201948) | Peat permafrost microbial communities from Stordalen Mire near Abisko, Sweden - Palsa_T0_2 | ecosystem: Environmental > Terrestrial > Soil > Palsa > Peat permafrost | place: Sweden: Abisko...
GGATCACGCAATGTCAGCGAAGGCGATGAAGGCGATACGGCAGCATAGGTTCGGCGGCCCCGAGGTGTTGCAGTATGAGGATGCGCCACGCCCCGAACTGCAGGCTGGCGAAGTGTTCGTCCGCGTCCATGCGATCGGCCTCAATCCCCCCGACTGGTATCTGCGCGACGGAATGACGATACTGCCACCGGAATGGCGACCACCAGTGCAATTCCCGCTCATCCTGGGAACGGATATTTCGGGCGTGGTCGTGGGGGTTGCGCAAGACGTCCAGGGGTTTGCCGTCGGCGACGAAGTTTACTCGATTGCGCGCTTTCCCAACGGGCTCGCAGACGCCTATGCTGAGTATGTCAGCGTGCCGTCCTCCGATCTCGCGCAGAAGCCGATCGGAATCGATCACGTCCATGCTGCCGCAGCGCCAATGTCGCTGCTCACCGCATGGCAGTTCCTAATCGAGCAAGGCCATAATGTCGCAAACCCGCTCCAGGCAGGTCAGCATGCGCCGGTTCCGCTCGAGGGGAAAACCATCCTGGTGAACGGGGCAGCCGGTGGCGTGGGGCACCTCGCGCTGCAAATCGCAAAGTGGAAGGGCGCGCACGTTACAGCCGTTGCATCAGGCGGCCACGAAGCATTTCTGCGCGACCTCGGCGCCGATGCGTTCATCGACTATACCAAGGTCGCTCCCGAAGACGTGGTGCATGACGTCGATCTCGTCATCGACGCGATTGGCGGACCGACAACCGCTCGCTTCCTCCGAACCCTCAAACGCGGCGGGGCATTGTTCCCGATCTTCGGTCTTGGCGCCACCGGTGGTGATGAGGCGCAGGAGCGCGGCGTGACGATCTCGACAACGCAGGTCCGTGCGAGCGGAGCGCAACTGGAAGAGGTCAGCCACTTGCTCGACGACGGAACGATCCGCGTTGCGATCGACAGCACCTTCCCGCTCGCCGACGCCCGCCACGCTCACGAGCGCGCCGCCAAAGGCCATATTCGAGGCAAGATTGCGCTTACCGTGGATGAGCCCGCTTAATGATGGGCGTTAATCAAAACAGCGGATACCAAGGAAATGGCGCTTCTGAGGGAAGCGGCCATGTGGGCGTGTGCGCTCGAACGGAACAAAAGTCCCAGAGGTCGTAGTTTGGGCGAGGAAACGAGTGCTAAATGATCGGCGGCTGTCAGGATCCGCCGAGGACGCGTTCTGCGGCGATGTCTAGGCGCTTGCCGACCGGCAGCTTAGCCCATTTCCTGCAACGCTGCCGTGAATCATCGTCCGCATAATCAATGCCGCCAGAACGAACGCTAAAGTTAGCGCCTATGACGCCGCAGACCCCTCTAACGCGGCTTTCGATCCGGGGTGTCGGCGCCGTCGACCCGGTAGCTCCACAGCGGCCGCATCGTCGGTCGCCCCGATCGCCCGAGCTCCATCGTCGCCCCGAACCGGAATATCACTGAAAAGGAATCCGGCGACGGCGCCGCCGGCGAGCCAAGGCAGGTCGAGATGCGCCGCGCAGTCTTCGGCCACCACCCGCCAAGGGATAAAGAGCACCATCTCCCCAGCCCGAAATGTCGGAGAGAGCACGCCGCAGACCCCCCCGCCGCTGCGCGCAACAGCCCGGCGATCAACCGGCGACCCCGTACCTCGCTGCGCCGGCGACCGCCGACATCATCATCGGCGCCAATCGCCCGAGCTCCATCGTCGCCCCAAATCTGCGAACAACAATTCCGCTAAACGAAAATGGCGACGTCGACCAGCAGCCGCAGCGCCGGCTCGGGCCGATCGTTCTGCTCGGCGCAGCTCGGTCTCACAGCTCGCTGGAATCGGCGGCGGCCTCGCGCGCGCGCGTGAGGGGGGTGCAATTAAGGTGAACCAAATGAGCGTATCGATCCCCTAAATGGATGGCTCAAACTCACGCGGGCAGCGCCGCGGATTCGGAGCGCGGCTGATGCCAACGGCGACTACTACCGTGCTCGTGCACTCGCTCATGCACAAGAGAGCAAGGTGCATCGAATTAGTCGCTTTCACGCGCTCGAGCACTTGGCGTGCCACCACCTGCCCTGCCTGGCGGCCAATTGCATTGTCGGTACATTTTTGCATGACGCGCAGAGGTGCCGACCTGCGGCGTCTTAATCCCGCGCTCAGCTGTATGACGCGACTGGCCGGTAGATACGATAATAATCCCGCACCTAATCTTCGAGCGCCGGTGAACCAAAAATCTCATCGGCATCACAAGTCTGTATAAAAATGACCAGTTTCGATGGAACCCAAGAAGTAAAGTTCATCGAGTACCCTGCCGGCGGCTCAGTCCGCAAAGGGTGAAATATCGTGCAATCTCGAAGAACCGTAAGGTCTTCCAGAGATGACTTGGAGGTTCCATTGAATACTCTCTCACGTCGCAGCATCCTTGCAGCCGGAGCGGTGGCAGGTACCGCTACCGCAACCTCCGCCCTTGCGGCGACGTTCGGTAATCCAGACGAGCCAGCCCAAGGCATCGTGAACACACAGAGCAACCCGCGCAGCGCCGTCGACCCGGGCCCGCAGAACCCGACACTTGCCGGGCAGTTTCCGAAGGCGTTCACCCCTCCCGCGACAGACGTAGGGGACCTCCCGCAATTCTGGGCTTCGTTCAACAACGCGCCGCGGCGCATCCAGAACGGCGGCTGGGCCCGTCAAGTCACCCAGGCGGACTTCCAGGTCGCCGAAGAGATTTCCGGGGTGAACATGCGTCTGGACGCAGGAGGCATTCGCGAGTTGCATTGGCATCAGGCCGCCGAGTGGGCTTTCATGAGCTACGGCAACTGCCGTATCACCGTGCTAGATCCCTCCGGCCGTGCCTACGTCGCCGACGTAAAGGAAGGCGACCTTTGGTATTTCCCGGCCGGATATCCGCACTCGCTACAGGGCCTCGCACCGGACGGGTGCGAGTTCATCCTCGCCTTCGATAACGGCAAGCAGTCAGAGTTCAACACCCTTCCAGTCACTCATTGGATGGCCCACACGCCGCCGGACATTTTGGCCGAGAACTTTGGCGTCCCCGCCGAGACATTCAGCAAGATCTTCACTCACGACCTTTGGATCTTCCAAGGCGTCGTCCCCGGCCCACTTGCTGAGGACGAGGACGCAGTCAAGAATCCGAAGGGGCCGCCACCGAATCCGTTCACTTTTTCACTGGCGAGCGGGCCAATTGCTAATCGGACCAAGGGCGGAACGGTTCAGATCGCCGACAGCAACAATTTTAGGGCTTCGACCACCATCGCCGCGGTGCTCGTGACTGTCCATCCCGGCGGGATACGAGAAATGCACTGGCATCCGAACGCCGACGAATGGCAGTACTACGTCAAAGGGACGGCGCAGATGACTGTGTTCAACACTGGGCCGAGTGCGGTGACTAACAATTTCAACGCCGGCGACATCGGCTACGTCAAGCGCAACTTCGGTCATTACGTCAAGAACGTCGGCGACACCGACCTGTTGTTTTTGGAGATATTCAAAAGTGATACCTACCAAAACATATCGCTCTCCGACTGGCTCACTCACACGCCGCCAGCGCTGGTCGCGGCCCACTTCAACGTGTCGCCCCAGGACGTTGCCAAATTCCCGCACAATATTCCTGATGTGATGCCGGTCTGAGGTGGCAGTTGCCGCGCGCCGGCTGCCGAATCAGATCAGCTCCGGGCGAGTTCCACCGCTCGCATCGCAGAAGCTGAACTCATATTCCTGGCACGGCCCAAACGTCCAAGTTGGGAACGCCCTGTCGCATCGGGGACATATTCCGGTGAGTTCCAGAATCGCTGCAGGGATACCATGGAGGGGAACTCGAAAACGGCTAACCCCCGCCCATCGTGGCGGCCCTCAAGCGCTTCAACCCCGCGACCCCCATGCCCGCGCTAGCGCCTACGCGGCCGTGCTCGGCGGGCTGGGCGCTTTCGTGTTCACCGCCGGCATCGCCGAGCATTCCGTCCGGTTCGCGCCGCGCTATGCGCCACGCGCTCGGCGTGAAGCTGAACGAGCAGGCAAACGCTTCCGGCGGACCGCAGATTTCCGCCCCAGACTGCCGCGTGCCGGTCTGGGTCATCCCAACCAAGGTACTGACGATCGCGCAGCACACGCTGGCGCTCATTCGCCCTTAGCTGGACTTTGGCAACGCGAGGAGAGGAAGCGCGCGTATCGGGGGCACAGAAGGAACACCGGTTTATGGAATACAAAGCCGAAGCGTCCAAGATTCAAGAGTCCAGGCCCGGATCGAAGCCCAAGTCGGCAAGCGCTGCCGATGTCAGCCCGCAGAACGGCCTGACGAGCGATGAGGCCCACAGTCGGCTAGAGAAGTTCGGCCCAAACGCGATGCCAGATACGAGCATGCATCCATTGCGCATGTCACTCGAAAAATTCTGGGCCCCCGTCCCGTGGATGCTCGAGGCTGCGATTATTCTCGAACTGGCGCTCGGCAAGTATGTCGAGGCCGGGATTATTGCCGGGCTTTTGGTCTTCAACGCCGCCCTTGGACTGTTCCAGGAGAGCCGCGCCCAGGCGACCCTTGCCGCGCTCAAGTCGCGGCTCGCGCTGAATGCATCTGTCCGGCGCGATGGTGCGTGGAAGACCGTGCCCGCGGCCGAGCTGGTGCCGGGCGACGTGGTGAAGCTTTCCCTCGGCGCGGTGGTCGCCGCGGATGTGCACCTCACCGGGGGAGAAGTCCTGCTCGACCAATCCATGCTCACCGGCGAATCCGTACCCATCGAAGCCGGCGCCGGCGTCCAGACCTATGCCGGGGCGCTGGTCAGGCGCGGCGAGGCGGTGGCGGAGGTGACCGCGACCGGAGCGCGCACCAAGTTCGGCCGCACCGCCGAGCTCGTCCGCACTGCCCATGTCGTGAGTTCCCAACAGAAGACGGTTTTGCGTGTGGTGCGCAATCTTGCCGCGTTCAACGGCGTCGTCATCTTGATGTTGGTAGCCTACGCATACGTTCTCAAGATGCCGCTCGATGAGATCATTCCCCTCGTCCTGACAGCGGTACTCGCATCGATACCGGTCGCACTGCCGGCCACCTTCACCCTTGCGGCGGCACTCGGCGCGCGGGCGTTAGCTAAGATCGGCGTTCTTCCGACGCGCCTCTCCGCGGTAGATGAAGCGGGAACGACGGATGTCTTGTGCGCCGACAAGACCGGCACGCTAACCCAGAACGCGCTGACGGTGACGAGCGTCCATGCGATGGCCGGTTTTGACGAACCGCATATTTTGGCGCTGGCCGCGCTGGCAAGTTCGGAGGGCGGCCAGGACCCGGTCGACGGCGCCATTCGCGCGGCCGCCGCGCACAAGGCGATTTCCGATGCGCCGAGACTAGTGAAGTTCGCACCCTTCGATCCGGCGAAGAAAATGTCCGAGGCGACCGCAACTGATTCGACCGGGGGCACGCAACGTATCGTGAAGGGCGCCTTTGCCGCTGTCGTCGGCCTCGCGCAACCGTCGCCCGCCGCAGCGGCGGCGGCGAAGGAACTTGAAGTGAAGGGCTTCCGTGTGCTGGCGGTCGCGGCCGGACCGGCGACGGCGCTGAAGCTCGCGGGACTCATCGCGCTTAGCGACCCGCCGCGCGCGGACTCGGCCAAGCTCGTCACGGAATTGCATGGCTTGGGGGTTCGCACCGTGATGGTGACGGGTGACGCGCCAGCGACGGCCGCTATTGTCGCTCGTGCGGTGGGGCTCGATGGTGCGGTCTGTCCGCCGGGGCCGATCCCCGACGCCGTCCACCCCGAGCAATTCGCGGTCTTCGCTGGAGTCCTACCCGAAGACAAGTACAAGCTCGTCAAGGCGTTCCAGAAAGGCGGCCATATCGTCGGCATGTGCGGCGACGGCGCCAACGACGCACCGGCGCTACGCCAAGCGCAGATCGGCATCGCGGTCTCGACGGCGACCGACGTCGCCAAGTCGGCCGCCGGCATGGTGCTGACCGAGCCTGGACTCGCCGGCATCGTCGCCGCAGTCAAGGAAGGGCGAATAACGTTCCAGCGCATCCTGACCTATACGCTGAACTCCATCATCAAGAAGATCGTGACGGTGCTGTTCCTGATCGTCGGCCTAATCATGACAGGACACGCGATTCTGACCCCGCTGCTGATGGTCATTGTGATGATCACCGGCGATTTCCTCTCCATGTCATTGACGACCGATAAGGTGCGACCGTCGCGGACGCCGAATGCGTGGCGCATCGGCAACTTGACGACGGCGGGTGTCATCATGGGTATCTGCCTGCTGGCCTTCTGCAGCGGCGTCCTAGCCGTTGGCAAATTTGAGATGGGCCTTGGGATCGATGCACTGCGGACCCTCGCCTTTGTCGTCCTGGTGTTCGGTAGCCAAGCGACGCTCTACGCCGTTCGTCAACGCCGGCACCTGTGGGGCACTCGCCCAAGCCTCTGGCTTGCCGTGTCATCCGTTGCTGATATCGGAATTGCTTCGACATTGGCCATCGGCGGAATAGCGATGAGACCCCTGCCGGCCTTGCTCGTTGCCGGCACGATTGCAGCGGCGGCCGTCTTCGCTTTCGTTTTGGATTTCGTAAAGGTCCCGGTATTCGCGCGTCTCGGGATCACCCGGAGCCGGCGCTATCGCTCGTTGACTTACGAAACCCGGGGCATAGCAAAGACGGAAGGAATACCCATGACGGACCCCAGTACCGACCAGCACAGGGCTTCTTCCGAGTCCAGGCCTGAAGCCAAAGCAGAGCCCAAGCCTGAAGCGAAGGCTGAGTCAAAGCCCGAAGTCAAAGCCGAGCCGGAAGCCAACACCGACGTCGCGACACTGATGAACACGACGCTCGGAGACGTCCTTCTGGCTGGCCTCGCCAAAGACCCGGAGAATGTCGGGCGTATCGTCGCCGCGGCTATCACCCAGGCTGAGGCGAGCAGTGTGGCCGCGAACGTGCCTGAAGCTCACGCCAAGCCTGACGCGAAAGCCGAGCCTCCGCCTGACGCCAGCGCTGGGCCTCAACCCGAAACCAAAGCCGAACCTAAGCCTGAGGCCAAAGCCAAGACATCGCCGGACTCGACGCCGAAGATCGCCAAGTGACCTTACGCAAGATCAGCGGCAAATCCGCCGAAAGGGAGACGATGAAAATACATTCAAAGGATTTTCGCGTGCGGGAAGGAGACGAGGTCAATCTCAAAAAGTGGCCGACGAAGGTCGATCCCGTCTACAAGTCGAAGGAGCAATACAAGAAGCTTTTGGAAGAACACGTCGCGCAACTGAGTTCACAACAGCAGCTTCTCTACGCCTCCAATCACTATGCCCTTCTCCTGATCTTTCAAGCGATGGACGCGGCGGGAAAAGACGGCGCCATCAGCCACGTTATGTCCGGGGTCAATCCGCAAGGCTGCCAGGTGTTCAGCTTCAAGCATCCTAGCCCGACGGAACTACAACACGATTTTCTCTGGCGTACCACGCGCGATCTGCCGGAGCGCGGGCGGATCGGTATCTTCAACCGATCCTATTATGAGGAGGTACTGATCGTCCGCGTGCATCCCGAGATTCTGCGAAGCGAAGCGATCCCGGCCACCCCGCATCACGACAAGGAGGTCTGGCAAGACCGGTATCGTTCGATCGTGGATTTGGAGAAACACCTCTACGGCAACGGCACCCGCATCATCAAATTCTTCCTCCACCTTTCCAAGGAAGAACAGCGAAAGCGTTTTCTGGCGCGCATCGACGAGCCGGAAAAGAATTGGAAATTCAGCGCTGCGGACATTGCCGAGAGAAAATTCTGGAAGCATTATATGAAGGCCTATGAGGAATGCCTCACTGCGACAAGCACTCAAGACGCGCCCTGGTATGTCGTGCCCGCTGACGACAAAGAGAACGCTCGGCTGATAGTATCCCGAATTGTCCTCGATACGCTCGAAGAACTCAAAATGACTTACCCGAAAACGAGCGCAAAGCGTCGGCGCGAATTGCTGTCGATCCGTAAACAGCTCGCGAAGTGAAATTTTGCACGCGCTGGCGTTAAAGAGCCGCGATCAAGGAGAAGGCAATGTATACCAACATTCTGATACCCACGGACGGGTCGGCGCCCTCCGGCAAAGCCGTCCAGCACGGCATCGCCTTGGCCAAGCTGATCAGCGCCAAAGTCACCGTGCTGACTGTCTTGCCGCCTTTTCATACGCTCACGACCGATGCGCGGATGATCGAGGATACGCCGGCGCAGTTCAAAGCACGCATGCAGACGCATGCCGAGAAAACTCTAAGTGCCGCCGCCGCCGCAGCGCAAGCCGCGGGCGTCACCTGCGAGACGGTCCAAGTCGAGCATGAGCATCCCTACCAGGCGATCATCGACACTGCGGAGTCGAAAGGCTGCGACCTAATCGTCATGGCCTCGCACGGTCGCCACGGTATAGCCGCGCTCGTGCTCGGCAGCGAGACGGTCAAGGTCCTCACCCATTGCAAAGTCCCGGTGCTGGTCCATCGTTGATCTGGTGGAATTGCGTTGAGCTTCGATGTCGCTGGTTCATTGCGTCTGGTTTTATGCCATGGCGGAAAGCTAGGGAGCCTGCGGGCCGATTAGCCGGAGTCGAACGCTGAGAAAACGTGCCAGCGGGCGGACACGTTCTTTTGCGGCAATGTGTTTCGGCCGTTTCAACCTGGCGCCCACGTCTTTTTGCGGAGATGGCGCGCCGAACGGAGGTTTGATCGGAAGTCGTCGGCAATGAACGACTTGTGATAGCCCTCGATTTCCACAGGCGTGGCCGCAAGCGCTTTGTGCTATACTTTGCATATGACTACAACACATTTCAGTTCGCGTCGGCCGCTTGACGAAGAGCCGCCCGGAACGCGTCGAATGCCATCCGCAGCGATAGCACCCACTTTCTGGGTACTGGCCCGTTTCCACAAGAGTGGCCCTTTTGTTCTCTATGGTAACCCGGGTGCTGTCCTAACTCCGAGCCACTAGGACGATCCACTTAGGACACTTGCCCCCGGCACTTAGGGCGCTAGAGCCCCACATAGGACAGCACCGGTGACCCGTTTTGAGAAATGGTCAATTCTGAACAGACTTACCCCGTCGTGCACTTCAGCTTTACGCAGATGCTGGAAGGACGAGACACAAGAGTGGGTTGCAACCTACCAAATCCTGATTGCGAAGTTTCAGAGTCTGATTCATGCCTATAAGGCTCGTGATGATTGGCCGCGCCAAATGCCCTAGAGACTTCTGCCGAATCGCCAAGCTGGCGATTGATGTCGCTTCGACGCGAAAGCTAATCGCTGTCGTGTGTTTTGCGACGGTAGCTTTAGTTTCCTGGCTGCCAGCTGTGGCACACCCCTCCTCTAAGGATAAGCCTGCAGCACTATCTTTGACTTCGGGAGAACGAGCTGAGATTTGGCACAGCCTGGGCAAGCAGGCGACAAAGACGTCAGTGCCTGCCGGTTTGCATGTCGGTGAGGTAGTACCGAGCACCATGCATTCGCGATTGTTTGCTGGTAATATTCGCAAAAAAGTCCCGGCAATTAGGTCCTATTCCTACGCCCTATTGCACAACCAAGTATTGATAATCGCGCCCCAGTCGAAAAAGATTGTCTTTATTGTAGCCGAATGAGCACGCGGGGCGAGCATCGCTGCCGGCACCGGACAGTCTCATAGCACGTCAGTTGCAACATGGAACAATACGCGACTGTTCTAGTGGTCGATCGGTCTCACGGGGCCAGGCCACCTTCCGGAGCGAGCGCAGGAGCGTAGTCCGTCGGCACTTGAAAAAGCTCCGAACGTTGCGGACCGTAGCTGACTGAGCGCGCCTGCATCACGATCTGGCCGTCGATGACGAGGCGGAGCAGCACGCCATCCGGCGTCAAGCACGCGGCGTGCGTTTCTGTCTCGTCTGTCCAAGACCAGTCGACGCAGCTCAATCCCGCCACTATGGATTCGCCGCCGCGCTTCAGCGCTGTCCCGTTTTGCGGGGCCATCGGCATACGCGGCGCTCCCTCCAACTTTCGAAACGTGCGATTGGCGGGATTGAGTAGCGTGAGTTCGCCCCTGTTAGGGTCAAAGATCGTCGTCGCCTTGTCGGGACCATCAACGCGCTGGAGATGTTCGTTCGCCAACCAGCGCCGGCGTTCGACGATCGTCGGCTGATTTGGCCGAGTGATTTGGTAGCTAATATCTACATCGCGGGTCGGCAGCACCACTGGTTGCGACTCCTGGGCGCGCAACATCGTGCCGCCGGTCACCAATGAAAGCGCAGCAACCAAGGGCAGGTAACGCAAGTAGCTCATTTACGGCATCTCGGTAATCGCAATTCTTTAGGGCACTTCCATCAGGATACGTATGGGCGCCATTGCCTTCAAACCAGCCCTCGTGCACGCCGTCGCTTGGCGCGTGTGCCGCGCCAACGAGCCACGCGCGTCACTTTTAATCGCTTCGAACCGCCGCTAGTCCTAAGCGTGCGGGGGCTGGGGCTATGATCCACCGTCTCGGACCTGCCGTTCTTTTATGTGCGCCAATCGGTTGCACGTCGGCGGCCGAGTTGGCCGCCCATAACGACGCCAAATGTCTGTCTTACGGGCGCGCGACGCGGCGGCCCAGCCTACGTCCGATGCCGTGCGGGTCTCGACGCCGAACGTGCGCACTCCGCCACAGCTTCCCCTGTCTCGATTTCTGGCATGCTCGTCTACGTCGATTAAACCGACACTTCGCCCATACGTTTTTAGTCGGCTAACTCACAGTGATTTTGCGCGCGGATCGCTCCGCACTAGGTGCCGTTCACCGGCGCACTCTGTCAGTTCTTCTCGCTTCCACGGATTTTGTGCGGCACTGCGGCCAAGGCCGCTGGCGATTGCGCTCGGTGTTGCAACCCCATGCTTGCGGCCGGCAACCGCACCTCTTGGAAGGTAAAATGAAAAAGCTTGGTTTGTTCGCAGCGTTGCCGGTCGCGGTGCTTTTCGCCGGTGCCGTATGGACAACCGCCGCGTTAGCCGACGATCCGATTTTGACAAAAGCGCCGGCAATGAGCGCTCCCCCTGGACCGACTTCGTGCGACAGCGTCCCGGCCTTCTTTCTCAGCAGCTTTCAATTGGCGTGGTGCGGCGTCAGGTTCTACGGCGTGATCGACGTGGGTGGTGGCTACCAGACCAACGGCGCCCCGTTTAAACCCGCAGTTCCCGCAAGGAAGTTCCTCCGTAGTCCAGAAGATGAACCGGTCCCCGATGTGGACTCTCGCGCCGAACGCATTGAGCCGATCGGGCATCGGCGTTCAAATCAAGGAGCCATTAGCTCCGGGTTGGGCACTCGTCGCTGATCTCGAAGCCGGGTTTGACCCTCACTCGTTGCAATTCTCCAACGGCCCCGCATCGATTGCCGAAAATAGAGGCGTTCCGTTCGACGCCCAAAGCGCGAAGCGCGCCCTACAACATCCTAGCCCCGCTTCAGTTGCCGCCTTCGCAACCGTACACCGGGGCCGCCGCCGTTCTCGTCGATGAATTCGACGCCAGCACCCTCCAGCGCTTTCCTCAGCGCGGCCACAGTTGACATGTGCGCCGCCATAATGCCGGGCCTTGATTCAAGTCGCTTTATCGTTGGTAGCGACACTAGCGAGGCGTTGGCCAGATCGCGCTGCTCCCAACGTAAGAGGGCCCGTGCCGCACGTATCAGCTCACTGCTAAGCACGAGCGGTTCTTTTCCCTTTTTTCCGCCCCGATTTAATACCTGAGGTATTGACATAGAATCTCGCATATGTAATACCTGAGGTATCATATCCTCGCCGAGGAGTTCATCATGCCCGAGCATATTACGAGAACCGTTCGAGCTGCCAATAGACGAACTTTCATCGGCGGCTCGGATGCCCGGATCGTCATGGGCAACGATGAGGCCGCGCTATTGCGGTTGTGGCGGGAAAAGCGCGGCGAGACGGAACCGGAGGACTTGTCCGGCAACCTGATCGTCCAGCTCGGCGCCGTCACCGAGGACCTCAATCGGCGCTGGTATGAACTCAATACCGGGCAGGTTATTACGGATATTCAGCGTCGAATTCGACACGCGGCAGTCCGATGGATGGCGGCCACTCTCGACGGTCGGGTGGAAGGTAGCGGGGCGGTGTTCGAAGCGAAGTTCATGCTGCCGTGGTCATTCTCGGAGGAAGCGGCGGCTGAAAAATACATGCCGCAGCTGCAGCACAATATGTGGGTCGTGGCTTCGAAGGCGG
>Ga0302325_10025974_pt1 | contig 12168 bp, 16 predicted proteins | sample Palsa_T0_2_FD_201948 | JGI IMG/M metagenome (GOLD analysis project Ga0302325, IMG submission 201948) | Peat permafrost microbial communities from Stordalen Mire near Abisko, Sweden - Palsa_T0_2 | ecosystem: Environmental > Terrestrial > Soil > Palsa > Peat permafrost | place: Sweden: Abisko...
TCAGTTGGCGTTCGTAGGCTTTGCCGTCCAGAGGCATCGCGACGGTCTCGCCGGTAAAGGTGGAATAGAGCATCGCATTCGCCAATTCGACGGAATGAATGCCCTCCCCGGCGGGCGCGATGAGCGGCGTTCCATCCAGGATCGCCTCCGCGAAATTCTTCAGGATGCCGATGTGCTGCTCGCCGTGACCGGAAACCGCAATGCTGACATCCCGCGCCGGGGGCGCGGTGAAGGCCAGGTCCGTCGCGCGGCTGAAGGCCGTCATCTCGACGTCATTGCGGGTAAAGGCAAGCTGCTCGTTTTCGTAAACCACCTTGCCGCGCTCGGCGGCGATCTCGAGGCGATTGGTCCCGGGCGCCTCGCCGGTGGTGGTGACGAAGACCCCCGTCGCTCCGTTTTTGAACTCCATGTAAGCGGTCACGTCATCCTCGACCTCGATCTGGTGATATTGGCCGAACCGGCAGAACGCGCGCAGGCTCACCGGCATCCCGAAGAGCCACTGCAGAAGATCGAGATTATGCGGGCATTGGTTGAGCAACACCCCTCCGCCTTCGCCCGCCCAGGTGGCGCGCCAGGGGCCGCTGGCATAGTAGGCTTCGGTGCGAAACCAATTGGTAATGATCCAGTTGACGCGCCGGATTTCACCCAGCTCGCCTCCCTGGATGAGCGCGCGGATTTTTTGGTAAAACGGATCCGTCCGCTGGTTAAACATCGCGGCGAAGACTTGGGGTCCCCGGTGCGCGGCGATGAGCCGTTCGCAGTCGCTCTTGTGGACGCAGATCGGCTTCTCCACGAGCACGTGCAGGCCCTGTTCGAGCGCGTCGATTCCGATGGCGGCGTGCGAATAGTGGGGCGTCGCAATGAGCACCGCATCCACCTCCCCGGACCGGATCAGCTCCCGCGAATCGGCGAAGGTTTTCACTTCGCGGCCGAAGTCGAGGCTTCCGGCATCGGGGTCGCAGAGGGCGGCCAGCCGCAACCGCGGCACTTGCCCGGCCAGGATGCTCCTTGCGTGCGCCGATCCCATGGCGCCCAACCCGATAATCCCGAGCCGGACCTCCCTCGCTCCAGTGATTCCAGGCTTCCTGTTGCCCATGACGGTTTTCCTCAGAGCCCGCACTTCTCCCGCGCCTCGGCGAAGCTCGAGCGCTTGGTCACCAGTCCGGCCAGGTACGGGTCCAGCTCCGGCACGGACTTGATCCGCGCCAGGTTACCCGGCGCTTCCAGCCGGGAAAAAATCGCCTGCGCGATCTTGCTGCGCGGCACGCTTTTTTCCCCGTAGCCCGCCGGGATGTTGCTCGACCAGAAGCGCACGTATTGCTCTCCGTTCTTCATTTCCGTGCCCAGGTACACCACCGAGTGCCCGTGCTCCGTGTTTCCTACTTCCGGCGTCCAGAAAATTTTCATGAAATCCCCAGGCTTCGCCGTTGCAAAGTCCGTCGAATTGGTCCCCAGCGCCAGTTCGTAAAAGAGGCGCGCCGTTCCCGGCCCATTTGCATTCCAGCGGCCCCACACCCCTTCGCCATCGCGCTGTCCCTCCTGGATCACCAGCGCCTCGAGCGTCTCGGGGTCCAGTTGCAGTAGCCCATCGTCGCGCAAATGCTCGATCGTCTTTAGAAAAACCAGGTACGTCGCCCCCGAGCAGAAACTCGGCGAATCCGGCGCCGGCAGCACAAAGAATTGTCCCGACTCGAAATGCGCCGCGCGCACCAGGGCGATGGTCGCCACGCGGCTCGTCCCATAATGGCCGCCCTGCGGCATCTCCGCGATCTCCTGCAACACCGTTGCATTGAAATCCGCCGCCCGGGCAGCCAGCGAAGCCGGGACCGCGAGCAAGAGAATCAGGCAGAGAGCGCGGAGAAATCCCACTGCGCTTATTCTCGCCGGATTCCGCATTCGCGCAACCGTGGATCGGGGATTGATTGAGCGGCGTGGCTGCCCCGGGCACAATGGCCCCAATGGTCAGCCGCAGCCCCGGATGTAGGCCGGACACCGCCATGCCCAATGGACCGTTGAGCGCTTGGGAGCAGTTGAAGAATCGAGCGCCGAAGAATAGCAATAAAATAGCAACTGGAACACCTTTACTCTGTAGAACGGGGGCCTCCGAAGCCAAAGGTTTGGGTTCGACTCCGCCGGATGAACGCGAACCGTTCCTTGGCAGCTGCGCTGGTTTGTGGCAGGCTTCGGCTATGAGCATTACGGCAACTGTCGAGAATGACACCATCAAGCTCCCGCCCGGCGTCCATGTGCCGGATGGCACGGAGGTAAAAGTTTTCCTGCCGGGCGGCAACGTGCCGCCGGAGGACCAGACGTCCCTCTTTGAACGGATGAAGGATTTCATTGGGTGCATTAAGGACGGCCCGGAGGACCTCGCATCTGAGCATGACCACTACGCGCACGGCACGCCGAAGCGGGACAGCCGGTGAAGCAGTTGTTTGCAGACAGTTTCTTCTTCATCGCACTGCTCAGTGAACGCGATGCCTGCCACCATCGCGCGGCCGAGGTTTCGCGAGAGTCCGGCGCTGTCATCGTCACGACGCGCTGGGTGCTCGCGGAGGTGGCCGATGCATTGTGCGCTCCGGCATGGCGCGGGCGGGCAGGAGCGTTCGTTGGATTTGTCCTCACCGCACCTGGTTTTCTCGTGCAAGGCGGGAGCGACGAGCTTTTTGCCCGGGGCATGGAACTGTATCGCGGACGCCCCGACAAGGAGTGGTCACTCACGGATTGCATTTCCTTCGTGGTGATGGCGGACGAGGGGCTTTCAGAGGCGCTGACGGGAGATCGGCATTTCGAGCAGGCGGGATACAAGGCGCTGTTGATGTAGTGGCGAGCTGGAATTCGGCTCTACTGTTCCAAGGCCATTTTGAGCCGCCACGTGGATCGGGTTTTGATTGAGCGCAGCCGGCCGCGCAGCCAGGGACCACGCCCGGCTACGAGCAACGTCTCATGGAAAGCGGATGGAACCCTCACCGCATTTGGTCCACTGATGGGTGAGTGGCGGTTGGAGGGCGGGCGAGCCCTGCGAGAAATTAGCCGGGCGCGTCAGCCCCCCCGGACACTCGCCCCGCGGCCACGCCCCGGCAGGGGCGGCAGAGATTCCAACCAACTTTTTGGAGCGCCACGGCGGCTACGATTTGCGGAAAATGGTGGTGCGATGTTGTGAAAGAAATGCCAATTCCGGCAGCGCCGAATCACCGGGAAAGCGCAAAGACTCTCCCTCATACGCGCCAAAGTTCTCCGCTACGTTTCGCTGCGGCAATTCCGTCTTCAACCTCGGCGAAAGCAAAAGTCGAAACATGTCATCGAAAGCAATGAGTCCGCGGTCGAATGCCGCATCGTGCAATCGCGAAAGGCAAAGCCCATTGCGGATATTCAGCCGTTCGGCGGCGTGCTTGCCCCATGGGAGAATATGGGACGCGACCAGCAACTCACGGATGGCCAACTCAGTGACACCGCAACGCCCGCCAAAATTGTTAAGCACCGCATCGCGGAAATATTCCTGCCCACGCCGCAGCTTCACATTTGCCATCGCCTCAGTCGGCCCGCTCGGTGGAAGCTTCACCACCCGCACACCTACTTGCGGAATCACTTTCAGTTCGGAGTTTTCGCCAGCGCCAAACAATTTCCGCAATGCGCCTTCGCTCGCCGGAACGGCTTCGTTAAGGTCAGCGTGGAACTCATTCCACACTGCGCGATCCAGCGCGCTTGCACCGGCAAGTCCTTTGATGCCACGCAGTTTCAGCGCGGGATCAAGCGATGCAAAATTGACCAGCTTCATCGCCACGCTGTTCGCACCGCGTCCGAGTTTTTCCGCAAGCGCTACAACCACCGGTTGCCGCGCATGAAGCTGCCCGAATGTGAGTTTGTGATAGAGATTGAGCGCGACGAGCAATTCATCGCGCATCCATCTTTTCGAAACAGACATTTCACGATACTATTGGATCGAAAGATTATAGGAAAGCCATGAACGCCGAACTTCCACAATCAGACCCCGCCGCCGTTTTCCTGGCAATCAAGGCGGATCATCACTCTGTGCTCTCCTCCCCCGGCTCGGCTGACAAGGCCCCCATCCTGTGTTACAGAGGCATCATGTTGAAGTTCACCAAGATGAACGGCGCGGGCAATGACTTCGTCATGCTCGATAACCTCGATGGGCGGCTCGAGCTCGCCCCCGGCCAGATCGCCCTGCTCTGCGACCGCCATCGCGGCGTCGGCGCCGATGGCGTTCTCATTGCCGAGCCGCCCGCCAATGGCGCGGACTTCCGCATGCGCTATTTCAATGCCGATGGCGGCGAAGCCGAGATGTGCGGCAATGGCGCCCGCTGCTTCGCCCGCTTTGCCAGCCGGATCACCGGCAGCCAGGGCCCCATGAGCTTCGAGACCCCCGCCGGCGTCATCCGGGCGGAATGCGAGGGCTCGGATGTCCGCCTCGCCATGAGCGAACCGCGCGATCTCGCGCTTGACCAGCAGATACCGCTTCCCGGGGGGAGCGTCATCGCGCACTCCGTCAATACCGGGGTCCCCCACGCCGTCGTCTTTGTCGAGGACCTGGAGGGAACCGACGTCCGCGGCCTCGGCGCGGCCCTGCGGCGCCATCCGCATTTCGCCCCCAAGGGCGCCAATGTGAATTTTGTCCGGATCATCGATTCCCGCACGATCGCCATCCGTACCTATGAGCGCGGTGTCGAGGACGAGACGCTGGCCTGCGGCACCGGGGTGGTCGCCAGCGCGTTGATCCTGCACGAGAAACAGGGAGCGCCCTCCCCCGTCTCCGTGCGCGTGCGCGGCGGCGATACGCTGCTGGTTTCCTTTGAAAAAGAGGGCGGCCTCTATCGCGGCGTAAGTCTCACCGGCCCGGCGGACTTCGTCTTCGAGGGCCAGATCGGGATTTGACACGCCCCTGCCCCCGTCTGAGACTTCCGGCCCATGTTTCGCGGCACTTACACAGCCATCGTTACCCCTTTCCGGGATGGCGCAATCGATGAAACCGCCCTCGCTCAGTTGATCGAGTGGCAGATCGAGAGCGGGATCACCGGCATCGTCCCCGCGGGCTCGACCGGGGAATCGGCCACGCTGAATCACGCGGATCACACCCGCGTCATCGAGGTGGCCGTCCAAGCCGCCCGCGGCCGCTGCAAGATCATCGGCGGCACCGGGTCCAACGCCACCGTCGAAGCCATCTCCCTGACCGAGGAAGCGGAAAAGGCCGGCGCCGATGCGGTCCTCCTTGTCACCCCGTATTACAACAAGCCCACCCAGGAGGGCCTTTTTCGGCATTTCAAGGCCATCGCCGCGCGCACGAAACTGCCCATCATCCTCTACAGCATCCCCGGCCGTTGCGGCATCGAGATCGCTGTCGACACCGCCGTGCGCCTCGCGCGCGAGTGCCCGAACATCGTCTCGATCAAGGAAGCCGGCGGCAGCGTCGAGCGCGTCAACCAGCTTCGCGCGGCGCTTCCTCCGGAGTTCACCATCCTTTCCGGCGACGATTCGCTGACTCTCCCGTTCATGTCCGTGGGCGCGGAAGGGGTCGTTTCCGTGGCCTCGAATATCATCCCCAGGGAAATGGTCCGGATGGTCCAGGCTTTCACCGAGGGCCGCCCCGCCGAGGCCCTCGAGGTGCACGCGCGCTTTTACCCGCTCTTCCGGGACTTGTCCCTCGAGACGAATCCCATCCCCATCAAGACCGCCCTCAGCCTCGCCGGCCGCATCTCGGGGGAATTCCGCCTTCCGCTTTGCGAGATGGCCGCGGCCAATGCCGCGAAGCTCCTGGCTACGCTGCGCAATCTCAACCTCGTCAAATAACCTTGGCTGCGAGCGACATGGCGCCGTTGCGCCTCCTGGTCAATGGCGCGAAGGGCCGCATGGGGCAGGCCATCATCGCGTGCGCAAAGCTGGACCCCGAGGTCCGGGTCACGGGCGAAGTCGATGCCGGCGATGATTTCGGCGGCGCCCTTTCGGGGGCCGATGCGGTCATCGAGTTTTCCCATCACACCGTCACCGTGCCCGTGGCCCGGGCTTGCGCCGGGGCCGGCAGGCTGCTGGTCATCGGCACCACTGGCCATACCGACGCGGAGCTTGAACAAATCCGTTTTGCCGGCAAGGCGATCCCGGTCGTCTTCGCGCCGAATTTCAGCGTCGGCGTGAACGCCCTCTTTTGGCTTACGCAAAAGGCGGCCGAAATCCTCGGCCCGGACTTCGATCTTGAAGTCGTCGAGATGCATCACCGCCTCAAGAAGGACGCTCCCAGCGGCACCGCCCGGCGCCTTGCCGAAATCCTGGCTGGCGTGCGCGGTCTGCAATACAGCGGCGATGTCCGCCACGGACGCGAAGGCATCACCGGCGAGCGCACCTCGCATGAGATCGGCATGCACGCCCTGCGCGGCGGCGACGTCGTGGGCGACCATACGGTCATTTTCGCCACCCAGGGCGAGCGCGTCGAGCTGACCCACAAGGCCTCGAGCCGCGACACCTTCGCCCGTGGCGCCATCCGCGCCGCCAAGTGGGCGCGCGGCCGCCAGCCCGGCCTCTATGACATGCAGGATGTCCTTGGCCTTCGTTAAAAGCTGGTTATGAGAGCCGGTATCGCCTTCGGCTCGAATCTTGGGGACCGCCTCCAGCTCTTGCGCCAGGCCCGGGCCTGCCTGCTCGCAAGCCCGCTCCTGGCCCCGCCTGTCCTCAGCTCGATCCTCTACCTGACCAGCCCCGTCGATTGCCCTCCCGGGTCCGATTCCTTCCTCAACGCCGTCCTCGAGGCCGAGCTGACTGGCGATCCCATGGCCCTCCTCGGCGATATGCGTCTCTGCGAGCAGGGCCTCGGCCGCCCGGGAGGGTCCCAGCGCAATGCCCCGCGCACCATCGACCTCGATTTGCTCTACGCCGGTGATTGCGAAATAGCCGCCGGCAGCCTCATCCTTCCGCATCCGCGCATTGGCGTTCGGCGATTCGTCCTCGTTCCGCTGGCCGAGATCCGCCCCAGCCTCATCCTGCCGGGCCAAACCGAAACCATCGCGCAATTGCTTGAAAAACTCCCCCCCGGCGATTCCGTCGAACCCTTGGACGCAACGTGGTAACGCCTGAAAAAATCGAGCGCATCCGCGCCATGAAGGCGGCGCACCGCAAAATCGCCGCGCTCACCGCGTACGATTACCCGATGGCCCGCCTTCTGGATGAGAGCGGCATCGATGTCGTGCTTGTCGGCGATTCCCTCGGCATGGTCGTTCTCGGCTTTCCCGATACCACCGCCGTCACCATGGAGCACATGGTCCATCATTGCGTCGCCGTGGGCCGCGGCGTGAAGAACGCGCTCGTCGTGGCCGATCTCCCCATCGGCAGCGACGTCACTCCCGAGGCTGCCCTCGCCAATAGCCGCCGCCTCATCGAGGCAGGCGCCGACGCCGTAAAAATCGAGGGCCCCCGCACCGCTGAGATATGCGCCGTTGTCCAGGCGGGGATTCCCCTCATGGCCCACCTCGGCATGCTGCCCCAGCGCGTCCGCGAGGAGGGAGGCTACCACGTGAAGGGCAAGACGCCCGCGGAGGCCTCCGCGTTGCTCGATCAGGCGCGCGCCGTCGAGGCCGCGGGCGCCTTCGCCCTGGTCCTCGAGATGGTCCAGCCCGATGTCGCCGCCCATATCTCGGAGAGTGCGGGCATTCCCACCATCGGCATCGGCTCCGGCCCGGCCTGCGACGGCCAGATTCTCGTCACGCACGATCTCATCGGCCTATTTCCCTGGTTCCGTCCCCGTTTCGCCAGGCCCGAAGCCGATGTCGCCAGCCAGATCCGCGGCGCCGTCGGGGCCTTCCGCGAGAGAACGCAGGGTCCGGCGTCAACTGGGTAACGGGCGCCGGCTCCTCCAGTAATCGGGTCGCCGGCTTGCATGTGCAATGGCCGCAATCCATACGCAGTCCGGCAGGTCCATATAGAAAATTATGAATGGGAAGCGGTCCGTGAAATACTTTCGAAACCCGCTGCGCCCGTGCCGCGGCCAAGCCTCCGGAGCTTCAGCGATTTTCTCAACGGCCTCCTCCACTATCCCCGCAAGGGCAACCCCGAGTCCCGGTGCGCGATTCTCGTAGAACCCCATAGCCTCGTCCAATTTCGGCCCGTGCAGCGATATGGATTACAACCGGCTTCACGAGTGCTTCGCGCGCAACTCGGAAAAGACCTTCTCTGACGGTTCGCCGCTGGCCCGCCCGCTTTTGATCTCTTCTGCCCGGCGTTCCAGCTCTGCGTCCCATGCCGCCTCGGCATCCGCATCGGTGCCTTCATCGAGGGATGCAATGAGAAACCGCGCCAACTCCGCCCGATCTGCTTCGCTCAAACTCGATAGTTCTGTTCGAATCCTTTTGACTGCGGCATTCATGCCACAAGGTTGTCCTTCACCGCGCGCCAGTCAAGAAAGCCCTGCGGACCTACTCAAAGGCCCGGCTCGTCAGCCGCCGCACGTGCTTCGAGTGGGTCAGCACCAGGCTCACATAGAGGTAAACCGCGGCGGCGATGAAGATGGGCCCCAGCCGTCCCACCAGTACGCCGTCGTCAGTTGCCAGGGTGATGACTCCCGCCAGCGAGAATCCGAGACTGCCTGCGTAGAGAATGGTCAGCACCAGGTAACGCGACCATGCCTGGCGCACACACATGCCCCAGGCCCCGGTGAACATCCATATCAGGCTGATGACCGTGATCACTTTCAGCGCCGGGATCGGGTGGGGAGGCGCCGCCGCTTCCTTGAAAACCAGCCCATTCACCCACAGCACCAGAAGGCAGGCGACCACTACCATGACACGGCCCACGAACACTTTTCCGTGGCGGTGGTGGTGATGCAAGTCACTCATTTATCCTTGCCGTTTTTCGAGGCGCCGAACGCCCCGATTTGGCGAAATTTGGAGTACCGCGCGCTCAGCAATTGATCCTCAGTCTTCGTCGCGAGTTCCCGCAGGTGCCTCACCAGCGCAGCCTTGACCGCGGCCGCGGTCTGCTCGTGGCTGCGGTGCGCCCCGCCCAGCGGCTCGGGAATGACCTCGTCGATCAACTTCAGCCGATACAAATCGTGCGCTGTCAGCTTCATGGCCTCGGCCGCTTCTTGCGCATGGGAGCGGTGCTTCCAGAGGATGGCGGCGCATCCTTCGGGCGAGATCACCGAGTAATAGGAGTTCTCCAGCATCAGCAGCCGGTCCGCCACCGCGATGCCCAGCGCACCGCCCGATCCTCCCTCGCCGATGATCACCGAGACGATCGGCACCTTCAGCATCATCATCTCCCGCAGGTTCACCGCGATGGCCTCGGAGATGTGCCGCTCCTCAGCCCCCACTCCCGGATAGGCCCCGGGGGTATCCACCAGCGCCACGACGGGCAGCTTGAATTTCTCCGCCAGCCGCATCAGCCGCAGCGCCTTGCGGTATCCTTCCGGGTGGGCGCTGCCGAAGTTCCGCTTCAGGTTCTCCTTGAGGTCGCGCCCCTTCTGGTGGCCGACGACCATGCACCGGATGCCATCGATCTTCGCCAGCCCGCACGGCATCGCCTTGTCATCGGAGAAAAGCCGGTCCCCGTGCAGCTCGATGAAGTCCGAGAACGCCAGGGTAATGTAGTCGAGCATGAAGGGGCGCTGCGGGTGGCGGGCGATGAGCACCCGCTGCCACGCGCTCAGGCGACTGTACACGTCCCGCTTCGCCTCTTCGATCTTTGCCTGCATCCGCCGCACCTCCGAATCAAAATTAATGTCCTGGGTGCGGGAGTGGCGCTTGAGGTCCTCCAGCCTCTTTTCGAGTTCCGCGATCGGTTTTTCGAAGTCCAACGGCTGAATTTTCATTGAAAAAGCCTGATGAAAAACTGGGGTGGCACAGAATCAGTGATTCCTCAGCGAATCGTGACCGGAACCCCGTGCGTAAGCAAAGCGGAAAGTTCATCCATGTCGGAGGCGCTCAGGGCGATGCCTACCCCCACTTTTTGGCCGCCCTCCGCCGGGTCCGTGTAGAGCGTGTAGCCCGCGGGGGCGATTTGCACCCAATGGCTGCTCGCATCGTAATCCCGGCTGCCGAAGGCCACCCGCTGCCCGTTCATAAACGAGGCGACTTCCGTGACCTTGCCCTGCACCGGCGGCGGATTTCCCTTGGCAACCGGCGCGGTCCACGCCGTCGAATGGTACTGCTTGAAGAACCGGGCGTGGTTGTAGAGCGTCACCAGCCGGGCCGTCCGGTCGATCACGATGCTAAAGTCCGGGTGCGAAACATAGAGCGTGTCTCCCACCCGCAGCCGGCGCGGGTCGGTGATGTTGTTCGTGCGCATGATCACGTCCCCCGGCGCCTTGAGCTTCTTTTCGATGCGCGCCAGCGTGTCCCCCGGCTTGATCACGTACCCATCCTTGTCCGGCGACGGCCCCCCGGAGAAGAAAAGCGCGATATTGATCTCCCCCAGGTCATCCTTCGCCGCCTCGAGCTTGGTCGAGCCAGGGTAAGTCTCCAGGAAGTGCTCGAACGCCGTGCGCGCATCCACCCATTGATGATCTGTCTTCAATTGCAGGCACCGCTCATACTCCGGGATCGTCATGTCCGGCGGCGGCGAGGGCGCCCCGAGGCCCGTTTCGTTCTTCAGGTTCTGATCCGGCTCGATGAAGAGCGTATAGGCAAAATAGGCGCCTCCTCCAAAGACCGCCACCGTCAGCGCCAGGATGACCAGGGTCTTGAGGATGATCCCGCCGCGCGTGGCGCCGCGGAAATTCGAAATTCGAAATTCGAAACTCGAAGTTCCGGAGCCGCGGGAGTTGTGGAGGTGGAGGATCATCGCGGAAGCCGCGGCAATCAGATCAGGCCGCGCTTGCGGAATTCGCCCATGTTCCCCCCGGCGGATTGCTGCACCAATTCCATCGTAAACTTCATCAGGCAGACCTCCCACGCGTCGTCCACCCCCTGGATAATGGCCGAGCAAGGCTGCATGGCCGCCGTCACCTGCTCCCGCACCCGCTCGACCACCTGCTGGATCGGGCTGTGGACGATGCTTTCCACCACCCCGGATTTGCGGAATTCGAAGCCGTACTTGAGCAACGAGAGGTTTTCCCGCTGCCGCTCGAGCCAGGCCGCGAAGTCCCTTGCAGGCTCGCCAAACCCATCGAGCAGCAGCCGCGCGCAATTCGCGGGCGTCACGATTTGCGGACGCTCCGCCTGGATATGACCGTCCCGCACCCGCACCTGGTTGGCCGCATCCATCAGCTCGGAGATGAGATAAAAGCGGAAGTTCACGCTGCCAAAGCTCTCGATCCGCCGCTCCGGCGTCACGATCACCTGCGTGTTATCCATCGCGTATTGAAAATCATCCGGCTTGATCATTTCTTTGTGCAAGATAGCGGCTCTGGCCGCCAGTGCCACGCACTTTTGGCAACGCTGAATTTATGAAGAATGAATCCCCGGAAGTTCGTCACCGGGGGGGAGTGGCTTAATTTACCTTAATTCACCTTAATTTTTGGGTTCAGGTTCACGAGGGCATCCGCGAGGTCTGGAAAATAAAGTAGTTTGATTTGGTTTGATTTAGTTTGATTTAGTTTGATTGCCAGGAAGCGCATATTGAAACCGTTCGTGATCTGCGACTCATCTTTTTTCCGCCCTCCTTCTAATTTAGGTCCAAAGGTAATGCTCACTGTGTTACCTGCCGGGCGAAACGCTTTCCCCGCGCCCATCATTGCCTTTCCGCTCTGATCCAGCGGGCACCTATCCACTGAGGCGGTAGAATCAGCCGGTTCTGATTGTTCGCGTTTGTTGACAGTTTTCATCGCTGCTGCTCGTCAGCGTTCCACATAGTGAACAGATTGCAACAAAAAATTCGAGGGGGATTACGAGCTTTCCGCTGCCCGGATACGGCCAAAGGAAGCCGGAAATGGGTCGAGCGGCTGGATCCGCGTTTCTCTAGTTTCTGACCCTGACCCCTGTATCGGGCCTGAGATCCATCTGAGGGTGATCAAGGGGGGGCACGTGGATTAAGCGAGAACTTGTGGTAGGCTTTGGTCTCTCATGGAAAAACCGCCGCAGAAAGATCAACGGACCACATTCGGTTCCAGGTTCGCCAGTTTGGGAAAGGCTGCTCTCCGTGGGACGAGGCGTATGGCTCATCTGGCAGCACTGAAGGCGAAAATCGAGAAGCTGAAGCTGGTGGATTTGAACAAGGCCCAGTGCGCACTCG
>Ga0302325_10025975_pt1 | contig 12167 bp, 10 predicted proteins | sample Palsa_T0_2_FD_201948 | JGI IMG/M metagenome (GOLD analysis project Ga0302325, IMG submission 201948) | Peat permafrost microbial communities from Stordalen Mire near Abisko, Sweden - Palsa_T0_2 | ecosystem: Environmental > Terrestrial > Soil > Palsa > Peat permafrost | place: Sweden: Abisko...
CGCCCGGGTGCTCAAGCCCGGCGCCCTGTACGTGTTCGACACCATCAACCGCACCCGCCTCAGCAAGCTGGTCATGATCAAACTGTCCCAGGAATGGGCCGCCACTGCCTGGATGCCACCCGGCCTGCATGACTGGGATCAGTTCATCACCCCCGCCGAGTTGGGCGACGTCCTCGCCCGGCACCACCTGGAAAGCCGCGGCATGACCGGGATAACACCCGGTGTCTCGCCGCCAGCCCTGATCCGGCTGCTCCGCCGGCTTAAGAAGGGCAAACTGTCGCACGCCGACTTCGGACGCAAGGCCGCGTTCACTCTCACCAAGGATATGCGGATCAGCTACCTCGGCCACGCAGTGAAAACATGAGCCCGGCAGCGGCCAGCCGGCCGATCTAACTGCCGCACGTAACGGCGGCAGCCGCTCTCACGTTTGCCCACCGGGGCAGGCCGGCTATGCGAGACTTCATCATCCTGATGGAAGCACGGGCGAGATGCCGCAGTCAGGCGAGCGCGGGGCGTTGCTGGTGCGGGCCGGCGAGGGCGAATCGGTGTGGTCGCTGGGCGGCCGGTTCACGGCCAGCCGCAGGGTGTTTGCCTTCGCGCCGCGGGGGGATCCCGCACACCTTCACGGTAGACGTTGAGCCGACCCGGTGCCGGTATTCGCCTCTCCGGCCGGGTTCGCACGCAGCAGGTCAGCTCGGCCTTGCCGATATCCAGCGCGGCGACCCGCTCGATGATCTCTTCCCGGTCTTGTGTCTCCTGTAGCACCTGGCTACCTCCTCGCAGCTCACCGGATACAGGCGGCTGCCCGCAGGAACCGCGAGGGACAGGCGAATCAGATCCGCGTGCTCGAAGCGACAGTGAAGGTCCCAGGGCTACGGCTCCCAGCGCCCGGCAAGTCCGCGGCCTCCAGCGACCATGGCATTCCGGCGTCGGCGGGCAGCCACCCCCCATTTTCAGCTCGGAACGGGCGTCCCCGCAGGGGATATCAGGGCAAGTCCGAAAGTGTCCGCCTCGGCCGTCGGGTCACGGTCGAGGCGACGATCCAGCTCTGATCGGCGTGGCTGACGGCAGGGATTCCTGGTGCCGTCAGGCGAGCACGTCTCCGGTAGGGCCGTGATGCTCCTGAGGTCATTCCCGGGCGGGGCAGGTACCTGGTGTGCGCCGTGAGGCACGAGCGCGCTGTGATGCGTCGTCCCGGGGAGTATTCGGGCTCCGGGGAGTATTTTGTGCATCCCGGTACCCAAAATCCTCCTGTAAGCCCGAATGCTCCCACGTAAAATCAGCAATTTGGAATTTATGAGCTAGCAGGTGGGGGTGGGGTTGACGGACCCGCCAGTGCGCGCCGGGCGCCCGCCCGTACGGGCACTGTGCGGGTTTGACGAACCCCCGTACACCCAATCCACCACCAGGCCCGGATCCACCACCAGAAACCGCCAGTGAAATACGATAAACCGGACAAAGGGGATGCGCGGTGACTGTAACCGGCTAATGGCGGAGCCGGGTACTTGACCGCTGCTCTAGTCCCGGATCCATTCCGCAGGCGGCACAATGCCGGTGGGGCGGATGGCTCCGGTGGGGTCGATGGCTTCGGCGCGGTCGAGCAGGGGACGGCAGCGCAGCCGAAGAGCGATGTCCCGGGCTTCGCCCGAAGCGACGGCGGCGGCCTCGGCTTGGCCATGACGGACCAGGTACTCCGCGTGGTCGAGCAGCCCGTGCGCGAGATGGTAGGGAGTGGACAGCTCGCGCAGCCCGGTGACCGCAGCGGCCAAGGCGGCCGGGGCGCCCGCGTCGGCGTCCGCGGCGTCCGCGGCGTCCGCGGTGTCGGCGGCGGCTCCGGCATCGGTGGTGTCGACGGCGGCGGTGGCTTCGGCATCGGTGGCGGCGTCCGCGGCGTCCGCGGCGTCCGCGTCGGTGGCGTCGGTGGCGTCGGTGGCGTCGGTGGCGTCGGTGGCGTCGGTGGCGTCGGCGGCGGCGTCGGCTGCGGCGGCGGCCAGCCGGGCGCGGGCCAGCTCGCTCTCGGCTCGCAGCATCGGAGCCAGGTGCCCGGGCAGGCTGGAGTCGAGCAGCGCCAGCAGCTCGCGGGTGGCGGTGGCGTCGCCCAGCTCATGAGCGCAGCGAGCGGCGAGCGGCCACGCCCAGCGCAGGTCGTCGTAGCTGATCCCGAGGGCAGGGGCGTGCGCGAGGGTGGCGCGGGCTAGGCGCAGCGCACGCTCGGGCTGGTGCCGAGCGGCCGCGGTGAAGGCGTCCGCGCAGCTGATGAACGCCTGGTCCGCCTCAGCCTCGCTGGCGCGCAGGTCAGACAGCCCGGTCAGGATGGTTCCCGCGGTGACGGCGTCTCCTCGCAGCGCCGCCAGCCGGGCCCGGTGGCACGCCAGAAACTCATGATCGGCTAGCTCATCGGCGGCCGCGGCCTGGCTGAACTCCTGTTCGGCGGCGTCCCACTCGCCCAGCTCGAGCAGCGCCTGGGCCAGGTTCGCGATCGCGTAGGCCAAGAAGTCCCTGGCGCCGGCCTGGCGCAGGTGCGTGGCGGCGGCCCGGGCGGCTTCGGCGCCGGCCGCGGGATCAGTGAACGTCAGCGCCCACGCTAGGTTGAGCAGCGCGACTCCCACGGCGACGTTGTCGCCGATCTGGGTGGCGAGCCGTGCGCTCTCGCGGAAGTAGGCGACCGCCTCGGGCCGCTTCTGATCGTTGACCAGGAAAGACCCGCGGACCAGAAACAGATGGCTGAGCTGGCCGGCATCTGCGCCCAGGGCCTGGCCGAGAGCAAGCGCCTCCGCGCTGATCCGGCCGGCGTCGGGCGACGTGGCCGAGACCTCAAGCGCCGCGAGCTGGTCCATGACGCGGACCGTGTCGGTGTCCGGATCCGCCAGCAGCACCTGCGCCGCCGCGCTGAGCTGCTCGCGGGCATCGGCGTAACGGCCCCACAAGCGCAGCGCCCGACCGGCGGTGGCCTGGGCCCGCGCCGCGGCCCGGGCCTGGCCGCGACGCTGGTGATCGTCTCGAGCGCGGCCCGCATACTCGACCGCTACCGCCCAGCCGGCGTCGGTGATGGCGGCCTCGGCGGCACGTTCCCACAGTGTGCCCGCCGTCCGCTGGTCCGCTGCGCTGTCCGGGGAACGCTGATCGTCTGCGATTTGCGGGGAGCTCAGTTCGGCCGCGGCGGCGTAGCTGGCGGCGGCCCGGGCCGGGGCGCCGGTCCGCTCGGCGCGCTCGCCGGCCCGGACCAGCGCGCCCATGGCCAGGCCGCGGATCTCGGCGGTGTCGGGGTCGTCCGGGATCGCCTGCAGCGCGTCCAGGTAATGGCTCGCGACCACCTCGGCGACTTCCTCCCCGTCGCCGGCGAACGCGGCGCGCAGGTGCGCGGCCACCTTCAGGTGCCGGGCCTTGCGGTCGCGGTGGGACAGCGTGTCGTAGGCCACCTGCCGCAGCATCTGCTGGGCGAAACGGTAACTGCCCCGCTCCGGGGACAGCGGGTCCGCGGACACGCTCAGCACTTCCCGGCGCACCAGGTCGGCCAGCGCCGCCCGCACCGTCGGCTCGGCGCGGCCGGACACGGCGACCAGCGCCTCGGCCGGAAACGTGGTCCCCAGCACCGCAGCATCCGCGACCAGCTGCCGCACACCCGGATCCAGGGCATCCAGCCGGGCGGCCAGCAGCGCGTGCAGGCTGTCCGGAACGGCCAGTTCCCCGATGTCGCCGGTCAGCCGGTACGCCCCGTCGACCGGCTGGACGACGTCCCGGTCGATCAGCGACCGGACGGTCTCCACCGCGAACAGCGGTATCCCCTGCGCGTGGCCGGTGATCTTCGCCTTCGCCTCGGTCGGCATCCCCGGCACGAGCGCGTCCACCAGCGCGTCCATCGACGCCGCATCCAGCGGATCCAGGGTCAGCGTGTTGCGGTTGCGGCCGGCGCCGAACCCCGGCCGGGCCTGGGCCAGCTCCGGGCGGGCGAACACCATCAGGTAGACGGGCAGGTCCCGGGACCAGTCGACCAGGTAGTCCAGGAAGTCCAGCAGGCCGGCGTCGGCGTACTGGGCGTCCTCGATCAGCAGCACCACCGGCTCGGTCGCGGCCAGCCGCTCGAAGAACAGCCGCCATCCCGCGAACAGCTCCTCCCGGGACAAGGCCGCGGCGGCGGCGTCTGCTGCGAAGGGCACTCCGAGCAGGCGAGCTAGCCGGGCACCGGTGTAGGCCCGTTCCGAATCATCGGGTACGAACCGGTTCAGGCCATTTTCCAGCTTGGCCCCGGCTACCTCAGCCGGGTCTTCCTCGGCGATGCCCAGCCGTTGCCGGACCATCTCGGCCAGGGCCCAGAAGGCCACCCCCTCGCCGTACGACAGGCACCGGCCCTGGTGCCACCACACGGCCTCGGCCAGGCCCTCGATGTACTTGCGGAACTCCCAGCCCAGCCGGGACTTACCGGTGCCGGCCGGGCCGCAGACCAGCACCAGCCGCGGCACCTTCCGCTCCGCCGCCGCATGGAACAGCTCCCTGATCATGCGCAGCTCGGCGTCCCGGCCGGTCAACGGGGCCTCCAGCCCATCGACCCGCTGCGACCCGCCCACCCCGGACAGCACCCGGGTCGCCCGCCACAACCGGGCCGGCTCGGACTTGCCCTTCAGCGTGTGCTCTCCGGCGGCGAGGAATTCGACCGCGCTACCCGCCAGCCGGTGGGTCGTCCCATCGGCCAGCACCTGCCCGGGCCCGGCCGCCGCCTGCACCCGGGACGCCGTGTTCACCGCATCCCCGGCCACCATGCCCTGGTTGACCGCTCCCAGGGTGACCGCGACCTCCCCGGTCACCACCCCGGCCCGCGCCGCCAGGCCAGGCACGCCCGCCTGCGTCCCCAGCTCGGGGACCGCTGCCACCAGGTCAAGCGCGGCCCGCACGGCGCGTTCGGCATCTCCTTCCATCGCGGTTGGCGTGCCCCAGACCGCCATCACCGCGTCCCCGATGAATTTCTCTACCGTCCCGCCGTACCGGCCGATGATGGTCCGCGCGACCTCGAAGTAAGAAGACAGCAGCTCCCGGACGGCTTCCGGATCCCGTGACTCCGACAGCGGGGTGAACCCGACCACGTCGCAGAACAGCACCGAGCACACCCGCCGCTCGGCCACCGGCCCGGCCGTCCCGGCACCCGGTGACGCCGCGGTGCTTGACGGTGCCGCGGGCCCGGCCGCGGCCAGGGCATACCCGCACGACGGACAGAACCGGTGGCCCGCCGAAGTGGGCTCACCGCACGACGGGCACCGCCCCAGCGAGGCACCGCAATCGGCGCAGAACCGGTCGCCATCCCCCCGGGACGCGCCGCACCGCGGACACGTCACCATCAGACCTTTATACCGCGTTATGCCCTGGCCGCACCCCATCCGGCCACGGAGCACACCGGCCCGCCAGGACGACCAAGCGGCCGCCGGCTCGGCGTTGGTCAGGACGACAGCAGCCGAGTCGGCAGGGGAATCTCGTCGACGGTCCCATCGCCGCGGCGAGTCATCTGCCACGTCCTGGCTCCCTCGACTTCGGTCACGCAGTCGACAAGGTCTGTCCCCTCGAAGATGAGCCCGGTTCCGTTGTCGCTCGCGTAGCCGTCAGGCAAGATGCCTTCCCCGATCAGCCGGTGGATCGTGGGACGCCGCTGTTCCTCGGCGTCGTGGTGGGGGCTATTGGAGTAGGGGAGGAAGCCCAGGCATCGGTCACCGGGCGCAACGGCAGGCCGAAGGCATCAGTGGTGCCGCCAGCAAACCAGCAGACCGAGCCCGCGGAGACGCCCATGAGAACCACGCCAGCCTGCCACGCTGCGTGCATTGCCGGGCCGATCCCGTGCAGCCGCCACAAGGCGAGTCGCGAGCGGTCGGAGTGGCATCCGGGCCGGTGCCGGCGCAGCGTCAGCGCCATAGCTGAACCGTCCTGCCGCTTGCGCTGGCGAACAGGTTCCCGTCGGGGCCGAACGCCACCGCTTCGACGTCGCCGAGTCCGCTATTACCGGTCAGGGTGTGCACGGTTTCCCCGGTGGCCGGGTCCCACAGCCGCACCGTCTTGTCACGGCCGCCACTGGCGAGCAGGCGACTGTCCCGGCTGAATGCCACGGTCCGGACCATTTCGGTGTGCCCGGTCAGGATGTGCACGGTTTCCCCGGTGGCCGGGTCCCACAGCCGCACCGTCTTGTCGCGGCCGCCCGCGCTGGCGAGCCAGCGCCCGTCCGGACTGAACGCCACCGCCCAGACACCGGCAGTACCACTGTGACCGGCCAGGATGCGTACAGTCCGGCCGGTGGCAACTTCCCACACCCGCACCGTCTTGTCCGCGCCGGCGCTGGCGAGCAGGTGCCCGTCCGGGCTGAACGCCAGTCCTTCAACTCCGAGGGTCCCGATCAAGCCGGTATGACCGGTCAGGATGCGCACAGTCTGGCCGGTCGCCGGGTCCCACAGCCGCACCGTCTTGTCCGAGCCGCCGCTGGCCAGCAAGCGCCCGTCCGGGCTGAACTCCACCGCCGCGACCCGGGAGCTCAGCCCGGTGTGGCCGGTCAAGATGCGCACATTCTGGCCAGTGGCTAGATACCACAGCCGCACCGTCTTGTCGTCCCCAGTGCTGGCGAGCAGGCGCCCATCCGGGCTGAAGGCCACGGCGCGGACAACGTCGGTGTGGCCGGTCAGAATGCCCACGTTCTGGCCGGTGGCCAGGTCCCACAACCGGACCGCCTTGTCATCGCCGACGCTGGCCAGTAGGCGCCCGTTCGGGCCGAACGCCACTGCGTTGATCCCGGCCGACAGAGACCGCTTAAGCTGCAACGTCGCTGCCACGACCCGCGGCACGAACAGTGCCGCGGAAGTACCTGGGCTGGAGCGGGCTCTGGAGCTGGCCGGCGGTGCCGGCGCGACGATGGCGAGGGCGGCCAGTTTCTCGGCGATCATGGCGGCGAACTGCTGCGGGGTCCGGGTCCGCAAGTCAACCGTGACCATATCCGACAGCAGCCCGGGCAGGGGCGTGTCATCGAACCGGGCCGGCAGCACGTACTCCCGCCGTTCCCGCACGGCCCGGGCCAGCGCGGCCCGGCGCTCGAGCCGGGTCCAGTCCCGGGCGGCGTACTCGGCGGAGATGAATACCACGACCGCCCCCGCCTGCTCGCCATAGATGGCCGGCAACTCCTCGGCCAGGTACTTGCCCCACAGATCGATCTGCTCATCGGCGTCGTAGAAACAGCTCACTCCCCGCGCCTGCAGCGCCTGGGCGACCTGTTCGACGTAATCCCGCTGCGCGCCCGCGAACGACAGCGCCACATCCCACCGCCGCCCCGGCTGCACACCCGGGTCCCCGCCGTCGCTCGCTCCCGTCATGACTAACAAGTGTCTCACCAGCGCAGTGGTATGGTAACTGGTATGGCGACGCGGAAGGTCACCGTCACGCTCGACGAGGTCCAGCTCGACCAGATCCGGGCCCTGGTGCAGGCCCGGACCGCGTCGAGCGTGTCTGGGTTCGTGCAGCATGCGGTCGCCGTGGCCCTAGATGACGTTGCGGGATGGGGTGCGATGCTCGCCGAGGCGCTGCGGCAGACCGGCGGCCCGCTGTCGGATGACGAGCGCGCCTGGGCCGACGATGTGCTCGGCACCAGTACCCGGCCACCTGCCTGATGCCAGGCGTGACCATGGACGCGGGCGGCCTGATCGCCCTGGACCGAGACGACCGCCGCGTGGTGGTGCTGCTGGCCCGCGCCAGCGAAACAGGGGCCCGCGTGACCGTGCCGGCGTCCGTCCTGGCTCAGGCCATCCGCAGGCCGGACAGGCAGGTCCGGCTCTCGCGGTTCATCCGCCAGCCGACGACCGACGTCGTCGAGCTGGGCCGGGTGGATGCGACCAGCGTCGGCAGGCTGCTGGCCGCCAGCGGAACCTCTGACATCGCCGACGCTCACCTGGTGATCTGCGCGCGCCGCGCTGACCAGCCCGTCGTCACCGCCGATCCCGGTGGCCTGCGACAGCTTGACCCCACCCTCCGGCTGATCCCGCTATAACCTGGCCGGCCGTCCTGCGGAGGCAGGACTGCGACCGCGATCAGCGGCACTCCAACGGCCTGCGCAGCGGTTAGGGCGTGCTGGCTCTGCGCGCGAGGACAAGCCGGCCCCGCGGGCTGCCGTCCCCGCGCCGGCCTAGAGCCGTCAAGGGGACTGTCGTCACGGTGAATCCGGCTGCGGTCAGGTCATTGCGGACCGCGTGCAGCGGGCAGGTGCGGTAGTACATGACGAACGGGGGACGCCACACGGCGTTGCGGACCCGCATGGCCAGGTCGAACCCGAGCAGGGCCCAGTACCAGCGTGAGGTGACGGGCGGCGGCGCGCCGACCGGGAAAGCGAAAACTCCGCCCGGGCGCAGCGCGCGGTACACGCCGGCGAACAGCGCGGGCCGTTCGGCGGGCAGGAAGTGCCCGAGCGCTCCGAAACTGACCGCCAGGTCGAAGGTCCCGGCGAAGGGCAGGGCCCGGACGTCGGCCCGTACCCACTGGGCGCGGGGGTGCGCACCGCGCGCCTGCGCGAGCATGCCAGCGCTGAAGTCGACGCCCGTGATCGGTCCCCGGCACACGGATCTGAGGACCCGCATGCCCGCGCCGGTGCCGCAGCACACGTCCACTCCCGGGCCGAACGGGCCGAGCGGGCCCAGCGCGCCGGCGGTCGCGTCAAGCACGCCATCGTGGGTGCGGAAAGGCGTGTGGTCGAACTTCGGTGCCAGCAGGTCGTAGCCGCCCTCGACCGAGGACAGCGCCTGCATCGCCAGTTCACGCAGAGACGGGCCTCGAGGCGAGAACATCGCTCAAGGGTACTTCCCCCGATGCCGGCGAGACGGCAGCGCGAGGTCACGCACAGCTGCAGGAGAATATGTGTATTCGCTCAGCTCGTGAAGCACCGCCTCGCCGGTCATGATGGCTGGCAGACTGGCGGGCGTGGAACCAGTCGCGCAGGTCTCGGCCGGGGAACGCGGTGGTCGCGTCGGCCAGCGGGGCAGGTACGGCATCGACGGCGGGTTCGCCCGGCCGGCGGCTGCCCGCCGGCCGGGCGGTGGGAGCGGACGTATGGCGCCGCCGCGACCAGAGCGGCAACAGCCGCGCCGCCACTGAGCGCAACGCGGCGGCCGAGGGCGTGCGCGACCGGGTGGAGATTGTCGACGCCGACGCGCGTGACCTCCCGTTTGCGTCCGCGTCGTTCGACCTGGTGGTCAGCAGCCTGGCGCTCAGCAACATCCGGGAAACCGGCGGGCGGGCGGAGGCGCTACGCGAGGCGGTGCGGGTCCTGCGGCCCGGCGGCCGGCTGCGCATCGCCGATGACGGCGCGGACCGCTACGCCGCCGTGCTGCGAGACGCCGGGCACTGACGTGGCCGTGCGCCAGCTGGACTGGCGGACCTGGTACGGCATACCAGGTCATCACTTCCCCCTGGTCACAGCCGCCCGACCCCCCGGCTGAGGCAATAGCCGCTTTTGACCTGCGGGTTCCTGGTTTCCGTTGATTGGATTTGTGCGCTAAATCCGGGCCGTGAAGTGGCCCGGTGCAGCGCGGGTGCCTGTCAGTGTCTGTGGCGGCCCTTAGGATCCGCTCCATGACCGACGCGATCGACTACTCCGCTCCGGGCCCGCTGACGGACATCGGCGAGGTCAGCGTGGCCGCGCTCGAGGCCATCCCTGCCGATCCGGTCGGCATCTGCCGGCTCGTCCCCGGCCTGGTGCTGCACCCCTTCGAGGCGGCGGACCTTGGCCTGGACGCCAGCCGGCTCGGCGGACAACAGATCCGGCCGGCCAGCGCGATCATCGGTGCCGTGCTGGCGCTGGACCCCGCGGCGCTGGACATCCCGCGCGAGCCCGGGCGGCGGCTGGTCGGCACCTGCCGGACCTTCGTCGTATTGAGCTGCGCGCTGCTGCGCCACCGCGGTATCGCGGCCCGTGCTCGCTGCGGTTTCGGTACGTACTTCCGGCCCGGGCTCAGCCTGGATCACTGGATCACCGAATACTGGCACGAGGCCGGCGAACGGTGGGTCAGGGTCGACACCCAGCATCTGGAGCAGTCTTTCGTACCCCACCCGGAGGACTTGCAGCCGGGCGAGTTCCTCACCGGCGGAGAGGCCTGGACCGGTTACCGGCACGGTGGCATCGACCCGGCGACGTTTGGCGTGCCGGGGACGGAGAACTTCGGTCCGGCCGAGATCAGCGGCAACACGATCAGGGACCTGGCCGCCCTGAACAAGGCCGAGATGCTGCCGTGGGACGAGTGGGGCCAGATGACCGCCGCCTACGCAGGCCAGGCCGGCCCCGGCTACGACGTGCTCGTCGACGAGGTCGCTGCAGCTTGCGCGTCGGACAGCCCCCGGCTCGTCGTGGACCTCTACTCCCGCCCGGAGCTGCGGGTGCCCGCCGAGCTGATCCAGTAGCGCGCCCGGCCGCAGCCAAGAGCGCCACCCGGCCGGGGGCCTGCCAGCCACGGCCGGTCAGGGCCAGCGCGGTGCCCTCACCGCCGGTCAGGCGGACGGGCCCGGACTGGCGGCGAGGACGCAGACCACTGGCGGGCTGAGGGGGAGGGTCTCGGTGCTCATCTGCGTGAAGCCGGCCTTCCGCAGCAGGTTCTCGATCTCATCGGCGGCGCTGCGGGACGTGCCCGCCGTGGCCCCTGGGCAGCGGGGCTGGGACGCGATGGCCATGCGCCCGCCAGGCGCAAGCCGCCGGCGCAGGTCGGCGAGCCGCTCGGCCGGCTCGGGCCAGAACCCGAGGGAGTTGACGGCGAGGATAGCGTCGAAGGGGCCGTCGAGGGCGGCCGGAAGCTGATCGGCCGAGGCATTGACCAGGGTGACCCGGCCGGCCCGGATAGCGGCGGCGTTGCGCCTGGACGCCTGCCGGAGCATCACGCCGGAATGGTCGACGCCATCCACGTGACCTGCGCCGGCCCGGACCAGTTCCGCGACCGCGAGGCCGGGGCCGAAGCCGATCTCAAGGACCCGATCGGCGGGCTGCACACCGAGCAGCGAAACCACCCAGCGGTTGCGCTGCCGGTTGGACGGGCGGTGGGCAAACACCCACCCGGTCACGCTCCCGGCCGCGCCCCGGGGATGATGGCCCTGGCCGATGACGTCGCGGTCCAGGGCGCGCACGACGGCTATCCCGGCACTCCCGACCCCGCGCTCGACGGCGGCGGTCACCACCCGCCGCACTGCCCGTGGCATGCTTCCCTCATGTCGTGTTCCCATGGTCGGCAGTCAACGCCTTCAAGCGCACCTGAAGTCAACACGCCGGGCTGCCTGCTCACCATCGGCGAGCTGGCCCGCCGCGCCGGCGTCACGACCTCGGCCCTGCGCTACTACGAAGAATTCGGCCTGCTCCCCGCGCCGGCCAGGATCTCCGGGCAGCGCCGCTACCCCGGATCGGCGGCCAGGCTTGTCGCCGCCATCCTGCTCTACCGCGACGCAGGGTTCACCCTCGCCGAGCAGAAAGCCCTCATGGCGCCGCGCGAAGGCACGCCTGGCTGGAGGCAGCTCGCGCAGCGCAAGCTCGCGGAACTTGACGAGCAGATCGCCAAGGCGCAGGCCGCCCGCGAAGCCATCGTGCACGGGCTGCGCTGCCCCCACGAGGACATCACGCAATGCCCCAACTTCAACGCCGGCATCACCGCCCGGCTCGCCGGCCAGCCACTGTCACAATCCCACCAGCAGTTGCACGGCCAACGGTTCCACGAGGTGCCAGACAGCTTCTAGCTAGTGACGGCTCCCGAATGCTGCTCTAAACCTGATCCCTGCACGACGTGTACCGGATCGTGCTGCCCCACTAGGGCAGGCCGGGCGCCCGGCCGGTGCCTGCGTTCGGTGTGCGCTTTGTCGGCAGTTTCGGCTGCTATACCAGCCGAAACTGCCGACATATCCGGGAACGTGATCCGGTGGAGGAGGCCGTTCCCGGTATGAGGCGGCGCCATGCCCTACTTGCGGTATTACGCGACACAGAATATCGTGCCGATGTATCAACTCGATATATCGGGCTGACGGTTTGCCGTAGCCCCGGCTAACGCGGGAGATGCGATGAGGCGGATCGACTACGACAGGGAGCAGTACCAGGACTACGCGCGTGGCCGTGCGCTCACGGAGCAGCAGCGGCAGGCATGGATCAGCGCCTTCGGAGCCCTGCTGCCCGAGCGGCGCCCGCTGGCGGG
>Ga0302325_10025978_pt1 | contig 12167 bp, 11 predicted proteins | sample Palsa_T0_2_FD_201948 | JGI IMG/M metagenome (GOLD analysis project Ga0302325, IMG submission 201948) | Peat permafrost microbial communities from Stordalen Mire near Abisko, Sweden - Palsa_T0_2 | ecosystem: Environmental > Terrestrial > Soil > Palsa > Peat permafrost | place: Sweden: Abisko...
CGAGATCCACTCGACCACGCGCCCGCAGGTTGGGCAGCGCCCGTCAACGAGCTTGGACTCGAGCCAAAAGGTCTCGTCGTTGACGCAGTACCAGCCTTCGTATTTTCCAAGATAAATGTCGCCGCTTTCGCGCAGGCGCTCGAAGACGCGCTGCACTTTGGTCGTGTGGCGCGCTTGGGTGGTGCGAATGAAGTCGTCGTATTCGACGTGATATTTTGCGAAAAGCGATTGCCAACGCGGGACCAGTTCGTCGCACCACTCCTGCGGGGTTTTGCCATGCTCTGCTGCGGCATTTGCAACCTTTTGCCCGTGCTCGTCGGTGCCCGTAAGGAAAAAGGCCGGCCCGCCGGCGCGTGCGGTGCGCGCAAGCACGTCGGCAACCACCGTGGTATAGGCGTGGCCAATGTGGGGGTTACCGGAAATGTAATAGATCGGCGTGGTGACGTAGAAGGTTCGGCTCATGGGACGGGCTTAGTGTTCGCGCCCTTTCGTTTACTGGCCCGCTCGTACAGGCTTCGGCGGTCGCCGGCACCGCGTTTCGCCAAATTCCGCGCGATTTCGGCCACGCTCGCCCCGGTTTCCAGCAGGGCGTCGATCTCGGCATCGAGGTCGACCGGTGCTTGAGGCGTAGCCGCGGTCGCATGCGGGGCGACGGCAAAGGCGATCTCGCCGCGAACCGGCGTGGCCAGCCCGTTGCGGACCTCGGCCGGCGTGCCGAGCAGTTGCTGCTCGAAGCGCTTCGTGTATTCGCGAACGAGAAAGACCTGCGCGTCGGGAGCCACGACCTCGAGGTCGGCGAGTGCGGCGACGATGCGTTGCGGCGATTCATACCAGATCGTCGTTGCTCCGCAGCGCAGCGCCGCAGTAAAGTGTTCGCGACGCGCCGAGGACGTACGCGGCGGGAAGCCTTCGAAGAGCAAGCGCCGCAAGTCAAAGCCGCTGAGCACGGCGGCCCCGAGGAGCGCGCTTGGACCCGGAAGCACGTCGATTACAATGCCGTTTGCTCGTGCGGCCGCAACGAGACCGTTTCCTGGGTCGGATATTCCGGGCATCCCCGCATCGGTGACGACGGCAACGCGTTGCTCGCGCGCGCGTTCGAGGATGCCTGCCGTTACCGCGGCGGCGTTTTGCTCGCGATAACTCCACAGCTCCTTTGGACCGATTTCATACGCGTTCAAGAGCTTGCGCGCGACGCGCGTGTCCTCGGCCACGATCAAATCGGCGTCGCGCAAGACCTCGATCGCGCGGCGCGTGATGTCGCCGAGATTTCCAAGCGGCGTCGGGACCACAAAGAGCGGCATGGAGACCCTTTCGCCGCCGAGAATCGTATCTCTCGTTATGGCCATCGACGTCGAGCATCCGCCGGTCGGCGCGGCGCTCGAAATCTACATTAGCCCCACCTGTCCGTATTGCCGTCAGGCGCTCGCGCACTACGACGCGAACGGCGTACACTATACGAAGCACGATGCGCAAAACGATCGTCGCGCACGCGAAGCGATGCTCGCCCTTACCAAAGGCGATCCGACCGTGCCCGCGATCGTCATGAATGGTGCCTACGTTCAGTCCGGGTGGGGGCATCCGCCCCGCGGCTGAACCGTGCATTAGTTCGTCGGTCGACGGGCCTTAACTGCGGATAACACTCCAGACTTGGCGCAAGCTCGGCGCGCGTCCATACAGGAGCATGCCGACGCGGTAGATTTTTCCCGCTAGTATGGCGATCGCGTAGAGCGCTACGAGATTGATCCCTATTGAAAGCGCGACTTGCCATAGCGGGACGTTGCTCACGGCGATGCGCGCGAACATCACGAACGGCGCGACCAATGGAAGATAACTGCAAATGACGGCGAGCGGCGCGTCCGGTGAGCCTAGTGCCGCGATCGCGATGATGAAGGCGAAGACGATCGGCATGACCAGCGGCAACGCGATGCTGCCTAAATCTTCAGTGCGATTGATCAGCGATGCCGCGCCGGCGAACATCGTTGATAGCTGCAGGAAGCCGATGATAAAGAACAACAGGAATGCGACCACCAGCCCCGGGGTCAGCACGTCAAGCGCATTCGCGAGCGAAAGCATGCCGCTGTCGGCTTGCCCATTCGCTCCCGCACCGGACCCGCCGCCCAGGTATACCGCCGCCGCGACCCACACCGCGAGCTGGAGAAATCCGAGCGTCGCGGACGCCAGAATTTTTCCCGTAAGAAGCGTGATCGGGTTGACTGACGCGATCAGGAGCTCGGCGATGCGGCTCGTCTTTTCTTCCGCAACCGAACTCATCACGAGCTGACTGTTCATGATGATCAACAGGTAGAGAAGAAAGAGCAGTGTGTAGGCTACGCCCCGCGCAGCACTTGCCTGTCCAGCCGACGCAAACTTCGATGCGACCGTCGTCACGGTGATGGGAATCGCGGTGATCTTCGCCACGGCGCCGGCACTGCGATGCGTAACCAGTTGCAGTTGCAGCGGGAGCAGCGCCTCACGTAGCTCGTCGCGGTGGGTGCCGCTGGGGTCGTGCGCATAAACGGTGACGTGCAAGCCGTCCGAGTGCGCTTGCAGAGCGACGGCGGACCCGGCATGGTAGCTCTTGAGTACGGCGTCATCGATCGGGCCGCCGGCGAGCGTGGCAATGATTTTGTAGTCGTCGGTCAACAGCGGCTTCGCGCGTGCGACCAACGCCGAGTCGCCGACGAGCACGATCGATCGAGCGCCGTTAAATGCGCCCTCGAGCATAGTGGGGAGCCTGGTCAGGAGCGCGATCGCGATCACGACGACAAGCAGCCCGATGATATACGGGCGCGACCGGATGCGGCGCATGACCTCCGCGACGTAAACGGTACCAAGCTCGTCCATCATGCCGCGCTTTCCCCGATAGCGCGCAGATAGATTTCGCGCAGCGATGGCTCGATCGCTTCGAATTTCGTCACTGGTGCGGACGCGACCAGCGAACGCAGCAGTGCGGCAAAGTCGGTGGTCGACGGGACTTGATAGTCAATCGCACCGTCAGCCTGGTCGAGCGCTTGCCCACCGGCCACGTTTTCGAGGAGTGCGCGCACGGAATCGCTCGGCGGCGCGACGCGCACGACACGTGTCGGCCACACCGAACGCAACTCATCGAGCGATCCTTCGACACGGTTTGCCCCACCGGCAATGATGCAAAACCGCGAACACAAATCTTCGAGCTGCCACATCTGGTGGCTTGAAAGAATCAGCGTCATGCCGTTGCTACGCATCTCGTTCAAGATCCCCAGCAGGACGTCGGCGTTGACGGGATCGAGTCCGGAGAAGGGTTCGTCGAGCACGAGCAATTGCGGCTCGTGCACGGCCGCGCACGCGACTTGAACTTTTTGCTGATTGCCCTTCGAGAGTTCACCACATGGGCGGTCCGCGTAGACCGAAAGTCCAAGACGCTCGTTCCAGCGATCGACGCGCTTGCTCACATCGGGCTCGCGTAGGCCGTGCAACTTGCCGAAATACGCAATTTGTTCGCGCACCTTCATCTTGCCGTAGATACCGCGTTCTTCGGGCAGATATCCGAAATGGCGGCGGCTCCTGTCGTGGATGGGCTCGCCGTTCCACGTGACGCGGCCGCCATCAGGAACGAGAATGCCCAAGATCATTCGCATCGTCGTTGTTTTGCCCGCGCCGTTTGGACCGAGTAGCCCGAACGTAGTGCCGTCGTCAATACGAAAGGACACGTCGGTTACGGCGTGCACCGAGCCAAAATCTTTGCGGACGTGATCGACATTCAGCATGGCTACGTGCCTTCCATTACCCGCGCTGGACACCTGGGTTTCATTGCAGCCATCGCGACGGCCGCAATCAGGATCCCCACGTAGTACGAAAGGTCGCCGTACTGCGGGAACGCGCGTGCAAACGGACCGAGAAACCAGACTTGATTCCAGAATGGAACCGACGCGAGAAGGCCGATAACCCAGGCGAGCGCGCCGGCGCGCCAGGCGGGAACGCGCTCCGGATCGCGAGCGACCGCGCGTTCTTGCCAAGCGTCGACGAGCACGACGCCGGCCCAAGGTGCCGCCCAGTAGGAAAGCAGCAGCAGAAAGTTGGTGTAGAATTCGGCGGTGTCGCGCGGGTTGCCGCCGCCCAGAGCGAGCAACGCGCCGATGAGACCGACCCCGAGCGCGGCCAGCGAGCGTTTAATGCGCGCATCAAATGCGACCAGTGCGGCGAGCGCTCCTGAATACAGATTCATGCAATTCGCCGTCAACGTGCCAAGGACAACGGTGGCGAGCACCAGGTTTGCCACCACGCCTGACCCGAGCAATTGCGCGATCGCTTCGGTCGGCACCGCAGTGCGTAGGTTGACGTGCGACGCACTCACCGCCGCGGCCCCCAGTATTTCGATCGCAATGCAGGGAAGTGCGCAGCCTGCGAATGCGTACCACCAGATCGCGCGCGCGCTCGTGTCACTGGGCAAGTAGCGAGAATAATCCGACGCGCACGGCACCCACCCCATCGCGTAGGCGAACGCAAGGGCGGCTGCAAACATGAACCCCTGCAACGGCGCCGCTGACGGAGCCCATGACGCGTGCGGCAGCGTGACCGCGCCGAGCAAGACAAAGCCGCCTGCGAGCAGGACGGCGCACGCGCGTTCGAAGGCACCGATGAGATTGTAGCCGTAGACGGCCAGCGCAATTTGCAACACCAGCATGATTCCGAGTGCGAGCCCGTAGCCGATGTGCGCAATCGTTTGTAGCGCGTACGTTCCGAAGATGGTGTTGATCGTAAACCAACCGACGCCCGCAAGGAACGAAAGCGCCGCGGGCGCAACGTTTCCGCGTTTGCCGAAGGCCAGCCGCGAAGCAAGCATTTGCGGTACGCCGTAGCGCGGACCGTAAGTCGCGAGCACGCCGAGGATCGCGAATCCAAGCAGGTTGCCCAAGAAGATTCCCAGCGTTGCGCTGCGCAGGTCGGCGCCAAAGAGCGCCGCGATAAAGACGCCGACCATCCAGGTCGCAATTTCGGCGTTGGCAGAAAACCAAACGCCGAAAAGATCGCGTGCGCGTCCGTGGCGCGCCGCAACCGCGATGGGCTCGATGCCGGTTGGCTCGACGACGAGAACCTGATCCTTATAGATCAAGTGGGCTACCTTTAGGTAGCCCGTGTCAAATCAGAGATCCAGCGTTCGACCGCGTCGGCCTTCGAGGGCAGAATCGCGGAAAGATTTTCGCGACCCGATGCGGTGACGATCACATCGTCCTCGATGCGCACTCCGATGCCGCGCAGTTCCGCGGGCACGGTTTCGTCGTCGGGCTGGAAGTAAAGGCCCGGCTCGACGGTCAGCGCCATGCCCTCGCGCAGCGTCCCGTAGCGATAGTTTTCCGAGCGCGCATGCGAGCAGTCGTGAACGTCGAGCCCGAGCATGTGGCTCACGTTGTGCAACGTGTAGCGGCGGTAGAGCTGACTCTGCGGATCGAGCACTTCGTCCAGCGAGGCATCGAGTATGCCGAGGTCGATCAGCCCTTCGGCCAGGACGCGCATCGCGCGCCGGTTCGGTTCGAGAAAGTCGTTTCCAGGCGAAACCGCGTCGATTCCAACGCGCTGAGCTTCGTAGACGATATCGTAGACGGCGCGCTGCGGGTGCGAATAGCGCCCGCCGATCGGCATCGTGCGGGTGATGTCGGCCGTATAGAGCGAATCGCACTCGACGCCCGCGTCGAGCAGCAGCAACGCGCTCCGCTCGACCGCGCCGTCATTGCGATTCCAATGCAGCGTGCACGCGTTGTGTCCGGAAGCGGCAATTGTTAAATAGCCGACGTCGTTGGCTTCGACCCGCGCGCGGTTCCAGAACGCGCCTTCGAATTCACGTTCGCTCGCGGCGCGCGGAAAGAGACGGATAACGTCTTCGAATGCGCGCTTGGTGATCTCGCAAGCTTTGCGGAGTTCGGCGATCTCGTATTCATCTTTGACCAGGCGCATCTCGGAGAGGTGCACCGCGAAATCATCGTCTTCGTCGTCGTGCGCAAGCAACGAGTCGATTGCGCGATTGTGCCCGCGCAGCAGATACACCGGGTGTTTGCTTGCGGCGAGTTCTTCGAGATAGCCCGGAATCTCTTGCAGCGGCCGGCAGCGATCGACTCCAAAAAAGATTTGACTCTCGTCGAGTCCGCGATGCCGCCCGACCCACAATTCACCATAGACGCGATCGGTGAAGAACTCGGCTTTTCCGCGGTTGTGTTCGGGGACGAAGAGGAGCGTGCGATGCGAAGCGCCTTCCGGCTCGAGCACCAGGAGAGCTCCGGGTTCGCCCGTGCCCATCAGGTATGCAAAGTCGCTTGCCGGCCGGAACCGAAAGTTTGTATCGTTGGCGCGCGCGTGTTCCTGACCGGCCGGAATCACGAGGTAGCAGCCCGGAAATTTCCGCGAAAGCTCGTCGCGGCGTGACTGCAGCCGCGCAAGCTGCGGATGAGCGCCCACCCGGAGCGGAACGTCGGCCCAGCCGCGCGACATGAAGTCGATCAAGCGCTGCGGCGTTTCACTGTCATAGTTGGTCGTCGAAGGCGTGGCCGGGGGCTGTTTGGTCGAATCTGCCATACGTGCCAGTGTTCGGCAAGCCGAACCCTGACACCGGCCCTTCGGGCCCGCTAACCGACCCAGGTTCTCAGCATCTACCCGGGTGGGCTGCCGTACAACTGTGCTATGAAACGTCTTTTTCTTGCACTCGCCCTCGTGTTCGCGGTACCGGCAATGGCCGGCGCGCAGCAAGCCCCGGGTTCACCCGACCCGGCAATGCGCCAAGCGATGCACGCGAACATGCAGCAGATGATGAAGCTGCACCAGCAATTTCGCGCGCAGGTGCTCGGCGCCCTCACCCCTGCACACAAGCAACTCTACGCTACCGTGGTCGGTAATCTCGCGATCGCGGCGAGTCCGGACCCGCGTGCCGCAGTCAAACAACTCGACGCGGCGCTTTCGACAAGCGAAAAAACCGCGATCCTGAACGCGAACACGCAGTTCATGACCGCGATGAAGCCGATACGGCAACAGATGATGGCCAATCATCCCTGGCCCAAGCCGAGCGGTTCGCCGTGGCCAAAACGCAGTCACGGTCCGCATAAAGCGCGCACACCCGATGCCGGCGCAATTCTGCTCGCCATGGCGAGCGGACACGGCGGGATGATGATGGGCCGCATGCACGGCGACGGGCCCGGAATGGGTCACCCCTAAAGCGCGATATCTAAGCCTAAATCGAGAGCGGGTGCGCTGTGGGTGAGCCACCCGACGGAGATCAGATCGACGCCGGTCGCGGCAATGGCGGCAATCGTCTCGGGACGGACGCCGCCGCTCGCTTCGGTGATCACCGAACCATCGACGATGCGCACGGCCTCTTTGAGCATCGCCGGTTCCATGTTGTCGAGCAGCACGGCGTCGATCGGCTCGCGCAACGCCTCGCGTAATTGATCGAGCGTATCGACCTCGACTTCGATCTTGACCATGTGTCCGGCGTGCGCGAGCACGCGCGCAACCGCTTCGTGAACCGAACCAGCCAGCGCGAGATGATTGTCTTTGATCAGCACGGCGTCGTCCAGCCCGAAGCGATGATTGCCGCCGCCGCCGCAGCGCACCGCGTATTTTTCTAAAGCGCGCAATCCAGGCGTCGTCTTGCGCGTGTCAACCACCTTGGCGCGTGTGCCGGAGACGGCGTTCATTAATCGGCGCGTCGCGGTCGCAATACCGCTCAACCGGCAAAGCAGGTTGAGCATCGTGCGCTCCCCGGTCAGGAGTACGGCCGCCGGACCTTCGAGATCGGCAACGAGGCTCCCGCGTTTGACTTGCTCGCCGTCGTCGAGCAACGTGCGCACGCGCACCGCCCCTGGTTCGAGCATTTCAAACGCAAGCAGCGCGGCATCGAGTCCAGCGATGACGCCGTCGGCCCGCGCAACGACACGGGCCGTGGTGCGTAGCTCGGGTGGAACGATCGCATCGGTCGTCAAGTCGCCGCCGTGCGCGAGATCCTCGAGGAGCGCAGCGCGCACTACCGGCTCGACGACGAGCCGAGTGGGCTTATGCGCGGACAAGACGCGTGAAAGAGCGTTTGGCAAGAGCATCATCCGTCGCGGGGTAGTCGCTGCGATAGTGACTACCGCGGCTTTCTTTGCGTGCAAGCGCCGCTTCGGCGATCAGGCGGCCGACGACCAGCAAATTGCGCAGCTCGTTGGCCGCGCGCGGAAAACTGCGTTCGAGGTCTTCGATGCGCGAGAGCGCTTCGCGCAGGCCGAATTCATTGCGGACCAGGCCGACGTTGGCGTACATCAGGTTGCGAAGGTCGCTTATGGCTTGGACTTCCCCCTTGTCGTCGCGACCGTCGCGACCGTCGCGAACGGCGCGAGCGGGGTCGAGAGGCACGTACTTGGTCTGTTCATGACGCATCGCAGCGATATTCTCGGCGACCCGCGAGCCATACACCAAGGCTTCGAGCAACGAGTTACTCGCGAGGCGGTTCGCACCGTGCACGCCGCTGGCGCTGGCTTCACCGCAGGCCCATAACCCCTCGAGCGACGAGCGCCCCCACTCGTCGACGGCGATGCCGCCCATGTAGTAATGCGCTGCGGGCGCAACCGGAATACGTGCCGTGCGCGGATCGATGCCGGCGTCGCGGCAAAATCCGAAGACCGTCGGGAATTTGCTTGGAAATGCTTCGCCGATCGTGCTGCGCGCATCCAGCCCGACGAGTCGCCCGCGCTGCTGTTGTTCGAAGATAGCGCGCGCGACGATGTCACGCGGCGCAAGTTCGGCGTCAGGATGGATCGCGAGCATGAAGCGTTCACCCAAATCATTGAGCAGGATCGCGCCTTCGCCGCGGACCGCTTCGCTGACGAGCGGCATCGGGTCCGCGCCGATGGCCAATGCCGTCGGATGGAACTGCACGAACTCCATGTCGGCAAGCGTCGCGCCCGAGCGAGCCGCGATTGCAATGCCGTCGCCCGTCGCTTCGACCGGATTCGTCGTGTACCGGTAGAGTCGTCCGATACCCCCGGTTGCGAGGACGACCGCGTTTGCGAGATAGGCATGCGCGTCGCCGTTGTTCGCGTGGGCATAGACGCCCGCGACGCGTCCGTCGCACAGAATGATATCGTCGGCGGTAACGTCCTCGACCACGGTAATGGTCGGCGACTCGCGTACTGCGGCGATGAGCGTGTTGAGAATCTCGTGACCCGTCGCGTCGCCGCCGGCCTTGACGATGCGCCGCCGCTGATGCGCTGCTTCACGCCCAAGCGCAAGCTCGCCCTTCGCATCGCGGTCGAAGGTTGCGCCGAGTTCGAGCAACTCTTCGATGCGCGCGGGTGCGTCGCTGGTGAGGATCTTCACGATGCGCGCGTCGCTGATGCCCGCGCCGGCGCGCTGGGTATCGATGGCATGGAGCGACGGCGAATCGTCGGCACCGAGCGCCGCGGCGATGCCGCCCTGCGCCCAATCGGTCGCGGCACCGCTGCCCAAGCGGCGCTTGCACAACACCGTGACCGGGACGGGAGCTAGCTTGAGCGCGGCCATCAAGCCGGCAATGCCTGCTCCGACAATCACGACGCCGGCGCGGGTAACGTTCATTGCGCTTGCCGCGAACGGCTAAATTCGAGCATGCGATCGACGGCGGCGCGCGCCCGCGGCGCAATCGCCGGATCAACGGTGACTTCGTACTGCATGGTTTCGAGACTGTGCAAAATCTTCGGCAGCGTGTTGCGCTTCATGTGTGGACATAGATTGCAGGGGCGCACGAATTCGACGCTCGGATAGGTGCCCGCGACGTTGTCGGCCATCGAACACTCGGTCATCAGCAGCACGCGCGCATGAAGGTGCTCCCCGACATACTCCACCATCCCGTGCGTCGAACCGACGTAGTCAGCTTCGGCGAGCACGTCCGGCGGGCACTCGGGGTGCGCGATCACGACGAGTTTTGGGTCGCCCTCGCGGAACTTGCGAATGTCCGAACCGGTAAAGCGTTCGTGAACTTCGCAGTGGCCCTTCCACGCGATGATTTCCGTCGTCGTCTTCGACGCGACGTACTTCGCCAGGTACTCATCGGGAAGAAAGATCACCCGCGGCACCTTGAGTGCCTCGACGATCTCGACCGCGTTACCGCTGGTCACACAAACATCGGACTCGGCCTTCACTGCGGCCGACGTGTTCACATAGGTGACGACCGGAACGCCGGGATAACGTTCACACAACAAGCGCACGTCGTCGGCGGTGATCGACTCGGCGAGCGAACAGCCGGCGCGCAAATCCGGCACGAGCACGGTCTTGGTCGGATTCACGAGTTTGGCGGTTTCGGCCATGAAGTGCACGCCGCAAAGGACGATGACGTCGGCGTCGGTTTTGGCGGCCTGCATTGCCAGCGCCAGCGAGTCGCCGACGATATCGGCGACGGTATGATAGATTTCCGGCACCTGGTAGTTGTGCGCAAGGATCACCGCGTTGCGTTCGCGCTTGAGCCGATTGATCGCCGCCACATAGGGGGCGTGCAACGGCCATTCAACGCGCGGGATGACGTTGCTGACCCGCTCGAAAATCCGCGTGGTCTCGCGTTCGTCGTCAGTAGTGAGGGTGAGATCGGTGAGTGTCATGAATCCTTGGTGGCGATGCGTTCTCTTCGCTACCTCTTAATACCCGTGATCGTGGCAATCGTTTGCGGCGCGATTCCCCGGCCTATAGGAGCGCAAGTGCTGCCCGGGCTTGCTTCCACGCCGAGCCCTCGGCCGACGCTTTTTGAGACGGCCCCCGTCATCGTCGACGGTTCGACGGTGTTGCGGATTGCCGCACCGGCAAGCCCGTCTGCGGATGCGATGCCGATCGAGATGCGCAGCTTTCTGATTGGCGGTGCGATCGCGCAGGTGCTCGCGACCAATCCGGACAGCAGCAAGACGGTCTACGATCCCGCAAGCTTCAAAGTCTCGTTGCAAAAGGAAGGTGCGGAAGAGGTTCTGGTTGTCACGGATGCGCGGCACGCGACGCCGTACCCAATACTAACCGTCACGGCGGATGATGCGCGACGCGCGAACCTCACCGTCGCGGACCTTGCGCAGCAGTGGCAAGCCTCGCTGCAGTCGGCATTTGCGGCAGCGCTCGAGCGCAGACAGCCCGAGGCAATCCATCGCAACGCAGAGCTGATCGTTTGGGCCGCAGTTGCGCTCGCGGTCCTGACGTTGGCCGGCATCGTCCTATTTCGGTTCTTGCGGAATCGCACCGTCGCCACGACCATTGCGTGGATCGTCCCGGTGCTGTGGCTTGCGGCGGCGACCTACGCGCTACTACAGTTCCCGCAAACCGTCGGTTACGGCCAGACCGTCGTGCGCATCGCGGCGCGAGTCGCGCTGGTGTGGATCGCGGCGTTCATCGCTGACCGCTTGTTCGCGATCGGCATTCGTCAGGCGGTGCATTGGTGGGCGAGGATCGGTGTTCCGCCGGGTGCGCAAGGGCGCTCGCTCTTGCGTGTGCCGACAATGTCGAACGCGCTCGTGGGCTTCTGCACCGTCATCATCGTCGTTATTGCGATAATTGGGACGCTGTCGGTGCTGCAGGTTCCGGTGGCGTCGGTGGTCACCATCGGCGGCATCGCCGCGGTAGCGATTGGTTTCGCTGCGCAGAGTTTGGTCCGGGATTGTCTGGGTGGTTTGTTGGTGCTGTTCGAAGACCAGTATGTCGAAGGTGACTATGTGATGATCGGTGACTACAATGGCATCGTCGAACATCTAACGCTGCGCATCGTGCAAGTGCGCGACTCACGCGGAAATCTGATTACGATTCCGCACAGCTCGGCGATACAGGTGGTGAACTCATCGCGAACCTGGTCGCGGGTCGACTATCGTGTCTCGGTCGAGATTGGCGCCGACCTTCGCAAAGCGATGGACGTGCTGCGCGACACGCTCGAAGCTCTGCGGCTCGACCAACGCTGGCGCGATTCGATCGTTGAACCGGTCGAGTGGATCGGCATCGAAGAGATGTCGCGCAATGGCGTGGTGCTGCGGGCGGTGATTCGCACCCAGCCGTTGCGTCAATTCGAAGTACGACGCGAGATCAACCTTCGTGTTTACGAGGCTCTGGCGAAGGTGGGTATTCCGCTCGGAAATAATCCGTCGGCACCGTTTGTCACTGCTCCGCAAGCGAGTCCGGATCCGTCGTGAGGACCTTTGAGCGTGTCGTCCTTGTATTGATCACGG
>Ga0302325_10025979_pt1 | contig 12167 bp, 15 predicted proteins | sample Palsa_T0_2_FD_201948 | JGI IMG/M metagenome (GOLD analysis project Ga0302325, IMG submission 201948) | Peat permafrost microbial communities from Stordalen Mire near Abisko, Sweden - Palsa_T0_2 | ecosystem: Environmental > Terrestrial > Soil > Palsa > Peat permafrost | place: Sweden: Abisko...
GGAAGGCGCCGTATTTGAAAGATTTCTGTGTGGCACACAGCGCGGCGGGGAAGAAGCTGGCGGGGGATTTTGTGGCGCTGGCGGGGGCGATGGATTATTTGCGCGGGCAGGCCAATGCGAAATGGGGGGCGACCGCGGGGGATGCGGTGGAGCCGCAGTTGCCGACGCTGGATGATCTCGCGGATGCGACGGAGACGATTGACGGGGATTCGGCCCAGGTGATCGGGACATCGGTGTGGCCGATCCATCTGATCCGGATTCATGGGCGCTGGCGGATTGACGTAGACTGGCTTTCGCAGAGCGACGATATGCCCGCGAATCCGCGGTGGTTTGGAGAGATGGCGCGGGCGGTGCGGCGAACGGGGGAGGATATCGCGTCGGGGCGGCTTGGGACGGTGGAGGCGGCATCGGAGGCGATGGCGGCAAGGGAGCAGGCGATTCCTGACACGGCGACGACGCAGCCGACGACTGAGCCCTAGCGGCTTTTCACAATGGCCCAGACCAAGCACGAGATTCAGGCGATGCTGTCGGCGGCGGATGCGCGGCCAATGCAGCGGTTCGGTCAGAATTTCATGATCGATGCCAACCTGGTGCGCATCGTGGCGGAAGCGGGGCAGATTCGCGCTGAAGACCTGGTGATCGAAGTGGGGCCGGGCACGGGAACGCTGACGGAGGAATTGCTGGCCGGCGGCGCGAATGTTTTGGCGGTGGAGATCGATCGCGGGCTGGCGGAAATTCTGCGGGGGAAGTTCGGCTCCACGAGGAATTTTTCGATGATCGAGGGGGATGCATTGCGCGGGAAACATGCGGTGAATGAAGAGGTGGCGACGGCGATCGCCGATGCGAAGCAGGTCGGCAGGACGGTGCGGCTGGTGGCGAATCTGCCTTACAACATCGCGTCGCCGCTGATCGTGGAGCTGCTGATCGCGGGGGTGGATTTGATGGCGTTTACGGTGCAGAAGGAAGTGGCGGATCGGCTGGCGGCGCGGCCGGGGTCTAAGACGTATGGGACGCTGTCGATCGTGGTGCAGCTTTTGTCGCGCGTGGAGGTGCTGCGGACGCTGCCGCCGCAGGCGTTCTGGCCGATGCCGAAGATTTCCTCGGCGCTGGTGCGGCTGACGAGGGAAGATCAGCTTGGGACGGAGGCTGAAGAGTTTTCGCGGTTTGTACAGCGGATTTTTTCGGGGCGGAGAAAGACTCTAAGGAATGCGATGGGGTTTGTGGAGGATGTGGAAACGGTGCTGAAGGAAACGGGTCTGGATGGCGGGGTGCGGCCGGAGGAGGTGGCGGTGGGGGATTTTTTGCGGGTGTTCGGAGAAATAAAAACGCCCCGCAAGCGGGGCGGCTAAAAAGACAGCATTTGCTATTCGGCGTTCAATTGGCGCTTGCCTGGCGGGCGAGAAGGCTCGGGGGGACGATGCTCGCCATGACGGAGCCGTTGACCTTGGATTCATCAACCGACTCGGCTTCGGTGGGATCGACCACGCGGAGGCTGAGCTGGGGGTCGGTGGTGGTGGGGCCGTTGACGCCGATGAACTGGCCCATCAGGCCGGTGATCTTGGGGTCGCTGGTGCGGAGATAGATTTCGGTGCGGCCGGTGGAGGGATCGACGAGACGATAGAGCGTGCCGCTGCCGACCTGGAGGCTGGAGGGCTGCAATTCACCGACGGCGACGTAGACCTGAATCTGCGATTGCTTGAGGCGCTCGGCGAGTTCCTGCTGCTCGGCCTGAAGGGCGAGCTGGCGATCGGCGGCGACTTTTTCGAGACGCTGCATCTCTACAAGCTTGACCTTGTTGTCCTTGCGGGCCTGCAGGGTGGCGATGCGGATTTTCACGACGTTTTTCAGATCATCCGAAAGCTGATCGCTCTGCGAGATCGACTGGTAATCGCCGATCATTTCATCGAGGGGCTGGGAATCCAGCGGCTCCTTGCTGATCTCGGCGAAGGCGGATTCATACTTGGCGAACAGTTCTTCGGGAGTGGGCGGTGGAGCAACCGCGACGGAAGGCTGCGTGGAAGCGCCGGCAGATGCGACCGAGGGATTCGTCGTCGGCGCTGCGGAGGCGGTTATCGCCTGCGAAGGGGCGGTGGTTGGCGCGGCGGTGACGATAGGAGAATCGGGCGAAGCCGGCTGCGGGGCGGGCGAGGCTGACTGCGGCGCGGGAGCGGGATTGATGCTGACCTGCGGCGCCGCATCGGCGATGGCGGGCTTGGCGATGGTCACGAAATCCTTCTTGATGTAAAGATACGCGCCCGCGGGGGGTTTGATCTTGAGGTATTCTTCTTCCTTGCCGATGATTTCGACTTCATCTCCGGCGTTGAGGCGGGTCTGTACGGTGGTTTTCATGGCATTGACGGTGCTGCCGGCGCGGATGTTGACGTCATTGCGATTGATCTTGCCGATGGCGCTGTCGCCGACGCGATCGACGAAAACGCTGCCGACGTAGGAGAAGCTGCCATCGGGCGGGATGATCTTGAGCCAGTCAAACTTGATTCCGACGACGGTGATCGGCGCGTTCTTGGCGAGTTCCTGGGTGGGATAATATCCCTCGCCCGGGCCGGAGCGGACATAGACGGAATCGACGTTGATCACGCCCTGAATCTGGTATTTGGAATTGGCGACGTCCGGCTGTGGAACGGCGTCCTGTGCGAAAGTCTGGCTGTTGGAAGCGATCAGCAGCGCTGCGGCTGCGAGAAGAGTTCGCCCCAAAAGAGTTCGCCCAATATAAGTTCGGAAGGACATTGCGGCACCTCCATGTGCGTAGCGGTCAAAATCCATTTTTCCCGGGCAATCTTTGCCGGGGTGACCTTCATTGTCGTGGGTAGAATATCGCGTTTTGCGGCGAAGTAAAGGGGCGAGGCGCAGTTTTTACGTGGGTGGGTAGGTTTTTGCGCGAGCGGGGCGTTTATAAAACTCCTGGCGTCATATATCCGCGCAGGGCGGGAGGAAAAGCCGCGTATCGACTCAGGAAAGAACAGGAGTCCTTATGGCAAGCCGAATATCATGCCCCATTTGTGGATGCCGGACGCTGGCCAAAGCGGGCACGGGAGTGGACGGCCAAACGCAGCAGTTAAGCTGCTTTCAATGCGGGGAAAGCTATCGTCCGCCGGGGCAATCGGTCCTGCGGGCTTGTGGGATGGATTTCCTGATGGGCCTGGCGATTCTGGCGGTGGCGGCTTGTATGGTGCTGGGGCTGATTTATTGAGGGGAGGGCCCTCGCAAGGGAGGACGCTATCTGCCAATGAACAAGCCGGGATTCACCTTGAAATACGAAGCAAGCTTCAACGCGTTGTTTTTGCTGATTTGACGGTCTCCGCGCAAGATTGCAGCCCCAAGCGACCGGTTTCCGAGTATGCGGCCAACGGCAGATGCGCTCATTCCATGGGCCTCCACTAAGAATTTAATCGCGTCGAGCGGAGTAGATGCCTCAACTTTAAAATTGGCGTTGTCATACGCCTCGATGAGCTGAGTGAGTGTTTCAAGGTATTCTTCTTGTCCCCTGGTGCGCCGATTCAGGACGGCAAGCCGATCTACAATTTCCGCCGTGTTCTCATAGTCAGCCTTGTCGCGGATCGTCCGTGGAAGGTGCATGGCACAGAGTTCCTCGAAAGTTTTGGGCAGCCCATCACGTGAAACTTGCAGGCGGTTCATAATTCATGTTTCCAATGTTCCAGATCATATTCTTCGTGCGTTAAGGCACGCAGGATATATACCCGGCCCTTGACAGGGTAATTGACCAAATAATGGATAGCTGTGATCAGCCTGCATAGATTGTTGGAGACGTCGAATACGGTCAAGGTATTTTTGTTGCGTGTTCGCACAAAATCCACCCGTTGTCCAAATGCCGCTTTAACATCTGCGGGAGTTTTCCAGGCGGCGCCGGCAGTCAAATCGTGCCAAATCACAAGCTCTTTTTTCGTTTTCGGGTGGAGCGACCAAAATTCCTCCAGCCGTTTTTTTGTGATGACTCGCATACCCGCATGTCCACCCGCGACAAACCATCGAATGCATACATAATGTACACACCATCCACAAGATGAGCAAGGCTTTTCTTCTCGCTTTTTGTAAGTGCTTTCAGCAATTGAAACGGGCGTTCAAATTGGCGATGTTAGTGAGGAGAGCGATGAATTTTTGGCCGATTTGAACTGAGATTTCGGCGGGGATAATGGCGCAGCGGGTGGTGAGGCCGATGGAAAGATGGTTGCCCAGAGTGGTGGTGGTAAAGACCACGGGCGTCATGGGGCCGGTGGGGGCGACGCGGATGTAATCGAGCAGCGGGCCGTTGGCATATCGGGCGGCCCAGCAGCGATTGAGATTCACGTTGGAACTGGCGCCGGCGAGCGGGACGCGCTTGCGATAAAATTCGATGATCTCATCCCGGGCAAGAAATTTCCCCGCCACAAGGCCGGCGGTCATGCGCAGGCAACTGGACATGGCAAGACCGCCCCGTTTTTGCTGGCGGGTCTGACGGACGACGGATTCCACAAGACTGGGAAGATCGTCCAAATCCTGGCTGCGGCAACTGATGCTGGTGAAACCCAGCAGGAGGTCGAAGACGTCGGCGAGGGGTTGATTGGACTTGGGCCGGAGATCGACGATGCTGCCGATCGCCAGCTCGCGCCGGCGAAACCGCGAAATCGCCGGGACGAACTGGTTGCAGACTTGTGCGATGGCGGCGAGGAAAAGATCGTTGACGGTGGCGCTCAAGGCGCGAGCGGCGCGGCGGAGGGGGTCGATCAATTCATCCGGCGCGGTAAGCATGGAGAACCGGAGTTTCATGTCCTGGAATTTTTCGCGGTCTTCGATCCGCCGCGCTTTTTTGAATTGGGACGGCCAGCGCAGCGAGGAAAGAAGCACTTCCAGCGGCGGGGAACTTTCGCGGTGCGGGCCGAAAAGCGAAAGATATCCACCGGCATGAAACCGGGTGGGACGGCGCGCACAGCGCGCGGGATCGAACTGGCGGATGAACCACTCGTGGATGAGCATTCGGATGGAAGCGCTGTCGGCGACCCAGTGCTGGTAGACGAGTCCCATCCAGAAATGGCCGGTCTCCTGGATGATGAAGGGCCGGAACGGCACACCGCCCTGGAGATCAAAGGAGCGATTGAGCTGGTCGCTGATGAACTGATCGACTCGTGTGCCGGGCGGGCAGAGGACGACGCCGTGGTACATCGCTTCGCCGTTGAGGCAGCGATGGTGATATGAATCGTTTCCGACACAGACGACGCCGAGGTTCATGGACTCCAGCGCCTGGAACCACGCTTTGCGGCACAGATCGAGATCGACCGCTCCGCGGATTTTGAGGATTTGTGCCGCGTTGTAGGGGTGGATGTTTTCCCACTGCCGGACGAGTTTCTGAAATACGTTAAATTTTGCGCGCGCGTAGGATGCGATGGAGGGAGCGAGATGGGCCGCCCGTTCGACGGAATCTGATTCGGACCATTGTTTAAGCATCAGAGGCCTGATGGACGACTTCGTTATACTACAGAAGCGGGTCCCCGGTCAGTTGCAAAAATCGGCAAAACGCCCGGTCATTTTCAAGACGCCTGCGCGATCGGTCGCGTGGCGCGGTGGATACGGTCCCTGACGGCGTCCCACATCTCGCCGGCGGGCGGCTCCTGAATGCAGATTGAGCTGGGGCGCCGCTCATCAGCCTGGCGCAGAACGCTATACAATTGCCGCCCATAATCCGCGGCGGACCTAGGCATTTGAACGATCGCGCCCGGATCAAATGATTCCCGCAATTTTTTTTCCAGTTCAGATGGACCGATTATCAGGAATAGCGCTGTCCTGCCAAGTTGATCGGGGAATAATTTTTGAATCTTATCGATATCCGAATCGTTGAAACGAAATGCGGGCGCGCTGGGGGCATAGTGGACCGGTTGGCGGCCGGGGCTGGTGGATGGATCGACGGAGACGAAATTTTCCTGGAAATCAACGGGGCCGATGATGGCTTCGATCTGCGCGCGGCTGATGGCGCCAGGTCGCAAGATTGCGGGGCGGGGCGAAGCGAGGTCGATGACGGTCGATTCGATTCCGATAGCGCAGGGACCGCCGTCAAGAATCAGATCGACTTCATCGCCGAGTTCCTGGCGGACGTGATCGGCGGTGGTGGGGCTGACGCGGTTGGAGCGGTTGGCGCTGGGCGCGGCGATAGGCCCGGCGAATTTTCGTAGAAGTTCCAGCGCCAGTGGATGATCTGGGCTGCGGATGCCAACGGTTGGTAAACCAGCCGTGACAGCGGGGACGATTTGGGGATTTTTCGGCAAGACGAACGTGAGGGGGCCTGGCCAGAATGCGGCCGCAAGACGCTCGGCGGAATCAGGCCAATGCGAGACCCACTTGCGCGCGATGGTCTGATCGGCGACGTGAACGATCAGGGGATTGGTAGATGGCCGCCCCTTAACGGTAAAAATCTTCTGAACGGCCGATGGGTTGGTTGCATCCGCCCCCAAGCCGTATACGGTTTCCGTGGCGAACGCCACAACCCCGCCGGCTTGCAGGATTTCCACCGCCTTTTCGATTTGGCCACGAGAATCCATCAGCAATGGATCATAATCGCGGCCCTATCAACGATCATCAACGGCGCCACCACCAGTGATGATAGGGGTGATAACCCGGACCCGTTCGCACCACGCAGCCAGCTGAAAAAAGCGGGGCCGACAGGATGAATGTGAACAGGAGCGCGATCAGAATTCGACGTAGAATACTCATAATAATTGAATATATAGCGGACTGGTCCATTTGATAAGGGTGAAAAAACGAACCAATTACGGCTGATCGACGAGGCCCTGGTCGATGAGCCATTGCGTCGTTTTTGCGGGATCAGTTGAGATCAAAAAAACCTCCTGGACGGTTCCTGGACCTAAATAAAGGCATTTTAGACCGGCAGAAGTGGGGTACTGGATTTTTAACTGTCTGCCGGGTGCGGCGCGGCGAACTTTGATCCGACCGGGTACGATGCGCGATACGAACGGGCACTGTTTAACGATGCGATCGAGAATCGCGTCGAGTCCTTCGACCCGGCCGTGCTGACGCTTGATGCGGCCGAACTTCATGGTGAGAGTATAGATGGAGCCCGGGCCCCGCGCCCAAGATTGTTGTAGCATTTTAAGACAGGAGCAATCGAACATGGAAAATACCCCGCTGAAAGTCGGCCAACCGGCCCCGGATTTTGAGCTGATGAACCAGGACAAGAACAAGGTGAAGCTGTCGGATTATCGTGGGAAACGGAAAGTGATTCTGCTGTTTTATCCGATGGATTTCAGCCCGGTCTGCACGCAGGAGCATTGCACGTTCGGACCGGAACTCGGACGGATCGCCAAGGATGATGAGACCGTCGTTTTCGGCGTGAGCTGCGACAGCCCGTTTTCGCACGCGGCGTTTCGCAAGCAATATGGAATTCCCTACGATCTGCTGTCAGACCCGACGCGTAAGATGGCCAAGGCGTACGGCATGTGGGCGGGCGAGGAGCCGTACAACTGCACGAAGCGCGGGACAGTCATCATCAGCAAGGAAGGAAAGGTGGCTGTCTATCAGGAGCAGCCGATGAAGGATCCGCGGACGGTCGATGCGCTGGAGAAGGCGTCGCTGATCGCCGATGAGCTGGCGAATCGTGCGGATGAGTTTGGGGTGGGAGTGTGAAGATTGCCTATTTCCTATTGCCAATTGAAATATAGGAGTAAGCAACCAGAGATCTTTTCAATAGGCAATTGGAAATAGGAAATAGGCAATAGGAAATTCGTCGATGCAGCTCGGCCCGCACATCCTTTCAACTCCATTTTGTCAAGCCGGCCTCGCGGGGTACAGCGATCGCGCGATGCGAATCGTGGCTCGGCGGCGGGGATGCGGGTATGCCGTCACCGAGGCGCTGCTGGATGTGATCTTGTGCAATGGGGGCGAGGGGCTGCGCAAGTCGATCGATATCAACGATGAGGATCATCCAATCGCGGGGCAGATCATCGGCAGCGAGCCGGAAACGATGGCGCGCGCGGCGGGGATTTTGGCCGAGGCGGGGTACGATGTGATCGATTTGAACTTCGCCTGCCCGGTCAAAAAGATCAGGAACAAGGCGCGCGGCGGGCACATGCTGATGGATGTCGAGCTGGCGAAAAACGTCATGCGAGCAGTGCGCGAGCGCATCGGCGATCGCCCGCTGACGGTCAGTCTGCGGCGAGGATATGACGATTCGAGCGAATCGGAATCGCGATTTTTCCAGGTGCTTGAGGAGGTGTGGTCGCTGGGTTTCGCCGCGGCACGGGTGCATGCGCGTACGGTGGAGCAGAAATATTTCGGGACCGCGCGCTGGCCGTTTCTGACAGCGCTGAAAAAGCAGTATCCTTCGCGCACGATCCTGGGCAGTGGCGATGTTTTCACGGCCGAGGATGCGGTGCGCATGCTTCGCGAAACGGGCGTGGACATGGTGTGGATCGCGCGCGGCGCGATCGGGAATCCGTGGATTTTCCAGGATGCGGCGAGATTGCTGTCCGATGCGGATGCAAAAATCCAGCCGCCGGGGATCTTCCAGCAGCGCGACGCATTAGCGGAGCATTTTCAAATCGCGGTGCAGATTCATGGCGAATCGCTGGCTGGCCGGCGGATGCGCAAGATGGGAATCAAGTACAGCCGGTTTCATCCGATGGGAGAAACGGTGAAGCGCGAGTTTATCGGCGTACACAGTCTTCGCGATTGGCAGGGCGTGCTGGATCGCTGGTATGGCGAGGACGGCCCGGGCATGTGGCCGGCGGCGGATGCGGCGGATGAGGTGAATGAGTGCTACTCAAGCGCGGAAGCGAACATCTGACTGACATTCAGAGAGAAACCGTTGACCACGGAAGATTCCGCGTGGTCGCCGGGTTTGAAGGTGCCGCGCTCGACGTAGCGATCTTCCTGCAGCGTCAGAACGATGACCTGTGAATTCAACGGATCGACGATCCAGTATTCCGGAATTCCTGCCCTGGCATATTCGAACCGTTTCATCTCCAGATCGCGGCGGCGATCATCATTGCTGACGACTTCGATCACCCAATCGGCGCCGTTCCAGAATTCGTTGGTTCGCCGGGAGGCGTTGGATTTGAGCATGAACGCGATGTCGGGCTCGCGGATTTTGTTGGGTTCAAGCCGGATACGCAATGGGGCGAAAAGGACCAACCCGAGATTTATCGGCCGCACGAAAGACAAAATAGCTTCATACAGATAGGCGACGATACGCTGATGCATCTCAGTGGGCATTGGTAGAACCTCGACGTTTCCATGCGAGAACTCTACGAGGTGATTGCCGGGAAGGGAGAGGTATTCCTCAACCGACCACTGTCCCTGGTTGGGAAAGAGCTTGGCGATTTCCCACGCGGGCTCGCCGGTGAGCTGAGTTGGGCGTGATGCGGCGACGGAGGCCATTGGACGATATTATATCACGATCCATGCACAGTCGCACCCCGCCGCGGAATCGATTGGCAAAGGTTTTGCCGGAGGAGTGGCGGAAATTTCTGCTGGCGCGCGGGGTGCCGAAACGAAAATATACAGCCGTGTGCCGGGCGACGCTGGCGGGGGGACGGGTGATCGAAGAGCTGATCGTGGAGGAGGGGTGGATTATCGCGTTGGGGAAAGAGGGGCTCAGCGGGATTTTCGAGCAGCGGATCGATTTTGATCCGCGGTTGATTCTGGAACTGGAACTACTGCAGACGGTATGAGGGATCAGCCGTTGGTGCGGCGGGGGACGTTTCTTCTGGCGACATCGGCGCCGAAAGTTTGGTTGTGACCGACTTGCTTGCCGCCGCCGGCGTGACCCGTTGAATACTTCTGAGTGTTTGGAGCGATCTTGTCGAGAATTCCACCGATGTTCTGGGAGGGTTTGGTCAGGGATTCTCTCAGATTACGGAAGGTGCTGGATTCTGTTTTTGGGCCGGTGGCCAGGGGGCTGGGTATTTTGTATCCAACCATCGCAGCAGCGGCGGCGGTGGAGTGGGAGGGATCAATCAGCGGCGCTGCTGAGGGAGATGCGGGGGGCTTGCGATCGATTTTCTTTTTGGATTTCGTTTCCTTGGCCATATCTGCATTGTAGCGGAAAGAGGGATAAAACGAAATGCAACCGCCGAGCGGCCGAGAACGCCGAGGAAGACGCCGAGAAGAAATGTAATTACAGGGTTTCAAGGCGTTGCTGTTTGTCGAGTTCCAGGAGGGCGTCGAGGAGGGGGTCCAGAAAACCCTGCAGGATCTGGTCCAAGTTGAAATTTTTCTCACCGCCCCCTTCGCCGCCGAGGCGGTGGTCGGTGCAGCGGTTCTGGGGGAAGTTGTAGGTTCGGATGCGCTGGCTGCGGTCGCCGCTGCCCATCATGGCTTTGCGGGCGCTGGTGAGCGCGGCGTGCTGTTTGGCCTGTTCGGCCTCATAGAGCGTCGCGCGGAGGAGTGCCCAGGCGCGTTCCTTGTTCTGGGCCTGGCTTTTGTGCTCGGTCATTTTGAATTGGATGCCGGTGGGCTTGTGGAGGATTCGCCAGCCGGTTTCGACTTTGTTGACGTTCTGACCACCGGGCCCGCCGCCGCGGCAGCCGAATTCTTCGACGTCCTTGGGATTGATTTCAATTTTGACATCGGGCAACTCGGGTAGGACGGCGACGGTGGCGGCACTGGTGTGGATGCGGCCCTGGGCCTCGGTTTCGGGAACGCGCTGCACGCGATGCCCCCCGCCTTCGAAGCGCAGGCGGCGAAAGGCGCCTCGCCCGCGGATATTGACGATCACTTCCTTGAACCCGCCGCGATCGGTGGGGGAGAAATCGCTGACGTCGAATCGGTAGGATTTGGATTCGCAGTATTTGCGGTACATCTCATAGAGATCGCGCGCGAAAAGCGCGGCTTCCTCGCCGCCGGTGCCGGCGCGAATTTCCAGGAAGAATGAATCGACCGCGTTGTCCTCGGCGGCGACGAGTTCGTCCTTGAGCGATTCGAGCAATTCGCTCGCGCGCGACTCGGCGGTGGGCAGCTCGGAGGAGGCAAGGTCGGCCATCTCGGCCTCGGCGTTGTTCCCGGCCATTTCCCGCAGTTCGGAGATATCGGTCAGCAGGCGGCGATATTCGTTGTAGCGGGAAATGATGGGATCAAGCTGGCCGGCTTCCTTGCTGACGGCGACGAGCTTTTGCGGGTTGGACTGGAGCGTTGCATCCGCGAGGGAAGATTGGAGCGTGTCGTAACGCTGGCGCATTTCTTCGAGCTTGCGGATGAGGGGTGTGGGGTCGGACATTTTGAGATTTTATGCTTCGATGGGAGAAGAACGCGCCCCGCGAGCGGGGCGGCTAAACGGGAAGGAAATTGGCGCGCTAATTTTCGGGAGGACGCGGGCGGGTTTCCTGCTGGGGCTGGAGTTCGGGGGCCGGATCGGGGGCGGGAGGCGTTTCGACCAGTTGGATCGAATCCTTCTCCGTCGCCTTGGAGACGCCGAAGCGGATGTTGGGAAGACGCGCAACCGCGACGCGCAGCGCCTGCTGCCAACGCATGGCGATTTTCACAAGATCGGCATCATCGGATGTGAACCGTCGCTGGTGCGTGACGGCAAGCTGGTCGGTTTCATACGCCAGCAGGTCGATGGGCGGACCGACCGTGACGTTTGATTTCATTGTCGAGTCGATGGAAAGCAGCGCGTACTTGGCGGCTTCCTCGAGGGTGGTTTTGTCGAAGCGGATGCCGCGGTCGAGAATGGGGCGTCCGTATTTTGTTTCGCCGATCTGGAGATAGGGCGATTCCTCGGTGGCCTGCAGCGGATTGCCCTGCGGATAGATCAGGAAGAGCGCCGGCGGCTCGCCCGCGACCTGACCGCCGAGGAGAAAGTGGACGTTGAATTTATATTCATCGCGCTCGAGCGCGCTGCGATCGAGTTCGGCGACGGTGCGGATTTCGTTGCCGATGATACGGGCCGCATCGTACATGGAGGTCGCATCCGCGAGGCCTTTGCCTTTTTCGAAATCGCGGCGGAGAAGGGTGATGACCGACTGCGTGCAGGAGAGGCTGCCGCTGGCGAGCAGGACGAAAACGCGCTGGCCTTCCTGAACGAAGTTGTACATCTTTTTACACGTGTTGACCTGGTCGTAGCCGGCGTTGGTGCGCGAATCGGAAGCCATGACAAGGCCGAACTTCGTGACGATTCCAAGACAATATGTCATGGGAGTCTGTGATCC
>Ga0302325_10025981_pt1 | contig 12166 bp, 4 predicted proteins | sample Palsa_T0_2_FD_201948 | JGI IMG/M metagenome (GOLD analysis project Ga0302325, IMG submission 201948) | Peat permafrost microbial communities from Stordalen Mire near Abisko, Sweden - Palsa_T0_2 | ecosystem: Environmental > Terrestrial > Soil > Palsa > Peat permafrost | place: Sweden: Abisko...
GGGTCATTTTACCAGACCCGACTCGTCGTCGCGCCTAGCCCGAGGCTCAAATGGCGGCGACGCAGACGCTACAGGTGAACTGACAATGCTCTAAGGACTTGCGACCCACCCCATGCAACCGATCGACTGGGTTTTGACTATTTTCCCGATTCTTCTGGTGATCGCCTGCGCGCTCTATACCCGGCGATACGTCAGGAGCGTCGCCGATTTCATGGCCGGAGGCCGCGCCGCCGGCCGCTACATCATCTGCAACGCCAAGGGGCAGGCCTCCACCGGCGTCGCCAACACCCTCGCCAAATTCCAGCCGTTGCTGATCGCCGGGTTTTGCCTCTCCTGGTGGGATTCGCTTTCGATGCCCATTTATATGATCGTGGCGATCTTCGGATTCGTGGTCTACCGATACCGCCAGACCCGCGCGATGACATTGGGACAATTCTTCGAGATGCGCTATTCCCGGCGGTTTCGCCTCTTTGCTGGTGTTCTTGGTTTTCTGTCGGGAATCCTGAATTACGGAATCTTTCCCGCGGTTTCGGCGACGTTCTTCGTCTACTTCCTCGCGCTGCCGCGGACCTTGAATTTTCTCGGTTTCGCCTGTCCCACCAATGTGCTGATCATGGGGGCGTATCTCAGCTGCGCGCTGGTGATGATGCTGGTCGGTGGTCAGATCACGTTGCTCGTGACCGATTGCATCGAGGGAGTTCTTTCACACTTTGTCTGGGTTGTCGTGATCGTGGCCATCTTCTGCGTCATCAGTTGGTCGCAGATGCGCGGGGTCCTCACCCACGCGCCGCCCGGAAATTCGCTGGTCAATCCCTTCGATCAGAACAAAACCAAAGACTACAACGTCTGGTACGCGATGATGATCCTGGCGACGACGATCTACGGAACCATGGCCGTGCAGAAGGACAACAGCTTCAGCTCCGCGGCCCGCACGCCCCACGAATCGCGCATGGGCGTGGTCCTGGGAAATTGGCGCACCATGGCGCGAAACGTGATGCTCGTCGTCCTCGCGCTGGGAGCGCTGACCTTCCTCAAAACCCCGGCGTTTCCCGGAAGGGCCGAGCTTGGCGCCATCGCCGATCCCGAAATCCGCTCGCAAATGCAGGTGCCGATCGCCCTGCGCTACATGCTTCCCGTGGGCGTCAAGGGATTATTTTGCCTCATCATGGTGCTGACGCTCATGTCCGGAGATGCCAGCCACATGCTCACCTGGGGGGGAATCTTCATCCAGGACATCGTCCTGCCCCTGCGCACGACCCCGATGACCCCCCGGCAACATGTGTATGTGCTGCGTCTGGCGGTGATCGGCGTGGCCGTCTTCGCGTTCCTCTTCAGCATCTTCTTTCGCCAAAAGCAGGACATCGTCATGTGGTGGCTCGTCACCGAGGGAGTTTTTCTCTGCGGCGCGGGGGCCGCGATCATCGGCGGCCTCTATTGGAAAAAGGGAACCACCATCGCCGCCTGGGCATCCCTCATCACCGGCTCGGGCATCACGCTCGGCAGCATTCTCATCGTTCACGAATTCCCATCGCTGTCGAAATATTTCGACTTCAACGGCAACGAGGCGCGATTCATCGCGGCGGCGGCGGCGGCGGTGGTCTATGTCGTCGTCGCGCTGCTGACCCATCGGGAAGATTTCGATCTGGACCGCATGCTCCACCGCGAACGCCACACACCGCACAATCCGGACGACTTCATTCGCCGCAAATCCCCGTTCAATTGGTCGAAGCTCATGGGCTTCGACGAGGATTTCACGTTCTGGGACAAAATTGTTTCCGGCGGAATATTCTGGTGGTCCATGTTCTGGTTGGTGGTGGTCGTCGTCGGAACCATCTGGAATCTGATCCGCCAGTGGCCCACGCGCGTCTGGGCGGACTATTGGCTCGTCGTGGGAATCATCCTTCCCGTGATCCTCGCGACCGTCACGCTGGTTTGGTTCGGCATCGGCGGAGTGATCGATCTGCGGCTCCTCTTTGCGCGACTGGCGAGCATGAAACGAGATGCGACCGACGACGGCAGCGTCGGTGAATACGATCGCGCAAATGACCTCAAAGCATCCTCCTCATTCTCCGGGGAAATGCCGAGCCCGCCTTCAAAAAGTACAACGATTTCATAAAAGCTGTCAGAGAAACCGGTCGGCTAACGCAAACTCACCAAAGGTCCGGGGGAGCCCTAAGGGATGAGGGTTTTCGCGCATGCGAGAATCGGAAGATTTACCGATTTATTGTTCATGCACTAATTGACTCCTATTGTAGATTAGAGTAGATAGGCGACGGGAAACGGAGGCCACGACGTTCAACGTGGGCGTGGCCTGCCGATTGGAGGTGAAGGAAGTGCGCCAGTAGTTCAGAATATTGAGACCTCAATTTGGTCTCAAGAGTTCATTTCGCGGCAGCGGGACTCCGATATCATGGTGGCTTCGCCCCACCATCACAATTCACAGTAACACCCAAAAGTAAGAGATCTCAATATGAGAGAATCTATCCATAAATCGTCGAAATTTAACACTGCTCTGATTTATTGCGGTCTCGCCTCGTCGCTAGTGCATTCGCGAGCCTTGCAAGGGGATGTAACAGGGAGCGATGGCGCAGGCGGGACCGGCGTAAACATGCCAAACGGTTCAAGCGGCGAATCGGTGACGGGGACAGGAATTGTGCGAGGAGGTAATGGTGGAGACGGATTGGGAGGGGACGGAGGTTGGGGCGGCTCCGCGATATCGACGGGCACCGATCCTGTTACAGGCAACCTTGCGACGGCAATCGGTGGCTATGGCGGGGAGGGTATTGAGAACGGATCTGGGGGTGCTGCCACCGCCACCGGTGACGGAGCCGTCTCGGCCACTGGTGGGGACGGGACGGTCGACCCAAGCGAAAGAAACGGCTCTGCTGGAGGCGATGGCGGAAGCGCCATAGCGACCGCGACGGGCGACTCGGGGAACGACGCATACGCGACTGCCACAGGAGGCCATGGGGGTCTGGTGGGATTTAATGGCGATGACCCAATCGTCGTTCTCGGCGGAAACGGAGGTAACGCAACGGCATCCGCGTGCGCAACCGGCACTGAAGCGAATCCAAACGCCAGCGCTTCGGCATACGCCACGGGAGGCGTCGGTGGTTTCGCGTATTTGGGCCAAGGAGGCAACGGCGGAACGGCAACTGCCACTGCCGATGTGCACTCCGACTTTGGAGGAGATGTTAGTGCTAGCGCAACCGTTTGGGGTGGAAGCCTCGGGGAGGATCAATCCTGGTCTTATATTGGCGACACGCGCTTTTTCTACCCCGGACTTACACGGGCCGCGAACCTGATTACTGACCCATCACAAGGCGACTATGCAGTGACCGGTTATAGTACCGGGGGGTCCGTTACACTTTCGGAAAACGCATTCGGGGGTAGCGGCTCAAACAATGTTTTACCCACCTACGGCATCGAAGGCGCTGGCTCAGATGGCAACGCGATTCTCATTACAAGCGCGACGCATGGCGAGATCTCATTTTCAGTCAATACGTCAGGTGAAGGGGGGGCGGGAACGAGTGGAGGTGGTGGTGCCGACACCCAAAATCAAGGCAACGGGTATTCCGGAGGAAATGGTGTCGGCACTTCGAATCTGACGGGTTCTGGGGCAACGAACCTCTACCTGAGTGCGACGGCTGCTGGAGGAAGCGGTGGCTGGGGACAGGGAGGCATCCCCGGAAATGGAGGTACTGCCACTGCAACCTCGACCGGCCAAAGCTCCGGTAACGGTTATGTGCAGGCCTTTTCAAATGCTAATGGGGGCACTGGGGGCGCTAACTCAGATGATGGTGATCCTGAGGGGGGAATCGGTGGTCCTGGCGGCTCAGGAGGTGAAGCTACGTCAAACGCAACTGCATCGTCGGCGTCAGGAAATGTCGAGGCGAATGCCTCCGCGACTGGCGGTATTGGCAATGGGGGCTGTGGGGCCGGTACAGGCGCAACCAGCGGAAATGGCGGCGCGGCTACTGCTGTTGCTACTGCCACGGGCACTAACGCAATTGCGAGCGCTCTCGCCATTGGCGGGTATAGTGCATCACCGCAGGACGGAGCGGTTTACGGTTCAGGTGGAATTGCTACGGCCTCTTCTACAGCGAACGGTGTCACGGTCGTTGAAGTCGGCGAACCCGGTGCAAACGGGACCAATGGTGTCGCTCAGGATGCCGTAGCCGCCGGTCCCGGCGGAGCTACGATATCCTTTGCGGCCTACAACCAGAATAACGGCTCGGCAACCATAACGGGTTCCAACGCGGTGATTTTGGGAATTACTGGAAGCGGATCCCTCACCATCGGCGATGGCACTCACGCCACTACGCTTCAACTCGGCACCAGCAGCGGAGGCAGTTCCGTCGGATCGCTCACGATCAACGCCGACTCGACACTCGACCTCGCGAACAACCATCTTTTCATCAACTACGGTTCCGGACCCGATCCCATTGCATCCATCGTCGCTTGGATCGCCAGCGGCTACGCCGGCGGGACTTGGTCCGGAACCGGCATTACCTCCAGCAGCGCCAAAGCCGATAGCCACGTCTATGGCATCGGCTACGCTGACTCAACGGGAAGCAATCCCGCCGGCCTCTCCTCCGGACAGATCGAAATCATGTACACCCTGCTGGGTGACGCCAATCTCGACGGCAAGGTCAATGGCACCGACTTCACCATCCTGGCGACGAATTTCAACCAATCGGTCACCGACGGCTGGGACAAAGGCGATTTCAATTACGATGGAAAAGTGAATGGCTCGGATTTCCTCGCGCTTGCGACCAACTTCAATCAGTCCGCCGGCCAGTCCGCCGTGGCGGGGTCCGATCTCGCGGCTCTGCATTCGTTCGCCGATGCCAACGGCATCAGCTTGACGAGCGTACCGGAACCGGCGAGCGCCACGATACTGGTGATGGCGGGATTGGGAATACTCCGCCGAAGGCGTCGATCTTCGTGCCAGTCCGATTCCCGAAATTGAACGTGCGGCGGCTATCAGATCGATCGCCAGCGTTGCCCAAAGCAACCGCTGACGAACTTGCCAGCCTCGTCCGTCGGACGACCCGACCCGCGGCTGCAGGATCGATGGAAGCGGCGAAACATAATCCCGTCGGGACGAAATAAAGGTAACGCGAGCGAATGGCATTTACCTAGACCACATCTGATTTTTTTCGACTCATAACACAGTCATGTTGCGTGGGGGGGATCATTTTTGGTGGAGGCGTCTTCTCTATCCCTCGCCGAGCGTGACTCATAACGGTCGGGTCCATGCGGATTGATCATCAAATCGGGCAATGCTGCCAAAAGTACAACGATTTCATAAAAAGTTGTCAGGGAAAAGAATTGGTAAGCGCCGTTTTCAGGGTACTGTATTGAAGTGATTAGATTTCTCGATCGCTGGCCGTCCAGGTGCGTGGAGAGGATGTTTTGGAGGACCCTATAAATGAAGCGGCAGCGAGGATTCACGTTGGTTGAATTGCTGGTGGTGATTGGGATCATCGCCCTGTTAATCGGCATTCTCCTGCCAGCTTTGCAGAAAGCGCGCGACCAGGCGAACACGGTGGCGTGCCAATCAAATGAGCGGCAGTTTTATTCCCTTATGATGGAATATGCCGGCGACTATCAGGAATATGTACTGCCGGCGTGCGAGAATACTGATCTTCTCACTTCTTCCCAGCTTTATTGGTGGTCTGCAGAACTCGTTGGCAACGAACTGGGTCATAACAACATGTCCAGCAATGCAACTCGCGAGTTGGCTGAACAAACCATCGTCAAAATTCTCACCTGCCCCTCGGCCGATCACAGCGGGGATCCCACGCCTGCCCAGGCCGGTACCAATTATTACGGCGATTATACCTACAACGAGAATCTTGGCTTTGAGGACTTTACCAAGAACCCACCGGCAGTCACGACGCCCTTTGAAAAGCTTTCCCAGGTTCCCGCAAACGTCATTGTCATGACGGACATTGATAAGCGCTACGCTGAGGGTTTGGGAATTGCCAAGGAGGAGACTGACATTTCGATGTTCATCGAACCAAACACTCTGCTCGGCAACCATAGTACTTGGCCTGCGCAGCCGCCGGCGATGTGGATTCCCCATGCGAAAGGGACTTCGGCCAACGTGCTGTTCATGGATGGGCATGTCAGCTTGGTTACGCCCAACAACTTCGTAATGCCCAACACCGGAGCGAGCATAATCACGACGACAACCCCGTGGACGTACAACAAGGGCACGGGCAACACAGTGCCCAACCTGCCAACGCAGAGCTGGATGATCGGCTATTACAAGGCCGGGAACAACCCGCCATGGGTTTTCCCCTGGATCAAGGGAGCGCCGAGCCTGTAATCCCATCGTTTCGTGGGAGGGGCCGGCGTCTGAAATTATAGAGACTAGATTTCGGAGGGTTAATATGAGCGACGGAAATGCGCGGAGCGGTTTTATTCTCCCACTGCGTCGGCGGTCGAATTCCGCGGGAAAAACAAGACGGCGGGCTGGACTGGCGGCGCTGGCGTCGGCCGTCGCCGCGGGCCTGGCCACTCATGCGTTTGCGGCCAGCGATAGCTGGGTCGGCAGCATCGACGGTGGTTGGAACACCGACAACTCAGGTTCCACCAACTGGAACATCAGCGGTAATATCCCGGGCGCAGCCGGCACCACCAACAATACCGACACCGCCACCTTTGACGGAACTCCCGACGGCAGCCCTCCCAACTCGACCGTCACAATTTCGCCGAACTGGAACATTGACAGCATATCCTTCGGCACGACCGCCACCACCTACAACATTGGCGGTACGGTCACCGCCCCGGACGCAGGCTCGCTCTTGTTGACCAATGGCGGGACGATTTCAGACGCTTCCACCGACGCGACCACCATCAACGTCAACGCGCCCCTGGTCATTGAAGGGAATTCGTACACCTTCGCCAGCAACTCAACCATCACCACAGACGGGCTGGGATTTTCCAATCAGATCAGCGGAGGAGTGGCCGGAACCGCAACGCTTAATTTGACGGGCAGCCAGGCCTCCACGACTTCCCACACCACAAACGATATCTTCGGTCCGATCGTCAACGGCTCATCCTCGGCACTGGGTCTGGTTATCAACATCTACGGCGGTGCCGGCTCCACCGGCCAGGACGGCACCTGGTGCCTGGGCAATTCCACCGGCGCCGATACCACGCCAAGCACCTATACCGGTCCAACCATCATCGAGAACGGTGCCCTGAGAATCCTGTCCGCCTCCGGAATTTCTCCCTACACGGATGTTATTCTCGAGCCGGCCTCAGACAGCGCAACGGTCGGGACGGAATTGACGGTCTCCAGTGCCGCCACCGATGTGACCGTTAACAGCATTACGGTGTATGGCGGCTCCGCCACCGCCGCCGGCGCGACCGTGACCTCTTCCAGCAGCAGTTCCACCTTCACGGTGATGGACGCCACCAATCCCGGACTGGTCGCCTTCAACGGAACCAGCACCGCGCCATCCATCAGCCGCACTTTTGAGTTGGAAGGAACCGGCCCCACGGGGACGGATGGCTTCACTTTTGTCGATTCGAATACGACGTCCAGTGTATCGAGCGGCGTCGGATTCGATACCGGAACCGTCCAGCGAACCTTCTTCATCGGAAAATCCACGGCCACCAGCGGAGCGCCGGGAACAGACTTTCAAATCAATGAAGACGTGACCAGCGACGGAGGCACAAATCCCACCACCATTGGGAATGATGGAATCATTAAAACTGGCGCAGGCACGCTCAAATTTGATGATGCTACCGTCAGTTTCGCAGGCTCGATTGATATTCAGCAAGGTTCGTTCAAGTTGCTCGGCTCGGGTACCAACCAGTTCAGCAACGGCCAGTATGATCCCGTTACGATCGAGGGCAGCACCGCCAATCTCAATCTCAATGGCTCATCGACCGCCGGCAACGCATCGTTCGGCGCAATGTCCATGACAGCCGGATCCATCACCGGCAGCGCCAACAACCTGCTTTTTGCGCCTAGCTACACGTACAATATCGCCGCCGGCGATACATTCTCCACCGGCGTCAGCCTTGCCGATGTCAGCGGCGGCGAAGCCGGCGGCTCGGCAGTGTCGGCGGTTATCACCAACGGTCCCGGCACCGTGGATTTGTCGGGAATCGATAATTCCTATTCCGGCGGAACCACCATCAACGGGGGCGGCACACTCACCGCCAACGGCGACCCCTCGACAACGCTGGGCACGGGAAATAGCACCCCGTTTGGAACCGGATCGATCACCATTAACGGCGGGACATTGGCCGTCGACCCCAATCTTTCCACCGGATCCGCCGCCGTCTCCTGGAGCGGAGCCACGAGCGCCGGCGCTCAATTTGTCTACGCTGGCGGCGCCCAGGTGAACCTCAAGGCAGGAAACGCATCCAGCCTGACATTTACCGTGGCGTCGTCACTCACCCGCACCAACAAGGGTACGCTCGTCATCGCCGCCAGTCTCGGAACCGCCAATCTCGGCGGGACCGAGCAGTTCGTTGTGAGCGGCACCGCTCCCGCACTCACCCATGGAATCGTCAACACTTCCATCGTTGGACAAAACGACGATGCCAACGATTCCGGTGATTTCCTCACCTATGCCGGCAGCGGATTTGCCGTCGCCACCTATTCAGGGTCCACCAATATCAATACCGCGGGCTCGGCGGCTGTTTACAACGCGGGAACCGGAAGCAACACCAATACCCTGTCCGGATCGGCCGCCGTGTATGCACTCAACGCCGAGGCACAGACCGTCGACACCGATGGAAACACGCTCACCGTCGGCGACGGTGTTTCGGGCCATCAGGCCGGCGTGATTCTCAACGGTGGTAGCATCATCAGCAGCGTTCCCGGCGGCGTCCTTGCCTTCAGCGCCAATGAAGGAACCGTCTACACCAGCAAAGCTGGCACCGCGACCACCCCGGCCATCTCCGCCAACATCACCGGAACCGGCGGTCTCACCCTCTTTGGTCCAGGCAAGCTATACCTCACCGGTAATAACTCCGGTCTCTCCGGTGGAGTGAACATCAACCAGGGCACTGTCAATGTCAGCGCGGGCAATAATCTGGGCGCTACCGGCAACACCATCACGTTCGGCGGCGGCACCCTGCAATTCGCCAGCAGCTTTTCATCTGTTTTATCGAATCCAATTGTCATCAACGCGGGCGGCGGCACCATCGACACACAACTCGGAACGGACACCATCGGCTCAAACATCACCGGAGCCGGATCACTGACCAGTGTCGGCACTGGCAGCCTGATCTTGACCGGCACAAATTCTTATACTGGGACCACCACCATCAATGCCGGTGTTCTGCAAATCGGTAACAGCACCGCGACGGGAACCGCGGGCGCCGGCAACATCATCGACAATGCCTCGCTGGTCTACAGCCTTACCGCCCCAGCCGCGGTTGCCAACGTCATTTCCGGCACGGGAACCCTCACGCAGGCCGGCACAAGCACGCTCACGGTCACAGGCGCCAATCAGTATGGAGGCGCGACCAACGTCAATTCCGGCATTCTGATGGTCGGAAGCTCCAACCCCAATGCGCTGGGCTTCGGCGCCATCACCTCCGGAACGCCCGCCACCGCCATCGTGAACGCCACCGGAACGCTCGATCTGAACGGCAACTCTCTCAATAAATCCATTACGCTCAACGGCGGCACCCTCACCAACAGCAACAACAGCACCGCAGCCAGCCTTTCAAACGGCATCAGCGGGTATGTGGTCACCGCCGGCGGCAGCGGAATCTCCGCGGCGGCGGCGGAAACCAGCGGCGGCGGCGGGACCGGCGCGACGCTCAACGTTCTGCTGGGCGTTACCAACAACAGCGTCTCGGTCTCCAGCGGTGGTTCCTACACCGGCGTCCCAACCGTCACCATCACCGGCGGCGGGGGAACCGGCGCAACCGCCACGGCCGTGCTATCCGGCGGAAGCACCGGCTCCGTCACCGGCTTCATCATCACCGATCCCGGCTCAGGCTATTTGACCGCCCCGACCTTTACGTTGGGCACCGCCACGCAAACCAGCGCCGCCACTCTCGTCTCCAACGGCGCTAATTTCACCGCCGTGGGCACGCAGGCCGTTACCCCGGGTTCCGGCTATACGACCGCTCCAACGGTCAATGTGCTCACCGGGTCCGGCACTGTAATCACGCCGATGCTCAATTCCATTTTCGTGCAGTCCAGCAGCACGATTAATGGATCAGGCGCATTCCAACTCGCCAATACGGTTACCGGCGAGGCCGCCAGCGGAACCGCGACCCTCACGCTCGATGGCACCGCTCTGACCAATTCCATCAGCGGCGTGATTGCCGACGGCAGCGCCGGAGGCAATCTGGCCATTTCCAAGTCCAACACCAGCCTCTGGACGCTATCAGGCGCCAACACCTATACCGGTGGAACCACCATATCGAAGGGAACCTTGCAGACTGCCAACAACAGCGCCCTCGGCACCGGACCCGTGGCTGTCGTCACTCCGGGCATTCTTGATCTGGATGGGTTTAGTCCGACCATCGGCAATCTTTCCGGTTCAGGGACCGTGGACGACGTCTCCGCCGGCGGAACGCCGACGTTGACGATCAACACCTCGACCAGCTCTACCTTCGGCGGCGTCATTCAAAACAGCAGCGGTTCGGTGGCACTGGCTGTAACCGGCACCGGAACCCAGACCCTGAGCGGTGTGAACACCTACACCGGCGGAACCAAGGTCAGCAGTGGACACCTCATCATTTCGCCGACCGCCACTCCCGCCACGACCAGCGCCTTGCCGAAAGGCGCGTTGACCATCAGCGGCAGCGGCAAAGTACAGTTGGCCTCCAACGTCACCAAGGGCAGCCAATCGGCCAACCCGCCGGCGACCAAGCCCACCAGCAGCGTGAACATCACGTCGTTGTCAATCAGCGGCACCGGCGCGCTCGACATCACCAACAACCACGTCATTGTCGACTACAGCGGCCTGTCGAGCGATCCCATTATCGGCTCCATCGCCGCATGGATCGCCAGCGGCTACGCGAGCGGCGCCTGGACCGGCGTCGGCATCGACTCCAGCACCGCCGCGAGCAATCACCTCAGCTACGGCATCGGTTACGCCGCCTCCTCGGATCCCGGCAACCCGGCGGGTCTGTCCTCCGGCCAGATTGAAATCAAGTACACCCTGTTGGGCGACACCAATCTGGACGGCAAGGTCAACGGCACCGACTTCACCGTCCTGGCGACGAACTTCAATCAGAGCGGCAAAGCGTGGGATCAGGGCGATTTCAACTACGACGGAAAGGTCAACGGCTCGGATTTCCTTCTGCTTGCCGCCAACTTCAATCAGTCCGCCGGCCAGTCCGCCGTGGCTGCGGATGACCTGGCCGCTGTGGATGCCTTCGGTGCCGCCAATGGCATGAGCATGAGCCTGACGAGCGTACCGGAACCAGCGAGCGCCGGGATGCTGGTGATGGCGGGATTGGGAATACTCAGCCGAAGACGCCGATCGTCGCGCCGGTCCGATCCCCGAAATTGAACGTGCCGTCTTTCAGGGAAGTTGGGCGGGCATCTTCACGCCGCACAAATTGTCTCTTCCCGCGCGACCGGACCGCCCAAATCGCCGGAATCGCTCCACGAATGCACGTCCTTTATACTCTTGAGCCCGCTCACCGGCGGCGGCCATCTTACCGTGGAACATTCATGGCTGCGTGGCGGGGCCGGTGGTCGGGCCCTGATTGATGATCGTGATGTGGGCGGCGTCGCCTTCGATTTCCGGGACATCGTGGAACACCTTGAGCGTGCCGGTGACGCTGATGGTCTTGCCTTTGTCGAGATCGTCGGGAATGCCGGCCCGGTTATCGGCGGAGATATAGACGGTGAAGCGAGTCGGGTCGGGAAAGTCCTTGCCGATGTTCAGGACCGCCGCCCCGCCGAAATCGTGGGTGCCGACGACCGGGCCGATGACCGTGACGCTTTGACCAATGTAATCCTTGGCCTGCTCCCAGGTGATCGTGGAAGGGGTGCTGGTCGGCATGGTGGTCGCCATCGTCGTGGGAGAATCGGCGTCGGCGCCCGTGTTTCCGACGTAGATCAGCAGCGATGACAGAATGAACAGTTGGGGTGCGATTCGCATGAATGCTCCGATGAAGTTGGTGCGATAACGGCTGTGCTGACGGCACCGGGAAAATGGTC
>Ga0302325_10025983_pt1 | contig 12166 bp, 5 predicted proteins | sample Palsa_T0_2_FD_201948 | JGI IMG/M metagenome (GOLD analysis project Ga0302325, IMG submission 201948) | Peat permafrost microbial communities from Stordalen Mire near Abisko, Sweden - Palsa_T0_2 | ecosystem: Environmental > Terrestrial > Soil > Palsa > Peat permafrost | place: Sweden: Abisko...
CGCCTTGTTCTTTGCGAGTGGTTTCTATTCCGAATGGGATACTTACCTCCGCTTTCGTTACGGCGGATCCTTCGGAGTTGCCGATCCGCTGTTCGGGGTGGATGTCGGGTTTTATGTCTTTCATCTGCCCTTCTATGTCCTGTTGCAAAGTAGCCTGACGTTGCTGACGATCTTGACCCTTGGGATCGTCCTTGCGACCTACGTGTTCCTAGGATTACAGCAGGCGAGCGCGAGCGGAAGGATTGCGATCGGTGCTAACGCCACGTCACATCTTTCAGTGCTGCTTTTTATTCTGGTTGCCAGTTTTGGATGGGGCTTTTACCTCGATCACTACGAACTCGTTTATTCCACTCTGGGCGTCGTCTATGGCGCCGGCTATGCGGCGGATCATATAACGCGGATCGCCCTCTGGATTATGGTTGGCGTCTCGGTCGTGGCGTGTGTACTGCTCGCGCTCAATGTCTTCCGCCCGCGTCTCAGGATGTTGGCTGTGGGAGCCGGGGCGTACGTGGCTTTGTGGGTCATCGGGGTGGCGTTGGCTCCCTTCGTCATTGAGAAGTTTGTTGTGAAGCCGAGCGAGCTGGCGCTGGAAACGCCCTACCTGAAAAATTACATCGACTTCACGCGGAAGGCCTTCCAGCTGGATAAGATCAAGGAAACGTCCTATCCGGCCCTGGCGGATCTGACGCCCGCGGTGATCGCGAGGAACCAAGACACGATCCAGAACATCCGCCTATGGGACGCGCGGCCGCTGCTTCAGACCTACCAACAGACCCAGGCGATACGCCTCTACTATCAATTCTATAACGTGGATACCGACCGTTATCACCTGGCGGACGGCTATCATCAGGTCATGCTCTCCGCCCGCGAGCTCTCGCCGGAGCTTCCTGCGAAAGCGCAAACCTGGGTCAACGAGTACCTGCAGTTCACGCACGGCTACGGCGCGGTCATGAACTTCGTCTCGAAGACCGTCGGTGGAGGATTTCCGCAATACGTTCTCGAGAACGTCCCCGCCGAATCCGACTTCGGCCTGACCATAAACCAGCCCGCCATCTACTACGGACAATCGATGCCGGGATATCGGATCGTCGCAACCGGCATCAAAGAGTTCGACTATCCGAAGGGCAATGACAATGTCTACACCAGTTACAACGGAAAAGGCGGCATCCCGTTGGACAGCTTTTGGAAGCAAATCTTGTTCGCCTGGACCAAAGCCGACGTCAACATTCTATTGACCTCTTACCTTAAGCCTGAGAGCCGAATTCAAATCTATCGAGACGTTCGCGAACGCGTTGCACAAATCGCCCCCTTCTTGCGCCTCGACAATGATCCCTACGCCGTGTTGAGTGAAGGTAAGCTGTACTGGATCCAGGACGCCTACACGGTCTCGAATTACTTTCCGTACGCAAATCCACAGCGGACGACGCAGTATGAAACAGCGTTCGAACAGCGCTTGGATGCCGCAACGAAGGGCGGAGCCCAAGACCCCGCCGACGCGGGAGGGACCGAGGACCGCGCCACGGCTGCCTATGACGGGCTGAACTACATCCGCAACTCCGTGAAGGTCGTCGTCGACATGTACGACGGAACCGTCCGCTTCTACGACATCGACCCAAAAGATCCCGTCCTAGCCGTATATCGGCAAGCGTTCCCCGGCGTGTTCAATGACCTGAGGGCGATATCCCCGGATCTCAAGAAGCACCTGCGCTATCCAAGGGATATCTTCGCCGTCCAAGCCAACCAGTACAGAACCTTCCACATGACGGATCCTCAGGTTTTCTACAACCGGGAGGATTTGTGGACGGCTCCGATGGAGAAGTACCAAGGCCAGACGCAGCCCATGGAGCCCTATTACATCCTGGCGAAGCTTCCCGGAAGCGATCAGCTTGAGTACCTCCTCATGACTCCCTTTACCCCGCAAAACCGGGACAACATGATCTCCTGGATGGCCGCTCGGTCCGATTTTCCCGAGTACGGGCAAATGCTCTTTTACGAGCTGCCGAAAGAAAAGTTGATCTACGGACCGAACCAGATCGAGGCGATGATCGATCAGAGCACCACAATTTCTCAGCAACTCACCCTTTGGAACCAACAGGGGTCGCGAGTCATTCGCGGAAAAGAAATAGTCACTCCGATTGAGAACTCGTTCCTGTACGTGGTGCCGTTGTATCTTCGAGCCGAAAGCACGAACTTCCCGCAGCTGAAGCGGGTCATCGCGGTTACGGGCGACAAGGTCGTCATGGAGCCGACGCTCGACGAGGCGCTCCATAACCTCTTCGGCACGCAACAACCACAAGCGGGCGCTACGCCAGCGCACGTAGCGCAAACAACCGGCGCGGCCGCGGCGGTGACCACCGGCCAGTTGGACTCTGGCCAGGCAAGAACGCAGTTTGATGACGCCCAGCAGGCGATGCAGCAGGGTGATTGGGACAAATTCGGCAAAGCGATGGCGGCGCTCAAAAAGTTGTTGGCCGATCCGGCCATGTAGGACACATCCGCGCGTCTGCGGACAGCGCCGACAGAAGCAAGATGTGAATGAGAGAATGTTATGTCCGCAGGCGAGGGCGCCGCCATTAGTCTCGCCGTAGTGATCGGCAGCGCAGTCGCAGCGCGCAATCGTGGATGAAAATCATGAAGCCAACTCCCATCAGCGTAGCAAAAGGCCATGAGACGACGCGTTCTGTTTCAGTTGTGATCCGTGAATCCGAGTTCGACAACTTTCTATTCGCGACGATCGGTGATGACAGAAATGACATGCCGCTCAGCGTGCTTTCAGCGCTGGCGCGATTGGATGTCGATCCTTGGCTGGAGGCTGCCGAGTTAGCGCGGTTGCCGCGGGAACATGCGACTTACAGATTGGCCTCGTCGATTGCGGCACTACCTGACGGGCCATCGGCGCATCTAGAACACGGAACGATCGCTGCTCGCTTGATTGCGCTTTTGCCGCGCCAAGCTAGTTCCAAGATTCCGTCGCTCGGGACGTTACTCGGCGACGGTGCGGCAGTGCATCCCCGGGTCGTCATATACGTGATCATTATCAACGCGCTCATTGCGATCTCTATGATGAGCGCCCAATGGATCGCGGTAAGTCGTCAACCAGCGGCGCAAGTTGACGATGCTCACGCGCCGACCCTCAGCAAGGTGGTTCCACAGACGCCGCCGCCGAACTCTGGCAAGTGACCCCGCACATCGCGATTCGACTGCAAGAATGCGACACTGATGGCTGCAGCGGCAGTCGGGCCTCGCATCGTTTTCATTTTTTCGCTTTCTCTCTAATTCACCTCCGGCTCGGCATGAGTATTCCGTAGGGCTCACGCGGCCGCCCCGTCGACAGCCCGCCGCCGCAAAACTGCGGGAACGAAGGGCGAGGCATTTCGGGTTGCGAAGGCGGAAGTCACATTCGACGCCACGCCCCAAGCGCGCGCAATCGGGGAATTGCAAGGGAGGGGACCACTGCCTATTGAGTCGAAAGACACATCTGATCGCGGCGACCGCTCGACGTCGCCGCTCGGGGTCCTAGCTCGCTTCCTAAGGGGGCGGCCGCTCGCCAATTGGGAAGGCAGCTCGCGCGAGATAGGCGTTGCCGAAGGGGTTCCGGCGCTCGGCCTCGATGGCCTGAGCTCCTCTGCATATGGACCGGAAGCGGCACTCAGCATCCTGGTCGCGGCGGGCGCCGCCGGACTCGCCGAACTCGGCCCGGTCATGCTGGTCATCCTCGCATTACTCGCGATCCTGTTCGTCTCTTACTGGCAGGCCATCAAGGCCTATCCGATAAGCGGCGGCGCCTACACGGTCGCCAAGGAAAACCTTGGCGTGAACGCGAGCCTCCTGGCATCCGCGGGCATCATGGTGGACTACGTCCTGAACGTCGCCGTCGGCATTTCCGCAGGCGTGGCGGCTCTGGTTTCGGCGGCGCCTTCGCTGCACGCGTACACGCTGCCGCTTTGCCTCGCCATCCTGGCGCTGCTGACGTTCGTCAATTTGCGCGGGACGATGGATGCCGGTCGGCTGTTCGCACTACCCACTTATCTGTTCGTTGCATGCTTCATGATTGTTCTGCTCCTCGGCGCGTATGCCGCCATGACGAGCGGCGGACATCCGCAACCGGTCGTGCCTCCGCCCGCCCCGCCAAAAGCCGTCGAGGCGGTTGGCCTATGGCTGTTACTACGCGCGTTCGCCAGCGGCTGCACGGCGATGACCGGCGTCGAGGCGATCAGCAACAGCGTTGACGCATTCCGCGAGCCGCGCGTGGTCAACGCTCGTCGGACGCTCGCCGCGATTGTCGTACTATTGGGCATCCTGCTCGCCGGCATAGCCTACCTCGCGACGTCCTACGGCATCATGGCCATGGACCAGACGCAGCCTGGTTACCAAAGCGTCTTGTCACAGCTGGTGGGCGCGGTGGCGGGACGGGGCATCTTCTATTACGTGGCGATTGCCAGCGCACTTTGCATCCTTTGCCTGTCCGCGTGCACGAGCTTCGTCGGTTTGCCGCGACTGTGCCGTATCGTGGCGCAGGATGGGTTCTTGCCACGGCCGTTTGCAACCGTTGGACGACGACTGGTGTCTTCGGTCGGTATTGTCTATCTCGCGCTTACGGCCGGACTGCTATTGACAGTATTTGACGGCGTCACCGACCGCTTGATTCCGCTGTTTGCCATCGGCGCGTTCTTGACATTCACCATGTCGCAAACGGGCATGGTGGTGCATTGGCGACGCGAGCTGCGCGACAAGCTCCACGCGGAGGAACGCCGGCGGGTCTGGATCCATCTCGCCATCAACGCCGTGGGCGCCTCGACAACCGTAACGGCGCTCGTGGTGATCGTGGTGGCTAAGTTCGCGGAGGGGGGCTGGATCACGATCGTCGCCATTCCCGGCGTCATCCTAGTGCACAAGGCGATCAGGCGGTATTACGACGATATCGACGATCATCTGCGAGACGACGGGCCGCTCGAATTTCACCAGAGCAAGCCGCCGGTTGTCCTGGTCGCGACACGGGAATGGAATCGACTGACCGACAAGGCGCTCGGTCTTGCCATGCAACTCTCACCCGATGTGATGGCGGTCCATCTGGCGCCGCTCGAAGGACCGGATGTCCAGGGGGAAGAGCGGAAACTGCGCGAGCAATGGGCTAGGGACGTCGAAAAGCCCGCGGCGGACGTGCATTATCCGAATCCGCCGAAACTGGTTTTCCTGAGCGCTCCATATCGGCGCATTCACGTGCCGCTCCTGAAGCTGATTAGAGAGCTTGAGGATGAAAATCCCGATCGGACAATCGCCGTGCTGATCCCGGAGCTCGTCAAGCGTCACTGGTGGGAATATCTCCTGAGCAGCCAGCGTGCTTGGCGGCTTCGCTCCGAAGTGCTTGATTTTGGCGGCAAGCGCGTGGTGGTCATCGGCGTGCCTTGGTATTTGACGCCGCCGAGGATCGAACAGGGGATGACCGAGGAAGAGGCCGCGGAACCCTTCGGGCGGGTGCGGAACGTGCTCGGCTTCCGTCTGCGCCGCTCACATCGCAAGCCAGCGTAGGGCCTATCTCACGCAATTTGGTAATGAAAATCGCGCGAGTAGTGTGGCGCGGAATTCTTACGCTTGCGGCGCAGCCAAGGATCGTGTGCCGGTTTGAAAGTGAGCGATATTATACAGAAGTCGCTTCATCTTCGCGGTTAGTTTGACGATCGCCTGGTGGGGACGCGGATGGGCCACGTTCCGCCTTGGGCGGCGACACTTTGAAAACAGTAGAGTGCGTAGAGGAATTACTCGCGTGAGGCAGTAAAGTGCCAAACAACTCCCATACGCAGACTAAATCGGCGCGGCCGAAATCGAGCCGGCACTCTGCGCCGGCGCGCAGCCAACTTCGCGGGGACTTCGCGGTTGTCGGAATAGGCGCCTCGGCGGGTGGCCTTGATGCGTGCCGCAAGCTCGTCGGCGCACTGCCAGCCGACAATGGCATGGCCTTTATTCTTGTCCAACATCTCGATCCGACCCACGAAAGCATGATGGTCGACCTGCTGGCCGACCACACGTCGATGACAGTGCGGCAGGCAACGGATGGAATGCTGCTCGAGCGCGATCACCTCTACGTTATCCCGCCTGGAAGCTATTTGTCTGTCGGAAACGGCGCCCTGCACCTCTCGCAACCGCAGGCGCGTCACGGTGCGCGCTTGCCGTTCGACTTTTTGCTGCATTCGCTGGCAGAAAATTGCGGCTCTCGCGCCATTTGCGTGATCCTTTCGGGAACCGGGGCGGACGGCAGCCTTGGGCTGAAGGCCGTGAAGGAAAATCACGGGCACGTTATCGCGCAGGACCCCGACGAGGCCGGCTACGACGGCATGCCGCGGAACGCGATCATGACCGGTGCGGTGGATCTAGTCCTTCCGGTGGCGAGGATTCCTAAAGCGCTTGTCAAATACGGCCAGCGAATGGTGCTTTCACGAGAGCAGAACCGTTCACACCCGCAGGATGTGTCAGAGGACTGGTTGGCCGAGATCGTCGACCTTCTTCGCACGAAGACCGCCCATGATTTCAGGCTTTACAAGCCGGGCACGCTGCGGCGCCGGATCGCGCGCCGTATGGCGATGGCGGCGATCAAGACCGATGACATGGATCGGTATCGCGAAATGCTGCGCGGCGACGCAGGCGAGCTCGACCTTCTTGCCAAGGACTTGCTCATCAATGTCACCAGCTTCTTCCGTGATCCGAAGGTGTTCGATTTTCTGGCGGAAAAGATTATTCCCGATCTGGTCCGCAGCCACGCGTCCGATCACCCGCTGCGCATCTGGATTGCCGGGTGCAGCACTGGCGAGGAGACCTATTCCCTTGCCATGCTGTTTCGCGAGCAGATCACGGCGGCGAAGCGCAACGTCAAATTGCAAGTCTTTGCCTCCGACGTTGATCCGGATGCGGTAGCGCGCGCCCGAGAGGGGCTCTACCCGGAAACGATCGAAGCAGACGTGTCACCGGCACGACTGGCCCGCTTCTTTTCCAGGGAAGATCACAATTACAGGGTATTGCCCGAACTGCGTGCGGCGGTGGTCTTCACAGTGCAGGATGTGCTCGCCGATCCGCCATTCTCACGTCTCGACTTGGTTTCGTGCCGCAATCTTCTGATCTATTTGCGCCCGGAGGCACAGGCAAAGGTCATCTCGCTTTTCCATTTTGCGCTGCGCGAGGGCGGACTTCTTCTTCTTGGCAGCTCGGAGACGCTGGGCAACGCCGACGGTCGCTTCGAAATGATCTCCAAGCGGGAGAAGCTCTATCGGCACATCGGTCAGAGCCGGCCGGGAGAGCTTGGCTTCTTCATGAGCGGCGGTGACGGCGTGCGCGTCCCCGCGCGGCCGGGACAGGGCCAACTGCCATCGCACCAAGCCGCTCTGGCCGACCTTTGCCGCCGGCTGGTGATGGAGACCTATGCACCGGCGGCGATCCTGATCAACCGCAAGCACGAGTGCCTTTATTCCCTGGGACCGACAGACCGCTATCTGCGCGTGGCGCCGGGACACTCCACTCATGATTTGCTCGCAATGGTGCGTCAGGACACGCGTACCAAGCTCAGGTCGGCAATCCAAATCGCCAGCCAAGGGACCGCGCAAATTGTCGTCCCCGGCGGGCGGACGAGCCATGATGGCAATCAAGGTTCGTTCAGCATCGCCGTCCAGCCGGTGCTGAGCGAAGGGGAAAAGCTGCTGTTGGTTTGCTTCATTGACAACCCGAAGCAGGAGCAGAAGCGGGGTCGCCGAGTCGCGCCGCACGACACTTCGCGAGTCGCCGAGCTTGAACAGGAGTTGGAAGCCGCGAGAACGGAACTCCAGGGCGCTATCCGCAACCTTGAAATTTCCAGCGAAGAGCAGAAGGCGATCAACGAAGAAGCGTTGTCCGTCAACGAGGAATTCCAATCGACGAACGAAGAGTTGATGACGTCGAAGGAGGAATTGCAGTCGCTCAACGAGGAGCTTACTGCCCTCAACGGCCAACTCCAAGAAACGTTGGAGCGGCAGCGTACGACCTCCAATGATCTACAAAATGTTCTGTACAGCACCGATGTTGCGACGGTTTTCCTCGACGCCGACCTCAGTATCCGCTTCTTCACGCCGGCCACCAAGGCGCTCTTCAATGTCATTCCCAGCGACGTCGGGCGGCCGCTCGCTGATCTCAGGTCGCTGGCGGCCGATGGCGCTCTACTGGCGGATGCTCGAACCGTGCTGCACACCCTCGTGCCGCTCGAGCGAGAAATCGAAGCTCGAAGCGGTGCCTGGTACATCCGTCGCATCTTGCCGTACCGCACCCAAGACGGTGGGGTGGAGGGTGTCGTCATTACGTTTGTCGACATCACCGGGCGGAAGCACACAGCGGACGCGCTGGAGGCGGCCGAGCGGCAAGCAGAGCGAGCCAATGCGACGAAATCGCGCTTTCTAGCCGCTGCGAGCCATGACCTGCGCCAGCCGCTGCAAACACTCAGTCTGATGCAAGGCATCTTGGCAACGAAGATCAAGGAGCAAAAGAACGACGAGGCTTTAAAGCTGGTTGCACGGCTCGATCAGACAGCGGCGGCAATGTCGGGCATGCTGAATGGGCTGCTTGACATAAACCAGATCGAGGCCGGCACTGTCCACGCCGAAATGGCCTATTTCCCAATCAAGGGTCTGCTTGACCGGTTAGGGGATGAATTCATCTATCACGCGCAAGCGAAGCGGCTTGCCTTGCGCGTGGTCCCGTGCGGCCTTTCGATACACAGCGATCCGCGTCTGCTCGAGCAGATAATCCGTAACCTGCTTTCCAATGCATTGAAATATACCAAGCGTGGCAAGCTGCTGCTCGGCTGCCGTCGACGCAAAGGAATTCTGAGCATCGAGATCTGGGACACCGGAGTCGGCATCCCTAATGAGGAGCTTCAGGCGATCTTCGAGGAATACCATCAACTCGACAATGCAGCGCGCGAACGCAGCCGCGGTCTCGGCCTCGGTCTCGCCATTGTGCAACGCCTCGGGAATTTACTGGGTCATCGGGTAAGCGTCCGCTCGCGTCCGGGCAAAGGCTCGGTCTTCGCCGTGGAGGTCATGCTCCCACCAAGAGGAAATACGCCGCGACTTGAACATCATCGGCGGTGCGAAGATGACGGGATTGTTAAAGGTGTTCGCCGCACCGGTGCGATCCTGGTCATCGAGGACGATCCCGACCTGCGCGCATTCCTCAAGGTCGTCCTCAAAGACGAGGGCCATCACGCGGTGACGGCGCCGGACGGCATCGCGGCGCTCGAAATGGTGGCGCAAGGGACGCTCCGACCAGACCTGATCTTTACAGACTACCATCTGCCAAAGGGCATGAACGGGCTCCAGGTCACCGCGAAGCTGCGGGAAAAGCTTCACCACCAAATCCCGGTCATCATTCTGACCGGTGATATCTCGACCGGGACTTTGCGCGAAATCGCACAGCATGACTGTGTACGGCTCAGCAAGCCCGCGAAATCGAAGGAGCTGACGCAAGTCATCCAACGTCTCCTCCAAATATCGCAATCTGCAGCGCACGCTGCCGAGGCGGCCCGCAGTACAGAACCGGAACTCATCTTCGTCATCGACGACAACAACCACATACGCGAGGGGATTCGCGCGGTGCTCGAGGAACATGGCCAGAGCGTCGAAGATTATCCGACTTGCGAGGCATTTCTCGAAGCCTATCGACCGGGCCGGGGAGCTTGCCTCTTGATCGATGCCTACCTACCCGGGATGAACGGCCTCGAATTACTGCTGCAACTCCATGATGCGGGCCATCGGCTGCCGGCCATCATGATCACCGGCAATGCCGACGTGTCGATGGCAGTTCAAGCCATGAAGGCAGGCGCTTCGGACTTCATCGAGAAGCCGATCGGCCCCAGCGAACTGCTCGCCAGTGTCGCGCGCGCTCTTGAACAGTCGCGGGATTCGAGCAAGCTGTTCGCGTGGCGAGAGAGCGCGGCGAACCACATCGCGGACCTCACTCCGCGACAACGCCAGGTCATGGAACTGGTGCTCGCTGGCCAGCCCAGCAAGATCATCGCCGCGGAACTGAGCATCAGCCAGCGCACCGTTGAAAACCATCGCGCTTCGATCATGAAAAAAACAGGCTCAAAGTCGCTTCCGGCGTTAGCCCGTTTGGCGCTTGCCGCTGCCGGGAATAATGCCGACCACTCACGCTTACAACGTGCATATCCAGTCACGGTCGAACGGCAATCAGCACATAGGTAGTTTCCGAATCTACCATCGCCACATCCTTCATATGATCATTGAATTCGTTGTCCGCGGGGCGGGTGGTGTCTCATGGCAAGATCCGGGAAGAGAAGACCCGGGAAGAAAGGAACCGCAGATGTGTGACTTTAGTCTACAAAGCGCTCGGTCGCGACCCGCGAAGGTCGGCGATAAACTCGTGACGCGTGACTTCGGGACGGGAACACGCGGGTTCGCTGCTTCGGATGATCCCGGCTTAGCGGTGTGCGTGTTACCGGGCACGGAACTGGCTTTCGCCAGCGACGTTGCGCACCTGCCGTCCGGCCTTTTCGGATGGAGGAACAAGACAATCAACCACCGCACGGCCATCTTTAGGCAGCTCAACAAGGTTAAGTTGGCCGCGCATCACGATGCGCTCGAATTTCCGGATGGGCGCACCGTGCTGCTGACGCTTCTGTGCGAGCGCCAAGCGGCAACGGTGCTGCAGTTGCCGGCTCAGCCGACGACCAAGGCGCAAGCGCGCGAACAGGAACGTGTCGGCTTCTTCGGCTGATGCGCGCTCGCTCGCCGCGTACCCTTTCACGATCAGCGGCGAGCCCGAAGCGACAAGAGCCGGCCGCCTTTGCAGGCGGCCGGTAACGAGGAACTAATGATCACAGGGATCGAGGGATAGGGATTTTCTGACTCCATCCCTTAATTCACATCCCAAACAAAGGAGGCGTGAGATGCCGCACGAGACCCACAAAGAAGAACGGCTAACCGAGGACTAGAGCGCCCGCAGAAAACTAGGGCCTCGCGGTGTGCCGGGCGGTCAGGACACGGCGAAAATGACGCCCCAACAGGAAAAGAATATTCCTAAGACAGGCGACTTCGACGGCCACGCCGCCTGACTGGGCAGAACTTCGGTTTGGACCCCTGGCCTGCACCCAGTTCGGTTGACACCCGCCTAAGCGAATCCCGCCTTCATCTCGAAGCATCAGCCCGGCTGCTTTGATAAGGAGGTCGCGTTCCTCCAACTCGACCAAACCCTTTGGATCAAGCACGGCGGCCCGCGTCCAGCCACACCCGCCCAACGCCACCAGGGCGGGGATCGCGAAGGTCATGCAAAGAACCGGACCGACATTCGTTCGGTAAATCCGAATGCCTGAACATTTCCCCCTTTTGGCATCCAGTAGTGACTAGACGCAGAGGAGCACAGAGCTGTGGCGCCGGACGCTTAGCCACGCCGACTCAATCAACGGGCAACATGGGTACGCTTAAGCAACGAACTACCAAGCGGTCCATTCTGAAGCTCGATCTCATTCGCCGGCTCCGCATCTCTATCTTTGCGCAGCACTTTCGCCCATTCCGTCATAGCACGTCGGACGACGGCGTCCTTTGGCCCTCGCGTCACCTCGAACTCTGTTATTTCGCCCTTTCGAGCAAATCGTATGTCGAAGGTTAGGGACGCGATCCGGAGGTCGCGGACAGTAAGCTGCGGCATCCAATCTGGAAGGACGGGATCAACGTAGAGAATCTTGTTCGGCGCGTCGGGCTGGAAGCCGAGCATCGCTTGCAGAAGCGAGAAGATCGAACCTGCAGCCCAACCCTGCGGCACGTTGGCGCCAACATACTGGACCGGGAAGTTCGAGTCGTGTCGCTGCGTGCCGGCATAGAGTTCCGGCATTTGATCCATGGCGAAATAGCCCGCAGCCCGCGTGATCGCTTCTGCGATCCGGCATGTCTCATCGTGGAAGCCATAACGTTTCATGCCCTGCGAGATGAACCCGTTGTCGTGCGGCCAGACCGCGCCGGTCTGGTAATTGAAGGGATTAAAGCTCGTGTGATCGGCCGAGAGCGTCCGGATGCCCCAGCCGCTCCACATGTCCGGCTTCATCAGACGATCTGCTACTCGCCGGGCGCGATCAGGCGGCACGATGCCTGACCAAAGACACTGCCCAGGATTGGACGCGATGGACAGGACCGGC
>Ga0302325_10025984_pt1 | contig 12166 bp, 10 predicted proteins | sample Palsa_T0_2_FD_201948 | JGI IMG/M metagenome (GOLD analysis project Ga0302325, IMG submission 201948) | Peat permafrost microbial communities from Stordalen Mire near Abisko, Sweden - Palsa_T0_2 | ecosystem: Environmental > Terrestrial > Soil > Palsa > Peat permafrost | place: Sweden: Abisko...
CCGTGCCGCCCCGATGTCAACGATGCTTTCAGCAGTCCTTGTCGCGCTATACGCGACGGGGTCGGTTGCGGGCGCGGAGTCGTTGCCTTCGAAGGTTGACGTGCGGGCCGATAACGTTGCGTTCTTTCCGTACGCGAATCAGACGCTGCTCGCGGCCGACGGACACGTGGTGATCCGGACGGGGACGCGCACGATCATCGGCGACGCGGCGCGCTGGGATCTGCTCAAGAATAAATTGACGGTGACCGGTAACGTTCGCGTGATCGGCGGCCCGAGCGAAATCGACGGCGTGGCGTACGAGCGCGATCTTACCAACGGCAACGCCTACGTGATGAAGATCGACACCGTCCCTGCGACCTACGCGCTCCACGGCGACGATATGAGCTCGGCGGTGGAGCAGGCCGCACCGGTCGGTTCGTTCGACGCGGTCGACCTCGACGGCCAGCGGCCGTACATGCGTTCCGAGCACGCGGTCATCACGCCGGGCGGCGCCGTGCGCATGACGCCCGTCGAGTTTCCAACGGGCGCCGGACCTGCGCTGCATCTGCCGACCTATCTCTATACCCTCGTGCAAAATCCATACATCGCGCAGAGTGCCGCGCCCAGCGCGTCGTTCGATCAGCCGTACTCGCTGTTCGGTTCGCCCGCATCGCTGACCGCGGCGCATCTGCGCTACGATGGAACCAACGGGATCACCGAGGCGATCGACAATCGCCTCGTCGATCAGAACAAGGCGTACCTCGTTACCTCCGTGCTGCCGTTCCGCGACAAGCAGTTCGACCTGCTCTCGTATCAGGTGATCCGCCCGGGCTTGCAACAGACCTTGAGCGCGACCCAGGAGTTCTCCGACATCTATCCGCGCGACATCCTCTCCTACAAGCTGCAAGAGAGCGGGAAGCTCACGACCGAAACGTTCCTATTGAATCAGGAAGGCGCCTCGAACTCGGCCGAATTCGATTGGGCGACCTACGAGCACGACATCAAGCACCTCTTCGGCTACCAATTGCGCGCATCGTACGGCTACGACCACAACTACGCCGGCTTCCCGTACACAAACGACTACCGCATCGGCGCGTACGGCCTGATCACGCTCCCGTCGATCACGTTGCTCGGCACGTCGCTCGGCGCGAAGTACGAGTACAGCTTCACTTCGTACGACTATCCGCACGAAGATACGACCGGGACGACGACGCTGAGCGCGGGCCACCAGGTGAACAAGTTCGTGCAGCTCTACGCGCAAGCGCAGTTCACGCAGAGCGACAATCGCTATCGCGACCTCGCGACCGGCGTACGAGCGCTCGGGCTGCCGCCGCCGGGCACCCCGTATTTCGCGAGCGACGGCACGCCGTTTCCCGGCTACTTCGCGTACGCGGGCCTCAACACGACCCGCTCGTACGAATTGCAAACGACGATCAACGGTCGCGGCGATAACCGCTTGCAGATAACCGGATACTACAACGACAGTTTCCCGCAATTTCACGGGACCGGACCCGCGCCGCTGTTTCTGTCGGTCGACGTGATCCGGCGCATCACCCCGTCGCTTCGCATCGAGCTCGGTCGCAGCTACTCGTTCGGCTGGAACCACCAATACCTGTCGCCGACGTACACATTCGCCGTTTCCCCGTAACACCGTTGCGCGTTCTCGTCGCCGCCGCGCTCCTCGCGCTCGCGGCTCCAGCCGTCGCGGACGCTCCGCCGCCTCCGCCGCCCGAAGCGACGGCACTGCCCTCGCCGTCGGCAACACCAACCGCCCTCGTGTCGCCCGCGCCGAGCGCGTCGCCCGTTCCGACCCCGACGCCGATCAAGTCGCCGAGCGACGACATCGTTCCGATTTACGTGAAGGGCCAAGTCCTCACGATCGCTTCGGGATACTTCATCTTCACCAGCGGCGATTCGGTGCGCATGATTCCGGGGCTCGTCGTGCCCGCGGGCGTGATGACGGGAAGCTACGTGCGCGTCACGATCGACCAACTCCAGCGCGCGATCACCGCGATCGAACTCGAGCCGAAGATCGTGCTCGCGGGCGAGATCAGCGCATCCGATATCCCGCGTCAGTACGTCGTCGTTAGCCCCAAGAGCGCGCCGCTGCCCGTTCCCTCGGGACAAACCGGCAGCGGCGGCGGGGGCTCGGTCAGCGTGAACATCGTCGTCCACGTTCCCGGAAACACTCCGGCGACCGACCCGGTCTACCTCTCCACCGAGCGCAGCAGTTACAGCCCTTCGGAGATTCCGATGCAGCGCGTCGATGCGACGACCTTCTCGGTGACGATAAGCCTGTCGGCGGGCACCGCGCTGCGCTACGAGTTCACGCGCGGAACTTACACGACGGTCGAACGCGACCGAACCGGCGGCATCGTCTCACCCCGCGTGATCGACGCCGCAGCCAATGCCAAAAGCGACGACACCGTCGCCCGCTGGGCCGACCTCAGCTAGCGAAGGGTTACGATTTTGTGGGCGACGCACGCCGCGCCGAACCCGTTGTCGATGTTGACCACCGAGACGCCCGGAGCGCACGAGTTCAGCATCGCGAGCAGCGCCGCTAAGCCGGAAAACGAGGCACCGTAGCCGATCGACGTCGGGACCGCGATGACGGGCGGACGCACGAGACCGGCAATCACCGAGGGCAATGCACCTTCCATGCCCGCGACCACCACGAGCACCTCGCAGGCATCGAGTTCGTCGCGCACGGCGAGCGTGCGATGCACGCCTGCGACGCCGACGTCGTAGAATTCGCCGGCATCGTGACCGAATGCATCGAGCGTGCGCGCGGCTTCTTCGGCGACCGGAAGATCGGACGTGCCGGCGCACGCCACGCCGACGCGGTGCCCGGTTCGAGGGAGCGAACCGCAGCGCAGCACGCGCGCGCGTTCGAAGTACTGCGCCTCGGGCAACGCGGCAGCGAGCGCGCGGCCGTCATCGCTCGCGACGCGCGTGGCGAGGGCGAAGCCTGCGCCGGCGTAGAGCTCGCGCGCAATGGCTTCGAGCTGTTCGCGCGACTTGCCGGCGCCGTAGATCACCTCGGGGATACCGGTGCGGATCCCGCGATCGTGATCGACGCGCGCGTCGGGAGCTTTCACTGAAAGTCGAGAGAGATCGAACGATGCACGATCGCGCCCTGGGCGGAGTGTGCGCGCACGTCGAGCCGGTAGTTGCCGTGGAAGAACCACGGCAAGCCCCTGGGGACTTGGAAGCTCAGGAAGAACCGGCCGGGCGAACGCCGGTGCAGTTGCAGCGCGTAGAGCGAGACGCGGGCGTCGACGCTGACGACGTCGGGGGTCGTGCGGACGTCCCAGACGACGCTCTGACCGCCGTGCACGACCGCGGGCGTCGCGCTCAAGTAGAGGATCTGCGGCCCGCTCGGGGTGGGCGCCGGAGCGGGCAACGCATCCGCCGCCGCGGCCAACGAGCCCGCCGGCAGCAGCGCCGCCAAGAACGCAGCCACAAGGGCTGGATTCGGGCTAGTTGAACGGCCAGGCTGTGACATACGGTCCGATCGACCTGCGGCGGCTGCGGGTGACTTCGCTCGACGCTCGCCCCTCGAAGGTTCGTAGCAGCGACGGCGGGCGAACGGTAACGGCAAACGCCTCATTCCGAGCGTGGTTCGACGCATTGCCAAACATCCTGGCTGGCGAGGGGCTGCGGGAGCTGGTCTCGCGCACGGCGACCGCGATCCGGCACGGCCGCCCCGTCCTCCTAGGCATGGGAGGGCACGTCATCAAGGTCGGGCTCGCTCCCGTCGTGTGCGACCTGCTTCGCGAAGGGTGCGTGAGCGCCGTCGTTTCCAACGGCTCGGTGACGATTCACGATACCGAGCTCGCGCTCGTCGGCAAAACCTCCGAAGACGTCGACGCGGCGCTGCGCGACGGCTCGTTCGGGATGTCGGCCGAAACCGCGGAGTTCATTCTGGGCGCGATCAACCGCAATCCCGGCCTTGGGGCCGGGCGCTCGCTCGGGCGCGCGCTGCTCGACGCGAAGGCGCCCTACGCCGATACCTCGGTGCTGGCCACCTGCGCGCAGCTCGAGCGGCCGCTTTCGGTCTGCATCGCGATCGGCACCGACATCGTGCACGCCCACCCGCAGGCTGACGGGGCGGCCCTCGGCGAAGCTGCGCTAACCGATTTTCGCATCTTGTGCTCGGTGGTCGCCGATCTTTTGGACGGCGGCGTATACTTGAACTTCGGGTCGGCCGTGCTCTTGCCCGAAGCGTTCCTCAAAGCGGTGAGCGTCGCGCGCAACCTAGGCCACAGCGGAGATTTCACGACGGCGGACTTCGATTTCATCCGTCAGTACCGGCCCGCGACCAACGTGGTCCGCCGCCCGCATCTGGGGACCAACGGCAAAGGCTTCTCGTTCACCGGCCATCACGAGTTGCTGTTCCCGCTCTTTTGGCAAGCCGTGCGCAGCGAACTGTTGTGAGTCTGATCAGCATCGTCGTTCCGCTCTACAACGAAGAGGGCAACGTCGCGGAGTTGCTGCGCCGCATCACGGCGATTATGGACGTCGCAACTTTGCCCGGCGAGCGATACGAAATCGTCGCCGTTAGCGACGCCACGTTCGCACTCCTGGAAGCAGCCCGCACGAAGATCCCCCAGCTTACGGTCGTGGACTTGTCGCGCAACTTCGGTCACCAGATCGCCGCGACGGCGGGCCTCGATGCGGCGGTGGGCGATGCCGTCGTGCTGATGGACGGCGACCTCCAGGACCCCCCCGAGCTGATCGCACGCTTCCTCGAAAAATGGCGCGAAGGCTACGACGTCGTGTACGCCACGCGCAAGAGTCGCAAGGGCGAGGGCTTCTTCAAGCTGCTGACCGCGCGGATCTTCTACCGTACGATCCGCCGAATGACCAACGTCTCCATCCCGGTCGACACGGGCGACTTCCGCCTGATGAGCCGCCGCGTCGTCGACGCGCTCGGGCAGACGCGGGAGAAACATCGCTTCCTGCGCGGCCTCGTCAGCTGGGTCGGTTTCAAGCAGATCGGCATCGAGTACGAGCGCGACGCGCGGCTGACCGGAGAGACGAAATATCCGCTCTCCAAAATGACCAAGTTCGCAATCGACGGGATCACGTCGTTTTCCGAGATCCCGCTGCGCTTCGCAACGTACGTGGGCTTCGTCGTCAGCGCGTTTGCCTTTATCTACGGCATCATCGTCGTATTCTTGAAGATCTTCGGGTACAACGAGCCGGGCTACACCTCGATCATGGTCGCGATCTTGTTCTTAGGCGGCGTGCAGCTGATCACGATCGGCATCGCGGGAGAATATCTCGGCCGCATTTACGATCAGGTCAAAGAACGGCCGCTCTACCTGCTCTCGAGCATCGAACGCGGGGCGCCTGCCGCAGGCAGCGTGCCCGTCGCGACGGTAGCCGAGGGCGTTCCGGAGCCCGCACCGATCTCGCAGTAGACGAGCGGCCGCGCCGGCGGCAGCGCCTCGCCGATCGTGAACGACGCCGCGATTTCCGCGGGCGGTTCGCCTTCGCCATAGACGACGGCGAGCGTGTCGCCCGCGCGGACCGCGTCGCCCGTGCGCGCCGCGACCACGATTCCCGCGCCGTGACCGTAACGCGCGACGAGATCGCGCGCCGTTTCTCCGAGCGCGACCGGATCGAGCGCGGCCACGAACCCGGTGCGCGACGCCCGTACCTCCGCGCGCCGCGGATGCGGCTCGAGGCGCTCGAGCGCTCCGGGCCGCGCGCCCTGTGCGGCGAGCATCGCTTCGAACGTCGCGTACGCGCGTCCATCCGCGAGCGCCGAGCGAAGTGCCGACCGCGCTTCACCTTCGTATCCTGCGACGGCGAGCATGACGCTTCCAAGCGCTTCGCAGACCTCCGCCAAGCGCGGGTCGCGACGCACCCCGCGCAGGAAGTCACGCGCCTCGATCGCTTCGAGTCCCGTACCGATCGCAGGGCCGAGCGGCTCGTTCATGTCGGTCACGAGCGCCGCGCACCTGCGTCCGAAAGACGTTCCGAGCGCAACGAGCACTTCGGCCAATTCCGTGGCGGCGGCAACCTCGTGCATGAAGGCACCGCTGCCGCATTTCACATCGAAGACGATCGCACGCGCGCCGCCGGCGATCTTCTTCGAAACCATCGAGGCTGCGATCAAGCCGCGCGAAGGGACGGTCGAGGTCCGGTCGCGCAGCGCGTAGATACGCTTGTCCGCGGGAACCAGCCGCGCGCTCTGAGCGGCGATCGCGCAGCCCGCCTCGCGCACGCACGCAAAAAATCGCTCAGGTTCGAGGTCGGTGCGCAGGCCCTCGATCGCTTCGAGTTTATCGAGCGTGCCGCCGGTATGACCGAGCGCGCGGCCCGAGAGCTTCGCGACCGGGATGCCGCACGCTGCGACCATCGGTACGACGATCAGCGAGGCGGTATCGCCGACGCCGCCGGAACTGTGTTTGTCGACCGTCCGCGGATCGGGTGCTTCGAGCGTTTCGCCGCTGTCGACGAAGGCCGCAGTCAGCGCGCGCGTTTCATCGGCGCCGAGCCCCCGGATGACGCATGCCATCAACAACGCCGCAAGCTGCGCATCGTCCGCGACGCCTGCGAGGTAGCCCCGCACGATCGCCTGCCAAACGTCGCCCGGCAGCTCCTCGCCGTCGCGTTTGCGCGCGATCGCACGGCGAATCTCCGCTTCTGTCATATCGCGCGTGGGTTTCGCGAACGGCGGCGCGAAGCCCGCGAGTTCGTGCTTCATCCGGTCATCGATCAGACGATTCATCGCACGCCGCTCGATGCGGCGGCGATCGTGGCGTATGCGATCGCGTTCGTAGCCGTCGCCGCAATCGGCTATCGCCGGCCCGCGTACGGCGTCGCGATCTTGATCGCGCTCGTGCCGTTTGCACTTTACCGCGACGTAGGACCGACGACGATCACGCTCTTCAAGGTGACGCTCCTCGCCATGGTCGCAGCGCTGCTGGCCAAGCGCTGCGATCCGAGCACCCTGCGCCGGCCCGCGGCGCGTCTGTTGCTCGTCTGCGGCGCGCTCGTCGTGCTCGCGACCGCGCTTTCGATCTGGCACGCGGCGTACCGTGGAGCGGCACTGCGCGAGACCCTCAAGAGCGTCGAGTACCTCCTCGTGTTCGCGACCGTCGCGATCGCTGCGGCGGCCGATGCCGATTCGCGGCCGATTCGCATCGCGCTCGCCGCCGTCGTCGCGGTCGTGTCCCTGCTCGCGATCGCACAAGAAGTTACGGGCGCCCCCTCGGGCATCTGGATCGCGAAGTATCCGATCCCCGTCCCGCGCATTGCCGGGCCGCTCGAAGGCCCCAATCAGCTCGCGGGCTATCTCGGTATTGCGCTCGCGATCCTCACCGCATTCGCGACGCGGGGAACCGTCAAGCGGTACGAACTCGCCGCGCTCGCCGTAGGGAGTGCCGCCCTCGTGCTGACGATTTCGCGCGCAGGCGTCGCGGCGTCGCTGCTTGGCGTCGCGGTCGTCTTCGCCGCGGGCAGCGTGCGTTTGCAACGCCGTGATGCCGTGCTCGCGATCGTCGCGGGATGTGTCTTCGGCGCGATCGTCCTCGCGTGCTGGGGACTGCTCGTCACGCACAAGTTCGGCGTTACGGGTCCGCTCAGTCACTTCTTCACCGTGGCCGAAGCCGAGAATCCGGGAACGGTCGGCAATCGCTCGGAGATCTGGCATGCCGCGTTCACGCTCTGGCGCGGGCATCCGTTCTTCGGCATCGGGGCGGGCAATTTCGAACGCGAGCTCGGGCTTGCAGGCTATCCGCAGCTGCACACGCACGCAAACAGCCTCTACATCCAATCACTGGTCGAAGGCGGTATCCCGCTCGCACTCGCCACGCTCGCGCTCGTCGTTGCATCGATCGGCCGGTTCGCGCGCGGTCCGTTCGCGGAGCCGCTCGTCGCGGCCGCGTTCGGCGCGAGCATCGGCTTCGCCGTCCATCAAGGTCTCGATCTGCTCGTGTTCTATCCGAAGGTCGGCGAACTGTGGTGGATCCTCCTCGCACTTGCAGCCGTACGGTTCGACGCGAGCGTGAGCGAGCCCAAAGCCGCGTGAACCTCAAGCGGCTCGCGCCGCTCTTGCCGATTCCGGCAACCTTTGCTCTCGGCGCCGCCGCCGCGCACGCATGGCTGGCGCGCGCGCCGCACCGGTTCGCCGTCGATCTCGCGCAACCGCTCGTCGTCGTGACCTCCTGGGGAGCGTACGGCGCGGGCGCCCTCGCGATCTTCGTGGCAACCGTCGTCGTTGCCGCGACCGCGCTCGTGCTCGCGATTCGATCCGGCGCGCGAACGGCACAAGCCGGCGACACGGCGGCGATCGTCGCCATCGCGACGCTCGCTATCGGCAGCGCGTTCGCGTGGCCGTTCGTCTTTTCGAGCGACACGTATGCGTACGCTGCGTACGGTGCGATGGCGGCTTCGGGTCTCGATCCGTACGCGCCGCTGCCGGGCAGCGCGCACGGCGCCTTCTACGAAGCCGCGCGTTGGCAGTGGAGCGGCCCGTATCCGGTCTGCATCTACGGACCGGCCTTCGTTGGGATCGCGAGCCTCGTCGTTCGGGCGGCCGGCGCGCACGGCGTCGCCGCGACCTTGACGGCGCTGCGGCTGCTCGCCGCAGGCGCATTTCTCGGCAGCATCCCGCTGCTCGATCGTGCCCTCGCCGGCGCTTCACGCCGGCTGCGCTACGTCGCGCTCTGCGCCTACGGCCTCAACCCGATCTGCCTTTGGTCGGTCGCCGAGGGGCATAACGATGCGCTCTTGCTCTGTTTCGTGATGGCAGCCGCGGCGATCGCGAGGCGCCATGCCGCCCTTGGGGCGTTCTTGTTGGGCTTGGGACCGCTGCTCAAAGCGCCCGGGCTCGCACTCGCGGGGGGCGCGGCGCTCGAGCCGAGATTGCGCGGGCCGGACCCGAAGCGCTTTGCGTACGCGCTGGCCGCGGGGCTCGCCGTGACCTGCGTGTTTGCCCTGCCGCCCCTCGTGCGGGCGCTCGGGACCCTCTCCGGCCACCGCCCGCCGGCACCTGACCTGGCAGCTCCGATCGCCGGCCTCGCGCTCGCTGCGATCGTGGGGGCCTATGCCCTCCACCGCCTGCGTGGCGGAGACCCGGCGGGAGGCGCGTGGCTGGGTATCGCAGTGTTTTTCGCGATCCCGCATCCCTATCCGTGGTATGCGCTGTGGCTCGTCCCGTGGTGCCTAGGAAGCGACGGCCCGGCATCGCGAGCCCTCTGGGCGGCGACGATTTCGTCCGTAACTCGTTATCTTCCCGACGTCACCGGTAATCTAAGTCCCGGAATCGCCACAATCGCGTCGGTCGTCGCCGCACTGCCGCTCGGTTTCGCGCTCCGCGACGTCCTCCTGGGCCCGCGCCTCAAGCCCCCCGATTCCACCCAAGAGAAAGCACCGGTTTCACCTTGATCGTTCTCGCCGCATTTCTTATTGCCCAAGCAGTCGCTCCAAGCCCGAGCCCGGTCGCGACCGGCGTACCGACGCCCGGGGCCGCGCCCCAGCCGTTGCCGATTCAAGCGAGCGCAACGCCGGCCGTGCCTCAATCGGGGCCTACCGCCTCACCGCTGCCGGCGCCCACTTCCACGACCACGCCGAACCCCTATGCCTACCGCTTCGTTCCGCATCAGCCCGACCACGTCGCGCCCGGGACGCCGCAAATCTTTGCGGTCTATCTCAACAGTAAGGACCTGCATTCGCTCGGCCCGATCCTGATCAAAGTTTCGACGAGCCCGGACGTCGTGAAGGTCGTCAGCCAAAACGGCAGCTCGGCGGGCGTCGTGCCGATGATCTCGCCGGGCGACTTCGAAGCGACGAGCAAGCTTCCGAAGATTCCGTTCATCGCTTCAGGCATCGAGATCTACATCGACTTCATCGCGACCGGCCCTACCGGAGCGAAGACGACCGTTCGCGTTCCCGTGAAGATCATCTGATGCTGTTCGCATTGCTGTTGGCCGCGGCGCTCGCATCGCCCGCGCCCGCGGCCTCTCCGAGCCCGTCGCCAAGCCCCACGCCCGGGCTCATCCCGACGTTCGCGCCTTCGGTCGTCGCGACCGCAACGCCGATCTACAACTTCGTATTTCACCCCTCGCCGGCACCCGATGCTCCGGCGCCGCTTCCGGGTGCACCGTTGATTCTCGAGATCGACGTGAACGATCAAACGATCGCCGCGCCGGGACCGCTCCACGTGCGCATTCTCACGAGCGATTCGATCGTCGAAGTTGCGGGCGAAGCATACGGTTACGAGGTTGAAATCCCACGCCGCGGTAACGGGCTGTTCGTTTTTGACGGCATCATCCCGGAGATCCCCGACGCCGTGAAGGGGAAGCAGTTTTTCGTCGACGTCGTCGGCACGACCAAAGACGGGCGTTCGACGACGATCACGCTGCCGTTCATGTTGAAATAAAGTCAGGGAAGCTCAGCGGCGGCCCGCGCTTGGTTGACGAGCATCTCTTGACTCATGATGGAAACGCCGACGGCACCCGCAAACGCGATCGCGAGGATGAGTTTTGTGTACTCGCCGAGCTCGTCGCCGCCGCCGCCTTGTGACGGCGGTTCGGATGCGCGGAAATTGCCGGTGAGTTTTCCGTAGCGATAGCGCAGGCTCGTAAAATCTGAGTTCACGTAGTAGTACGTGCCTTGGTCGACGGCGTTGACGCCGTTCGCACCCGGCAAGCCGAAGCCGACCCCGCCGCCGAGATCTTCGCCATAGACCGCGCGCACGCGCGAGCCGTCGGCGGCCACCTCCCACCAGCCGCTCGGGCCGCCCTTGAGCACGTTGTTCGGCACGACGAGCGTCGCGCCGGTCTGCAGCGCGGCAGCAAGACGCGCGGCGGTTTCGGGATCGCTCGCGGTACTCGCGTCCGACACGGACTTAAGAACGCGCAACCCGTCGGGGCCCAAAAGATCGCTCGTGCTGCCGAACGTCGCGCCGGCCTTGAGCTCCGTTGCCGAAGGCGCCGCCATTTCTGCCTCGAGCGCTCCCTCCATGACGCCGAAGCGCAAGACGCCGTCGGCGACCGCGCTCGAACCCGAGGCGTCCTTCGCGAGCGCGCGCAGGGAATCGCGCCGTAAATCCGTCGTTAGCAATAACTTGCCGGAGCCTCCAGGATCGGGACCGACGCCGAAGACGAAGATCCGGGGCGAGTCCGCGTAAAAACGAACGTCGGGCGTATCGGACAGCGCCGGGATGACGCGCTCGTCGCTCTCGACCATGAAGCCGAGGTTGCGCATCGCAAAGGGAAAGAGTTCCGCGAAGATGTTCGGCTGACTCGCGGGCGCGGACGCGCTCGCGGCGGGCGACGGCGCCCCGGCCGCCTTCGCCTCCGCGTCGAGCAGTGAGGCGATCGCGATCTTGTACGAGCGTACGTCGTGCAAGCCCGCGCTCACGCAGATCCCGTAGACCGTGCGAACCGCGAGCGGCCCGTTCGCGTCCGTCGCCATCGGAGCGAGCTTCGTAGGATCGTGCTGCGCCGACGCGCGCCACGCGGTTCCGCCGCGATCGAAGAGATAGCGTCGCGTCGTGTCGGTCGCGCCGCCCGGCTGCGTCACCGTAAATTCCAGCCACTCGGCCACGAGGTACGGCCCTCCGGAGGCACCCGTCGCCGCGGGTGCACCGCCGGCGAGCCCGCCCGCGAGACCACCGATGGCGTTGCCGCCGCCGCCCGCGCCGTCGGCAAATGGAATAGCCTTGCCCGAAACGGTGTTCCCGCCTACGACCACCGACGGTGCGTACGCGCTGCCCCCGCTCTGGCCCAGCAGCGAACCGGCTTGCGGCGCTTGCAGGATGTAGATTTGCTGATCCATGAGCGATTGCGCCGGATAACTCTGTTCCAACAGCACGGCATTCGACAACGCTCCCCCAGCGAGCGTCTCCGCACCGATACGGATGGTCACCGTTTGATCTTGATCGGACGCGAGCGTTGCGGTCGTCGACGCCGGGTCGCAGTAGTGCTTGCCGGGCACGGCGTCGGGGAAGGAAGCGTCGAGGTCGGTCCAGGTGCTGCCGCCGTCGCTACTCGCTTGGACCCAGGTGTGGTTCGAGAGTTCGCTCGCGAGATCGCCGTGCGACATGCCGGCAAATGAGCTCGATCCGCCGAGCGCAGCTTTGACCGCGGCGAAATCGCGATTGCCGCGTGCGAGGATACGCGCGAAGACCGAATCCGACGGGTCCGGCGTCGCCGCTCCGGCGGTCGCC
>Ga0302325_10025985_pt1 | contig 12166 bp, 9 predicted proteins | sample Palsa_T0_2_FD_201948 | JGI IMG/M metagenome (GOLD analysis project Ga0302325, IMG submission 201948) | Peat permafrost microbial communities from Stordalen Mire near Abisko, Sweden - Palsa_T0_2 | ecosystem: Environmental > Terrestrial > Soil > Palsa > Peat permafrost | place: Sweden: Abisko...
GCATTTCATGAAGCAGTTGACGACGCGGCCGCCGAGGTCCGCGGCGCGAGGTCGATCGGGGAGTTCCAGGCCGGCATTGCGGATCGCGTCATAGATGCCGTCGATATCGAGGGCATCGCGCATGACGGCGTGGCCGATCCGGTAGCGTCCGCCGGCGCCGGCCTTGTTGCCGAGCAGCACGATCTGCGCCTGGACCAGTTCGACGCCCGAAGAGCACGACGCCACCGAGGAGAAGAGATCGAGGTCCTTGCATATCTGCTCGGCGCGCGGCATCGCGACCTCGCCGAGCGCGACGCCGATGCCCAGCGCCGTGGTGCCGTTGGAAACGCCCATGGAATCGTGGACCTCGCAGGCCACATGCTCGCCGCGGCTTTCGGCGTCGCGCACGGAATCGATGGTCAGCAGCGGCGTCTTGGTCTGGACGTAGTGCACGTCCTCGGGATCGGAAATGCCGGCGTCGAGCATCGCCGCCTTCACGGCGGCGGCGACCTTTTCGACCATGGCGGGGCGGCCGATGTCCTCCGGCAGCAGCTCCTCGCTCAAGGCGGTCCCGATGGCGAGCCTCGACTTGGACGCGGGCCCGGCCTCGGCGTTGCGCGCGAACACCGTCGCATGGGGCGTGATGATACCGTCGCAGCCGCCTGACCACACCATCGGGATCTGGGCGATATCGGCCTCGCCGCGGGTGCCGAGCTGGAGCAGCACGCGCCGGAACACCTGGTCGGCGAGAATGCGGGTGAAGTCGTTGACCCCGCCATTGCCTTCGGTCTTGCCGATGACGGCGATGACCTCGTCGGCGGTGAACTGCCCGGCCGCGATCCGTTCCGCGAGCCCGCTCGCGTCCTGGACGTTCTTCAACTCGACCTTCGCGACTTCGATCGCCATTCCGTGTTTCTCCTAAGACAGCAATGGAATCAGACTCGTCATCCTGAGGCGCGAGCGCAGCGAGCCTCGAAGGACGCACGGCCGGGCTACCGCTGTGACGCGCCGCGCGGCGACGCCGGGGCCGTCGTCCTTCGAGGCTCGCGCGAAGAGCGCTCGCACCTCAGGATGACGGGTCGGGGGCGAAGCACCGGGAGCGCCGCAGGGTGCCGCACGGCGATTGGTGAGTTCATATCATCGAAAACCACTCAACGCATGCGCGATCGAAATTCGCCGCGCAGCATTTTCTCGAAGCCCTCGCCGCGGTCGATCATAGGCGATGACGCCGCGCGCTTGGCGCGCAACGTCACGCGCCGTTCCGCCGTGGCCTGCTCTTCCACCGCGAGGCCGTCGGCATTCCCCGCCAGTACCACGCCGTAATCGTCGCGTGCGCGCGCGGCGGAGACCCGGCCTTCGACCACGTCGGAGAGCACCAGCGCCGCTTCGCGCTCGAGCGGATCGCCCCAGCCGCCGCCGCCGGTGGTGACCACCCGCACGATCTGGCCCGCGAGCACCGGCTCGCCGTCGACGAGGCCGCCGAGCTCGCGCGCGGCGCCGTCGAGATCGACGGTGACGCAGAACGGCTCGCCTGCCTTGCCGCCGTTGAGCCCATAGCAGCCGAGCCGCACCCGGTCGGCGGTGACGATGGTGCGGCAATCGACCAGCGCCCGGTAATGCTTCTCGTAGCCGAGACCGCCGCGGCGCTTGCCGGCGCCGCCGGAATCCGTGCGCAGGGCGAGCTTCTCCACCAGCAGGGGGAACCTCGTCTCGGTGAATTCCGCCGGTTGGTTGCGGGAATCCGGAACGATGTGGATGGCGTCGTTGCCATCGGCGTAATAGCGCCCACCGGAACCGCCGCCGAGCACCTCGCGCGACAGGAACGGCTTGCCCGCTTGGTCGGTGCCGAAAAAGCCGGTGTAGCGGATGGTCTCCTGGTCCGCCGGCATGCGGCCGTCCACCGCCTGGGCGACGACGCCCGCCAGCAGGCCGAGACAGCGCAGCAGCACGAATGAGCGCGCGTTGGTCGCCGCCGGCCATTCGGGCGTGATCAGCGTGCCCTTGGGCGGAAACTTGACGGAGAAGACTTCGCAGACGCCCTCGTTGACGTGGATTTCGGCGGCACGCTCCGGCGTATCGGCGAGATTGCGCAGGATCGGCGCGATCCATTTGATGAGGAAGGCGCCGTCGGCATAGTCGGCCGGCCAGTTGATCGGCCCGGTCGACTGCGGATCGGTGCCGGTGAAGTCGAGCGTGATGCGGCCGCCGGCCTTGGTCATGGCGAGCACGATCTTATGGAGCTTGGGATCGGTGACGCCGTCGTGCTCCACATAGTCTTCCCAGCGGTATTCGCCGTCGGCGATCCGCGGCAGCAGTTCGTCGCGGAAGATATTGGTGCATTTGTCGAGGATGGCCTGGAAGCACGCCTCGACCTGGGCGCGGCCGAAGCGCTCGAACAGGCCGGCCATGCGCTGCGCGCCCATCAGGCAGGCCTGCACCTCGCTGTCGAGATCGGCGGCGAGCATGTCGGGGACGCGGGTGTTGCGCTTGACGATGGTGAAGACCGCCTCGTTGCGCACGCCCTCGGTGTAGAGCTTGACCGGCGGGATGGCGAGGCCTTCCTCGAACACGGTGACTGCGGTTCCCGGCATCGACCCCGGCACCCGGCCGCCGATGTCGTCATGATGCCCGAACGCCTGGATATAGGCGACCACCTCGCCGCCGTGGAACACCGGCACCGTGCTGCAGAGGTCCGGCAGGTGGCCGATGCTGCCTTCGGTGAGATAGGTGTCGTTCATCAGAAAGACGTCGCCGGGCCGCATGGTCTCGGGGGGAAAATCGCGCACCACGGCGTTCGGCATCGCCGAATAGGACCGCCCGGTGAGCTTGCGGCAATAGCGGTCGAACAGGCCGACGCGATAATCATGGGCTTCGCGGATCATCGGGCTGCGCGCGGTGCGCTCGATGGCATATTCGATCTCCGCCTCGATCGAATTGAGCGTGCCTTCGACGATCTGCAGGACGATCGGGTCGACCGGGGTGTCGCTGCGCGCGCCCGGCGTCGGCCACGGCTTCGCGGCGGCCGGTCTCGGCAGCACGTTCATGGCCGTCCTCCCGTTGCTGCGGCAGACCGCACGACCAGGATGCCATGCGGATCGACGTCCACGCGCTGGCCCGGAAACACCACGGTGGTCGAGCCGAATTCCTCGATCACGGCGGGACCGTCGAGTCGGTGGCCGGCAGGAAGGGCTGCGCGGTCGTAGATCGGCGTATCGCGGAAACTTCCATCGAAGTAGACCTCGCGGTGGGACTTCGGCGCGGGCGCGCCGCCGGGCCGCGCCGCGAGCTTGGGCAGGCTCGGCCGCTCGATCAACCCGAAGCCGGACACGCAGAAATTCACCAGTTCCACCTTCTGCCGCCCCGCGTAATTATACCCGAAGGTGCGCCGATGCATGGCATGGAAGGCATCGATCAGCCCCGCCAGGAACGCAGCGTCCACCAGGCCCGCTGATGCCGGCACCCGCACCTCCATGGACTGGCCGGCATAACGCAGGTCGGCTTCGCGCACCATGCGGATGCGTTGCGGCGCGATGCCGTCGCGCGCGAGCGCGGCGGCCGCTTCCCGCTCCATCTGCGCATAATGGCCGGCGATGGCGTCGAGGTCGGCTGAGTCCTCATGCATCACCTTGGTGCGGATGTGATCGGTGCGCCAATCGACCGCCAGCAGCCCGAACGCCGAGAGGTTGCCGGGATCGAGCGGCACGATGCAGGCTTTCATGCCCAGCAGTTCCATCACCGCGGGCGATTGCGCCGGCCCGGCGCCGCCGAACGAGAGCAGCGCGAAGGCGCGCGGGTCGATGCCGCGCTGGATCGTCATCTGGCGGATGGCATTGGCCTGGCTCCAGTTGGCGATCTCGATGATGCCGTGGGCGAGCGCTTCCGCGCTCATGGCGCCGGGAAGCCGCCGTGCCAACGCCGCGAGGCCATCTCTGGCGCGGGCGACATCGAGGGCGATGCCGCCACCGATCAGAGCCGGCGGCAGGCGCCCGAGCACGAGATTGGCGTCGGTGATGGTGGGCTCGCTGCCGCCGTGCGGATAACACATGGGCCCCGGCTCGGCGCCGGCGCTGCGCGGCCCGACCTTGAGATGGCCCTCGCGGCTGATCCAGGCGATCGAGCCGCCGCCGGTTCCGATCGTCTCGATGTCGATCATCGGAATCCGGATCGGAAACGGCCCGACCGAGCCCGCATTGGTCACATGCGGCTTGCCGCCCTCGATGAGGCAGAGATCGGTCGAGGTCCCGCCGGCATCGAGCGTCACGATGTCGGGAAAACCGGCGATGCCGGCGATGACGGCACTGCCTAGCGCGCCGGCGGCCGGCCCCGACAAGGCCGTGGTGATGGGCTTGCGCACGACTTCGCCGGCACTGGCAACGCCGCCGCTCGATTGCATCACCAGGAAAGGCACCCGCTCGAGGTCAGGTCCGAGCTCGTCCTGCACGCGCTTGAGATAGCGTTCCATGTGCGGCTTGACGAAGGCGTCGACCAGGGTGGTCACGGTGCGTTCGTATTCGCGATATTCGGGCAGCACGGTGCAGGACAAAGAGAGTGTCGCCTGCGGATACTCCTGCGCGACGATCTCGGCGGCGCGCCGCTCGTGGGTGGGATTGGCATAGGAGTGGATCAGCGAAATGCCGATGGCGCGCACGCCGTGGCGGCGGAAGAACCGCGCGGCGGCGCGCACGCTTTCCTCGTCGAGCGGCCGCAGTTCCTCGCCCCGGTAGTTCAGCCGGCCGCCGGCCTCGCATACGAAGCGCAGCGGCACGATGCGCTCGGGCTTCACCCAGAAATAGGAATTGCCGTAGCCCTCGGGCACCGATTGCCGGGCAATCTCGAGAATGTGCCGGAAGCCCTCCGTCACGATCAACCCCAGCGAATCGATCTGGCCCTGCAGCAGCGCATTGGTGGCGACAGTGGTGCCGTGGGCGAGGCTCGCGACCTCGTTGGCACTCGCGCCCGCCGCTGCAAGGATCGCGGCGACGCCGCGCACCAGGCCGACGGCGGGATTCGACGGCGTGCTCGCGACCTTGGTGACCCGCATCGCGCCGGAGCCGGTGTCGACGGCGACGATGTCGGTGAAGGTCCCGCCGGTGTCGATGCCGATGCGAAAACGGGAGTTTCGTGCCTGCGTCATCCGGTCCGGTCTCTCCTCTTGGGCGTCCCGCCGAGCTTCGTCATCGGCATCAGGCTCCGGTATCAGCATGAAGCTTCGCTGTCAGCATGAAGCATGCCAGACACGGCCGAGGTCCGGTACCGCCGCAATGCTCGCTACCCGGCATGGTCACGGCCGGGCTTGTCTCGGCCATCTCGATGATCGAGGCACGGACGCGATCGGATGCGCGAGTTTTGGAGCGCCGTGCCCGTCAATCGAGATCGCCGGGTCAAGCCCGGCGATGACGTCTGTGGGGGAGCCGATCTCATCGCTGTCATCGCCCGGCCCGACCGGGCGATCCAGTAATCACGAGACGGCGACCTGGGCACGGCATGAGTTTCATCGATGCCACAGGGCTTACTGGATGCCCCGCTTTCACCGGGCATGACACTGAAACATAATTATCCATTTATTTCAGTCGGTAGCCCATATTGAAGACGTCTTCGCCCTCGAAGATATCCATCCCCGAATCATATACTTTTCGAAACGAATTATAAAATGAGAACTGTATCCCGGTCCGCGCGCCGATGCTCAGCTTTTCGACCCGAATGACCACCTGCACCGGTTTCTGGGTGCATTCATCATAATACTCGGCCGTGAAGACGAGCGCGGGCTGGCTCAGCGCGCCCGGAACCACGGCCATTTGGCACGCCGACGATATCTCGACCTTCGGACGGCAATAGTCCTGATCTACCAGGGTGAACTTCTTGTCGACCGGAATTTGATAGACATAAGCCAAATCCGATTTCATTTCCTCGAACGGCCGCTTTGTGTCCGGGTGAAGAAACCGCAACGCCAATTCCGGGCCTTGGATGAAATAGGATCGCTTTTGCGCGTCCCACCAGATTCGTTCTGGAACATGAACTTTGTCGGAGCCGACCGAAAAACCGTTAAAGTCGATGTTCGGGCACAGGCTGGTCGTGACGGCGCCGCTGTCCTCGGCCCGCGCAGGTTCCATGCCAGCCTGTACCAAAAGTGCCATCAATCCGGTCAGGAGTGGTCGTCTCATATGAACCGCCGCAGAAGGCCGACCGGACGTCGCCGGCGAATCTCAGAAGCAGGTTTCGGCCTCCGCCGCAAGGACGGCGCCCGTCGACGTCGAAGGGGTCTGCAACCTTCGCCACGCGACCGGGTTGCACTAAGGTGTCGCCGCCCAGGCGGAGCCCCGGCGCGGGCAGCAATGTGTACAGCTTGTGCAGCGTAGATCGCACAACTTCGAGGACTTGCTTCACCGAGCGCATGGCAAAGTGGATTTCGGCCGCAATCGCTATTGTGCGACGCAACAATAAGTCGTCATATTAGACCGCTCGGGGTTGCGAAGACTGGGAAAGGACCGGCAACTTGCCAAGCCTGGGAAACACGCTTGCCAACCTGGCCAAGTACCGCCGCCAGTGGGAGACCATCGTGCAGGCGGGGCGCGCCGCCCGTGCGCCGGAACTGGACCTCGATCCCGCCCTCGGCCATCTCACCGAAGTGCACGGATTCGGTTCGAATCCGGGCGCGCTGCGCATGTTCAAGTACTGCCCGGCGCAGCCGGAGCCGGCGCTGGTCGTCGTGCTGCACGGCTGCACGCAAACGGCGACGGGCTATGACTTGGGTGCGGGCTGGTCGACGCTCGCGGATCGCTACGGTTTCGTGCTCCTGCTGCCGCAGCAGCAGCCCACGAACAATCCGAACAAGTGCTTCAACTGGTTCCTCTCCGACGACTTCGAGCGCGGCAAGGGCGAGGCGCTGTCGATCCGCCAGATGGTCGAGACGATGGTCCGCGATCACCGCATCGATCCCGGCCGCGTGTTCGTGACCGGCCTCTCGGCCGGGGGAGCCATGACTTCCGTCATGCTCGCCACCTATCCCGATACGTTCGCCGCCGGCGCGGTTATCGCCGGCCTGCCCTACCGCACGGCGACCAACGTCAACGAGGCGTTCGAGAGCATGTTCAAGGTGCGCCCGCGCACGGCGCGTGAATGGGGCGACTGCGTGCGCGACGCTTCCGCGCATTGCGGGCCGTGGCCGCGCATATCGGTGTGGCACGGCGCTGCCGACCCGCTGGTGAAGCGCGAGAATGCCGACCAGATCGTGAAGCAATGGACCGATGTGCATGGCCTCGACGCCGAACCGACGCTGACCGAAACGGTCGACGGATATCCGCGCCAAGTATGGCGCGACCGCAGCGGCCGCGACGTCATCGAATCCTACACCATCCCGAAGATGGCGCATGGGACGCCGCTCGCGGCGGGCGACTCCCACGATAAATGCGGGGTCCCCGGCGCCTTCCTGCTCGAAGTGGGAATTTCGTCGTCCTATCATATCGCCAAATTCTGGGGCCTGACCGGACGTCCGCGTCGTGGAACCGAACGGAGCAAGCCCGCCCAGGCACCTCCCAAGCTGCCTCGCAGCCAGCGTCAGGGTGCCACCGCCGCGCCGACCTCTGCGACCCCTGCCCGAGCGCCTGCGGCCGGCGCACCCCCGCCGACCGGCCCACGCGCGATCGACGTCCAAGCCGTCATCACGAAGGCGCTGAAGTCCGCCGGACTGTGGAAATCACCGTGAACGCGCCGGCCTGAGCGTCGGTTGCCGCGCCCCCTCCCCTCACGCCGCCCCGGTCACCCGGCGCAGCGTCAGGTTGATCCGGCCGCCCTCCGCGATGAGGGTCGAGGTCCGCGGGATGATGCGGTCGACGCCGTGAAAGGCGAGCCGCGCCGCCCAGCACCAGCGCGTCGCCCGAGGCGAGCCGGAACGACCTGGTCGGCCCCTGGCGCACCGTCCCGCCGATCCGGAACAGGCAGGCGTCGCCGAGCGACAGCGAGACCACCGGGGCATCGAAATCCTCTTCGTCGCGGTCCTGATGCAGGCCCATGCGGGCATCGGAGTCGTAGACGTTGACGAGACAGGCCTGCGGCAGCAGGCTATAGTCCGACAGTTCCGACCATGCCCGCAGCAGGATGTCCGGGATCGGCGGCCACGGCACGCCGGTCGCAGGATGGGCCGGCTGGTAGCGGTAGCCGCCTTCGTCGGTCATCCAGCCGAGCGGGCCGCAATTGGTCATGCGCACCGACATCGGCTTGCCGCTCCTGGGCATCCGCGGGGTATAGAGCGGGGCGCGCACGATGACCTTCCTGACGGCGGCCAGGAGGGCTTCCTGGGCCTCGCGTCCGAGATAGCCCGGTACGACGCGCAGGCCGGCAAGCGTGGTCGGATGCTCTGTCACTGGTCCGGCGCCAAGGTCCATCCGGTTGTGGGAAATCCGCATCTCGACCCCGAACGAAGACCCGAACAAAGCCCTTTTCAAACCGGCTGGTGTCGGGATATCATCCGTGAAAATAAGAATTCACCCTCGGCTGGAAAGGCGCCCCCATGAAAAATACCACTCTTTGTGCACTCGCGGTTTCGATTGCTGCCGTCGGCTTTGCTGGCGGCGCGCAGGCGCAGCAGGCAAAAAAGCTGTTTTTCGAAGGCGACATCGTTCGTCATGCGCTCGCCGACCAGGCCGGGCCGTTCTGTGTGCTATCCAACCTGTACAAGCGCAATGAAGCGGTGGCGTGGCGCATCCGCGTGCTGCAGCCGAACGGCGAAGTGGCCGACAACAAGGTGCTCAAGAGCGTCGTCGTCGAATTGGGCAACGGCCAGAAACTACCGGCCGCCTTCAAGCCGCACGGCACTCCGCCCACCGACCATTTCTGGTCGCTGTTCTGGACCATCCCGGCCGACTTCCCGACGGGATCGCTCGGCTACAAGGTCGTCGCCACCATGAACGACGGCTCCACGGTGGAGTGGGTGCCCTTCACCCGGCCGACGACCCAGCTGATGGTCGTCGCCGGCGACCCGGTGATGAAGGCGAAGCCATAAGTTTACCGAAGGGGTTGTAGATGCGGAAATGCAGCGGCCGGCTGGCCGGTCTGGCGTGTGCGCTATTGGCGCTGTCGCTGATGTCCCCGGCGCGGTCGGTCGCCGCCCCCGCTGCCTCGGCGCTCGGGCCCGAAGTCGGGGTCAGCAAACCCCGCGACGGCTATGTCGGCCGCATGGACGTCTCGCCGGAACATGGCCCGGCGGGAACAGCGGTGACGGTGACGGCCGAGGGACTGCCCCCCGGGCAGGAATTCCAGGTCGTGTGGGTCACGGTGGACGGCGTCTGGAAGGTCGCGGACGCCGAATATCACGGCCGCGAATTCAACCAGGTCGCCTACGAGATCGCCAAGGTGAGGGCCGATCAGTCCGGACGGCTGAGCGCGAAGTTCGTCGCGCCGGACGATTACGGCTTCCTCCACGACATCGTGCTGCAGCAGGGCGACCGCCTCTTCACCCAGGTCGGCTATTCCCTCGACATGACGGTGGAAATTTCGCCGAAGAGCGGGCCGGTGGGCACGCCCATCCATGTCGAAGTCAAGGGCATCGGCTTCCGGTCGCTCTATAATTCCTGGGATCTCATCTACGACAACAATTTCACCGGCTGGATATCTTCCGTCACCACGCGCGGCGCGGCGAGCTTCACGATTCCCGCGACCGGCGGTCCGGGCGTGCACATTCTCGAAGTGATGCATGGGGAACTGACCTTCCCGTACCGCAACCCGGAGCAGAATCCCGCGCCGGGACGGCCGCGCTTCGAGTTGGCGTTCACGATCACCGATGGTGCGCCGGTGCTGCCGCCGGCACCGGAGCAGCAGGCGCAGACCAATGTGCGCGGGCTGCCGCCCCCGGGCGAGTTGGTCGCGACACCGCAATTCGCAGGAGTCGGCGAACCGGCAGTGGTGCGCGGCGAAGGCCTGGAGCCGGGCAAGAGCTATCAGCTCAACTGGACCCGTGTCGTCGGCAACCGCATGACCGGACAGGGTTGGGAGCAGGCCTCCAAGGTGATCGCCGAAGCCAAGGCCGACGCCGCCGGCCGCGCCGAGTTCCGCTTCAGCACGCCCGACGATCTCGGCGGCACCCACGGATTGCGGGTCCAGGCCGGGCCGGCAAAGAAGATCGGGGCGTTTTGGCTCAAGTCCACCGCGCTGCCGATGGATGTGAAGCGCGGCCCGGCGGGCACGACCTTCACGATTCACCTCAAGGGCGTCGGCTGGACCGAAACCTCAAACATCTATCACATGGTGTACGACAACAATTACACCGGCTATGTCTGCGCATTCAACAGCCAGGGCGACGTCGAGATCTTCATCAAGGCCACCGGCACGCCGGGCTGGCATTACGTCGATCTCTATCCCGGCATCTACAAGGGCGCGGAGACGCGGCCGAACAACTTCCGCATCCCCCAGCTCACCTATGACAAGGACCATCCCGGCGAGGATTTGCCGGCGTTCCACTTCGCCTTCGAGGTGACGCCGGGCAGTTCGCGGGCTTCCCTCGCGCCATAGATATCACGACCCGCAGGTGAGCGAGCGGTCGAGCAGCCGGCAATGATTGATCGGCCGGCCGCCGGCATCGAATAGCGTGCCGACCCACAACGCGCCGAGGCGGTCCCACACCATATAGGCAAAGCCCGAATAGGTGACGGAGTTGACGACCTTGAGACCGTTGACGTCGGCGCCGATCATGCTGACCGGCGGCAGTATCGACAACTTGTCGCCGCCGGTGCCGACGACGAGCTGCGGCGGACGGGCGCCGCCGAAGTCCACTGCCTGGAAGAAATGGATGTGCCCAGCGGCCTCCATGCGGACGCCGCTCGGCATCAGCGCGCCGAACGCGAGCTCCTGGACGTGATTTTCGACCTCGTCCTGCTCGATGCCGCGGTCGGCGCTGCGCATGGAATTGGAGGGCCGGTGGCTGACCATCCACGCTTCCGCCGGCACCTTCGCCAACACTTCGGTGAATTGGCCGCGCAGCAGTCCCACCAGGGCGGACGGATCGCCCTTGGGATCGGCGGCCTTTGCGTCGTCGACCACGACCACGCCGAAATCGCCGAGGCGCGCCACGAAGACCCCGGTCAAATCGTGGCAGGTGCGCTCCATCGGCTGACGGTCCATGAAGCGGAACCAGCCCTCGCCGGCGCGGCTGCAGTCTTCGTGATTGCCGCGGACCATGACCCAAGGCGCCGCCGCCAGCAGCGGCGCAGCTGGCGCAAAGAAGTCCGCGTTCCACGAATCCCAGCCATAGCCCCAGGGGCTTCCGGTGCATCCCCGGTTGCCGGTCGGGCACGCCGACTCGCGATAAAGATAGTCGCCCACATGGATCACGAGGTCGGGACGGGCGGTCGCCGCCATCTCGATGATCTTGGGAAACGGCCATGCGGCCGGATCGTTGCAGTCCTGGAATGCATTGCCGGTCTCGAGCCGGCACCCGGTGTCGCCGAACATCAGGATGCGCTGCGGGTTCGGCCGCGCCAGCGGCAGCGGTTTGCCGTCCAGGACGCCGGCCACCGCACCCGGCGGCACCGCGACCTCGCAGCCCCGCACCGTAAAGACCGCATCCTTGACGTTGTCGAACTTCCGGTCCGGCTCCGACCGGATCGCCATGGGCGTCGGCGCGCCGTCGAACAGCACGGACGGACACGCATCGTCGGCGATCGCCCGGACGCTCGACGAGCCGTCGGGGCCCAGTTCGACCCATTGCGACAGCACCCTGGCTTGTGCGCCCCCGATCGCAAACGGCGCCAAAACCGCGACGGCGAGGACGGCGACAAGCCGGCTGCGGCACTCGATCTTCATGGCAGGCCTTTCAAGCTCAATTCCGGTCGAAACGGATTATGTATCCTGCGGCCTTGACCGTCGAGAGACGGAATTCGCTGGCGGCCCGGCTTGATGGCGCGGAAATCGGCACCCTTGGCATTTCTTTTGCTTGATGGGATACCGTAGTGCGGCGCCAATCGTTGGCGCCGGGACCGGAATTGGACGGCGGATCAGACCTTTCGCATGGATCTGAACACCATCACACATGTCGCGAGGCCGCAACATCGAAACGAGATGACGGCCTGGAGATCGGGTGATGCGTGGCTCGCCGGCGGCACTTGGCTGTTTTCCGAGCCGCAGCCTGCCCTGTCGCGGCTGATCGATCTGGCCGGTTTCGGCTGGCCGCCGGCGGTCGCGTCGCCGGACGGGTTGC
>Ga0302325_10025989_pt1 | contig 12165 bp, 10 predicted proteins | sample Palsa_T0_2_FD_201948 | JGI IMG/M metagenome (GOLD analysis project Ga0302325, IMG submission 201948) | Peat permafrost microbial communities from Stordalen Mire near Abisko, Sweden - Palsa_T0_2 | ecosystem: Environmental > Terrestrial > Soil > Palsa > Peat permafrost | place: Sweden: Abisko...
TTTGATTCTCGGTCGTGTGCGGCGGGCGCAGCCAACCGATGAGATTGCGATACGCCCCGTTGCCGTGAAATGCCCCGGGATCGGCCGGATTCATCGGATGAATATAGCAGCCGATGTTTTGCGCAAACACCGCTGATCCATCCGGCAACCGCCCGGCCGAGAGAATCCGATTGTTATGCAGCACATTGTCATGCCCCGCCGCGATGCAGATGCCCCCGTTGCCGGTAGAGATCACCTGGTTGTTGGCGATCTCGACAAACGCCGTCGCAATCGCCGGATCGTTTGATCCATCGGTGATGATTCCGCATCCGCTATCGTATTCTTTGAGCGGGTCGATGGCGTAGAGGCCCTGAATGTAATTGTCGTGGATCATCAGGTGGCTGTCGCGCGTGCCGCTGGATTCAAATATGTTGATCACATCGTTAACGTAACTGCTGCCCGGCTCATTGATGATTTGATTCCAACCAATTTCGATTCCGGCCACTCCATGCACATGCTGAAGAATAATCGCATGTGGCGTCGGATCGCCGGAATTTTGCCAGCCGCCGTTCCCGTCGCTGAATCGGCCGTCGATGTCGTGGAGTTCGTTGTAGAGAATTTTGATCGTGTCGCCGGCGTTGGCATCCCTGGCATATTCGTTCACATTGATTCCATAACCGCCGATGCCTTCGATTCGATTGTGCTCGATGTCGAGGCTGGCGGGTTGGTATGCATCGAGAAATCCGCCCTTGGATTTGCCGGTGATATTGGGATTCTCCCCGAATCCGGAACAATTACGAATCGTCAGATGCACCCCGGAAACGGAAGTGGAAATCAGCGGCCCCGGTCCACGCAGCGTGCAATTCTCAATAATCACCGGCTGGGCCGTGGCAACCGTGATGTTCTGGAAATTCCCACTGTAAGTCCCCCCTTCTCGTATCGTGAGATTTCCCGGAGCACTTGAAACCTGCAGCAGAATAATCAGCCAGGGGATCATGAATTCGCTTCATACAGAACAGAATCGCTATCGAAAATCAAACGCCGACTCGGTATGATTCGCAGAGCCCGGACATGGAGTCCGGCGAAACTCAAACACAAGGACGTCATCATGCCCAAGACAAAACGCGCCCGTTCAAACGGACACAGCAACGGCGAGACCCAGCACATCAACCGAATCCCCCGCGACAATGACACCGGCGTGGAAAATCTCGACAAGGTGCGCGACATCCTCTTCGGATCGCAACTGCGCGACAACGAACGCCGATTCGGCCGCTTGGAGGAACAAGTCGCCAAGGAGACCGGCGAGGTGCGGGATGAAGTCCGCAAACGCCTGGAATCGCTGGAGGCGTTTGTCCGCAAGGAAGTGCAGTCGATCATCGACCGCGTTAAAGGCGAACAAGCCCAGCGCACCGAATCCCTCCGCGAAATCGCCCAGGAATTGAAGGAAACCGTGAAATCCTTCCAGCAGCGAGCCACGGAATTGCAGGACCAGGCCACCGAGACGCATCGCGAAATTCGTCAGGAAATCCTGGAACAAAGCAAATCCCTGCGAGACGAACTAACCGCCGCCAGACTGGAAACCGCCGGCCAGATTCAGCAATCCGCCGACGAGCTGCAATCCGCGAAAGTCGACAAAGCCGCGATGGTGGATTTGTTCACCGAAATGGCCTCGCGTCTGTCCGCGGAATAATTTCGCAGCCCCCGCATCGCCTGCACATTGAGCCGGGCCGTCCTCGGCCCGATTTGTTCTCATTGCGCGCACCCAACTCGGCAATTCCACCATTGACGATTTTTGCCTCGCACCATTAAGGTCCAAGCTGTGCATGATTTCTGACATGCACATGCTGCATGAGCAAAACGATCGAGAAAAAATCGACAGATTCTCCATCGCGCAAACGGCGGTCGATCTGGCGCATCCTTCTCATCATTCTGGTGGTGATCGTCGGCGCGGGATGCTGCGCTCGCCCCATGCTTCCCCGCGTCGTTCGCTGGTATGTAAATCGGGTACTCGACCGAAATCCCCTCTACACCGGTCGTATCGGCGATGTCACCATCCATCTGTGGCGCGGGGCCTACACGATCTCGGATGTCCGCATCCTCAAACGCACGGGCGATGTCCCGGTCCCGTTTATTCACGTGGGACAACTCGACCTGGCGATCCAGTGGAACGCCCTCTACCACGGAAAAATCGTCGGCCGGGTGGAGATGGATGAGCCCGAATTGAATTTTGTGGATTCCTCGGATGACACCGATTCACAGACCGGCTCAGGGGGGCCGTGGCTCCAGACGCTGCAGGATTTGTTTCCTTTTACACTCAACAGCGTCCAAATTAATGATGGGTCCATTCATTTCCGAAGCTATCGCGCAGCCAAGCCCGTCGATGTTTATCTCAGCCAACTCAACGCCTCTGTCGACGATCTGACCAATGTGAATAACAGCACCACGCCGCTGCTCACGACGGTTCAGGCATCCGGCCTCGCCATGGATCAGGCCAATTTCCAGTTCAAAATGCGGCTGAATCCTTTCTCATATCGTCCGACCTTCCACATGGCGGTCCAACTCCTCGGGCTGGATGTCACCAAACTCAACGACCTGGCGCTCACCTACGGGCAATTCGACTTTGAGCGCGGCTGGTTTGATCTGGTCCTTCAGGCCGATGCCCAATACGGCCAGATCGACGGATATGTAAAGCCACTGTTTCGCAACCTGAAAGTCTTCGATCTGCTGTACGACATCAAACACGATGACAATCCGCTGCAATTTTTCTGGCAGGCCGTGCTGGGAGTGACGACAGGAGTACTTAAAAATCAGCCGCACGATCAATTCGGGACACTTATTCCATTCACCGGCGACATGACCAAGCCCAACACCGACATCCTCTCGGCCGTGGGCAACGTGCTGTACAACGCTTTCATCCGCGCCTATCTCCCGCGCCTGCAGAATGGCACGAACAGTTTCGACGGGATGGAATTCGATCAAGGCTCCATCACGGACTCCTCTTCCATCGGAGATCAGCAATGAAATCTTTCTCGATTAAGCAGATGATGGCCGCGACAACAATCGGCATTACGCTGACGATTTTTCTGCTGTTCATTTGCGGATGCGCCGGCAACAGCGAAACGCAGAACAAGGATTTCTACACCTCCGGAAACCGCGAAGCCGATCAGCGCGCCGATCAGCGCATGGCTCAGGCGGAACAACTTCAGGGCGAGGGTGGATCAGCGGGCGATGTCGCCGGTCAGCCGGATGTCAAAAAATCCCTCTACGATCGCCTCGGCGGCCAGGCCGGATTGCAGGCGATTTCCGATGATTTTGTCACCCGCGCGATGGCCGACCCGCGCGTGAATTGGGACCGCAAGGGCGTCATCCGCGGCGGATTGACCATTCACCACGATGAGTCCATGGAATGGCAACCAACCGCCGACGACATCAAAGCACTCAAATATCATCTGGCCCAATTCCTCGCCCTCGCCAGCGGCGGACCAACGGTCTACGAAGGCAAGGAGATGAAATCCGCCCACGCCGACCTGCACATCACCAACGACGAATTCGACGCCGCCGTCGGCGATCTCAAAGCAACGCTCGATAAATTGCAGATCGCCAACACGGAGCAGAAAGAATTGCTGGCGATTATTGAAACGACGCGTGCCGAGGTCGTCACGGAACAATGAGCGAATGAACGACGGGGCAATGACATCAGTTTGGTTCGCCGCGTTGCCGCAAGACAATCTGTCGTCTGCATACGCCAGATTATCTGTGCTTCAAAATTGACGATCATCAATTCGTGAAAAAAACACCAACTCCTCACGGGCATGCCATTTGATATAGAAAGTCATGCGGCTGACGGAGGCCGGTGAACCTTTTAGAAAACCTTTTTTGGAGGAACGCTCATGAACAACCGAAACATCAACGCGAATCGGACCGATGATCCAGCCGCAAATCCCGACCCAATTACCAAAACCCCCGGGTCGCATCCGGTCGGAACCGGAATCGGCGCAGCCGCCGGCGGCGCCGCGGGAGTCGGCGGCGCAATCGCTGCCGGGGCGATGGCCGGCAGCGCAGCGGGTCCGGTCGGCGCAGCCGCGGGTGCGGTGATCGGCGCGGTCGCCGGCGGATTGATCGGCAAGGGAATTGCCGAAGGAATCAATCCTTCCGTCGAACATAAGTACTGGAAGGAAAATTACTCCAGCTGTCCCTACATCTATCCCGGCACATCCTACGACCAATTCGGCCCCGCCTACCAATATGGCTGGGAATCCCGCAGCAAGCATTCCGGCAAGAGCTTCGACGAAGTCGAAGAGGATCTGGGCGACAATTGGAAATCAGCCCGAGGAAAATCCAACTTGAGCTGGGACGAAGCCAAGCCCGCCGCGCGCGATGCGTGGGAGCGCATCGAAGTGGTCTATATGGATGCAGCGGATGAAGACGAGGCGGCTTCGGCTGGTGAAGAAGATGAGGAGCAATAATTGGGGGCGCTATATCGCGCTTTCAATCCAATCCGCCGCGACGCCTGGGGGTGCATTGACGTGGTCTACATAGATCGACGGATGAAGACGAGGCGGCCTCGTCGGGGTGAAGAAGGCGAGGAGCAATAACCTGATTATTCCTGCTTTTTGATAAGCAGAAGATAATCTGGGCGGGGAGCGGTGAAGTCGAATTCTCCCGCTTTGGCCGGAGGCAGTGACTCGGATTGCATATTCCAGGTGTCCACTGCCGTCACGGAATAGTCGTGATTACCCGCCAATTCCAGCGCGATTGGTCCGTCCTTCAAGGCATACACAAGATACACACTTCCCGGCTTGCTCAATACTAAAGCGGTCGTTCCAAGTCTGCTCGGAGTCATTTCCGTATACGGCAACTTCTCCATCAATGCGCGGAGGAATGCGATTCGCGGTGGGCTTTGGCCATGCAAGACTCCACCCTTGGACCACCAAAGAATGTCGTTGGGATCTTTGAGCGTTTCTCCATGCCCGACATATCCCCCGCAGACGGTGCCGACCCAGAACTGGTGAACCATTTGCTCCGCGGTGAGATTTCCCCAGCTTTGGGGGATATTCCCTTCGTACCGGCATTCGTCGATGACAATCGGCTTCTGGAATCTTTCGCGCCAGCCGATGATCTGCGTGAGATCGCGCGTCTGAACGCTGACATGCGTCACCCAAGGTTTGGTGTTGTCGTACATCTTGGCCGCGTAGTGGACGCTGCGCTGGCGATCATAGGGATCCTCATTTTGCAAAATGGAAAAGAATCGGTCGAAGTCGGCTACCGATTTGTTGCCCTGCTGCCCCTTGCGCAGCGGGGGAATCATAAAATCGTATTCGTTGGCAACGGACCACCAGACGTTGCGATACGCCGATAGCCGGGCAATGGCGTAGCGGAGATAGCGATCGTCGCTGTCCGGGTCCATTGTCGCAAAGCCCCAGCGATCATACGGATGAAAGAGAATGACATCCGCTTCAATGCCCAGCTTCTGGAGGTCCAGCACCCGCTGCTCAAAATGCCGCCAGTTAGTGGGATCGAAGCGCGTGAAATCGAACGTGCCATCGGCATTGCGAACGAATGGGTAATTTGGCGGGTCATTGGCGTTATAGACAAACGACTTGGGGAAGATGCACATGCGGAGCTTATTGAACGGCGACGTGGCCAGCGTTTTAAGTGTCTCTTCCTGCAGTTCCTCCGTTTGGTTCGTCCATGCATAACAGGTGGTGCCGCATTCAAAATACGGGGTGCCGTCAGCGTAGGCGAAATGAAATGTCTTGTAGACCCGCACCGGCCCGTGATTCGCGCCGGCGGGCGCGACGGCTACGACACTACCGGTCTTGCCGTCCAGATCGACCGCGTTGCTCCTCGTCGTATATTTCCACTCCCCGCGCCTTGAAGGAGAGAAACGGATGCGGTAAGTGCCCTCGCCATCATAGAAGCCGGGAACGACCAAAGTATCATTGCCCAAAGTGAATTGGGCCGACAGCTTCACATCCACAAACGGATTCCCCGCCGCAGGTCCCGTCAACATCACTTCATATATGCCCCATTGCTCCACGTTTGGCGTGCCGGCCGCACGCGCGGAGAAATTTGCCAACAGAACCATTGCCAATGCAACAACCGCGCATCGAAAACATGTCATAGTTGAACTCCGCCCTGAATCAACGTCGCCTCGGGCGCTATGGTATGCGGAGCGAAGGAAATTTAAAGCTGACTTTGAATCGCCCTTTCAATCCAATCCGCCGCGACGGCGGCGCCGTCAGTGTTCGCCAGGCGATCCAGCGCCGATTTCGCGGCGGCGGCAATGGTTGGAGATCGCAGCAATTCATCGAGCTTGGCAGCGGCAGATCGTGCCGTGAACCGCCGGACCGGCAATGTGCGGGAGACACCCAATCGCATCAGCCGGTCGGCGTTGTCCGGTTGGTCGTGATTCATCGGTGTCGCCAACTGCGGAATCCCCGCGGCCAGGGATTGGGCGCTGGTGCCGATGCCGCAGTGATGTACGACTACCGCACAGCGCGGCAGGAGTTGGCTGAACGGAGCGTATTCCACCGCGCGAATTTCCGGCGGAAGATTTTTGGGTAGATGATCGGCGTGACGCGTGACAAGCAGTCCGCGGTGGCCGAGGATTTGGCAGGCTTCTACGGCGGATTTGAAGAATTTGTGCGCATGCCGCATCGCGCTGCCGGGGGTGAAAGCGATGGGAGGCGCGCCGGCGTCGAGGAATCGTAGAAGATCATCGTCCAGCGAATCGATATCGGCTTCATCATAAAGCGGAAATCCGGTCAGAACCGTTTGCGGCGGCCAATCCCCGGGGCTGGGGGCGAACCAATCCGGAAACGTGCCCAGCACGCGCTGCGGCGAATGCAGCCATTGGTCGAAAATCCGATCAACCGGCTTTAATCCGAGGCTGGCGCGAAATTCATTCAGTCGCGGCATCAGCAACGGATCAAGGGCCACCACATCCACGATCTCAAAAACCAGTTGTTTGACCCAATTGGGATACCACGGCCTCAGCAACATCGGCGCGAGATTCGGCGGTTGGCGGATGCTGCGGAAAAGCGATGGCGAGAGATGCACAGTAACCGTGGGAATCGCCAGCTTCTCCTGAGCAATCCGCGCCGCCGCCACCAGCGTCGAATGCACGCTGACCGTATTGCCCGGCTCATTCCGCGTGGCAATCGCCCGGTAATACGGCTCCAGCATCTCCAACAGCCCCTGAATGATGATCCCAATCCCGCGCCATGGATGCCAAAGATCGGGATTGTTCGCCAGCCGCTCGAAATCCTCGACCGTGCCCACCGCCTGAAATTCAAACCCATGCCGCAGGGCCAGCGCTTCATACATGGCCGGAGCGATGAAGGTGATGCGATGCCCGCGCTGGCGCAGCTCCTTCCCGATCCCGACAAATGGATGGATATCCCCATGGCTGCCAAGGGTGGAAATCAGGATGTTCAGCGATTTCTCAGCCATGGACTCCGAGGCGACATCGACATGATTGCAGATTCCAAATTTTTTTCTTGATTCCGACAACAAATTCAGCGAATGTTCGTAATAAGTATGGGATGAGCGGTGGGCCGCAAAAAACGATTCACTGCCTAAGAGCTTCTAAAACAACCCAATGACCCTGCGACGACGCAATTTTCGGCCGGCATCAAGGAGCGACGACGAGGCGACCATCCTCGCGTGGTCGTTGAGGAGGAGCGACGACGAGGCCGGCCGAAAAGTGCGTCGCCCCGAAGGGGTGGGCCGGAAATGGCCCATCTGCGGCGTTGTCGCGGCTCACCAACCCGTTTGGTCAGGGTTGCTTCGCCGCTCCGCCTAGCATCTGGGCCATTTCCGGCCCATCGCAGGGTCATTAGGTTGTTTTAGAAGCTCTAAGCGTCTGTCGGGAATTTATGCGCGACTAAAAATGTGCCGACAAGCGGCTTTTGATATTCTGATCGGCAAAAGCAAACAAAGCAAAAACTCATAAACTGAACCGGCGATTTATGCGGGTGTGGTCTGGAACCAAGAAAACCGCTTCGTGTCTTCATGGCTTCGTGGTTCATTTTCTTTCATTGAGTTAAAATGCAGGCATAATTTGCGGAAAAGATTGCCCATTTCCAAATTGGCGACAAATGTTGAAACTTACCTTACCCTCGTGTATTCAAACAGTTGAGACGACGGGTGATAGAAGTATCCAATTTTGTTGAGGGAGTAAAATGCTCATCCGTTCTGGCAAGCCGCGGATCATCGCAATTGATCGCCTGGAATCCCGCATATTGTTTACCGCGCTGACTTTCAGCCCCGCGCCGCTCAATCTCACCAATGACGCACCGGGGCAGATGGTCGTGGGGGATTTCAGCAACAACGGCATTCTCGATATTGCAGAGCCGGACGAATTGTCCAACACGGTCAGTGTGTTTATGGGCAATGGGGATGGAACGTTCCAGGCGGACAATTACTTTACTGTGGGATCAAGGCCCGACGCCCTGGCCGGGGGCGACCTTCGGGACAACGGCATCGAGGATTTGGTCGTTGCCAACTCCGCGGACAACGACGTCGAGGTGCTGCTGGGCAACGGCAATGGAACATTCCAATCCGGCGTTACCTATCCGGTGGGCAATGATCCCGTGGCTGTACAGATCGCGGATGTTACCGGCAATGGCATCCCTGACATCATTGCTCTCAACGCCAACGATGAAAACATCAGCATTCTGCTGGGCAACGGCAATGGCACTTTCCAGCCGGCGGAAAATATTGGCATCGGTGGAACAGCCCCCGATGCGATGGCGATAGGAGATCTCAACGGGCAAGGGCGGGCCGACATTGTTACTTGCAACGCGGGCAGCACCAATGTGTCGGTTCTGATGAACCTGGGCAACGGCAACTTCGCCGCGCCCGTGACCTACCCCTTGGTAGCATTCGCTGATCCCGACGACATTGCCCTGGCCAACCTGGGGAACAATGGAATCCTCGACATCGTCGTCGCTGATCATGGCGTGGGCATCAACCAAGTCAGCGTGCTGCTCGGCAATGGCAACGGAACATTTCAAGCTGCGACGAATTATGCCGTCGGCGACGAGCCGGAAACTCTGGGCATCGGAGACTTCAGCAACGACGGCAATTTGGACATCCTCACCGGTAGCGATATCGATCTGACTGTCAACATATTGGAAGGAAATGGGAATGGAACCTTCCAGCCGGCCCAGACTTTTAGCGCGCCCAACGACCCCATTAAAATGGCCGTGGGCGACTTCAATAACGACGGCAAACTCGACTACGCCTATGCCGGCGACATTTATGTGTCCGTCTACCTCAACACCACCGCGCTGCCGCAAACCCTGCCGGCCCCGACTGGGATCGCTGCCAGCAACGGCGCCTACCCGCATCACGTTCAACTCACCTGGAACGCGGTTGCTGGGGCGGCTTCATATCAAGTTTTCCGCAGCGTGACGGATAATTTCGCCAGCGCGATCAAGATCGGCCCCGGAATCACCACGACCACCTTCGATGACAATACCGCGATTCCGGGTATGGAGTATTATTATTGGGTTCGCGCCAGGAATTCCTCGGGCATTGGTTTGTCCGGCGGATCTGTTACGGGGTTTACTGAAATGGCCGCCCCAACCGATGTCGCTACCTCGGGTCTTACCCATCACGTTGCGATCGCATGGGCAGCCGTAACCGGCGCTGCGACGTATCAGGTGTTCCGCAGCACCACGGATAATTTCTCCACGGCTACCCGCATCGCCAATGGAATCACGACCCTCTATTACAACGACACGACCGCTGCCAGTAGTGTGCTCTATTACTATTTCGTCCGGGCCAAGAGCCCGCTGGGCGTGGGCATTGTCAGCGCTGGCGTCCAGGGCGGACTAGGATAATGCCGCGTCGATTCATGCCGCCCCAACCGGCAGGACGCGCCGCAATCGTTCGATTACTTCCGGCAAGATCGCCAGGGTTTGGTCCACTTCCTGTTCCGTGGAATAGCGCGACAGGCTGAAACGAATTGCGCCATGGGCCATGAGCGGGTCGATGCGCATCGCCTTGAGAACGTGCGATGGTTCCAAGCTGCCGCTGCTGCATGCCGCCCCGGCGCTGGCGCAGATGCCGCGCTCGGAGAGGAGCAGGAGGATCGCCTCGGCTTCCAATCGAGCGAAACCGATGTTGGTGGTGTTGGGAAGGCGATGATCGGTCGATCCGTTGATCTGGGTTTGTGGGATATTTTGGAGAATCCCTTGTTCCAGCCGATCGCGCAGTTTTGCAACGTGCGGCATTTTGGGAAGAGATTGCACCCCTAATTCCGCGGCTTTTCCCATGCCGACGATGCCGGGGACGTTTTCGGTGCCACCGCGGCGTCGGCGTTCCTGGGGGCCGCCGATGATCAGGGGTCGGATGCGCAGTCCTCGGCGGGCGAATAATCCACCGATTCCCTTGGGACCGTGGAATTTGTGGGCGGCGAAACTCATGGCATCGACGCCGAGGGCTTGGAGATTGACGGGGATTTTGCCCACTGCTTGCGTGCCGTCGGTGTGAAGTGGGATTCCGCGTTCTCGGCAAAGGGGCGAGATTTCGTCAATCGGAAATAACACACCGGTTTCGTTGTTGGCCCATAGCAGGGTGACCAAGGCCACATCATCCGTGAGTTTCTCCTGCAAAGTCGCCAAATCGAGTTCGCCCTGTTGGTTTACATCGACCCAGACGATTTCAAATCCCTCATGGGCCAATTGCTGGCAAAGCTCGCGGGTGGCGGAATGTTCGACAGTGCTGGTGACGATCTTTTTTCGGGGCGATCTGGCCGACAGGATTCCGCGCACGGCCGTGTTGACCGATTCCGTGGCTGACCCGGTGAAGAGGATTTCCGAATCCCGGCAGCCGATCAGCTTGGCTGTGGCCGCGCGGGCCTCGTCCACGGCATGTCGAGCCCATTGACCGAAGCGGTGGACGCTGGATGGATTGCCGTAAAACTCCCGCAAATAGGGGAGCATGGCCTCCACCACTTCGGGAGCAGGCTTGGTGGTGGCGTTGTTGTCGAGATAAATCACATCCATCGCGGCAGATTGTAGGGTGTTTTCCCAACTTCTGGAGGAATTCCCGCCGGGGTTTTCCACATTCCCAGGGGTACAAACGGTGGATAACTTGCACTGGCTGACGGATGCATTCGCCCTGAAAAAATTCTGGATTATTGTAAGCATTTGGCGATGCAATGTTTAGCGTTTGATGTGGGCGGTAACCACTACATTTAGTAAAGTTTTCGATTGCGAATACCAGATGTTGTGTTATAGATTGCCGGAATCCGCCTTGTTGGGCGGGGAATGACAAATGAGCATCCTTTGTGACACCCAAATCCGCGAGCTGATCGGCATTGAGCCGTTCGAGGACAACATCAAACGGCCTGGCAAAATCAGCTATGGCGTGTCGAGTTACGGCTACGATTTGCGGGTTGGGCCGCTGTTTAAGATTTTCACCAACGTCAATTCCGAGATCGTCGATCCGAAAAAGTTTTCTGAGCGGAGTTTTGTGACCGTGGATACAGACGAAACTCGCCAGGACCACGTGCTGATCCCGCCCAACAGTTTTGCGCTGTGTGAAACGGTGGAGGTGATCACGATGCCGCGCGAGTATCTGGCCATCTGCGTGGGCAAGAGCACGTATGCGCGGTGTGGGATCATTGTGAATGTGACGCCGATCGAGCCGGAATGGCGGGGACGGATCACGCTGGAGATCAGCAACACCACCCCCCTCCCGGCCCGAATTTACGCCAACGAAGGAATCGCGCAACTCATTTTTCTCAAGGGCGATCGAGTCTGTGCAAAAAGTTATGCGGACAAGATCGGGAAGTATCAGGACCAGACCGGGCTGACGTTGCCACGAGTGGATTAAGTTTGTTTGGAGACGCACGTCATGTGGATGTTGCGGCAGGGTATTTGTTTGTCGCTGCTTGGGATCGTGGCCGTCGGTTTGTTGGCATGTTCGACGGTCAACGGCGTGCCGAAGGATGCGGATTTGATCTGGGCCGGTGTTTGCGCGAGCCCCGACAAAATGGTCGGCCTCGATCCCGGCGACGTGCCGGGCGAGGTTTACATTTACGACGACACCGCCAAACAGTTGGCGGCCGTTCGACCGGCGCGATCGGATGCGCTGGATTATCAGTGGATCGTCGGCCATCAGTATCACGTATTTTTCCGGCCGAACCAGGAAGATTGAGACACAAGATGT
>Ga0302325_10025991_pt1 | contig 12165 bp, 11 predicted proteins | sample Palsa_T0_2_FD_201948 | JGI IMG/M metagenome (GOLD analysis project Ga0302325, IMG submission 201948) | Peat permafrost microbial communities from Stordalen Mire near Abisko, Sweden - Palsa_T0_2 | ecosystem: Environmental > Terrestrial > Soil > Palsa > Peat permafrost | place: Sweden: Abisko...
TCCTTTTTGTCGTCTTTTTTCTTCCTTGTAACTATAGAAATTAAAGTTTAATATTTCTTCTCTTTAAATTCTAAAGTACTTAATTCAATAATTACTCTTGTATTCTTTTTTTACTAAAAAATCTAATCTAATTAAAATTAAATATAAGTCGTAATAATTAAATAATAAATAAAAAGTCGTAAATTAAAAGACCTTTAAAGAATGCCAAAAGAACGGTTTACGCGAGTATTTAAAAAGCTATAACTAAGAACTCACCTATAATAGATAAGTTTTAGATTACTAAGATTTATATAGGACGAATATTCAATATTAGTTACTCGGTATTGGTTACTAGTTTTTGGAAATAACCCAAACGTGATTTGCGCAATATCCAAAAACCAGTGTTCAAATATTAGAGCAAATACCGGAATCTGTAAGCTATCCAAACGGGCCCTTAGTATCTGATATAATTAAAGTCGTTCATAATCCCATAGTACTGGTTTTTTTACATCTATTTTTAATAGCGGGTATGTAAACGGATCACATCGTACATTTGCAGCTAGCTAGACAGTATATCAGTGCATGCTTTGCCAAAAGAATGTAAAAAAATAAAAAAACACAAAACGTCGTCTTGATACAGAGAAGAAAGTTTCGTGGGGGCGTTTCCTGGCACGCGTTAAGCCTTCTGGTCGTCTGGTTCAGCTCGGAAGCTTGCGAAGGAAGAGAAGTTATCACTTATTGTTGAGGCTGGGAAACCTTCCTCCGGGAACTCTGTTGGAAATACATAGACGTGACCGAAGAATGGCTTTGCAGGAGGATCTTGTAGCAGTGAGTATTGACTAGGAACTTGGAGGGGTTGAAGTATTGTAGAGAGCAGAAGGCTAAAAAGTCCGGTCACTTTACATGCTCAGGAATAGTGACTTTTTGGAACTAGAGCTGCGAGATTTGGAATGGATGCGTGGCAGTAAGCGTGTCATTCGCCTTATTTCTGCTGTCGTGTTCGAAAATTCATACCGAACTACAAAGACCCAGAAGACGACACTCCAACCAGTTTGCAAGAGATCCTTCTCAAGTACCATCTAAATGGCCGAATGGATACAAAAGAAGAGAACGCCCTTAATCCCTGTCATATCCCTGCATCAGCTATCCCAAAGCGTCAACTCTGATCCAAAGAGGAAATACTTGCAGGGATAAAAGGATTAACTCTTCTTTATTAATAGGGGGGGACCTCTTATATTAATATATATATCGAGCTAGAATAAAAATAATAATAAGAATTAGGAGAACTCGAATCTAGCCCCCTAACCCCTATTATTAAAGGGCCTGATTTCTTGATATTTTTGTTAAAGCCTGGACTTTCTTGTATGCCATTTTATAATCCTGCCTGCGCTCGCTTCTCTTTTTACACGACGCACGGCCACTACCCCCGCCATTGCTTCCTTAAAAGTATATCCTCAATCCCGCTTGGACCTTCCCGCATAGACCCTTTTACGAAATATCCCTTAAAATATCTTGCCAGCTATAATTCGTGATTTGTGGCCAATACAAGCCACTACTGTCGGCCGTGCAGTGGCCGACCAAGAACGAGGATCAGGAGCGCCCAGGACAAAACGCCCAAAAACGAGGTCTGAGGAACGAGGATCCAGGAACGAGGATCAGGAGCGCCCAGAACAAAACGCCTAAAAACGTGGCCTGAGGAACGAGGATTAGGAATGCCCAGAACAAAATACCCAAAAACAAGGCCTAAGGAACGAAGATCAGCAACAAAACGCCCTATAAGTACTTTATAATAATAACCTCCAGACCCCGCTACATGTAGCATGCCCTGTAGCATGACCTGTAGTTTCGCCCATGGCGCCAGAACGCCCTGAACTCGCGCTCGCCTCTAGTTGCACTGTCTCAAAATGCATTGCAATTACCGAAGCTCAACTCCCGTGGCATCTATGAAAGGTTCAGATCACTCATAGATGTTCAGTATAATTTAGAAGTGTTTTTGAGTATTGTAGTTAGAATGGTGATGTGTCAAAACTGTCACCCGTTGCAGTTGCCTCTTCCCGTGCACAGTTTAATGGCCTTAGGCATGACTTTTTGTTGCCTCAAGAATATGGACCTCACTTCAGCAGATCCCTTCGACGTCCCCTCAGCCTGTTTTGACGCTAACTCTTCTGCGTGTCTTTAATAGCCTCAACTAGTAGCTAGGCCTTGACAATGTCAGCCAATCGCAGTTTTCGAAGTTTATGGCCACCTTGGACGGGTAAGTTGTAGAAGGAATACCAAAATGTTACAACTATATTAATGACGCACAGCAAATCATCCTACTCCACCACCACTGTCGATAAGCAGCAGGGAAAAGCTGATCGCAATCACGAAAGCGTTTCAGACGGTTCATGACATAATCCGAGAAGAAGTTATAAGGGATTGGAAGGTCTGTGAAGAAGGCAGACAGGAATCAAAGCCAATGCCCTGGACACGGACCAAAAGCTATTTCGAGGAAGGCGACCTTGCCGTTCTAGACAAGGCAAAGAACTTCGGCATCTTAGCACTGGCTAGCAATTCCACAGCCTTGCCCACAGCTTTACAACAGACATTAGCGGACCTATCGTACATTCGTGTTTGGGAGGGCTGCCATTAGTTCTATGCTTGACTATCAAGGTCAATACCATAGCCATTTATCGTGGAAGATCGCAAAGCAGAAGGCTTTTGACATTCTCGAACAACGAGACCTCGTCGCAGAGCTATTTGATGATATCGAAGGGACAGGAGACGTGCACGTCGGAATACTCCAAAAGATCAAACTTCTTGAACGATTCACGGCAATCTATGACGCACAACCTGCGCCAACCACAATGGACCACCAACCTGAAGCTGAGCCGCATTATCAGCTCCATCCCCTAGAGGTCGGGAGCAAAAAGAAAAGAATGTTAAAAGCTTACCTGCAAATGAAGCAAAGTGTAAGTATTTGTAATAACACCTAGAAAGTAAGAATTATTCACGAGTCATATAGCACGAGTCATCTACCTTGATTGCTATAGTGTCCACGATTACACTCGTCGTAGCTATTGTACCCCTCGCTTACGCATGGCAATTACCATCCAACACCAAAACCAAAGGCTCTATAGATGACGTCGACTTTTATCTTCTGATTCAGAACTCTGCTATGACTATTCTTGGGATCTTTACGGCAACGTATCCAACTTTCTGGCGGGAACCATCACTAGCTAGGCGCTGGGCTTGGGGACTAGCTATTCTTGGATGTCTTTGTGCGTCTGCTGCTGTAGCATTATATTTGTGTTTTCCTACAATGTGGAGTGCTGTGGCGTCTTTCTCAGGCGTAGCAATTCAGGTATATATGGTGTTTCAGCTTGCAATCGGAGACCTTTGAATTTTAGTTCAATATTTGTAATATTGTTGACTGGAACAAGGTATCTCTGAAATGAATGCTTGAATCATGCATTCTATCAAGTTGACTAGGATTTTAGACGTTAGTGCTTATCTAGAATTCGCTCGCTGACGGTCAAGCATGGTGGGATTTAGCCTCCTTAAGCATAGTCTGGAACAGGTACACGCATCGTAATGAAATTGTAACGTAATTATTATGGAAATTGCGGGGCAGTTCTACACTATCCAAAATTGCTAGTTGCTTTACATTCAAGGTACTAATTCGCACAACGACTTCATATAATTTTATATAACCAGCTACACACAGCTGTTGCGGACGTTAGGCTATGCGCATGCAAGAGGATGATACATATTAGTATGCTTCCGGAGTGTTTCTTTGAGATATTGTAACTTTCATTTGATCCTAAAATTCTGACTTTTGCACAGCCTTCAGCCAAGTAAGATCATGATACAGCTCCTCAATCAATCTCTAATCACCGCATCACACCTCTAGGGCCGCACGTTCTATTCCTACTAAATCGGATTCGTACAACACTTACCGATACACACTATCCCAAACCTCTACAATGAACCACTTAACATCATGAACCTCAAAGTAGTTCTCTCAGACTGGGTTGTCGCCCCTTTCACCACCAAACACCTCATAGTGCGTGCCACAGAAGTCCTAGTCCAAGGGGGATGGAATATGATAGTCGATAACTAGATTTCAGGTAACTTGATTGCAGAATTGATCCTTGGCAGAAGATGTTTAGTGCACGAGGTGAGGAGAGATAGTGTGGGCAGGGTTTTGGATGGGATTGCCAATATTTCGGTCTACTTCCGAAAACCTTGTAGGAGAAGAGAGATGCTAAGTTCTATGAATGTTTTGAGAGAGAATGAATGTTGAAGAATAAGATTGGAGAGAGTGATGGGCTTGGAGAAGAGGTTTGAAATCTGGATGTGGAGAGACGCAGTTTTTAGTATTCGCTCGGAAAATGTTATACGGTCAGTGGAGCGGCCAAGTTCGAAGGATTTCCGGGAGCAGAGGAGTGGTTGAAGCACGACTGATAAGTATCTTACTGGGGTGCACGATAGCAAAGGAAATTCGCAGTAGGGTTGAGAAACTGCCTGTGCAATGCTAGGTAATCTCTAGACGTCGTACACCTCCATGTCTTGCCCTCAAGTAGTTATGCAAACGATACTCCCACAAATATGTCCTTCCATCGATTCGAATTCTTGTTGTATCCTTATTTCCCATACCCAAATCCGATGCCCCGAACTGCCAGCTCCAGATCCCAGTAACGCCGCCCCCACCCGTATCCTTTCTTATGAATTACACCATCCCTCAAACGTTCCTCAGAACCTCCTCCGCCCTAGCAGCCTCACTCAAAACCTCACCCTCATTCGCCAATTTAGCCCCAGCACTCTCCAAATCCCCAACAACCCTCTCTGCCATCCTCACTAGCTCATCTATCTCCTGCCTCTGCCTCCTCAAAACCTCAACCAAACTCGCATTCTGACTTTGCGTAGTCTGAAGCTTCGCATTCAGCTGGCTCTGCTGACTTCGATACAATGGGGTCAAATGCGCATTAACCAGCGGCCTCGGAGGAAGCGTATGCGGCCTATCTTCTCATTAGCCTTTCCCTCACCACAAACATTATCATTCACTCACGCAACTTCCCCCTTCCCTTCATCACCTTCCACACTCCTCGATTTCCGTTTCCTAGCATCGGCAATAAGCCCTTCCAACTCGTTCAACCGTTCAACCGCCCTCCTCTCCTCTATGATCTCCCCGAATTCCGCCATCGCGAAGCCCCTAAGCCGCTCACACATCCCCCTGTGCATCGCCTCCAACTGCTTCGGTGCATTTTTAGCGATGGATGGGAAGCAGGCGCTGAAACTAGGGTAGGAAACTGAGTTTAGGGTGGATTCGAGGGCGTTGGTGTACACTTTTGTGAGTGCCTCCGCCCGCACGCCGGGGGTTGATTGGACGGGTGGGGCGGAAGGAGGAGAGGGAGATCTCTCCATGTCTGCTGAGGGCATCACGATGTGTGCTAAGGCGCGAAGAATAGGAACTGGGTGTGGTGTTGTGGAATGGTGATGGTGGTGTTGAAGTTTGAGCTTTGTTTACACGCGACGCGACTGTTTCGGCGAGGCTGAGAATTTGGGCAGCGGGGCAGCCTTGCGCAAGGCTGACGGACTTCCGTACCAGCAACAAACCACTTATTTTCACGAGATCAATCCATTAACCACACAGAAACATGACAGAGAAGATCTGAAATCATGTAATTGATCATTATAGCCATCCAATCATCGTCTTATCTAGCCTTGGTCTTGGTCCAATATCCCCGAAAGGGTTAACCATGTCCAAAGAAAAGAATGCCTCGCTCAACATCAGCAATTATTTTTTACAAAATCCAAACCTAAACTCCCGCTGATATCAATTCATCTTATCAAATAAATCAACTAAAATCCACCGTCCCAGGCGTATTCTGTCGATTCCGCTCTGCTCGTCTTCGCCGACGTCTCTCATCCATTGCTTCACTGCCACTCGGACTCATGCCTGACCATGTTCCATGGCTTTCAGGACTGCCAACTCCACTTCCTTGCGTCACTGGACCACTGCCACTTGGTCCATCAGGCCTGCCTGAGTAGTAGGCACTATCCTTTGGTCTTCTGCCTCCTGCGAATGCAGGATTCGGAGGACTCAAAGGCGCCATAGGAGGTGGTGGAGGCGGACCAACAGAGCTCTCAGCCCTTCTCTCCGCTTCCCTCTCATCTCTCCTATACCTTCTTCTACTCGTTCCAGTATCTGTCCCGCTCAGACTAGACAGTGAATCTGCTCTCCGTCTCCTCCGATCGCTCTTCCTCGCTTCTCGTTCGGCAGCTGCTTCCTGCTCTGTAAGCCGTCGGAGTGTCACGTGTCGATTTGCATCATCGTGTACTTTGACTTTTACTGATACAGGCGGGCTGTTCACATCTTCTCTGCCATCACCACCTCTAGACCGTGAGCGTCGTCGACGGGCTTCTTCTTCGGCTGCGAGAGCGGCGGCGCCCGCTGCTGCGGCTGCGGCTGCTGCTTCGCCTTCTTTTCTTCGGCGGGAGGAGCGCCGTCTATGAACTTGTCCACCGGCTGAATTGTAGGCTTCACTACCGGATTCTTCGTGAAGGATGCCATGCGGATCTGGAGGTGCAGGTGGCATTACGACGGGGTCTACGACATTTTGTCTTGAACGTGATTGCATTGCCCCAGCTCCCATTGCAGGAGCTGCCATTGCACCAGCTGCCATCGCTGCTGGAATGGGAGGAATTCCTCCTGGTCGGATACCGTGAGGATTGTCGATCACCGAGCTCATTTCTGAAGACATCCCGGATGGTGGAGGTCGTCGTAATTTTCGACGAGGAGATGATGGATATCCATCGCCAGTTAGTCGCGACGGTGTTCCTCCTTCTCGAGCTAGCCGTTCTCGTTCGATCCTTTCCGCCTCCTCTCTATCGAGGCGGTCGAGCTCTTTCTTGTCTCTCCGCTCCTTCATCTTCTTTGCGAACCATCCTAGCCCCAGGCCGGCTAAGACGCCCTTTTCAAGCCTGTGTGAAGATCGAGGACGTCGAGAAGGAGACACTGTAGAGTCGTAGGAATAATCAGCCGAATCGAAACTTTGCTGTCGACGCGGTGTTCGAGGCCTCTTCGTTCGAGGTTCTGCAGCACTAAGAGCAGCAGCGGCAAGAGCTGGGTTTCCTGGTCCGGGTAGGATGGGACGATCCCGTCTCCCTTCCTCCATTCGATGAACTTCAACGCTCTCTTCGCTAACACTATCATGTCTGCGATGACGCCTCGAAGGTGTATCGAGATCCACCGAATCATAGTCTTCATCCTTCTTCTTTCGTCTATCCCACCAACTTTTCGCCAGTCCCGCAGCGCCAAGGACTGCCGCCCCTTTCAGCAGAGTATCAAACGCTCCACCGCTCTTCTTCCTCCTACTCTCTTCGTATTTCTCCTCTTCAATATAACTGCCACTTCCCCGTCGACTCGGGATCACTTCCTCTCGCCGACTTCTACTTCGACTGCGATTTCTCCCGCTCAACAACGCTGCAGCTCCCGCACCAGCAGCCAATGGCCCAAGTAAGCCTCCAAACATCGACGGCTTCTTATCCTCAATAACAGTCCCTCCATGACTAATACTCCCATCTCTCACAATAATACCGCCCGTATCCCCAATACTCCTATATGAAAGAACGAAAAACAGCAGCAGCAGAAAGCTCAGCCAGAGCGAATAAAGTACAAACAAGAACTTCGGGCTTCCATATAGCGTAAGTCCTAATGCCACCTGCGCAATCCCCAGCAGTGCTATCGCCCTCCCAATCCACCAATGCAGCACCATCTTTATTGTCGGTTTCCGATGCCTATGGCTCTTCTGCCGCTTATAGTTCCACCACCCACCAATCGCTTGTACCATGATCAACGTGTAAATCGCTACGCCAATCCCATGGTGTGGATTCGTGAGGCTTCGTTCTGGGCCTACTGCGAACCAGCCGAGGGTCAAGACGACAGTTGAGAGCCCCACAGTCATGATCTGAAGATAGACATGATGTCTTGTTGCGTTTGGACTGCGGGAGTATCTGGCAATTAAGATTGCGATGGGGACGATGAAGAGGAAGGTTATTGCTGCGATAACGCCATGGGCTTTGACTATTTGGTGGTATTGTGGCAAGGACGCAAATCTATTGCCCATCCCTATTCATTGAGCGGCGCATTAGTTTCAATTTCTTCTTTGGAATTTGGTGCTAGAAAGGGGTGGGAAGAGATGGGGAAGCGGACCATTGTATCTCATCGTGTCGAAATTCAAGCCCACCAGATTTGGCAGCAGGAAGTCATTGCGACTCGCATCCCATGTGCCATCGCCAACATACATGGTATTCGAGCTGTATGTGCTGCTCCCCGGCGGGGAGAGGTTGTCTTGTGGTGCCATTGTGTCTCCTCAGTTTCGAAGGAGCTCCTCTCCGCTACTGCCAGACGGCAGCGCCAGTCCCTTCTTTCGTTCGCTCAGTGTCAATGGGATCCGTAGATATCTTCCTATCGATACTGTATCAAGAGGAATGCGGCTCGCCGAGTCGAGTCGTGGAACGTGATGTACCCCAGCCCTGCGCTGTCGTCGACGTTTGCCCGTTGTCGTTGCCAGCTACCTAGGTAAGCTCACCGCCTTATCGCCGTAGTAAACAAAGCTTATCGGGTCCGTTCATCAGGCAACGCCTATTCCCCTCCAAATGCAAATCCGAGTGCGCTTTAATGTAAAGTTTTTAAGGAGCAGAGCAGAGGAAGGAAAAATGAAGCTACGGAAGGTAGGTAGGGAAAGGTCTGGATGCTAGGAAGATGGGCGCAAGGATCTGCTTTGTGCCCGACTGGTTCGCGGGGTGATGGGTGAGTCGGTTGTGTGCTGATGAAGTGGTGCCGGATTAGTGGGCTGCAAGTGTTGATGCTGGCCAGTTAGCGACGGCAGGGCAACGCACTACAGAGTCAGCTGCAGGATTGACAGGGATGCGGGGAAAAGTGCTGACCAGGCTTGGAATTGAGGAATTTGTTAAAGAACAAAAAGTGAGATGTTTTGATCTGCTTGTGAAGCTTTGAGGAGAGTCGGAGGAAAGAGATTGAGAGTTTCTGACTTCTGAGCTTCATGAGTTATGTCTGCTCCACGATCACATGGTCGAGCCCATGAAACAACAATTGCAAAAAGTCTTGATATCTGACATGCTCTGTGGATAAGAATACGGCTCCGAGCCCCCTTCTATGAACTCCTAAATCCTCCATCTATGGGTATATGCAAGTCCCTCCAAACATAAACCCCCAAAAATGTACACATAACGCCAATCCAAACCCTCTAGTGCTTTGAAACAACTTTCTTGATGGTACCGAAAAGACTGGACCCCCGCTTCCTCCCAAGCGGCTTCAGCGGAATCTCGATGACCTGAATTACATCTTCATTTCCATCTTTACGCATCGGAAACTCCTCATCTTCATGCACGCTCCCTTGCAGCGTACTGCATCCACTGATCCTACGCGCATGTGATTTTGAGAGTAAAGGACCGCTGTTCAAACCAGTTTCCCCAGCGTGCGTGATCTGGATTCTAGGGCTTGTTTCTGATTCCAAGATCTCAGGTCTTCGTAAGGCAGAGTCACTGAGTTCTAATTGAGTGGACTTGAGCACCGATTGGACGAACGTTTGTGTCGGAGAGAAGATCTGAATATCGCCCAAGATCAGGTGAGTAGCATCTTCTTTGATGAGATTCAATCCGTCTTCATTCTCATCGTCGAAATCACCTTCTGTGAGAGAAGACGAGCATGATTGACGGCCAGTCTCGAAATCCAGGGTTTCCGAGTCTTGCTCGAAGGAAAATCGGGGGCGAAGTGACGAAGACGAGTCCCGTGGAAAGGAGACTTCGTTTATTGATGAGCTGCGCGTGCATGGCCCTTCTTTTAATGTATTCTCAAGCATGTTTTCATCGGTCCTATGATACTTTAGCAAGAGAAAACAATTGAACTTGAAGTAATGCATACAAGTGACTCATTTCATCGAAACGCATTGTTTCAAGTAACACATCCAAGTTCTGTAGTTGACTCCTAAGGGCGTTTATTTCTTCTGTGTTGTTGCGAACTTCCTCTTCTGTTGCGGCGTACAGCTGCTGCGCAAGCTCGAATCCCATCGTCGACATTCTCGCGATACTCTCGGCGACACTCACTTGATTGGCCATATTTGCAAGTACACGATGGAAAAGTGACAAATTGACAGACTGTAAAATACGAATGGGCAAGAATTGACTTTCAAACGGAACACAAACGTGAGTAGACGAACGGGAGGAGCTTCCTCTTTCAAGTACCTCACCACCTCAGACTCCGCCTCCGCCGCCGCCAAATCCCACCTCAGCATGGCCCTTTGAATTTGCTAGGGAAATGCATATTATCGGGTGGCTGCTTCTAAGCCTCATCGTGTGCCTTGCGGTCGCGCTGATGGGCGCCTCTGGGGTGCAGTGCTCAGCCACGATATGCCCGGTTTTGCCGAAACGTTCAATTTACATCGGGTGAGAATTGGGTGGTGCTGCATTCGCGATGGGTCACTGGGAAGTGAGTGAGATTGTTTTAAGCTTCCGAGGCAAAGAGAAATAAAGAGGAGTTGATATTTTGTTTGCAATGCGGAGGAGGAGTTGATTGGGGAAGGAGCGAGGTTTAGTGGGAGGTTTCTATTCTGGTGAGCCGCCTGAATGATGGGAACAGGGACCACTTCGGCAGGCTGTCAAGCGCTGACCTATTGTCCTTTCTTCAACAGCATCCTTTTTTATTGACAACTTGATCTCATTGTGTCCAATAATCTAACATATCAATTGTAAACTTTCGTACTACTTGAATCCGTTTAGTAAAAGTTCGCCCGCAAAGCATGGAGAAGGTCTTCCGGTTTAATGGCAGCGCTGCGTTCACGAAAGAATCGCGGATGCGACAAACCTTACACAATGACGAAACGGACAGTACGGCATGCACAGAGACCTGCAGCTAGAAGTCCAAACCGCTTGCTAAATCTGTTGTAGGGAGATGTCGGCATGAAAATGTAAGCGCTGTGGCCTGCTTCTCTTCCAACACATAGCACGTGGCGAAGCACGATGCTTGCGCAGCTCAGCCTGGGAGACCGCAGATTACAAAAAAACCATGGACATCCTTCCAGCCAGCATTCTCCTTTAATCACCAAGTCCCCCCAGCCTCTGGCATGGAATGATTATCGTAAATGGAGACTGCTCCAGGAGACTATCACATTCAACCGAGGGGTGGTCTATTCGGTCGAATTTGGGGAGGCTTGTCTGGACTCGACACAAGCTCACATAGGCCCATCAGCATTGAAAAGACTCAATACCTCCGCAGTACTCGGATATGAATGTTGGATTGAGGATTTCCAGCTCAAGATTTTAACTCTACCATCATCAAACTTGCACACAACATAACAAGGCATCGACGCAATCCCAGTAGGCTACTTGGACGGTTTCGTTCGGAGCTTGGAGGTTCAGAATGTCTCAAGATACATCCCCTCAGGAAGAAAGCATGGCCAACGAATCGGGGAACGTACTCGGTAGCAACCTAAGATCACGAGATCCTGAGTTCATGCGGAACCAAGTTCCACGATATGTTTACAAGACCCTCAGTGGACCTGACAAGATACGCGTCCTGAATCTTCATGATGCGAAGGAGAGGATTGAATGCAGCCTGCAAGAGGTCAGCGTCTCAGAGGGCGGATATCAAGCACTCTCTTACGTTTGGGGCAAGCCTCAGCAACATTTCAGTGCTAGAGTCTTCGACGAGAACGGAGACGAACTTGGGTATATCCCTCTCACAGAGAACCTCCAGGCGGCACTGTGCGATCTTCGCGATGCGGAAGAAGTAACGAGTAAGAAGTTTTGGATTGATCAGATCTGCATTGATCAGGAAGGTGACGAGAAGAGCCAGCAGGTAGCACTTATGGGTGAAATATATCGGGAGGCAGCGCGAGTTATAACCTATCTCGGACCTGCAGTTTTGGATGAGGGCGAAGAAAAGCGCGGGATTGGTTTACTGCAACAATTGTACGTGCACTTCTCTGCCGACTACGATCCGATCTACAAAGCTCGTAGCATGCGGAAAGCCTATGAGATGATACCAACATTTCCCGTGGTGAACTTACCGAACGAACTCCAAGAAGAAACTCACGAGTTCGACGACCAAAAGTGTGTGTTCCAGGGTTGGAGATGGTTGATCCGAGTGGCATACGGCGAATGGGCGACACGATTGTGGCT
>Ga0302325_10025992_pt1 | contig 12164 bp, 9 predicted proteins | sample Palsa_T0_2_FD_201948 | JGI IMG/M metagenome (GOLD analysis project Ga0302325, IMG submission 201948) | Peat permafrost microbial communities from Stordalen Mire near Abisko, Sweden - Palsa_T0_2 | ecosystem: Environmental > Terrestrial > Soil > Palsa > Peat permafrost | place: Sweden: Abisko...
TCGACGTCGGCGTAAGCGGCGAGGCGCGAATCTGTCTTGGCGGTCCGGCTGCCGTCGACCAGCGCGGTGCTGCCGTCGTCGCCGGTACGGGTGTAGATACGGGACAGCACGACAGGGTTCTCGCTGCGGTTTCGCGACATAAACCCACTCTAAGGGAGCCCGCATCTGGATGCGGCGGCTGGCCGCGGTGGGTATCGGGATCAAAAAGTGATCAACGTAGTGACCTGGGGTGTTCCCATCTGCGTCACGATGTGAAATGGTGTGAACACGATAAGTGATCACACCAGTGATCCGCAGCAACTTGGATGTACAGCAATTTCAGCTGCTGTTACTGTGCGTATCTGGCCCTCCGAGATACACGTCGGCGTACGGTGAGCATCGCAAACGTTCAGGTCCGGCGGTTCTCGGGGGCCCGCCGGACCTGAACCCCCCCGACCCCCCCGACCCCCCTGAGCCCGGGCATGATCCACGACCACAGTGCGTTATTGTTTCCCTTTTAAGGGAGATCGCCGTGTATGACTACATCATCGTCGGCGCCGGCAGCGCGGGTTGCGTCCTGGCGGCGCGCCTGTCCGCCGATTCCCAGATCAGCGTCCTGCTCCTCGAAGCCGGGCCGGCCGACGAAGCTGCGGAGATCCACGCCCCGGCCGCGATGAGCCGGCTGTTCCAGGGCCCGTACGACTGGAATTACCAGACGGTCCCGCAGCACCGCGCGGCCCGCCGGTCTATCTACTGGCCCCGAGGCAAGGTCCTGGGCGGTTCGTCCTCGATGAACGCGATGATCTACATCCGCGGCAGCCGCCACGACTTCGCCAGCTGGCGGGACGAGCACGGCTGCGTCGGCTGGGGGTATCAGGACCTGATGCCCTACTTCCGCCGGGCCGAGGACAACTCGCGCGGCGCGTCCGCCTATCACGGCACCGGCGGCCTGCTGAGGGTCACCGATCCGCGGTACAAGTCCGCGGCCTGCGCGGCGTTCATCGCCGCGGCGCAGGAGCAGGGAGCGGCGGCCAACAATGACTTCAACGGGCCGCGCCAGGACGGCGTCGGCTGGTACCAGCTGACCCAGCGAAACGGCCGAAGGTGCTCGGCCGCCACCGCCTACCTGCATCCCGTCATGTCCCGGCCGAACCTCACGGTGCTCACCGACGCCCTGGTCACGAAGGTCATCGTCGAAGGCGGCCAGGCCATCGGCGTGAATTACCTGCGGCACGGCGAGGCGGCCAGCGCCGAGGCTCGCGCTGAGGTCATCTTGTCCGGCGGCGCGGTCAACAGCCCGCAGCTGCTCATGCTGTCCGGCATCGGGCCGGCCGACCACCTGATCGAGATGGGCATCGACGTGCTGGCGGACAGCCCGGGCGTCGGCGCCAACCTGTCCGACCATCCGGTGGTGCCGGTGATCTGGTCCACGCCGCGGCTGCGCGGCCTGTGGGAGAAGAGCGGCAACGCGGGCGCGCTGCGCTGGCAGCTGACCCACCGCGGCCCGGTGACGTCCAACGTGGCGGAGTCCGGCGGCTTCGCCCACTCCGAACCTGGGCTGCTCGCGCCGGACCTGCAGCTGCACGTGCTGCCCGCGCCCTACCGCGACCAGGGTCTGGCCGATGCCGCGCAGCGCGCGATGTCGGTGCTGGTCGGCCTCGTCGACGTGGCCAGCCGGGGCCGGATCCGGCTGCGCGGCGACGACCCCAGGCACCGGCCGGCCATCGATCCCGGTTACCTGTCCGATCCCCGGGACGCCCGGGCGCTGACCGCCGGGCTGAAGATGGCCAGGGAGTTCGTGACCGCCCGGCCGATGGCGGAGATATGCAAGAGCGAGCTGGCGCCCGGCGGGCACGTCCGCTCCGACGAGGAACTGCTGCAGTACGTCAGAACGAACGTGGTGACCCTCTACCACCCCGTCGGGACGTGCGCGATGGGCGGCGAGTCGAGGCGGAATGCCGTGGTCGACCCCGAGCTCCGGGTGCGCGGCGTGGCCGGGCTGCGGGTGGTAGACGCGTCGGTGATGCCGTCGGTGCCCCGAGGGAACACCAACGCGCCCACGATCGCGATCGCCGAGCGCGCCGCCGACCTGATCGCGGGCCGCGCCCCGCTGGCGGCGGTCGATCCCGCCGACCCGGTTGACGCCATGGTGATCGCCGGAGGGGTCACCGGCCGGGCCGCAGGCAGCCTCGGCTCCGCCGACGCCTAGCGCGGACGCCGACGCCTAGCGCGGACGCCGACGCCTAGCGCGGACGCCGACGCCTAGCGCGGATAAAGCGGATAAAGCGTCAACGCCTCCAGCGCGACCTTCGCGGCCGGTACAGCCGCCCGTGCAGCAATGTCACGAAGGTGACCAGACGCCGCATATCCCGGTCCGTCCGGCCGAATGACGTCAGGTTCAGCAGCGGCCGCATCCGCTGCCGCGTGATGGACTTGGCCCGGGCGAACTCCCGCAGCCCGTCCGCGCCGTGGATCCGCCCGAATCCCGACTCGCCCACCCCGCCGAACGGCAGCGCGGGCACGATCGCGAATCCGAGCACCGAGTTGACCGAGGTCATCCCGGTGCGCAGCGACCGGGCCGCCGCCATGCCCGCAGAACGGTCCTTGGTGAACACCGCCGACCCCAGCCCGTACCGCCCCGCGTTGGCGAACGACACCGCCTCGGCCAGGTTGACCACAGGTGTCACCGTCACCGTGGGACCGAAGGTCTCTTCCGTCACCGCCGTACTGTGTTCTGGCACCTCCGTCAGCACCATCGGCCGCACGTACGGCGCCACCACGTCCTCGCCGTCAGGCGCCGAACCCCAGGGCCGGCCGCCCTGGGCCAGCGCGTCGGCCACGTGCTTGGCCACGATCTCGCCCTGCGCGGACGAGGTCATCGGCCCGTACGAGGCCTCCGGATCAAACCCCGGCCGCAGCCCGGACACCCGCTGCGCCAGCCGCTCCAGGAAGGTGTGGTACACCGCGTCGGCCACGTAGACGCGCTCGATCCCGATGCAGGTCTGGCCCGCGTTGGACATCGCGCCCCAGGCCGCGGCGTCGGCCGCCGCGTCCAGGTCGGCGTCGGCCCCGACCAGCAGGGCGTCCTTGCCGCCGCATTCGGCCACGACGGGGGTCAGGGTGTCCGCGGCGGCGGCCATCACCTTGCGCGCGGTGGCCGCGGAGCCGGTAAAGGCGATCTTGGCCACGCCGCTGCGGGCTAGCGCCTCGCCGGTCGAGCCGGCCCCGGTGACCAGCTGGAGCACGGGCTGGGACTCACCGAAGATACCCAGCGCCTCGCCGAACGAGCGGACCAGCGCCTCCCCGGTGGCCGGGGTCAGTTCCGACGGCTTGAACACGACCGCGTTCCCGGCCGCCAGCGCGTACGCTATCGAGCCCACCGGGGTGAACACCGGGTAGTTCCACGGCCCGATCACACCGACCACGCCGAGCGGCTGGTACTCCACCGTGGCGGCCTGGTTGATGGCCGCGAGCCCGCTGCGGACCCGGCGCGGGCGCAGCACCCGCCGGGCATGCCTGGCGGCCCAGTCGATGTGCAGGATAGCCAGGATGACCTCGAGTCTCGCGTCGTCCAGTGGTTTGCCGGTTTCGGTGTGCACGAGCTGGGCGAACCGGTCCAGGTACCTGGTCAGGTGCGACTTCCAGGCCAGCAGCCGGATCCGCCGCCCGGCCCAGCCGAGCTCGGCCCACCACACTGCGGCCTCGCGACCCGCGGCCACGGCGGCATCGACCTCACGGCGCCCGTCCACGGGGAAGGTGGCCAGCACTTCCCCGGTCGCCGGGTTGAATGTCTCAAGCATCGCTGACCAGTAAAGCATCGCCAGCCGTCCCGAAGCTACGCTGGGGTAAGACATTGAGGCAAGGGAGACCCGGTTGCCGCCACGCCCGTACGTGCTGCTGAGCTGCGCGACTTCGGCCGACGGTTACCTGGACGACGCCAGCCCGCGCCGCCTGATCTTGTCCGGTCCCGCCGACCTGGACCGGGTAGACGAGGTGCGGGCCGGCTGCGACGCGATCATGGTCGGCGCGCAGACCGTCCGGAAGGACAACCCGAGGCTGCTGATCCGCGACCCGCGCCGCCGCGCCCGCCGCGCCGCCCGGGGCCTGCCCGAACACCCGGCCCGGGTCACCCTGACCGGCACCGGCGACCTGGACCCCAGGGCGAACTTCTTCGCCCCCGGCGCCCCCCGCCTGGTCTACTGCGCCACCCCCGCCCTCTCCCGCGCCCAGGCCAACCTGGGGGAGAGCGCCGTACTCATCGACGCCGGTGACCCCGCATCCCTGAACGTCATTCTCCAAGATCTATCGGAACGAAGCGTGGCTCGTCTCCTCGTCGAAGGCGGCGCGCAACTCCTGGGCGAGTTCCTAGCCCAGGACCTAGCCGATGAATTCCACCTAGCCATCGCCCCCTTCTTCCTCGCCCCCCCAACCCCGAACACCGCCCCCCGCCTCAACCTCCCCGTCCCCGTCAGCCCCAGTGGCCCCTCCAATCCCATGACCCTTGCCGAGGCGGGCCGGGTCGAGGAGATGGTCCTGCTGCGCTACCTGCTCGGCCCCGGCGGCCCGGATCACCGGTTCCTGCGCTGGGCGGTCGAGCTGTCCCGGCTGTCCCCCCCGTCGGCGTCCGCCTTTTCCGTCGGCGCGGTCATCGTGGCCGAGGACGGCGAGGTGCTGGCCACCGGGTTCTCCCGCGAGCAGGAGGACCATGATCACGCCGAGGAGGTGGCCCTCCGTAAGCTGGCCCTGCGTAGGCTCGGTCCGGATCCCCGGCTCCGGCACGCCACCATCTACAGCTCGCTGGTCCCGTGCGGCGCCCGTGCCTCGCGCCCGGTGACCTGCGTCCAGCACATCGTCGCGGCCGGGATCCCGCGGGTCGTCTTCGCCTGGCGCGAGCCCGCGTTGTTCACCGCCGGCGAAACTCCGCCCAATTCAGCTGGCGACCAGCTCCGCGCCGCGGGCGTTGCCGTCACCGAGGTCCCCGAGCTGGCCGACCGCGCCCGAGCGGTCAACGCCCACCTGGTCGGCCGCTGACCGACCCAGCTCGACCTTGTCCCGCTACCTGACGTCGGGACTAGATAGCTGATCAGGCGAAAGAATCGGGTCTTTCCCATCATTCCCCTCAGCCCTCCCGGCCCCTCCAACCCCGGCAGCCCTGCCAGTACCGCCACAGCCCGCCACTCAACTCGGCCCGCCCACCCGTAGCCCGCGCCGCCATCGAACCGATGGAACATAGGGCCGCATAGCACCGGCCCTATGTTCCATCGGGTCGTTCCAACCCCGGTGTAGCAGCACCCGGGCGTGACCCTTTTCAGCATAAAAAGGATGATTTGACGGTCTCCCCGGATGGATACCTCGGCTCCGGGCCCGCCGGCTCCGGCCACCGGGCCCCGCCGGCCCAGGGCGGCGGGACTGATCTCTGGGCATGAACCGAAAATTTGCCCGAGCAGGTCTGGACGGCGATTCATTGGTCGCAACGTGCTCTTTGGGGTTGGAGCTCGTGGTGATGCTGCGTTGCTGCCCGCGGGTCAGAACTCAGAACAGGGTGTTCTCCGGCAGGACACCGCGCATCCGCTCGTAGTCCAGGGTGACGCAGCGGATACCCCGATCCTCGGCCAGGGTGCGCGCCTGCAGCTTGATCTCCTGGGCCGCGAAGATGCCCTGGACGGGGGCCAGCAGCGGGTCCCGGTTCAACAACTCCAGGTATCTGGTCAGTTGCTCCACGCCGTCAATTTCTCCGCGCCTCTTGATCTCGACGGCTACGCTGACGCCATCGGAGTCCCGGCACATCAGGTCGACCGGGCCGATCGGGGTCGGGTACTCGCGGCGGACCAGCCGCCAGCCGTCCCCGAGCAGGTGCACCTGGGCCGCGAGCAGTTCCTGTAGGTGCGCTTCCACGCCGTCCTTGACCAACCCCGGGTCGATCCCGAGCTCGACCGAGGTGTCGCTCAGCACCTCGGTGATCGTGATCGCGAGCGTCTCGCCCGCCTTGTTGGTGACCGACCACTTGCCCGGCTCCTCGGTGAGCCGGCACGGCGGGGACATCCAGTTCAGCGGCTTGTACGAGCCGCCGTCGGAATGCACGAGGACTGACCCGTCCGCCTTGACGATGAGCAGGCGCAGGGCCGAGGGCAGATGAGCGGTGAGCCTGCCGACGTAATCGACGCTGCACCGGGCGATGACGAGCCGCACGTTGGGTAACTCTACTGGCAGCCAGGCGCAACTGGAGGCGACCGGCTGGCATAGGCTCAGCAGGCGTGAGCCCGCGCCGGATCCGCCGTGAGCGCTCCGGCCCGCCGGACCCTGTGCCGGGACCGGAGCGCACCGAGTCCTGGCCCGACGGCGACTGGGTGGTTCACCGGGTATCTGGCGCCGGAACGGGCAAGGCGTACCGTTGTCCGGGCTGTGATCAAGAGATCGCGCCTGGTACGCCGCACGTCGTCGCGTGGCGCGCCGACGGGCTTCCTACCGGCGTGGGCGTGGATGAGCGCAGGCACTGGCACACGGCGTGCTGGGAGTACCGGCTGCGGCGCGGACAGCGACCTCGGCGGGTCCGCAGGAAAAATTCGTGACGCAGATCAGAGCCGCCACCGTGCTCCCGGCCAAGCGCACCCGGGTTACCTTGCCGACCGCTGACGGGCTGCGGCTGGTGGGGGAGCTCGCGGTGCCCGCCGACGCCGAACCGGTGGCCACGCTGATCTGCCTGCACCCGCTGCCCACCCGGGGCGGCATGATGGATAGCCACGTGCTCAAGAAGGCGTCGTTCCGCCTGCCCGCCCTGGCCAGCGTGGCCGTGCTCCGCTTCAACACCCGCGGCACGTCATCGGAGCAGGGGACGAGCGAGGGCGAGTTCGACGGGGGAGAAGCCGAGCGGTACGACGTGGCCGCCGGGATCTCCTACGCGGCCGAGGCCGGACTGCCTGGCCGGTGGCTGCTTGGCTGGTCGTTCGGCACCGAGCTGGCGCTGAGATGGGGCCTCGGTGATCCAGCCGGCGCCACCGCGACCGGGACCGGAGCCGGCTCCCGGACCGGAGCCGGGATCGAGGGCGCGATCCTGCTGTCGCCCCCGCTGATCCGGACGACCGACGCCGACCTGGACCGGTGGGGGGCGTCGGGCCAGCCACTGACAGCCCTCATCCCCGAACTCGACGACTACCTGCGCCCGGACGAGGCACGCCAGCGGTTCGCGCGGGTGCCCTCGGCCGAAGTGATCGCGGTCGACGGCGCCAAGCATCTATGGGTCGGGGAACCCTACGTGCGCATCGTGCTGACCGAGATCGCGCGGCGGGTGAACCCCGCCGCCCTGGTGCCACCCGCGATGACGCTGCCGACCGAGTGGGACGAATCCTGACCGCGTCCGAGACCACGCCTCCGAGCAACGCGCCGGAGCCGGGAGCGCAGTGCAGAGCCCGGGTCCCGTGGCGGGCACGGGATCCGGGCTCAGGCTAGCGGCGGGTTACGGTCCGAAAACCTAGGTCAGCGGACCAGGCCCAGTTCCTGGGCCCGCTCAGCGACCGGGCTCGGGTCCCTGACTGGGCTCAGTTCCCTGGTCGGCTCGGCGGGCACGCTGACCTGCGCTGCGTTTCGGCCCTTCGGCAGGAAGAGCGCGGCGGCGGCGGCCACCGCCACCGCGGCCCCGCCGACCCAGACCGCGGGCGCCAGGCCGGAGACGAACGCCGCTCCGCTGGCGTAGCTGCCGTGGGCGGAGAACACCGCGCCGAGCACGGCGATCCCGAACACGCCGCCCAGCTCCCTGATCGCGTTGTTGGCGCCGGAGGCGATGCCCTCCTGGTCGCGCCGCACCGAGCTGAGCACCACGTTGGCAACCGGCGCGAAGAACAGCGACATGCCGACACCGGAGATCACGAACGCCGGGACCAGCGTGGCGTAGGGCACCGTCGGGGTGGTGACCGCGGCCAGCCAGCCCAGCCCGATGGCCTGCAGGGCCAGCCCGGTGACCAGCAGCGCCCGCCCACCGATGCGGTCCGACAGGGCGCCCGCGAACGGGGCGATGAGCACCGGCATCGCGGTCCACGGCAGCGTCCGGATCCCGGCCTGCAGCGGGCTGTAGTGCTGCACGACCTGCAGGAACTGCGCGAGCAGGAAGATCGAGCCGAACATCCCGAAGAACATGAGCAGCGAGGCCGCATTCGTCAGGGCGAAGCCGCGATTGCGGAACAGCTGCAGCGGCAGCATCGGCTCCCGCGTCCGAAGTTCCCAGGCGATGAACGCCGCCACGAGCAGCGCGCCGATCACGATGGGCGGGAGCACGGTGGCGCTGGTCCAGCCGTGGGCGTTGCCGCGGACCACGCCGAGCACGATGCCGAACAGGCCCACGCTGGCCAGGACGAGGCCCGGCAGGTCCAGGCTGGTCGCGGGTCCGCGGCTCTCGGTGAGCCGGGCCCGGGCGATCGGCACAAGCGCAACACCGATCGGCACGTTCAGCCAGAAGATCCACTGCCAGGACGCGCCTTCGACGACGGCCCCGCCGACCAGCGGTCCGATGGCGATGGCCAAGCCGCCGACGGCACCCCAGGCGCCCAGCGCCAGGCCGCGCCGTTGCGGCGACACCGCTGCCGACAACAGCGTGAGGGTCAGCGGGACCACCATAGCGGCGCCGACGCCCTGCACCGCCCGCGCGGCCACCAGAGCGCCGATGCCGGGCGCGAGCGCCGCCGCCGCTGACCCGCCCGTGAACAGGCTGAGGCCGATCACGAACATCCGGCGCCGGCCGTATCGCTCGCCCAGCGTGGCGCCGGTGAGGAGCAGCACCGCGAAGGTAAGGGTGTAGGCGTTGACCGTCCACTGCAGCCCCTCGAGCGAGGCATGCAGGTGGTCCCGGATCGACGGTAGGGCCGTCGTCACCACGAGGTTGTCCAGCGAGGCCATGAACAGGGCGGCCGAGGTGATGGCGAAAGTCCACGCCGTGCGGGTTTTCGCGGTCATTTCTTCCCTCCTAGGAAGTGATTGATCACTAACTTAACGGGTCAAAAAAAATAACTGGCTCAGTTCAAATAGCTGGCTCAGTCCTTGGGGCACCAGCTGGTCCACCGCTCGTCGACGGTCGGCAGGTCCATCGCCGCGGCCACGTTGATCAGCATGCCGACGGCGAAGAAGTCCACCACGGTCTGGAAGGGCAGCCCGGTCAGCCTCTCGACCAGTTCCCACAGCCCCTTGAAGCCAGCCCGGGTCGCGTCGCCAACCTCGGGGTCGTGGCAGGCGGCGTAGCACTGCATCTGCAGCTGGAGCAGGGTCCTGTCCTCAAGCAGCAGCTCGTACGCGTCTCCCATCGCTACGAGCGCCTCCTCGCCCGTCAGGCCGTCGGCGGCGGCGGTGAAGGTGTCCTTCACCCGCTGGAAGCATCGCCCGATCAGCTCGATGAACAACGCCTTCTTGGTCGGGAACAGCCGGAACAGGTACGGCTGGCTGATCCCGGCCCGGCGCGCGACATCCTCGGTCGAAGTGCCCGCCAGCCCGCCGACCGCGAAATCGGTCATCGCGGCCTCCAGCACCAGCTCGCGGCGCTCCGCCGCGGGCATCCGCTGGCGCCGCTCCGCTACCGGTACCTGCTCGCGGCGCTCCAGCTCGGACGCCAACTGGCGGTGCTTCGCGGTCGACGCCTGCTGGCTGGTCTCGGTCATGAAACTTAAGATAGTGATGACTCACTACATTGTCAAGCCGTCTGCTCGCCCTCGTCCTGGACCACCCGGCGCCCGCACCCGTCCGGCGCCTCCGCCCGCGCCCGTCCGGCGCCTCCGCCCGCGCCCGCCCGGCGGGTGACGCCAGATGGGCGGGTGGGACGATGGGGCACATGACAGCTGAGCGGCTGGAGGTCCAGCGGATGATCCCGGCCGAACCGGCCGCGATCTTCCGGGTGCTAACCGACCCGCAGGGACACGTGGCGATCGATAGCTCGGGGATGCTGATGGACGCGACCGGAGAGCCGGTGACCGCCGTCGGCGATACCTTCGTCGTCCACATGGATCGCGAGGCGCTGAACGATGTCCCGATGGGCCGCTACGACGTGACGGTCACGATCAAGACGCTAGTGCCCGACCAGGAGATTGCGTGGACGGTCAAGGGCCGGATCCGGCCCCAGATCGGTCACGTCTACGGGTACCGGCTCGAGCCGGCCGGGGACGACGGCACGCTGGTCACGTCGTATTACGACTGGTCCTCGATAGACCCGCACTGGCGCGAGGCCGGGATCTTCCCGGTCCTGCAGGAAACGGCGCTGCGGGCTACCCTCGGAATCCTGGAACGGACCGTGGCCCGCGGCTACCCGGGCGCACCTAGCTGACGGAGGGTCTGCCTTGTACCTGTTCGATCTCACCGGCAAGGTCGCCGTCGTCACCGGGGGGACCCGGGGGATCGGCCTGATGATGGCGCGCGGCCTGCTGCAGGCCGGAGCGTCGGTCTACGTCAGCTCGCGCAAGCCCGAGGCGGGGGACTCGGCGGTCGCCGAGCTCTCCGGCTACGGCCGGGTGGTGTCCCTGCCTGCCGACCTGGCGAGCGAGCAGGAGTGCCTGCGGCTAGCGCAAGAGGTTGGCCGAGCCGAGGAGCGCGTCCACATCCTGGTCAACAACGCGGGCACCACCTGGGGCGCGGCCCTGGAGGACTTCCCCAGCCACGCCTGGGACAAGGTCGTCGACCTCAACCTCAAGACGCCGTTCTACCTCACCCGGGCGTTCCTGCCGCTGCTCGAGGCGGCCGGGACGGCCGACGACCCGGCCCGGGTCATCAACATCGGCAGCATCGACGGGCTGCGGGTGCCGGAGCTGCACACCTACTCCTACTCGGCTAGCAAGGCCGGCCTGCACCAGCTCACCCGGGTGCTCGCCCGCGAGCTCGGACCGCGGCACATCACGGTCAACGCGGTGGCGCCGGGCCCGTTCGAGTCCAAGATGATGGCGGCGACCCTGGCCGCGGCGGGCGACCAGATCGCCGCCGCCTCCCCGCTCGGGCGGATCGGCCGCCCGGACGACATGGCGGGCGTCGCGGTGTTCCTGAGCGGCCGCGGGGCCGCCTACGTGACCGGTGCCATCATCCCGGTCGACGGCGGCATCTGGGCCGCCTGCTGACGGAGCGGCCGCCCAGCCTCGAACTGAGACGGGGCTTCTCCTATCCAAGCCTTACCGTGTGGCGCATGCTGTAAATCAATACTTGCGTCGCGCAACTGTAGGAGTCATCGATGACGACCACTGCCGAACACACCGACCTGGACCGGATCCGGTTCTTCATCGACGGGGAGTGGGTGGATCCCCGCGGCAGCGACACGCATCGCGCGCTCGAGGCCGCCACCGGCGAACCGCTCGGCACCGCCGCGCTGGGCACCGACGCCGACATCGACGCCGCGGTCAAGGCCGCCCGGCGCGCCCTTGACACCGGGCCCTGGGGCCGCACCACGGCCGCCGAGCGAGCCGAGGTCATGCACCGCTTCGCGGCGGCCCTGGCCGCGCGGGCGGATGCCACCAGCGCGCTCGTCAGCCGCGAGAACGGCATGCCGATCGGGCTGTCCACCGCGTTCAACGGCGCCGCCCCGGCCGGCCTGCTGCAGATGTACGCCGAGCTGATCAAGGCCATTCCGCTGGAGGAAGTCCGGCCCAGCCAGCCCGGCGCGACGATCGTACGCCGCGAGCCGGTCGGCGTCGTGGGGCGCGATCGCGCCGTGGAATTACCCCCAGGTGCTGGCGATGATGAAGATCGCCCCGGCGCTGGCCGCGGGGTGCACGATCGTGCTCAAGCCCTCGCCCGAGACCGCACTCGACTCCTACGTCCTGGGCGACGCGGCGCAGGAAGCGGGCCTGCCCCCGGGTGTCCTGAACATCGTCCTCGCCGGGCGTGAGGCGGGTGCCTCGCTGGTCTCCCACCCCAACGTCGACAAGATCGCCTTCACCGGCTCCACCGCCACCGGCCGCATCATCGGCGCCGAGTGCGGACGGCTGATCCGCCGGGTGACGCTGGAACTCGGCGGTAAGTCGGCCGCGATCTTCCTCGAAGACGCCGACGTGGACACGTTCATCGCGGGCCTGGGCATGGCCTCGTTCATGAACAACTCCCAGACTTGCACCACCCAGTCCCGGATCCTGGTGGCGCGGTCGCGCTACGACGAGGTGGTCGACGCCGTCGCCGACTACACCCGCAACCAGGTCATCGGCGACCCGCTCGACCCGTCGGTCACGATCGGC
>Ga0302325_10025993_pt1 | contig 12164 bp, 7 predicted proteins | sample Palsa_T0_2_FD_201948 | JGI IMG/M metagenome (GOLD analysis project Ga0302325, IMG submission 201948) | Peat permafrost microbial communities from Stordalen Mire near Abisko, Sweden - Palsa_T0_2 | ecosystem: Environmental > Terrestrial > Soil > Palsa > Peat permafrost | place: Sweden: Abisko...
CGGGGCATGTCGAGCTGGCGCAGTTTGAAGTGCTCGGCGCCGTAATCGAGCATGTTCGTGAAACATCCATTGGCGAAGAATACCTGGGAGTCGGCAGTAGCAACCTCCGGCACGAGGTTGAACATGTCGTCGCACTCGGAGCCGCCAAACCGCGGGAAGCGCATCCCAGCCAGCGCCCGCAGGTACTGTCCAGTGATGGTCCAGGTCCACTGTCTTTGGATGCCATTCAACCTATTCATTCTGTACATGAGGAGAGCACCCCTGAGTCCCCGCGAGGGGTAAAGCCCCGGTGAAGCGGCCGTCCAGCGGATGAAGAGGCAGCCCAGCAAAGAGGTCACGACGACGGCGACCCACGTCGTGATGAAAGTGTAGAGAGTAAGTTGCCAGACGATCTCGAACAGTGGCGTCACCTTGAAATATTCGCCGAAAAGTTCGGCTTCCCCGGCCGGTATCAAGGCGCGGGCGAACCAGGATATTGCTGCGGCGGGGACCACAATAAGCCACGAGGATAGGAAGATCTGCATAACGACGTTGAGGGTCTCCGGTAGCCAGGTCGGAGACGCGTACTGGCAGGCGACCGCCGTGCGCTTCAGCTCCGTGCAGCGACCGCTGCAGCGCGCGGGAGCTCCCTCCCATATCTCTTGCGAGCCTACGTTGGTGAGGATGGGGGTAAACGGAGTGATCCACGTGCCGCGGCCTACCGTCACATTGTTGGCGATGGCGGCTCGCATCCCGATCTTGCAACCGCTCTCGAGGTAAACAGGGCCGACATGGAGGAGTTGCCCCGACCATTTGGTGGTTTGGATGTAGGCTCCAGTCTGAACGGCGACATCGTCCTTGAAGGAGATCAGATCTAGGGGCCCTGATAGGTAAGCATCATGCGCGCACTGAAGGTTATCTCCCACGGTCGCGCCGAGCTGCCGCAACGCGAATGCCCTAAGCGGAGCGCTGCGGTACATCGCAGCCAACGGCACGAGAACCATGTTCTCCAACCGTCCGATGCACCAGATTCGCAGATGCATCTTGCTCCACTTGGGGTACGCACCCGGGGTCACATTGTTCTTGTAGATGTCACCGCCCAAGAAGAACTTTATCATCATGACCCAGAGCAGGCTGACGAACGGCACGACGAGGCCAACCAGGTACAGGAAGAAGCCGGCGACGATGAACGCCCAGAAGCTGCCAGTCGCGAAGTATGCCTCGACATCGATGACGCCGAAAAAGCCGAAGAATGCCACTAAGCCCGGGGAATACAACAAAGCCGCGAAGAGGACCTGCAGAGTGGTGAAGTATCTGATGGAGAGCACCTCTGCCGCGGCCTCGTCGCGCTCGGCGCTGTTCTCGTCGGATTTCACAGGAGCCGTAGAGGCCTTGAAGGTCTGCTGGAGGGCCCGCGGGCGGTTGGCCACCTTTCGAGCAGTGTTGCAGTCACTGAGCAGCGCCCGGACTTGCACCGGCCATCCTGCAGCTCGCAGTTTCTGCGCCAAGCGCGCGATGAGGATCGAGTGTCCACCGGCCTCAGCGAATCCATCGTCCAATCCCAACGGCGTCTCGAACACGGCCCTGCAGATCGACAGCACTTCCTGACACTCAGGATCCATGCCCGCTTCGGCATCAGGCACCTTGACGTCCCCCTCCCGTGTGTCGCGCGCACTGGCCGGTGTGTCCCAACGAGTGTCCTCAGCTTCCGGGTCTTCGTTTCTCAATAGATGGGATAGGTTTGGCAAGCACGTCCGGTCGATCTTCCCCGAAACCGGCTTCATGACAAATTTTTCTACAAGGAAGATCCTCGTCGGGACCGACGGCACTGGAAGTTGTTTGGCCAGCGTCGCCGTCACCCGGGCGGCCCACTCCGCCGGCGCGGGAGCGACCACAGAGATCGCTACTTCGCAGACTGAGGGCGCGGCAACAAAGGCGACCAGCGTCTCGTTCTGGTAATCCAAAACGGCGGCCTCGATCTCACTGAACTGCGTCTGGAGGATATCCTCAACCGCCTGCGCCTCAACGCGATGCCCGCGCACTTTGAGCTGCTTGTCGATTCGGCCGAGGAAGTGCACGCGCTGCGTTTGGATGTCGATTTTGCATTTGTCCCCGGTGCGGTAGAGGCGGCCGAACTGAGGGTGCGTGATGAACTTCTGGGCGGTTTGCTCCGGCAAGTTGCGGTACCCGCGTGCAACGTGCACCCCACCGATACAAAGCTCTCCAACCTCCCCGTGGGGTAGTGGTTGGAGTTGGTCGACCTCGAGGATGACGTAGGTGACGTTGGCGAATGGCGAGCCAATTGTGATGGGCTCCCCCGGCCGCAAGCTCTGGCGGCTCGTGTCGCTGCTTGCCTCTGTGGGGCCATAGGTGTTGATGATCTGGCGTCTGGCTCTAGTCCAAGGCTCCACGAGCGCGCTGGGGAAGGCTTCGCCCGCCGGGACGATGTAGCGGCACAGTGGATAGGGGAGATCTAATTCGGGGGTCGGCGTAAGGGTGGTGAGCAGCACTGGAGGACAGAAGAGCACCGTGACCTCAGCCTCGCGGAGGACGGGGACGAGGTCCGGGCCGGATCGGATCTGGTCCTTGCTCAGCATTACCACAGCGCAGCCCGATACCCAGGCGCTGTACATCTCGGGGATGCTGCCGTCGTAGCCCAGCGATGAGGTAAGCGAGGTTGCGTCCATACCGGGAAGGAGATCGAAGTAATCGGCGTAGCTCAGGGCTAGGTTCACGTAACCTGCGTGTGGGCACTCGACGCCCTTGGGCATCCCAGTGGTGCCGCTCGTGTAAAAGACGGTCGCAAGACGCTGCGTGGGGTCGTCCAGCCAAGGCGGCGGTTCTCTTCTGGCCATCCTGTCCGGCAACGTCAGGACGTCGAGCGTCGGCAGGTCGCGGAACTTGTCTTGCCCCCGCGTGAGAATGACTACCGGCAGTGCGTCGTTGAGCATGTGGGTGATCAGGGTATCGGGCAAGGTGGTATCGAGGAACATCACGGTGCCGCCAGCCTTGAGGATGCCTAGGTGCGCGGCCACGATTTGCCAGTTGTCTTGCGACATGGCCACGGCCACGACCTGGTCGGGGCCTGTGAGGAAGGGAGAAAGGGCCGCGGCCATGCTTTCCGCTCGCGCGTCGAGCTCAGCGAAGGTCAGGGATTCTCCGGTGTGGGGAATCTGTAGGGCCGTGAGATGCGGAAACTTTTCGGCGGAGCGGCTGAAGACCTCGGTGAGCCACCGGATTCCTTTCTGATGCGGTACGTTCACGAGGGGGCGGTCGCCGAAGACATCCGTCAAGGTGTATTGGCAGGTATCCGCCGGCCCGTGCGGCGCCTTCTCCGCCGCCCAAAGGTACCGCCTCCAAGCCACAAATGTCAGCGCAAAGAAAACCACGACTGCAGTTGTGACAAAAGTTACTACCAAACAAATCTCCCTCACATGCTCGTAAGTCTAGGCCAAGCTCTCAGACACTCCCAAGTTCTCAACACGCCCGGGTGTTGACTTCAAACATCAAAGTTGCCCGCTGGTTGAGCATAGCGAAAGTACGACGTTTAATCGAAGTATCGCTGCAGCGTTCCAGTTCGGCGGACGTCTAAGGTAATGCAATGGGGTCCACCGCCCAACAGTTTTGAATGCCGCAATTTTAGGGGGATTACATCAAGACCCCCCTTCTCTAAGAGTTTTATGAGAGACGGCTGATTTCGATCGACCACGACCAAATTCGGATTGATGCTGAATACATTCATGTCAATCCAGTCACTACCAATGCATTTTGACAGATATTCGGCATCATATCTGTCTGTGTTCTCCATCGGAGAACTGTAAATGACTTTCCACTGTTTCAAGATTTTGGGCAGGGTGTCGTCATTGACACGAGCAGGATTGGCGAGGACCAAGCCAGGACGTAAGGCCACAAGGGTCGAGTCAATATGGCTGCCATAGTAAACATCCTTGAGGAAATGGACTTGATATTTGTCGCCCAGAATCGACTGTAGCCAATGTCCCCCCAACTCGTTACCCGTCGCGCTGACAAGATAGATTAAATCTTTGCCAAAACGCAGGACGTTAGCTGCATCAAATGCCGGCTCGTGGTTGCGTGGCGTGGGCTTTTTTAGATCAACCCCCTCGAAGAGTGAGTCCAAAAGCATGGGTTTGGGAGCGCTGTACCACTTTGCGCCTGACTTCATATACTCCATCAGCAACGTGCGATAGCTGAACGTTTCCTGGGCGCGGCTGCGGATGACATTGGGCGTTTCGATAATGTGGTCGCCGACGACCAACAAAACATCGCGGGGACAATAATTGTAGTACCCCTGAGCCTCCCAATGGACCGTGGAAAACTTGGCCTCGTGTGGCCAGTTGTCCGGACGTTTGACAGTGATGCCCAAACCTTCCAGGATTTTGGCAAATCCATTCATATCCTCTTCCGTCTCTTCAATAATCTGTTGCGGAAAAGGGCCGCACGGAATTTCGGCCAATGAACGGTCAGGAAATTCCGCGAGCTGGGTGCTTCGGTCTGGCGTAGGATACCGCGCATTCAGCGGATTACCCAAAATAACTTCTTCCAGTTGATCCCACTCATTGCAACTCCATACACCTGACATGTGTAACCTGCCCCGTCGCCTGTTCTGAGTGGGAATGAGCTGCCCTGTTTCCTTCGAAACGCTTTTAGCTTGAGTGCTTCGCGCTTGCAGTGACGTATTTTGAATTCGAAGAATCCAACATCTTTTTCACCATCGGGCAGAATTACTGAAGAAGTCAGGTACCGCAATTGCCGCGCCGGACGATTTTGCTGCCTCGAGTACAAAATTTCCTACTGCTAGATCAAGAACGCCAAGCCCAAATGGCGAAAATATGCGAGGCCTGTCATGAACTAGTTTGAACTTCTTCTCTAGAACATCTACCAAGCTACCCCAGACAAAGTCCCTATTTCCCGTCGCCATTTCCGTTAGATGGAGCGACGTTCTTGCCTTGAGGCAATGATCCACATCATCGACAATATTTTGCGATGCAATAATAACATTCACGCAAATATCGCGTAGTGACAAATGTAGGACAGTGGGGCAGTGCGCGAACAGTTTTTCATCGGCAAGATAGGGGTCCAGCGTAGTCGTGGTGAATAGTATTAGAGAAGAGTCGGATATAGCGCCCTCCAAACGATCTTGAATATCGGCCTGCAGGTTGTGCTGCTTGCGAAGCCACTTACAGAAGTGCTCCGCCTCCTTGCGGTCCACATCGTACAAACTGATTTTACGAAACTTCCAATTTCGAAATAAAAGCCACTCGACGGTTGTACGCGCGATTATCCCAGTTCCGATTACGCCGAGAGTTCCTTCGAAGGGATTAGGGGAAATATGCTCTGCCGCCAACGCGGCCGAAGCGGCAGTACGCGTAGCGCTGATAAGCGATGCCTCGATACACGCCAGGGGATAACCTGTCGTAGCATCGTTCAAAATCAGGACTGCCGACGCTCGGGCTAAGTTGCTGGCCCTGTTTTCCGGGAAACTCGATATCCATTTGATGCCGCTTTTCTGAATTGCACCGCCGAGATGGGCCGGCAACGCTATGATGCGAGCGCTGGGCTTATCTGGATATCGGAGAAAGTAACTGGGTGGATTTAGAGTATTTCCGGAGCCGTGAAGACGGTATGCCGCCTTAACAGCATCAAAAACTTGCTTCTTATTGTCGTCAATTACACGCTTAACTGTCGAGCCGGGAACAACGTAGAATGTGGGAGCGGATGGCACGATTTATTCCCCCATTGCGCCCGACTGAGATTTTGTTCGCCGCTGATCGTGTCAATCAGTTCGCTGACGCGTGCCGGCGGTGACGGGTCAGCTGGCATATCCTTGCGCCAGGGCGCCGGCTGTGAGCGCGACGATCAAACGCTTTTTCTGTGTCTCACTCCGCCGCGACTAACGCATAAGTGCGCACTGGCCTGTTGTCTTCGGGTGCAATGACCGTCTCTACCCAGGCGGGGTCATAAATAGTGTCTAAGTACTTTTCGCCGAGATCCGCGGATATGGCGACTATAGTTTCACCACGGCGGAACTCTGGAGCTAGCTCTTGTACGGCGGCCAGGACTGTTCCGGTGCTTCCCCCAACAAGTAAGTGATAATCTCGAACGAAAGAAAGACAAGCTTCAACCGTTTTTTCTTCGTTCACTGCGACGATTCTATCCGGCTTGGCGAGGTCCGCAAGCTTTGGTCTCACGCTCGCGCCAATGCCAGGGATGTTTCTTTTGCTGGGGGCGCCTCCGAATGTGACAGAGCCTACCGGTTCGACGGCCACAACCTTAATCTTTGGGAATTCTTGACGAAGTCGCTCTGAGACTCCGGCAAGGGTACCAGTAGTGCCGGCGCCGACAAAAACCCAATCGACTTTATCAAATTCGCGCGCGATCTCATTTGCCGTTTGCTCGGCATGAACATTTTTGTTGGCTATGTTAGCATATTGATTGAGCCAGAGCGCGTTCGGGTCCGATTGCAGTATTTGATCGATTTTCTTTAACCTACTTCCCACGTATCCCCCAGCGGGGTCGCGATCTTCAACTACTATAACCTTTGCTCCATAGAGTTCCATGCCTCTTATGGTCGCGCGATTAGCGTTTGGATCGGTCACGCAAATAAATTTGTAGCCTTTGATTGCGCATACCAAACTAAGCGCTAGGCCAAGGTTTCCGGATGACGATTCGACTAATACGTTTTCGTTTGGCCTAGCAATACCTCGCTGTTCCAAATCCTCGACAAGCGCAATCGCAGTCTTGACCTTAATCGAGCCCGTTATATTGAACCCTTCCAACTTTAGAAACACGTCGTGACTTTCGGCAAAAGCCGGAAGTCGATAAAACAAATCACGAAAAATCAACTGTAAGGGCGACTCGATGATCATAGTTCTACATCCCCAGAAGGATACCTAAGTTGTCTCCTCGGGCCACCAGATTGAGTGCTTCGCCCTCGTCTTTCTTCCTACCACCCAACTCTGACGGCCGACGAGCCGGAACGCGCAGACCTCATATATCGCAGCGGCGGGGCTCATCTTTTCACCGCCGTCACTTTGCGGGGAGACGGTGAAACCGGCCCCTTGAACATCTGCTGATTGTATTGTTCATCGCCTGTTCATTTTCAGGGATGCGTCAACCATCATGCACACTGCTTGTCCGATAGGCAATGCTACAATTGGGCGTCGATCCCAGCGCGGCGTTCAAGTCCGCACTTTTTGGGGTCAAGCTGATATACGACTTCTCTCCCTGCTGGCGGAAGCTACTCGCACGCGTTGACCCAACGGAAAACACCCGGCGCGCACAATCAATCATCTCTTAGTCGCCGCTACCGCGTTCTTTGACTTCAACACTTTCAATGCGCGGGTAATCAACGGATCGATGCCGTTTTCAATATCGGTCTTCTTGTTGAGTAGCTTGATGTCGACTGGTACGCCCTTGCCTTCGTAGCACACCATGTCAGCTGAAAAGTATTTCTGGTACGACAAACGGTAACGCCAGCCATTGGGGAGTTTCTTGTCGAGCTGATACGAGAATATACCGTTGGTGTGATCACCTATGATCGCAACATAAGGCAGCTGCTTTATCGCTAGCGCAAAGGCTTCTCCGCCGCTGAAAACAGAATCACAGGTCAAGAGCACGATTGGCCCGGTGAATTGTGCGTCACCTTGCGGTTCGATGTGCCAGGTCTTCAGGCTTGTAAAGTCGTCTTTGCCCGGGCCGATCTTTGTCTTCCTGTGGAAGGCGACTCGCCTGCGGTCGCAAAATCGATTGATGATCGTGATTGCCGTACTGTCGTCCCCGCCGGGGTTGTTACGGATATCGATGATGACGCCGTCCAAGTCCTTGAAGTCACCGCCAATCTTGTCCAGAGCGGGAGTCAAACTCCCCTTTTTAACGCCTTCCAGCTCGAGGATGCGGATGTAACCAAATGCCCGTGACCTGCAATAGTGAAGCATCCAGGCCTGAGTCTCTGTAGGCTGCCCGAAACCATTGGCGACAAGAGTCTTCTCGGTCGTTTTGAAGAGCTGCTTGATCTCTCGGCTCGTGAACTCCTGCCAAAATCTGGGCTTTTTCTCTGGGGTGAAATATCGTTTCTTCCGATCCCCAGTTGCTTTGACTATCAGCTCGACATGCCCGTCATGCAACGGGGCGAGCATTTGGCAGAAAATATCGAAGAGCTCATTATCACTGATCTCCCTTGTGACTTTTGGTCTGTAGGTGTCATACTGTTTTTTCCAGTCGACATTTCTCAGTTCGAAAAATGGATACCTGTTGTGGAAGGTCTTCCACAACTCTTCGAAATTCTTTTCAGGGTTGCGAATGATCATGGCAGTGTCGATCTTAGCGCCAGTGAACGAGATGCAGCATCAGCTCCAGCATCGATCTTCGCTGCTTCAAACGCTTTCCGTAAATCCGTTCAAGGACCCTGAATTTCGGCGAGAACTCCATTGCGGTTCTTATGATGTAAGCAACGCCTCACTACGGAGACCAGCAGGCCGCCCCATCATCGAACGATGCAAATCCGCCGTATCATCCGATGAAACCCGCGCACAAATACACACACGCGCCGAAAAAACCATAACATGACGGTTGCGCACTAACGGCGGGGCCCGACGTTGGTCGCCGAAAATTACTTTGTAGGCGCGCTTCCGGGCTTGGCTTCATCGTCCAGCCACCAAGGATCACCGCGCTCCCTTGGTATAGATCGGGTCGGCAGGGGTGGGCACCCAGTTCGGCACTTGGTCCGCTCTGGGGGACTTGTTCTGTACGTCGAGCGTCTCGTGCATCTTCTTCTGTCATTTTGCCGGGAACAGAAGCGATAATTGGGTCCGCAATTGCCAGTCTGGCGCACCGGTTGGATTTATCGCGTTGTAATAACCGGCAATCGACGCGCTCACCGGTTGATCACCCAGTTTAAACACGCGACCAAAGCCACCCCCGATGGGGACGGTCCATTGCTGACCCGGTGCCGCGAGCCAGTTCGCGGTGATGATGGGCGATGTGGTCAAGAACCAGCCGTGGGCCATGTTGTAGTTGATGAAGGGTTGGGCAAGAAAGGTGTTGACGGCCGGCCGCAACGGATTGCCGCCAACCGACCACTGATCGTTGACCAAAACACCAATAACCCAATCTCCGGGCGTAGTCAGAAGCACGGCCGTGGGGCCTAGAAGCAACTTGCCGGTTCCCAGAATAGGATCGCTCGCGCTCGGAACTGTGAAGACGGGGCCGACACCCCAGATCAAGGGGCCGGGGTGTGTGGGTGACAAAAACAACGATTGGGTAATGTCCCCAATGCCATTGGTATTGCTGTCGAACAGCGGACTGGGTTGGCTCTCTAACGGTATGATGGTGCGCGAGATCACGATCCAGTCCGCGCTCAAGTGCATCGGCACGACGGGCTGAACGTTGAGTATTTCTTGAGTGCGATTAAACGGAGCAGTATTAAAATTGGTGTTGCTCTGGAACGGCACGCTGACGAGGTCCGCGATTGGATTCTGCGATTGCTTTGCTAGGTCTTCCGAAGGCTCGGCAGAACCACCAGGGCTTGACGGCTCGGCCGCGGCGGAAACGCCGCTCTCGAACTTATAGTTGACGCCGGCCTTGATCATTTGAACGTCACGGCTCAATTGCACCGCGGGAACCGTGGTCGACGTCCAGTTGGACTGCGTGAGATAGTCGTACTCAAGTTTGACCGTCCAGTGCGCCTTGAAGCCGTATTCGATACCGCCACCAAACAGCCAACCGCCGTCAGTGCTGGACCCATTCCAGCCTGGGGCGGGAACGTTCAGCACAGCATTACTTTGCACCCAACCGCCGCCTAGCTTGCCGAATACAAGCCATCGGTCATTCACGACGCCAAAGCGGCCTGCCACTGTGCTAATCCAGCGCTGGCTCACAGAACCCAGCGTCGCAACTGGAAGGCTCGGATGATCAAAAGCTGCCCCATCGAAATCACCTTCGACGCCGAACAGAAGGTGACCGGCTTGAAAATTGTAGCCAGCCTCAACGCCGCCGATGAACTCGGTGATGCCGTCATACAAATTATTGGCGGGAATGTTCAGGATGCCGTTGGTCCATGCCCCGCCGAAGTTGGCGCCCACATAAAATCCCGACCAGTTGTACGATGGCGCTAAAATTGGAGCATTGTTGGCTGGGGCTTTGACGGGCAAATCAGCTGCGAGGGCAGGTGCCCCAAACAATCCGATAACCGCGATGCTTGCAACAAAAAGATTTTGCACTGACGTCCCCCGAGAAAGACGCTAGCACTCTCCAGCCACCGAGCTCCATCGATGTGACTCAAATCATAAGCGCTATTTCGATGCTGTGACATAAGAGCCACAACCTATGCGACCAATGCTGCGACGAGGCGCAGGCTTCGATACCGACCATCCACGGCGGCAGCTTCTGGAAGAACGCCAGCACGTCCCGGCGCTTTAGCTGACGTCGGAGGACCACATTGCCTTCCGTATCGACGCCGTGGACCTGAAATACCGACTTCGCGATGTCGAGACCGATTGTCGTGATCGCTTGCATGTTTGGCTCCTCTGAATCGTTGGGCCCTATCAGCACCCACATTCATGGCACTCACGTGCCCAGTGGAATAGCCGTCCACAGCATCAGAAGCAGACATCGCCATGCGGATGACAGCCGAATTTGCATAGCCAACGACCGATTTTCTTGCCAACTTATTTGTGAAATTAAGGCCGCGGCGAGCCGAGAAGCGGCTCATCGGTGTGAATTTCTTGGACGTGACCGAGCAACAGGAGTGCAACAACATGAAGTCCGTGTCCGATTTATCCAGTATCAGCCGCCGGATTTTGCTTTCGACATTGACCGCGCTTCCGTTGCTATCCGGACTGCGCCTCACCACTGCTCAAGCGCAGTTGCCGGCGGCGCCGCCACCGCAGGGGCAGTTGCCGGCGGATCCGCTAGCCTCGTGGAATGAGGGACCAACGAAACAGGCAATCCTCGATTTCGTGCGCGCCACCACAGACCCGGCAAGCCCAAAATTGGTGCCGCCCGAGGAACGCATTGCCACTTTCGACCAGGACGGCACGCTTTGGGTCGAGCATCCGATCTACAGCCAGTTTATTTACTGCTTGGATCGTGTGCCGGCGGTGGTCAAGGCGAAGCCGGCACTCGCGAGTGTCGAGCCGTTCAAGACTGTCCTGTCCGGTGACCGTGAGGCAATTGCGAAGCTGCCGCTCAAGGGCTTGTATGAAATTGCTATTGCCACGCTCAGCGGCATGACGGTGGATGAGTTTGCGGCCGAAGCGAAAACGTGGCTTGCCGTCGCCAAGGACCCGCGCTGGAAACGGCCCTTTACCGACCTCACCTACCAGCCCATGCAGGAAGTGCTGAGTTACCTTCGGGCGAACGCTTACAAGACCTACATCGTGACCGGCGGAGGCCAAGATTTCGTGCGCCTGTATTCCGAGCGCGTGTATGGCGTCCCGCCCGAGCAAGTGGTCGGCAGCGCCGGCGGAACGACCTTCGGCTACGATAAGGACGGCAAGCCCTTCTTGACCAAAGATCCGAAACTCTTGCTTAACAACAACAACGCGGGCAAGCCGGAGAGCATCCACTTGGAGATTGGCCGGCGTCCGTACGCAGCGTTCGGCAACTCGACCGGGGACCGGCAGATGTTGGAATACACCGGAGCGGGCGACGGCGCGCGGCTGATGATGCTCGTGCTGCACGACGACGCGCAGCGCGAATATGCTTATGGTCCGGCGCAGGGCTTGCCAGACACCAAGATCGGCACCTTTCCCCCCGCGCTTTATGACGAGGCGAAAAAGAACGGTTGGTCAGTTATCAGCATGAAGAACGACTGGAAGCGCATCTTCGCATTCGGATAGCGTCGCTACTGCGGTCGTGTTGGAGACGGATTTCGTCCTCTTTCTGCATTCAGCTGTCCGCGTTGGGTCAGAAGTGCCAGATCGACAATGTCCGCGCAATGTCCGCTTGTCCTCCAACTGCAGAAGTATCAGTGCATCGCGGCAAATGTCGAAAGGGGCCAGGAGGAGACATTGCGCTTTCGGGCCGCCGAAAAATAAAGAGGCCGCCAATTGACGCGGCCTCAATAGATAGACGAGTAGTTTTTACGCGACGACAAGCAGCGCATTAGCTCGCGTTCGTGTTACTCGCTGTTCGCCTTAGATGCGGTACCAGGCCGTCGCACGTAC
>Ga0302325_10025995_pt1 | contig 12163 bp, 7 predicted proteins | sample Palsa_T0_2_FD_201948 | JGI IMG/M metagenome (GOLD analysis project Ga0302325, IMG submission 201948) | Peat permafrost microbial communities from Stordalen Mire near Abisko, Sweden - Palsa_T0_2 | ecosystem: Environmental > Terrestrial > Soil > Palsa > Peat permafrost | place: Sweden: Abisko...
CGCGCATTTCTGCTGGGATTTCTTCGATGCGCAGCCTGCTAGAAAGCGCCCGAAAGCTTATCGCCCGTGCTCCCGCATCTTGTAGTTTTTTATTCAGGAGGCTCAATACCTCCCTGGGAGGCACCATGGCCATCCGGTCCTCCTCATTCTGCCACGATTCATCGAACAATCTTATGTGTTCCTCAGTGACGTTCACGCCGTGCTGCCTGCCGGAGTCGTCCGTCTCGCGACGCTCCTCAAGGTATCTTGCGAGGACGGCTGCTCTTAGGGATGCGACTATCTCGCTCAGGAGGCTCTTAATGACCTCCGATGTAACGTTGCCGACTCGCGCCATAGCCGCCGGGAACAGCAGGTAGCTTTCAAGTTCCTTGCGTTCCCAAACATGCGACTCCACCCCCGCGGCATCTAGCGACTCTTTCAGGTCATGTACTGTCTCATCTGTCCTGTAGTCGCGATCTAGTATGACGATCATCTTTACCGCATTATCAAGAAAGGTCTTGTTAAGCCATGAATACGCCTCTGTAGACCGCCACTTGGAGGAGCCCTCAAGCGGAACAATGCTCAGGCCCTGCTCTGTCACGACGTGGTGCGCATTGACTGTCTTAGCCAGATTGCGGAGTACTTTCATGTCGTCGCCTTCGGCAAAGAGCACTACCCTGGCCCGCAATGCTCTCGCGAGACGCAAATTAAAGCCTGACCCCAGGGTGTCATTTAGGTCAGACAGGACCCGCTCGTCTGACACCCGCCGTGAGGATCTACGTGTGCGATCGATGACTACGACGGAGTCCCGGGACGCTTCTGCGAGCATCTCTGGCGCGTGAGTAGCCATGATGATCTGCTGCGGATAATCGTCCTCCAGCACTCGCACAAGCCTTCGCTGCAAGTCGGGATGCAGAAACACATCAGGTTCGTCAAGTATGATGGTCTGACAATCACGCTGACGCCACAGGTGGAGTAGTACCTGAAGCCAGATCTGGAGGCCATCGCCGATCCAGTATATTTCCTTTTCCGTATGCGTATGGGCTTCGCGAAGAAATAGATCAAGCATATGGTCACCCTGCGGGTACGTGTCGACCAGGCTCACAGTATCTATCTCATACGTGTTCTTCAGGACATGATCGGTGAATTCAGAATAACTATCAGCATCGTGCTGCCGGAGATAATAAAGCTGATTCCGGAAGTGCCGACTCACGAGCCGGGTTCCCAGACTTGCTTCTATATGTTCCTCGCTCAGCAACTTTTCTTCATACTCTATCGGGGTGAGGGTCGGGACGATGCCAATTGAGCTATAGTAAGACCTGACTGTCGCAATATTCCGGGGCTGCATTCCTTCTATGTGCTCTAGATAAAAGAAATTTTTCTCCTCCTCTTCCTCCTGCTCCTTGGGCGGCCAGACCGCGTATAGCGCTGCGCCGTTCTGAAACGTCAGGGTGAGGCGCGTCTCAGCCTCCCGGAACTCATGCCGGATGTTTTCAAATGCGGATCGTCCCCCCCGGAGCTGAATCGGATACGCTTGAACTCTGCGCTCACGCTGCTCGTCGTGCCTCATGACCTCGGCATTCCGGCGCTTAGCGTGATTCAGCAGCAGAGCGCAGATGCGAATTGCGGTTATAAGCGTCGTCTTGCCAGCGTTGTTAGGTCCTATCAGCAATGCTCGCTGACCAAAATTAATAGTGAAGTCCTGGAATCCCTTATAATGCGTTAGTTGAAGTCGTTTCAGCATCTATGATCCCTTGATTCGCTGTATGCGAAGGGTACCGGCAAGACCCACGTCGAAGATTACGCGTCGGCGCGGTAACTGTGGCTGGATAGCTGTTATGACACGGGGACTGCGGACAGGCTGATCGGGGAGGCGGGGATGGCGCGGCAGCATGCTGTCGGCCACCGGCCGGCGAGCAATCAGGAGCCGCATGTACGCCTCCTTGCACCGCGCTGCGCAGGGAAACTTGCTGGCATTATCCGGTTCTTCGCAGGCGGGTGGTCGTGACGACAGGCCGGCCGCTTGCCCAGGTCGCCGCTCGCGAGCCTGGTCACGGTCGCTGGTAACAGCCTGGTGCAGCCATGGACCTCGTCCCCGGCTACAGCCGCGCTGCAGCACTGGGGCTGCCGCCCCTTCACCGGCACGCCCAAGAACACCCCGCCGCCATATACTCCCCCGCGGCCCCCTGGCCTGCATCCCGACGGCCCGCTCGACGTCGGCACCTGCCAGATGCGCGGCACGCCGGGCTACACCCCCTACCGCGCCCAGATCACCATCTGGAACCCCGGCGGCAGCTCGCAGCACATGTCCGGCTTCGGCGTGCAATTGGGATCCAACGGGATCTTGCTGTCCGAGGGCACCTGCACCGTGAGCCAGGACATCCCGTCGCAGGTGGTCTATACACTCACCGCCCCCGCGCCGGGTTCGCCACCTCGTGCGTCTTCGCCGGCTGGAACCGCTAGCACGCGAACGCAGCACCCCCAGGAGAGGGAACCTTCAATGAACCGGATGATGTGGCCGGCCGTCGCGGTCGTCGTCACCCTCATACTCGCGGCGGGCGGTGTCCTGGCCGCCCGCTCGCCGCGCCCCGTACCGAACTCCGCCCCCCGCGCCGAGGACCACGGTCACCGTCACCGCGAAGCCGAAGATCATCACCCGAATCAAGAAAGTCACCCGGACCATGGCCGGGCCACCGTCCGTGCCGTGCTTCGAGGCAGGCGGCCGGCTGGAAGGTCTCGGCCAGCCATCGGGCGCTCTCGGCGGCGACGGCCCCGTCACCGAGACAACCTGCACCATCTTCATCGGCGGTAACAGCGCCACGTCGCTTACTTCTACGCGCAGGCCCCGGATGGCCAGCGACTCGCCGCGGCAGCGGCAGCGATATCGGCCGGTCAGGCTTCTATTTTATGGACGTACTTTGGCAGTAGTACAACAGGCCAGGAAGGCATTTCCGGGTCTAACGTAAATACGCAATTCATCACTGGCGCTTCCGGGCCGGTTGGGATCAAATTGTGGCTACGCGGCGGATCTCGGCAACCGTTACTGCAAGGTGCCATCCTCCCAGCGCTCCATCCTCAAACCGGGCGCGATCTTCATCAAGGGCGCGCTGCGCGCGTCACACGTGATGCCCTGACGGGCACCCTTGACAGTGATCCCACCCGGATCGTGTTCGCGCCTACCAGGACGATGGGCAAGACCTGGCCTCGACATTCCAGCGCCGTGAACGGACGCAGCTTAAGGACTATTGAACCGATCATGTTGGTTGTTGTGATGATATTGGATGGGTGGCGAATGACGCTATGTCGTATGCGACATTTACTGCTGTTCCTAAAGCCCAAGTTGACGACGGAGTTCTTCGAGAATCGCTGGCCACAACTCGGGTTGCGTGCTTGAGCGGATGTCATCAGCAAGGGGGCCGGCGATTGCAGCAGCGATACGGTTCGGTCGCGGTGTCGAGACCGTCAAGGTGTCAGCTCCTGCGACAGGGACTGTCGTCGCTGACACGCCTGATTGCCGAGGTTCGTCAGCGGTTCGCGCGGATTGTTCGGGAGACGGAAGGGGTAGCACCACGCCCGTGTGCACGATCGTCAGGTAGCGCGTCGTCCTGGTGAGGGCGACGTACAGAGTCCGGAGGCCGACTTGGTCGTGGCCCGCTATCAGCTCCGGTTCAACGACGATGGCCGCATCGAACTCCAGCCCCTTCGATCCTACCGGCGATACGAGATTGATCGACGTGCCGAGTTTGCCTTCGGCTGCGTCGGCGAAGGAAACGCCCTGTCTCTTCAGTTGACCGACGACGTCGTCGTGAAGAGCCTCGGGGCAGACGATCCCGACGAACAACCCGCGGCCCGCGTACTTGCGGGCCGCATCGACGGCGCTCTTCGCGGTGTCATCGCGGTCGACTTCAACGAATTCGGGCTCGCTTGGACCCTTGCGGATTGCCCGCGGCGGCGTGATGTTGGGAGCGGCGTAGGGGAGCAGTTGAGCCGCGAGCTCGTAGATCTGCCGCGGTACGCGATAACCCAGCTCCAGGGTGTGCTGCTCGACCGGAGCATCCTTCCGTAGCTGGTCCGCGATCGAGTCCCATGTATCGGGCGCCCAGGGGTTGGTCGCCTGCGCGAGGTCTCCGACCAGAGTCAAGGATCCGGTGGTGCTTCTGCGCTTGATCGAGCGAAGCTGCATCGGCGAGAGGTCTTGGGCTTCATCGACCACGATGTGGCCGTAGGCGCCGAATCCGCTGCTGCCGCGGATCAACAGCTCCGCTTCGTCGAGGAGGGCGACGTCGCTGTCGCTCCACCGCTCGTCGCTTATGCGTTCTGCGGCCTGCCGGTAGAGCCTGTTGATGTCACCGGCGCGGAACTCGTCCCCCGCGGCAGCTGTCAAGCGCTCGCGGGACCCGAGCAGTTCCTGCAGAAATGACTGCGGAGTGAGCGCGGGCCAGATGCGTTCGACAGCGTTGTCGAATATCGTCGCCGTGAGAGCCTCGGGATGCCGAGTAGCGTTTCTCGCGGCCCGTTCGACCCATGCGCGGAACTGCTGGCGACCGGAGTTGTAGCTCGCCGCATCGATCGCCGCCGACACTGCTTGGTTGACCTCGGCCGTGTCCAGAGCGACGCCACGGACGATCTCAAGACGTGTGCCGTCGGGGAGCCGGCGGACCCGCAAGCGGAGGGCGCGCTCAAGGAGACCAACCATCCCATCGAAACCCTTGAGTTCGGCGGTCTCGCGGTCCTCCTCTCGACCGTCGCTGCGCTGCGGGCCGAGCGACTGGATGTCCTTGTGCTGGACGTCGTGGTCGCCCAGGCCAGGCAGCACCGAACTGATGTACTTGGTGAACGTCGGGTTCGGGCCGATCACAAGGACGTCCGATGGCGCAAGGCTCTTTTCGTTGAAAAGCAGCCAGGACACGCGGTGCAGCGCAACAACCGACTTACCTGTGCCGGGTCCGCCTTGGACGATCAGCAGTCGGTCGAGGGGCTTGCGGATCAGGTGGTACTGCGACGCGTGGATCGTCTGAACGATGTCCCGCATCTCACCCGTGCGATCTTCGTCCAAATCCCGAAGGACGGTGTCATTGATGCCGTCGTGTTCGTTGCTGGTGAGTTCGGCGACACGGCCCGCAAGGTCAGCGAAGACCGTCTCGTCGAAGTCGAGGACGCGGTTCTTTTCGGTCCTGAAATCACGCTTCCTTAGCACGCCGATGGGTTCGTCGAACGTCGCTTCGTAGAACGGTGAAGCTGCAGGGGCCTGCCAGTTGATGACCAGGGGCTCGCCGTCGTCGTCGCTGATGCGGCGCTTGCCGACGTACAGCGTCTCGTACTCTGTCTCGAAGCGTCCGTGGGCGACGGCCTCGTCAGGGCCGGGCATCCGGTCGAGATACCTGTCGACTGTCCGCTTCACGGCGGACATGCCAGCGATCGGTCCGGCGGCGCTCGCCGGAGCGGCGATCAGGGTCGCGCGGCTCCGCTCGCGGCACTCCGCAGCGTGATCGAAGTACTTCTGTTCAACCGCGAGTTGGGTCGCGTCTGCCACGTAGCCCTCCGGGTGCGATCAGGCCGAGTCTGCTCCTATTTACTGGGAGGATGGGACCCGGGCGTTGCCGCGACCTAGGGATCACCTTGCGGCTAGCCGATTATTTTGGGGTAGCTGAATCGTTTTCGTCAAGCGGGGAGATGATGGGCCGCTGGCGTCGGCGGTTGGACTCTCCTTCGACTGGCACTGAGGAACGTCGGCGTCGCCGTCCTCGTTACCTCTCCGCACGGCGCACCGATCGACCCTCCCTGCCTGTGCGCTCTGTCCTCGAGACGGGCGCTGGTGGGATTGCGATTAGGCACCACAGCGGAACTCATCGCCGTTTGCGACAAATCAAGCCCCGCACGCACATCGGCAGAATCGGGCGCGGCGGGCATCAGTAACTGCCCGGCTGGCCATAGCTACTGGGCGGGCAGACGCTAACGGTGATGTGCACTGCGTGGCTCCGGGCAGCCGGAAGCCGGGGTGCCTCCGGCGGCGCGGCTGCGCGCCCGGGTGATGGCCTCATGGTGCGGCGCCATGCTCGGCCCCGCAGAGAACCACGCCGGCAAGCCGGCCGGGGCCGGGCCCCGCAGAGGAGTTGGGGCCCGGCCCCCAGTGCGCTGGGCTCCCCGGACACGGCAGAGGCGCTTCTGCGCTCTCCTGTCCGCTGGCCCCGGCGACCACGGCCAGAACGGCGGCCTGATGGTAACCAGTTCGGTAACCAGCCCCGATCAGCGGTGCCCTGACCTGCGGGAATCAGGAAACTTGATTGTGACTTCTTACGCGCCGGGCAACCGTAGGTCCCGGGATCCCATTCATGCCGCTGACCTGCGGGAATGCAAGAACCGGGACCCGGTTCCGTGCCTCTGAGTGCCCAAAATGCCTCTGCCAGGAGGCCGGGAATATGTTTGAAAAATTGCTTTGAACTGCGAGTATTAAGAATGAGTGGAGCTACGGAGATTCGAACTCCGGACCTCTTGCATGCCATGGAACGCCGGTCCGTTCACCACAGTCCGCCATCGTTCACCACAGACACCGCTGACCAGCCGTTCCGTTCATACGAGTCCGCCAGAGTTCACCACCGTTCACTGCGGACGGTAACCAGTTTGGTAACCAGCCGCCCTCCGGGCCGCCGCAGCAGCCCGGAGATCCGGGCCGTGCACCGGGCCGCTGAGCGCATATACCGAGACTACGCCGGCGTCCGTTTCCCGGCTTCGCTTCATGCCGGAACCTGGGCGGCCGAGCCCGCAGGGCCTGACCACCCGCGGCGAACCGCCATCCGGCCTGCGCCCCCGGTGACCTCCCGCAGCCCCGCGCAGTGCACCCCGGCAGTACCCGAGCGCACACCCGCCGCACAGGCAACCGGGCCGCGCGGGGCACGGCCGCGATCAGCAGGCACACCGAGCCCCGTCACGAATCTCCGGCCCGCGGCACGAACATCCCCGATCTCACGGGCGCGCCCGTGATCCTGGAGCAGATCGCCGCGGCCCGGCCATGACGGCCAGCCCGGCCGCGCGCCGCTGAATCGCCAGCCAGCCCGCCGGGCAGGCAACGTTCAGCCCCTACCCTGCCTGCCAGGTGCGCTGCCGCGCGCCGGTGTCACCAGGGTGAGAGGACATCCTGGGCGAGGATGACGGCCGCCGCGTCGCGGGCCCGGTGGCTGACTCGATGGCGTCGGCGACGTCGTCGATGCCAGGGCCGGGGGTCCCGCTGCCGGGGTACTCGAAGGTGTTGCGGGCGCGGCGGATCCGGCTGAACGAGCGGAACACCCGGACGCTCGCGCCGAACTGAGCGATCACGGCGTCCTGGACCGCGAGGTGCCCGCCGCGGCTGGTCGCCCGCAGCCCCTGCACCGCCAGCAGGCTCGCCGCGCTCTTGCGGAACGCGTCATAAGCCAGCTGAAACGCACCCGAAAGATCACCAGCCCCGCCGGCCGCCGCCGCCGTCGACAAGTGCCGCCCCGCGTCCTCCAGCAGCCGCCGCGCCACCTCCCCGTCCGGGGTCACCCGGTCCAGATCCCCGGCAGCAAGCAGCCCCGTGATCGTGTCCTTGCCGGGCTGCCAGGTCACTGGGCGCTCACCGGCTCCAGGACGGGGACCAGCGGCCGGCTAGTGACCTGCGCGTGGAAGCCGTCACCGCCCTCCCGCCACCACCGCGGCGAGCGGATCGTCACGTTCACCTCCCGGGCCAGCCGCGCCCCGGCCCGCTGCGCCGCGTCATCCAGCACCTCACGATCCGGCGACCCGATCACCAGCACGTCCAGATCCGCCGGCGCCCGGCCCGCCTCCCCCGCGTACCGCGCCGCCCACGACCCGAACACGAACGCCGCCTCCACCCCGCCCACCCCCGCGAGCTCCTCCGCCAGCACCTGCCGCGGCCCGAACGACCGCAGCAGCAACTCCGTCAACGGCCCCGTCAACGGCGACTCCGCCGCCGACACCAAACGGGCGCTCCCCAGCCGCCGCGACCTGACAACCCCCGCCTGCTCCGACCGGGCCACCTCCCGCTGCGCCGAGGACACCGACGCCCCCACCCGGCCCGCCAGCTCCGTCAGCGTCCACTCCCTCCCCGGCGACAACAACACCAAAGTCAGCAACTCCGCCTGCAACCGGGAACGCAGCAGCGGAAGCAACGGCGGAGCCTGAACTTGCATAACACGCAACATACATCCCGCCATAAGCAAACACCAGCCACCAGCCTCCCGGCAACGCCGGCCGAGCCCCTTCGGGCAGATCCAGCCGCCTCTGCAGCCGGAACCTGAGCACCGATCCGACGGCTCGCCCACGTACCAGCGGGCCTTCCCCCGCACCCGGGAAGGATGCCGCCCGTCGGGCACTGCCCATCCTCCCCGTCCTATTCTTCCGATGGATGGCACAGGGTGTCAGCATCTACTGCTAGGAAGAGCTATGTCCTCTCTGCAGCCGGAAGCGGCCGACGACCTTGTATTTGAATTCCGTGTCGGCATGAACGTTGTTACGGAGTTCGTCGCGAGTCACACGCCGGCCGACGTCCTCCGCGAACTTGTGCAGAATGAGTATGACGCTGGCGGAACGACCCTAGATGTGGGATTTGGTGCGGACACCCTGGTAGTGCGCGGCAACGGGAAGACCATCGATGGCGGAGGCTGGCAGCGCCTCAGCGTGATGCTCGGCACAGGTCTGGTCGCGGGCGGCAACGACAGTGTGGAGCCAAAGGCCAACGGCATCGGATCGAAGAACTTCGGCATGCGGTCGCTCTTCCTGTTCGGCGATCGCATTGAGGTCGAATCGGGCGGATTGCGAACCGTTCTGGATCGCTCACGAGGATCGCTCCGCCAGCCTGTACGGCACCCTGCGTCCCTGGGCCAGCCAGGAGTTACCGTCCGGGTACCTTATCGTCTTGCCGGCGACGGGACTTTGCCGGCCTTCGGTGAGGAAAACGAGTTGGAGGGCTTGAAGACCATCGCCGGGGAGCTGGCAGCGACCGTTATCAAGCTGGCTCAGCCCGGCTCTCAAAAGAGCCTCCAGTCAGTTGTGCTTCGCTCTAGCCGACTCGGGCAAGAACTGCGGTGGCGGCAGTACGTCCGCCGCGACCCAGCGGCCCGGGATCTGCTCCAGCGACGGATCCGCCTGGAGCAGGACGGAAACCTTTTCCCTGACTCATCCCAGACGATCACTGAGGCTGAGTACCAGCAAACGGTGCGTCCGCCTGACGGCTTGAGGCGACCTGATATTCCCGGATACTTCAAGGTATCCGGAGGCCGTATCAGGCTGGGCCTGTCTTTCCGGACACGGCCCCGACGCGGGAACCGGCTTGACCTCGGCGCGACAGGTATCTTCTACTACCCGATCGGCGCAAGCCGATCTCGCACGGGTTTTCCCTTCAGCATCAGCGCCCCATTTCAGATGACGGAGGACCGCAGCCAGATCAGAGATACCCAGACTAGTCAGTGGAACGGCTGGCTCATCAAGCAGGCCGCGCACTTCGCCGTCCGCATGCTGCGAGAGCGGCTCTTTCCGCAATTCGGAGCCGAGTCCTTCCTGGCCTTTGACGTTCGGTCCGCAGATGCTTCCACTGTCGGCTCGCTTGTAGAGGAAATCGACCGCCTTCTGCGAACCGAGCATTGCTGGCCTAGCCAGGCAATGCGAGGCAGGAAGCCGGTATATACGGCTGCCAGTTCCCTGTACTTTCCGGCCAGTCCGCAGCTGGCGGATTGTGCTGGAAACCTGCCGCGACAGAACCTGCTTCATGCTGACCTTAACGCGCTACCGGACATTCAAGCGCTCGCCGCGAAGGCAGGCGGCAGGCGATTTACCGTGGGATCGCTTATCCGGCTTCGGTGCGCGGGCGTAGACGGCAGCGGATTGACGACGAAGCTCAGCTCCGATACCGAAGCGTCGTTTTACTACCCTGACTTCCCCGTCTCGCTGCACGATCTGAAGCTCCAGCAGCGGTTCGCCGCCACATTCGACGCCTGCAAAGCGAATCTGAAACCTGAGCACCGGACTGACCTTCGCAAGTCGCCGACGACGCTGACGGCCGCCGGCACTCTCGGCTCACCAGATACCCCGCTGTGGATAATCGATGAGGCACTCGCCGAGGTGATCCCGAAGAACCAGATACTGCATCCGGGCTTGACGGATTACAAGGTCATCGCAGGCATGTGCAAACCTTTCAGGTCATCCGACTGGGCCATCGATACGGCACAGAAGATTATGGCGGGAATGTCGTCGGATGAAGAACGCCAGGCTCTGTCCGATTACCTCCGGGGCAAGCCATCACTGTCCGCCAAGGCGTGGGCCGCCGTCCGCGTCGCTCCTGTGCTGCGCGATGACCGTGGGGAGTGGGCTGCGCCCGCGGAAATGGTCAGCCGCTCGGCGCGCGGCGCATCACTGCTGAGCCCGGCACTGCGCTTTCCAGCGCCCGCCGACGAGCGGAATGCCTCGCTCCGGCGCCTCCGCTTCAGATCGGCCGTGCGCGGCACTGACGTCGTGCGATTGGCCAGGCTTGTCGAGCAGGGCAATGCTGGGACCTCGGCTATGCAGTCAGCGGTCCGTGGGCTGCCGGCGCAACTGCTCACTCAAAGCGTGATATCCCAACTCGCCGGGATCAGGTTCCTGGAGACCTCGTCGGGCTCGGTTCTAGCACCCGCCGACGTGTACGTCAGATCTGAGCGGCTGGCCGCTGTCCTGGGCGAGGACGCGCCATACGCCGTCGGCTGGCCGGAGAAGGATCTGAAGAAACTAGGGTGCCGGACCGATCCGCGTGCCGACGACATCTTCGGCTACCTCACCAAGCTACGGGAATCCGGCGGCTGGCCAGCCAGGCCCCGCCTGGTATATGAGGCGCTGGCCGCTGCTCTTCAGCGGGAGAAGCGGCCCGCTGACCTGTTCCGGAGTCAGGACGTCCTTTGGACTGGAAGCGCCTGGGAGGCGCCCGAGGCGTGCCTGGTCGGCGAGGAGAACCGGCGCATATTCCTCAGCGCAGTGTCGGTGCTCCCGGCAGCGTGGCGTGACTTCGGCGCTGCCCTCGGAGCCCAAGCCCAGCCAGCGGATTCGCACTGGCGCCGTCTTCTGGCGTCAGTAGACGGTCTCAGCGGCCTGCCGGTGACCAGAAGAGTTGCCGACGCGCTGCGCATCGCCTACCGGCAGCTCGACCATGTTCCTCAAGGACTGCCGGTAGGCACAAGATGCCTGCTAGACGACCATGGCAGACTGCACTCCCTGCGCGCAGCCAGCTCGGGACGCTTCCTGATCAACGATGATCCGGCGCTGGCGAAAGCCGCTCTTGCCGCTGGCGCGCAGGTGGCCTTCGCTGATCAGGAGGACACGCGCGTACTACGCTTCATTGGGCTGGCCGGCGCTAGGATGCTCTCGCGCGACGCGACGCTGATAGGCATCAACCACGGACCGGAGGTGACACCTGGCAGCAACGCGATTGTCGCCAACATGCTGAGTCGTCTTAAGGACCGCAACTTCGCGTCCGCGCTCGCCGCGCTCGCATCCAAACTCGGGGACCCCCACGAATCACGCACGTCTTCGCGTCTTGCAGCGCGCCTAGCTCGAATCGAGCGACTCGACCTCGTTGATGGGGTCCAGCGTCGATATCAGCTCGCCGAAACGATCGTGACAGTCGAGGTCGAGTACGCCGTTGAGCGTGATCGGATCATTGTCAACCAGGGGACCAGCTCCCTCGAATTGCGCCGGTCTGTCGCGAACGCTGTCGCAGTCATGGCCGACCCCGGCCCGCTTGGCGAGCAGCTTCTCGGCGATCCCGCCTACTTCCTGCTGCGGTGCCGGTCGGTGCCTGAATTGCAGCGCGAGCTTGAGCGCCGGAAAGTTACGTGGACACCCGAGCAAGGTCAGGACTGGGAGCCGGAGGAGGTGGGGGAAGCTGAGGATGCGGAGGAGAAGGCCGAGGAGGCGGCAGCGCTCGCCGACGCGATCAGCCAGGTCGTCAAGTCCGCCATGTCGGACGCCACCAGCTCCGGCAGCCCTAATAGCCCGAGCGACATCAAAACGGGAGCGGAAAGATCACTGCAGCAGAATGCGCCCAGGCCGCTACCGGATCTGGGCCAGGTCCGGCCGAAACGAGCGGAAGGGACGGGCCCGCCATCGGGGCGCGGGACCTCAGGCGGAGGGAGAAGCCAGAGTTCCTGGGCGCCCCGCACCGAACAGGAGCGTCAACGGG
>Ga0302325_10025998_pt1 | contig 12161 bp, 9 predicted proteins | sample Palsa_T0_2_FD_201948 | JGI IMG/M metagenome (GOLD analysis project Ga0302325, IMG submission 201948) | Peat permafrost microbial communities from Stordalen Mire near Abisko, Sweden - Palsa_T0_2 | ecosystem: Environmental > Terrestrial > Soil > Palsa > Peat permafrost | place: Sweden: Abisko...
CGGGCCGACGTGTACTCGTTGGCGTTGGTCCTCTATGAGGCGGTGACGGGGGTCGTCCCCTTCGTCACCGACACCACCATGGGGACGCTGGCGGCCCGCATCGGGCAGCCCTTGCCACACAACGACCTGTTGGGGCCTTTGGACGACGTGCTGGCCCGGGCCGCCGCGCCCGACGTGGCCGCCCGGCTGGACGCTGCCGGCCTGGCGGCCCGGCTGGGTGCGCTGGCCTCGGCGTTGCCGACGCCCTCGCCCTTGCCGTTGATCACGCCCCAGCTCCAGGACTCCGCACCCATCAACGGCTTCCGTGCCCCCGGGGTGTCGGAGCTGTCCGATTCGGGTGTGACCTTGGCGGCTGGTCTCGTCGCCGGTGCCGCGGTGGGCGACGGGACGGCAGTCGCGCCGGGCCTCGCGGCCGGCACTCCGATCGGGACGAAGGCGGGCCCTGGCGAGCTCTTCGATGCGGAGCCGTCGAGCGACGGGCGATCGGGACTACGCCGTAAGTCGAAGACGAAGGGGGCGCCGCTGAGCACCGGTGGGCCTGCGGAACCGTACCGGCCCCCGAAGAGCCGGAAGTGGTGGTGGATCGGCGCAGCAGTCCTGTTGGCCGTCATCCTCGCCGCCGGCCTGGTGACCGCCTTCGCGACGAACGTGTTCACGGCGTCACATCCGACGCCGGCAGTGGTGAATCTCCCGTTGGCGCAAGCCAAGGTGGCGATCGGCAAGGTCCATATGAACCTGAAGGAGGGCGCGCCGGTCACGTCGATCACCGTGGCTGCCGGCGACGTGGTGTCGCAGAGCCCGGCGCCGAAGGTCTCGCAGAAGGAGGGATCGACGGTCACCGTGAGGCTGTCGTCCGGCAAGCCAGATGTGACGGTGCCGTCGTTGTCCGGTATGACGTGCGCGCAGGCCAGCGCCGCCCTCCAATCGGCGCACTTCCTCTCGGTCTGTGCACCCGGGACGTACAGCAACACCGTTGCCACATCCGTCCTGGTGCTGTGGTCGCTCAATGCGACGCAGAACCCGACGAAGGCGCCGTACGGGAGCACCATCACCCTCGTCCCCTCGCTGGGCCACGAGCCGGCGACCGTGCCGAGCATCCCGAGCACCTACAGCTACGCCCAGGCGCAGGCCGCGCTCCAGGCGGTCGGGCTGGGGGCGACCCAGGCCAACGCATCGAGCACGACGGTGGCGTCGGGCGACGTGATCTCGACCACGCCGGCCAGCAGCGCGCAGGCGCCGTACGGTTCAGCCGTGGTGGTCACCGTCTCGACGGGACCTCCGACGGTGCAGGTCCCCAATGTGCTCCAGGACACGGTGGCCCAGGCCTCCAGCGCGCTGCAGGCGCAGGGGCTCAGCCCCTCCGGTGTCACGGGCAGCCCCACGAACCCCGTGGTCGGCACCCAGCCGTCGATCGGCAGCACCGTGAACGTGGGCTCGTCCGTCCAGCTCTTCACCAACTAGCGCGGCCCGCTCGCCGGCGCCCCCGATCGCAATCGCACACTCCCGATCCCAATGACGCTCCCCTATGACCCCAGCTGCGACCTCTGCGAGGCGGCGCACCTGTCGGAGTGGCACCACGAGGACGACATCTGCTGGGTGGCGGACTGCGAGGTCTGCGGCGTGCCCATGGTGGTGTGGAAGCACCACGGCCCGACGCCGCCGGAGAGCGATGTCGAGCACATGGTTGCGCAGTTGACCCTGGTAGCCGACGCCCGCTTCGGCGCGGGCGAATGGACGGTCGACCGGGTGATGCGGCAGATCCCGAATCACTTCCACGCCCACGGGCGCGACCCGAACTGGTGGTTCCGCCTGCGCGGCCTGCGCTGACGACGTCGTGATTGCAGTGCCCCAGCGCCCCCTTTGAGGTGCCGGCGGGCCGGGAGACGTCCTCGACCCGGCACCTAGGGTGTCCCGGGTGGAGGAGCCCGGGGACGAGCAGGCCGACGTCCTCCTCGACCCCAAGTTCGACCCCGGTGGCGGGGCCATGGGGACGATGGGGGCGGACGGATCCGTCGAGACCAACTGGTTCGCCCTGCTGCACCGGCGCGTCACGGACCGCGCCGTCCGCAGCCCGCGCTACCAGTGGTGGGCCCTCGTCGCGCTGCTGGCCGGACTGCTCTCTCTCAACATCACCTTCACTGTGTTCGTCGTTGCGCTGCCCACGGTCAAGGCGGATTTCCATACGAACTTCTCCGTTCTCGCCTGGGCCTCCACCGGACCGCTGCTGGCCTTCGGGGTGGCGGCGCCATTCTTCGGCAAGGCCGGGGATCTGTTCGGCCATCGCCGGCTCTACCAGTTCGGGCTGCTCGGGGCCATGGTCAGTGCGATCCTCACGGCGACGGCGCCCGATGTCGGGATGTTGCTGTTCGCCCGGGCCCTCGATGGCGTGCAGGGCGCCGCGACCGGCACGGCCTCGATGGCGATCATCCTCGAGCTCTTCTCACGCCAGGATCGCGTCAAGGCGCTGGGATGGTGGTCCCTGGTCGGTGCCGGCGGTCCCGTGCTCGGTGTGACGCTGGGCTCGCCGGTGATCCAGTTCTTCGGGTGGCGGACGCTGTTCTGGGGGCAGCTGGTGCTCCTGGTCATCGCATCGGTGGTCGTGGCCCTGCTGTTGCCGTCGGACAAGCGGGTACGAGGTGACGACGTCGCTGCCGAGGGACTCGGCGATGGAGTGACGGCGGGTGGGCGCCGATCGCGCCGGCTCCGCCGCTCGGGTGTCTGGGGCGGGATGGACTGGGTCGGGATCTGGAGCCTGGCCGGCTCGGTCACGGCCGCCATGCTGGTGCTGAGCATCGGCCCCATCGTCGGTTGGACCGCCCCGGCAACGATCGCCTGTGGAGTGGTCGCCGCTTTGCTGGTGGTCGTCTTCGTCCGCCAGCAGATGACGTTCGCCACACCTCTCGTTCCCACCACGTACTGGCGGCGGCGGAACTTCATGTTTCCGATGGGGACCAAGGCGTTCGCGAGCTTCGCCTACTTCGGTGGCTTCTTCTTGTTCCCGCTACTCATGGAGCAGGTCTACGGCTACAGCGTGTCCCAGGTCGGTTTCATCTCGGTGGCCCGGCCCCTGGTCTTCGCCATCAGCGCACCCATTGCGGGCTACATGACGGTGCGGACGGGGGAGCGGACCGCGACGCTGTTCGGCGCCGCGGCGCTGTTCCTCTCCATGATCTTGTTCGCCACGCTGAGCGCGTCGGCGGGGTTGCTGATCATCCTGGTGGCGCTGGCACTCTCGGGGCTCGGGATGGGGGTCTCCAACCCGGCGACTTCAGCGACCATGTCCAACGAGGTGAAGGAGTCGGAGTACGGCGTCATGAGCGCGGCGCAGCTGCTCGCCGCCCAGGTCGGGGAAGTGGCAGGCATTCAGGCCGTCCTGACCATTCAGGAGTCGATCGCCCGGCGAGCGGGCCTCGGGAACGCGCATCACAGTACGGCGCTGCTGCACAGCTTCAGCGTCGCGTTCTGGGTCGGCGCCGGCGCGGCCGGAGTGGCGGTGGTCTGCGGACTGTTCATCCGGTCCTTGCCGCGCCACCCGCGGGCGGCACAGCACCTGGTCAACGAGGGCTGAGGCGAGAGGTCAGGCGGTGATGTCGCGCAGCCGGGCGGCCATCTCGGCGGCCGCGGGGTCGCTCGCCGCCGGAGCTGCCTGGAGGGCCATCAGCTTGGCCATATCGCCCTCGACCCGCACCTTGCCCGCCATGAAGGCCTGCATGCCGGCCTGGGGGTTGCCCTCAATGAGGATTGCCTTCGCGGTGTCGTAGTCCACCGTGACCTTGAGGTCCTGCGTCTCGAGGTGCCCGGTGTCGAGGACCAGTTCACCGCTGGAGGTGTCCATGTGGGCGACGATGTCCTCGTCGGAGAAAGGGACGGCGGTCACCACCAGGTTCATACGGACGATGTGCGGGATGGGGGCCGTCTTGCCCTCGTACTCGGCGCGGATGTTGCGAGCCTCGTCCAGCCACTCGTCACTCAGAAACGGGTACGACGGCATGGCAGCGCTCCTTCGTCTTCTTCGGTGTCGGTCGTTGTGCGGGCCCCGGTTGCCCCGACCCGGAGCCCCCTGGCCGCCGGAACCCTACTCGCCTCGCCGGTAGGCTGCCCCACTGTGTCAGCTTCCATTATCCCCGGTGCAGAGCCGTATTCCACCACGGGTGACACCCGCGGTGCACTGGTCCTGCACGGCTTCACGGGCAACCCGCAGTCGATGCGGGGGCTGGCGCTCGCGCTGGCCGATGCAGGGTTCACCGTCGAGATGCCACTGCTCCCGGGTCACGGCACCCAGATAGAGGACATGCTCGACACGCGGTGGGAGGACTGGTCTGCTGCGGCCGAGGCGGCCTACACCGGGCTGGCGGCGCGCAGCGACAGCGTCGTGCTCGTCGGGCTCTCCATGGGCGGCACGTTGGGCGTGTGGCTGGCCGAGCACCACCCCGAGATCGCCGCGCTCGCCCTCGTCAACCCACTCCTCACGCCGCCCGACGCCGACACGATCGGATTCGTCCAGGCCATGGTCGACGGCGGCGACGAGGTGGCACCCGGCATCGGGTCGGACATCGCCATGGAGGGTGCCGTGGAGGCTGCATATGCAGGTCTCCCGCTACGGGCCGCCCTCTCGCTGTTCGACGCCGCGGCCGGGGTCGAGGCGGAGCTCGAGGCGGTGACCTGTCCCGTCCTCGTGTTCACCAGCGTGCAGGATCATGTCGTGGATCCCGTGTCGAGCCAGAAACTGGTGGCGCGGGCCAAGGGGCCGGTGGAGCAGGTGATGCTGGAGCGGAGCTTCCACGTGGCCACGCTGGACTGGGACAAGGACGAGATCGAGGCGCGGACGGTTGAGTTCGTCACCGGCGTGCTGCCAACGCGCTCGTGACCGATCGCGCGGAGCTGAGCCGGGAGGACGTCGTGCACGTGGCCCGCCTGGCACGGCTCGACCTCAGCGACGAAGAGGTCGAGCTCTTCACGGCGCAACTGCGGACCGTGCTGGACCACGCGGCCGATGTCGCGTCGCTCGACCTGTCGCACCTGGCACCGTCATCGCACCCGATCGCGCTCCGGAACGTGCTGCGGGCCGATGAGCCCCGTCCGAGCTTGGACCGGGACGAAGTGCTGGCCGCCGCGCCCTCGGTGGAGGACCATCGCTTCCGCGTGCCACGCATCGGTGGGGAGGCACCATGACGACGGCGACGACCCTGGCGGCCGAGGTCCGATCCGGCGAGCGATCCGCCCGCGAGGTGGTCGACGCGGCGCTGGCCGACGTGGACTCCGGCGACGGTGCGTACCACGCGTTTCTGTGCCTTCTGGCCGATGAGGCGCGGGCGGAGGCCGATGCGGTCGACGCCGAGGTGGAGGCGGGACGAGACCCAGGCCCGCTGGCGGGAGTTCCGGTGGCACTCAAGGACAACTTGTGCACGCGGGGAGCGCTGACGACGTGCGGCTCGAAGATTCTGGAGAACTGGAACCCGCCGTATGACGCCACCGTGGTGGAGGCGTTACGTCGGGCGGGAGGGATCGGCCTGGGGAAGACGAACATGGACGAGTTCGCCATGGGCAGCTCGACGGAGAACTCGGCCTTCGGGCCGACCCGCAACCCGCGCAATACCGCCAAGGTCCCCGGCGGCAGCAGCGGCGGGTCCGCCGCGTCCGTGGCGGCCGGTTTCACCCCCCTTGCCCTGGGGTCGGACACGGGCGGCTCCATCCGTCAGCCGGCCGCCTTGTGCGGGGTGGTCGGGATGAAACCCACCTACGGCCGCGTGTCCCGATACGGGTTGGTGGCCTTCGCCAGTTCCCTCGATCAGATCGGCCCGTTTGCCACAACCGTCGAGGACGCCGCGCTGTTGTTCGACGTCCTGGCGGGCCATGACCCGCTCGACAGCACCTCGTTGCCCTCGGCGCCCGAGCCGACATTGACGACGGTGCACCACGGGGTCGAGGGGATCCGGGTCGGGCTGTGCCGTGACCTTGTCGACGGGTGCGCACCCGACGTGGTGGCCCGGGTGCGCGAGGCCGCCGATGCGTTGGCCGGCGCCGGGGCCAAGGTCGAGGAGGTGTCGGTGCCCGAGTTCGGGTACGGGCTGTCGGCCTACTACCTGATTGCGCCGGCCGAGGCCTCGTCCAACCTCGCCCGCTACGACGGGGTGCGCTACGGGCTGCGCGTCGACGCCGGGGGCGAGGACGTCGCCGCTATGAACACGGCCACCCGCACGGCGGGATTCGGGGCGGAGGTCAAGCGGCGGATCATGCTGGGGACGTATGCGTTGTCGGCCGGCTACTACGACGCGTACTACGCGCAGGCGCAGCGGGTGCGCACGTTGGTGATGCAGGCGTTCGATCGGGCGTATTCGTCCTATGACGTCCTGTTGGGTGCGACGGCACCGACCACGGCGTTCGACGTGGGCGCCAAGGTGGACGATCCGATGGCGATGTACATGAACGACGTGTGCACCATCCCGTCCAATCTGGCGGGACATCCTGCCATCTCCGTGCCCTTCGGCGGGGGGGCCGACGGGCTGCCGGTGGGTGTGCAGGTGCTCGCGCCCGCTTTGCAGGAGGCGCTTCTGTTCCGGGTGGCGCAGGTGGTGGAGACGCACGCACCGATGGGGGCGGGGGCGTCGCGATCGTGAACACGGACTGGGAGATGGTGATCGGGCTCGAGGTGCACTGCGAGCTGCAGACGGCCACCAAGCTGTTCTGCGGGTGCCGCAATGCGTTCGGTGACGAGCCGAACGTGAACGTCTGTCCCACCTGCCTGGGCCTGCCGGGCTCGTTGCCGGTCATCAACGAGCAGGCGGTCGAGTTCGCCATGCGCATCGGTGCGGCCCTGCACTGCGACATCCGGCCGTCGGAGTTCTCGCGGAAGAACTACTTCTACCCGGATCAGGCGAAGGATTATCAGATCAGCCAATACGACCTCCCGCTCAACGCGGACGGGTGGCTCGAGCTCCCCGACGGGTTCCGCGTGGGCGTGACGCGAGCCCATATGGAGGAGGACACCGGCAAGCTGACGCACATCGGGGCGAGCGGACGCATCAACGCGGCGCTGCACGCACTGGTGGACTACAACCGGTCTGGCGTCCCTCTGGTCGAGATCGTGAGCGAGCCTGACATCCGGACGGTCGCCCAGGCGAGGGCCTACGCCAGCGAGCTGCGGGGCATCCTCGTGGCGACGGGTGCCTCTGACGGACGTATGGAGGAAGGATCCATGAGGGTGGACGCCAACGTCTCGGTTCGCCCGGTCGGCACCGACGCCTTCGGCACCCGTTGCGAGATCAAGAACCTGAACTCACTGCGATCGCTGGGACGGGCACTGGAGTACGAGGCGGCGCGCCAGATCGCCCTTCTCGAGTCCAGTGGCACCGTGCACCAGGAGACCCGCCACTGGGACGAGTCGGCGGGGCGTACCGAGTCCATGCGCTCCAAAGAGGAGGCCAACGACTATCGCTATTTCCCCGAGCCGGACCTGGTGCCCCTGGCACCGAATGCGGCGTGGCAGGAGAGGGTGCGTGATGGCCTGGGCGCCATGCCGGCGGATCGGCGAGCGGTCCTGGCATCGGCGCTCGGTGGAGCGCCGACTAGAGCCGAGACCGACCAGATCCATGCGGTCGTCGACCTGGGTCACGACGGGTTGGTGACCGCGGCAGCGGGCGCTGGCGTGCCCGCCAAACTCGCCCTGGCTCGGGCCGCCAACGAGGTCGCTGCGCAGAGCGATGCGGGGCTGCAATTGGACCCGGCGTCGTTCGTCTCGACGCTTGCCATGGAGTCGGGAGGCCAGCTCTCGGCGACCCAATCCAAGGCCGTCCTCGGCGTGCTCCTCGAGCGAGGCGGCGGAGACCCGGCCGCAGTCGCCAAGGAGATGGGCTTCGAGGCCCTCGGATCCGACACTCTCGGGGCCGTGCTCGACGAGCTGATCGCGTCGCGCCCCGACGAGTGGGCGCGCTTCGTCGCGGGCGAGGACAAGTTGATGGGGATCTTCATCCAAGCGGCCATGGAGGCCACAGAGCGAAAGGCCAACGGCAAGGAAGTGGCGGCGGAGCTCAGCGCCCGCCGCGGCTCAGAGGTGGCCCGACGGTCCTGATCCGATTCCGCGGGCGACCCTGGTCCACAGCGGCGAGGGGCGCGACGTCATAATCCGACCAGTGGGGCCGACGAACGTGAGCTCCTCATTGGCGTTCCCGGACATGGTCCACCCTCCGCTGTGCACCAGATGATGGTGGTACAAGCATGTGAGCGCGAGGTTGTCGAGGTCGGTACGACCTTCCGGTCCCCACGGAATGATGTGATGCACATTGGTGAAGGTCACATTGGTGCAGCCCGGGAAGCGACAATGTCGATCCCGCCTCATCACCTCTCGGCGTTGCGCCGGGTTCGGGAATCGTTGGGCCCGACCCTCGTACATGGTGTGCCCGACGTCGTCGTCGACCGCGACGGCGAAGGTGGCGTCACAGGCGATCTTTTGCACCGTCGTACGGTCGATCAAGCCGTGACGCTCGAGCTCGCCTGCAAGGTTGAACGTTTTACTTGAGTTCTCGACCAGGGCGGCCAGCGGGACGTGCACGACGACCAGAAAGGAACTCGCTGTTGTCTCGGTGCCGGCCGACCAGCGGATCTTCTCCATGAATGCGTCGCAGCAACGGTGGTCCCAGGGTGTCTCGCCGTCAGAGGGGACTTGGCGGGCCCCGGCCTCGATAGCGGCCCTGGCCTCTGCGTAGGACTCGTCTGGCAGCTGGACCGTCATCGTGCGGTGTTGGTCGTTGAAGCGCAGAAAGCGACGGTCGTGATCGGACCGTGGAGGAGGAACCGATTCGGTCGGCTCAGCGGTCGAGCGGGCAATGTCGGCGAGGTCGCGCACCGAATGTCCCCTGGCCTGGTCACAGAGCTTGCGGTCGGTCTCGGGCGTCGCCACATCGGCCACCGCCCTTACTTTGTCGAAGGAGATGTGCCCGGCGCACAGCGACCCAATGAGGACAGGGATATCCCAGGCCTTCTCGCCGACGTGCGCCAGGGCCCGCGCTGTCGCGGTCGAGATGCCATAGCGCTCCACCGCCCAGGACTCTGTCGAGGTCGCCCCCTCTTCCCGGTACTCCTGACCCCGGTCGACCTCGCCGAGTCCGAGGGCAATGTCCCCCTTGGCGGCTGCCATCCGCTCGAACGCATCATCGAGGAAGGCCCGGCGCTCCTCCTTCGACATGGCCGCCACCGCACTGATGCGATCGGCGCCGATCGCCGTCGGACCGCGGCCGGGTTCTCGGTCGTGCTGCATGCGCTCGAGGTCAGTACGAGTCGCAGGCACCGGAGTGAGAACGGTCCGCGTTGGAGGGGAGATCACGCGAATTCCGAGATTTAGTCGATCGCACCAACCATGTAGCGGTCCAAGGTGGGACCAGCCCAGCGCGCGATCTCCTCGGGTGTGGTCGTGGAGATTGGCGGCACCCGGAGGATGTAGCGGATGAAGGCGAGGCCCATCAGCTGCGACGCCACGAGTGCACGCCGTTGGCGGGTCTGGTCCTCGCTCTCACCCTCGATCACGGGGGTCCGCTCCCAGACGCGCTCGGCGACGAACTCGCGCATCGCATCAGCGACGCTGGTGGACGCCGCCATTCCCGCGACGCAGGAGGCGAACGAAGAGCCCGTTCCTTCGGCGTGGTCCCACATCGACAGGAAGGCCGTGATGACCATCGTCCCGGGGTTCGAGGCAATGTCAGACTCCGACGAGACAGCCTGCTCGTGCATCGGCACCGAGCGGGGGTCGAAGGGCAGCGCCATGGCGGCTACGAAAAGGGCGGCCTTCCCGTCGAAGTAGTGGTGGACGAGGGCTGGGTCCACCTCGGCCTCCCGGGCCACCGCCCGCAAACTCGCCCCGTCATATCCCTTCGCGGCGAAGACGCGCTTGGCCGCCTCCACGATCGCACTCTTGGTGTCGACGTTGCCCGGCCGGCGGCCGGCGGCCGCGGCGGCCGCACTCATATGAGGTCCCGGCCGCGCCCAAAGAAAAGGTATTCACCATTGAGGAATTCTGTGGTACAACTCATCAATGATGAATCTTATGGGCAGCGGCCGTGTCGTCGGCGTATAGGGGCGGTCGGGCCGCCCGATCCACCGGGACCGCCGAAAGAGCGCAAGCGGCCGAGACGGGCGAAGCCGGCGAGACGGCATTGGGCCGTCTGGCCGGCGCGTGCTACGACCGCCGCCGGACGGTGCTGGTGGTATGGATCCTGGCCATCATCGGCGTCACGGTCGTCGCTCAAATGGTGGGGACCCACTTCGAGAACAAGTTCACGGCGGGGAACACCCCGTCGCAGCAGGCAACGAACATTCTGCAGGCGAAGTTCCCGTCGAGGTCCGGGGACACCGCCGACATCGTCTTCCAGACGACAGCGCCAATCAACAGCCAAGCGAACGAGGCGGCGATCGAAAAGGTGGTGGCCCGCGTCGAGACGCTGCCCTGGGTCCAGGGCGCGATCAGCCCGTTCTCGAAGGCCGGAGCGCACCAGATCGCCCAGCCGAGCAAGGGCAACATCGCCTTCGCGCAGGTGCAGTTCACGACCGATACGGCCGACATACCCATTCCGGCCATCAAGAAGGTCATAAGCACCGCGCAGGACGCCGCGCACCCGGGCTTCAGAGTCGAGCTCGGCGGTGCCCCGATCAGCGCCGCCGCCACTGCCGCACCCGGTCCCAGCGAGGGCATCGGGATCACCGCCGCCATCCTCATCATGCTGCTCGCCTTCGGGTCGGTGGTGGCCATGGGCCTGCCCGTCATCACGGCGCTGGCGGGCCTCGGCATCGGCGTCGGCCTGTTGGAGCTCCTCACGCACGTCCTGACCGTCCCGAACTTCTCGCCCGAGATGGCCGCCATGATCGGCATCGGCGTGGGCATCGACTACGCCCTCTTCATCGTCACCCGTTACAGGCAGGGCATCTTCGAGGGCCGTGACCCGCGCAACGCCGTCGTCACCTCCCTCATGACCTCCGGCCGGTCGGTCCTCTTCGCCGGCAGCACCGTGGTGATCTCGCTCTTCGGCCTCTTCCTCATCGGGCAGGCGTACATGATCGGACTGGCGACGGCGTGCATCGCGGCCGTGCTCATGGTGCTCGTCGCCGCCCTCACGCTGCTACCCGCCATGCTCGGCTTCGCGGGCAACGCCATCGACAAGCTGCACGTGCCGCGCCTCCTCCAGACCGGCGGTCCTCCGCCGCCCGACGGGTTCTGGTACCGCTGGAGCCGCTTCGTGCAGCGCCGGGCCTGGGTCACCGGGGCCCTGGCGGTTCTCATCCTGGTCGCGCTCGCTCTGCCGTTGTTCAGCATGCGGCTCGCCTTCACCGACGCTGGCAACGACCCGACCTCGTTGACGACCAGGCAGGCGTACGACCTCTTGGCCCAAGGGTTCGGCCCCGGCTTCAACGGCCCCCTCGTCATCGCGGCCGACATGCACGGCCCCGCCGACAGGGCCACGGCGACCGTCGAGAACCTCCAGGCGGCGATCGCATCCCATCGCCACGGCATCGCCTTTGTGACCCCGCCGGAATTCAATCGAGGTCATACAGGGGCGGTCATCATCGTGTATCCGACGACCTCACCGCAGTCGTCCCAGACCGAGGCGCTGGTCCAGACATTGCGCAACGAGGTCATACCACCGGTCACCGCGGGTACCGGCGTCGACGCGCAGGTCGGCGGGCAGACGGCTGCCAGCATCGATGCGGCGAACTTCCTCGGCCACCGGCTCTTCGTCGTGATCGGCGCCGTGCTGATCCTGTCGTTCCTCCTCCTCATGGTCGTGTTCCGCTCGGTGGTGCTGCCGCTGAAGGCGGTCATCATGAACCTGTTCAGCGTGGGCGCCGCGTACGGCGTCATGGTGGCGGTGTTCCAGTGGGGCTGGGCCGGGCGCATCATCGGCATCGGCGAGACGGGACCGATCGACCCCTGGATACCGGTGGCGCTCTTCGTGATCCTCTTCGGCCTCTCCATGGACTACGAGGTCTTCCTGCTGTCGCGCATCCGGGAGGAATGGCTCCGCACGAACGACAACTCCCTGGCGGTCGCGGACGGGCTGGCCGTGACGGGGCGCATCATCACGGCGGCCGCCGCCATCATGTTCTGCGTGTTCGCCTCGTTCGTGATCAAGGATCCGCTCCACATCCTCAAGGTCTTCGGGCTCGGGCTGGCTGTC
>Ga0302325_10025999_pt1 | contig 12161 bp, 8 predicted proteins | sample Palsa_T0_2_FD_201948 | JGI IMG/M metagenome (GOLD analysis project Ga0302325, IMG submission 201948) | Peat permafrost microbial communities from Stordalen Mire near Abisko, Sweden - Palsa_T0_2 | ecosystem: Environmental > Terrestrial > Soil > Palsa > Peat permafrost | place: Sweden: Abisko...
GCTGATCCAGAACTCAGAGGCTTTCTACTTCGCGACCGAGGCCCGGCCATACGCTCTTCTGCTCGGCATGCTGGGGCTTGCCCTGCTTGGATACGACACCATCCTTGAAGCCGGCAGGAACAGCGTATGGGCGCGGTTGCTGCTCCTTGCCGGGATTTCGGGGATGCTTCTGACCCATGTCTTCGCCGTCTTTCCCGTCGCGGCCTTTCTGATGGCGGAGTCGCTCCGGACCGTCCGGCTGCGGCGCATCGACGTGCTTACGTGGCTGGCGCTGCTCTTGCCGCTGCCTCTCTGCGTCCTGTATCGCCATTTGACCCAGACCCACGGCACGATGCTGTTTCCGCCTGTGATGCGGGTATCTCTCGCAGCCGCGATTCGCCCCTATATCTACCTCTTCCTGACGCCGGTCGCGCCGGTGCTTGGGGCTGCGCTTGTGGTCCTGCTCCTTTATCGGGGGTATCCGGAATCCGGCTTCTTCGCCTGGCTCAAGATGCCGCCCGAAGAGTGGCTGCTGCTGCTCACCCTTCTCGCAACTCCAGTGACCACGGCACTCGTGATGTTTTTGAAAGATCCGCGAAGCGGATACTTCCTGCGCTATGGGGTGGCGATGCTTTACCCGGCGTTCTTCCTGCTCGTGACATGGATCGCATGGCGATGCCGGGGGAGCGCCCAGGTGGGCCGCATCCTGACGCTGCTTGTGCTGGTTGCGATCGCGTTTTCTTACCGCGAGATTCCCCGCCAGGCGCGGCACCTGATGCATCGTGGATGGCTTCGGGCACCCGATGAATACACCTCGAGTGGAGGCGTTGAGAAGATCTATCCCGACCTGCCTCTGGTGGCCAACGACGGCGAGGATTTTCTGGAGGCCGACAACCGGTTGAGTTTGCCGGACCTGGCGCGGCTCTACTATCTAACCGATACTCCAACTGCGATCCGGCTCACGCAATCGAATGCGCAGGAGGGCCTGCTGCCTCTGCGGATACCGTTTCACGTGCGCGCAAACTTAGCGACCCTGGGCGACTTCACCGCGGAACACAGGAATTTCCTTGTGATCGGCGAGATCGACCGGTCTACCTCGTGGCTTATGAAGTGGGCCCTTGAGCAACATGCGGACATCCGCCTTCTGGGGAACTACGACTACGCCGGAAAGGTCATGCCACTCTGGCTGGTCGCGCTGAAGCCGGCCGGGACGCAGAAGTAGCAGAAGTAACTGCGTAATTCCGGGACAGAACCGGGAATCCTTCGAGCGGTGTCCTCTCCAGGCGCGCGGCCACGGACGACCGGCTCAGAATTCCACCTTCAGCGTGCAACCCTTGTTTGAACTCTCGCGCGCCATCTCGAGCAGGCGGACCACGCGATAGCCGTCCTCGGCAGTTACCGCAAGCTCTGCTTTGCCCAGCAGCGCGTCGCGCACATTCGCATAGAAGTTGCGATAGTCTCCCGGCTCAGTCTTCACGAAGTGCTCGACCAGCATCGCCGGATCGGAGGGGACCGGAGCGACCGTCAGCTTGCCCCACGCCGCCTCCTTCTCCAGCAGCCACACCTCTTTGGACCCCTGGGCCGGGACCTTTGCTCCGCCGACCAGCGCCGGCTCCTGCGGATCGAGCCCGTACTTCTTGAAACTGCCCTTGGTCCCATGAAGCAGAAACCGAGGCGACGCATCGCACGCCAGATAGCTGGTCCGGCAGAACGCCAGCAGGCCCTTTCCGTGCCCCTTGTAGTGCAGCGCGATGTCGAAGGCATCCTCGATCGCCGTCTCATCGCGGTCCGAGCGCACGCTTCCCGTAATCGCGTCCGGAGGCCCGAACAGAGCCAGAACCTGGTCCACCAGATGAGGTCCCAGGTCGAAGAGCATCCCATTCGCCGGGCTCTCCGCTTCCTTCCATGTATTCTCTCGCGGGGTGGGCCGGAAGCGGTCGAAGTGCGACTCAAAGGTCACCAGCCGGCCTACGGCCTCTTCCGCCAGCAGCTTCTTCACGGTGAGAAAGTCGCCATCCCATCGCCGGTTGTGGAAGGGAATCGCCAGCAGTCCGCGCTCCCGCGCAATGCGTATCAGCTCCAGCGCTTCTGCGCTGGTGGCGGCGAAGGGCTTGTCGATTACCACGTGCTTGCCCTCTTCGAGACACCGCTTGGCGAGCCCAAAATGGGTCTCATTGGGGGTCGACACCACCATCAGCTCGATGGCCTTGTCGGCCAGTATCTCCTGCAGCGACCGCGCGATCTTCGTCTCGGGATAGGCCCTGGCCGCCTCGTCTCCGGAGCGCTGCATAATCGCTACCAGCCGCAGTCCCGGCACCGCGCTGACGAACGGCGCATGAAACACGCGCCCGCCCAGCCCGTAGCCGATGACACCGACCCCGATCTCCCTCGCCCGATCGCCTCGCGCATCTTCGATAGCCGCCATCACGCCCTCCCAATTTGCTTCAACGCAGGATACATCGAACGGAACCGCGAGTACCCCTCATCCATTTCCGCAGCGTACTTTGGCTCGATGACTTCAGCAACCCGGACGGTGGCAGCGCAGCCTGCTTCGACGCTCGGCCAGGCCCCGACTCCGACCCCGGCAAGGAGCGCCGCGCCGAACGCGCCACCCTCTTCGGCCGCCAGAAGCTCCACCGGGCGACCGTAGACGTCGGCCTGGATCTGCCGCCACAGCGGGCCGCGCGCGCCGCCGCCGCCCAGTCGGATGCGGGCTACCGGAATTCCCAGTTCATCGAACAGGGAAAGAGTGTCGCGCAGGCTGAAGGCCACGCCCTCCATCACCGCGCGGACAAAGTGAGCGCGGGTATGCGATGCCGTCACCCCCACAAACGCCGCCCGGGCCAGCGGATCGAGGTAGGGCGTCCGCTCGCCGAAGAGATAGGGCGCCCACAACATCCCCTCGCTGCCGGCGGGAACCGTTGCCGCGCCCAAGGTCAGCTCGTCGTACCCGACACCAGCCGCAAACGTGTCGCGAAACCAGCGCAGCGAAAGCCCCGCGCCGTTGGTCACTCCCATCACATGCCAAAGCCCCGGCGCCGCATGGCAGAACGTGTGCAGCCGCCCAAGCCGGTCCATCGCGGGCCGGTCGGTCGCGGCAAAGACTACGCCGCTGGTCCCGATGGTAGCGGATACCGACCCCGGCCCCACGATTCCCATCCCGACCGCGCCCGCGCCCTGGTCGCCCGCGCCCGCCGCCACCGGAGCGCCCGCCGCCAGCCCGGTTGCGCCCGCGCCGTCGCGGCTGATTCGCGCGCAGATCTCCGGGCCCTCGAACAGGCGAGGCAGCCAACTCATGGGAATCCCCGCCGCCTCGGCCACCTCCTCCGACCAACGCCTATGGGCTACATCCAACAGGAGAGTTCCGCTGGCCTCCTGCATGTCCATCGCGTACTCGCCAGTCAGACGCAGGCGGACGAAGTCCTTGGGGCACAGCACATGGGCAATCCGCGCGAAGATCTCGGGCTGGTGTGTCCGCACCCAGAGCAGTTTGGTCAGGGTAAAGTTTGGCAGCGCGGGATTGCAGGTAAGCTCGATCAGCCGTTCGCGCCCGATCTTCGCCTCCAGCCAGTCGCACTCGGGCTGTGTCCTCTGGTCGCACCAGATCAAGGCCGCCCGCAGCACTTCGCCGTTTGCGTCCAGCATCACGCAGCCATGCATCTGGCCGGTTAGTCCAACTGCCTGAATCTCCGCGCCAGCCAACTCGGCCACCACCATCACCCCGGCGATCGCCTCTCTTGCAGCGCGCCACCAGTCCTCCGGGTCCTGTTCCGCCCAGCCTATGTGTTCGGACCGGATCGCGGCATGGTCGCTCGCCGCCGACGCCACCACTCGTCCCTCGCGGTCGATGAGCACGGCCCGCGTGCCGCCCGTCCCGACATCGATTCCCAGAAACATCGCACACTCCCATAGTTCCGCACAGAGAGTGTATCCGCACCTTTGGCAATAAAGATGGCCATTGATTAAATGAGGCTGCGAAAGAGTCGTGCCGGGGCCCGAGATCTGACCGCGGCGGCTGGGCGCCGCAGGGCATCCGTTCGACTACGCTCAAATAGGCTTGTGAACCCGTGCCGCGAAGCGAAACAGGATTTCGCCGTCCCACATTTTTCTGCACTTTCCTTGCCGTGCGCCGCATCCAACACCTATCGCAACGGATGATGGATGAGCCAGTTGGAAGCCTCGACCAAGGTGCAGGTACGATAGAAAGAATGACTCAAAGCAAAGCAGCGTCGCCCGCCCGGACGGTCCATGCCGCAGCCGGCCTCTTTTCTCTGTTTCTGGTCGCCGCCGCCGGCCACGCGCAGGGAGGGGGATCGAGCAGCGTCGGTGCGACCACGCCCGCGCAGGCCCAGACCACCGAGGGCGCCTTGCAGCAGCTCTCCACCCCCACGGGCCAGGACCTCGCAGCTCCCACGCAGGACTCTTTCAAGGGATCGCTGGTCTCGGGCAAGGCGACAGACACGGTGCTCGACCTCTCGCTGGACGACGCGATCGCGCGAGGCCTGCGCCAGAACCTGGGGCTGATTCTCCAGTCCACCGCGCAGCAGAACGCGAAGGGCCAGCAGTTCGAGCAGCTGCAGGCGCTGCTGCCCACGGTCACCGGCGACGCTTCGATCGAGGTCGAGCAGATCGACCTGGCAGCATTCGGGCTCAAGTTTCCCGGCCTGAATCCCATCATCGGCCCATTCCAGGTGATCGACTTCCGCGCCTACCTGACACAGAACCTGGTCAACCTCCCCGCTCTCGAGAACTATATCGCGGCCAGGCACAGCTTCGCGGCTGCCCGCCTCTCCGCGCAGGATGCTCGCGACATGGTCGTGCTCACCGTGGGCAATGCGTACCTGCTGACGATCGCCGACGCCGCCCGCATCGACGCGGTCAACGCCGAGCTGGCCACCAGCAAAGTCTCGCTCGACCAGGCGACGGCCTCGCACGATGCCGGCATCAGCCCGCGGCTGGACGTGCTGCGCGCCCAGGTGGACTACCAGAATGAGCAGCAGAGCCTGATCTCCGCCACCAACCAGTTTGCCAAAGACAAGCTGGCTCTGGCCCGTGTGATCGGTCTTCCGCTCGACCAGGCCATCCGGCTTACGGACAGCGAGCCCTACGCCGCGCTCGACAATATCGACCCCCAGGCTGCCTTTGCCCAGGCGCTCAAGAACCGCAAGGACCTCGCAGCCGCAGGCGAGCAGGTCGCAGCCGCAAGCGCGCAGAAGACGGCGGCCTTCACCGATCAACTGCCCACCGCCAAGTTCTCCGGCGACTTCGGCGACATTGGCGAGACCGTCAATCACTCGCACGGCACCTACACGGCGACGGGTAAAATCGAGGCGCCGGTCCTGCAGATCGCCAAGACCCGCGGCGAGGAGGACGTCGCCGGCTCACAGTACATCCAGGCGCGCGACAAGCTGGCCGATCAGATCCAGCAGGTCAATGCCGACATCCGCGATTCGATCCTCGACATCCAGTCTGCGGCCAAGCTGGTCGAAGCCGCAAAGTCGAACGTCGACCTCGCCAACGAGGCGCTGAACGAGGCGCAGCAGCGCTTCCACGCCGGCGTCTCCGACAACCTGCCCGTCTCGCAGGCCCAGTCCCAGACCGAGCAGGCCAATGACCAGTACATCAGCGCGCTCTACCAGCACAACACGGCCAAGCTCTCGCTGGCCCGTGCGCTCGGCGTGGCTGAGATCAACCTGAAGGATTATCTCGGAGGAAAGTAACCGTGGCAGATTCAGTTGCAACTGCAAATCAGGATCAAGCGGAACGCAAGGTCCTCACCGCCTCGGGCGAGCCCGCGGTGCCGCCGTCGAATTCCAGCCGCAAGTTCATCGTCATCGGCGTCGTCCTGCTGCTGGTGGTCGCGGCGGGGTTGTTCTACTGGCGCTCGACCTTTACCGAGGACACCGACGACGCCCAGGTCGAAGGCAACCTCTATCAGGTCAGCTCGCGCATCACCGGCCAGGTGGTCAAGGTGTATGTCGACGACAATCAGACCGTGCAGGCGGGACAGTTGCTGGCCGAGATCGATCCCACCGACTATCAGGTCGCATACGACCAGGCGGTCGCCAACCTGGCCAGCGCGCGAGCCGACTACACCGAGGCCACGGTGAACGTGCCGATCACACGGACCACGGTGGGGACCAGTGTAAGGACCTCCAGCTCCGACGTGCAGGGGTCGACCGACATGGTCGCGCAGGCCGAGAAACAGGTGGACGCGGCAGTGGCGCGCGTAGACCAGGCGAAGGCCAATGCGCTGAAGGCCCAGCTCGACGTGGACCGCTACAAGCCCCTGGTCGCGAAGGACGTCATCTCGAAGCAGCAGTACGACGCCGCGGTGGCCCAGGCTTCCGCCACCCAGGCCGCCGTGATCGAGGCAGAGTCGAACGTGCTCGCCCAGCAGAACGCCGTCTCGAACGCCAGGCAGCGGCTCGCGCAGTCGCAGCTCCAGTCCGAGCAGTCGGTGAAGAACGGCCCCGGCCAGATCCAGGTGCAGCAGTCCCGCGCCGCCGCCGCCGAGGCCGCCATCAAACAGGCCGAGACCCGCGTCGAACAGGCCCGCCTTAACCTCACCTACACCCACATCACCGCGCCCGTCGCCGGCATCGTCAACAAGAAAAACGTGGAGGCGGGCGCCAACCTCTCCGTCGGTCAGGACCTGATGACCATTATCCCGCTCACCGACCTCTGGGTCACCGCGAACTTCAAGGAGACCCAGCTCGACCGGATGCATGTGGGGCAGGAGGTCACGCTCAAGGTTGACGCGTATGGCGGCCGCAAGTTCTCCGGCAAGGTTACCCAGGTGGGCGGCGCGACCGGCTCGATGCTGTCGCTGTTCCCGCCGGAGAACGCCACCGGCAACTACGTGAAGGTGGTGCAGCGCATCCCGGTGCGCATCGACTTCACCAACCTGCAGCAGGAGGACGGCGACTACGTGCTTCGCCCCGGCCTCTCGGTTACTCCGGAAGTCAAGGTCAAGTAGCGCGGCCGGTTCGCGCAAGCTCGGCATCATCGAGCAGCGCCGCCGCAGGCTGGATGGCGTAGCCGATGAGCAGCAGCACCGGCGCCGGCCCAACCGACGCATCGTCATCGTCGTGCTTCGCGAGCCCGGCGAGGGTCGTGCGATGGATCCTCTCCTCGGGCGTGGTCGCCTTCGACACCGCCACGCACGGCGTCTCGGCATCGATGCCCGAGGCGATCAGCTCGTCCGCCAGCAGGCGGAACCTGCGCCCCGGCATGTAGATCACAAGGGTCGCGTCTTTGGGGAAGTCGCCCTCCCATTTGGGCGTGATTTCAAGCTTGTCAGCCGCATGGTGCGCGGTCGCGAAGACCAACTTAGAGGCCGAACCGCGATCGGTCAGCGGAGTCTTCAGCGCCGCCGCAACCGCGAATGCCGCTGTGATGCCGGGCACGATCTCGAATGGAATCCCCGCTTCGCTGAGCGCCGCGATCTCCTCGCTGGCGCGCCCGAAGATCAGCGGGTCGCCCGACTTCAGGCGCAGTACCGAGCGTCCTGTGCCGGCGTGCTCGAGCATCAGCGCGTGAATGCCCTCCTGCGTGATGCGCGGCTGCCCGCAGCGCTTGCCAACCGGCACGACAAGGGCAGATGGCGAGGCGAGCGCGAGAACTTCGTCCGAGACGAGATCGTCGGGCAGGATGACTTCACAGCTTTGCAGCAGGTGCAGCGCGCGCAGGGTCAACAGGCCGGGATCGCCTGGCCCAGCCCCAACCAGGTAGACGGTGCCGGGCTGTGCGCTGGAGCGAGAGCCGGGCGCGCTCACGGTTTGCGCTCGGTCGCGGCTTTGGTTGCAGGCAGGGCGCGTGCAGCCTCCGCCGGGGGCAGAGGATTGGCGAGCGCATGACTCCGTGCCATCGTGCGCGATGGGCAGCCGTCGTAGCCGCACACCTCGCGGCCGGCAAGCTGATGCAGCAACTGCTTGCGCGCCTCGTTCAGCGGTTCTAACTGGAGAACCTCGCGGCGCAGGTTGCCCAGCTCCGCCAGCCAGTCGCCGGCGTCGAGCGGCAGCAGGGCGTTGATCTCCTTGCGCAGACGCTGCGCCAGCGCCGGGCTCGCGCCGGCCGTCGAGATCGCAATCTGTAGCTCGCCGCGCCGCACCACGGAAGGGAAGTAGAAGTCGCAGAACGGGGGGTCATCCACCGCGTTGATGAGAACCCCGGACGCTTCGGCCTCGGCAAACACGGCGCGATTGACGGCGGGATTGTCGGTCGCCGCAACGACGAGAAACTGCCCGGCAAGATCGCCCGCCACGTACTCGCGCCGGTGCCAGACGACCTCGCCCGACGCTGCCATGTCAACGATGCGCGCACTCGCTGCCGGCGCAACGACCGTTACGCGCGCATTCGCCGCCTGCAGCGACTCGATCTTCGACTCGGCAAGATGGCCCGCGCCGATGACGATGCACGGCCGGGCGGTTAGCTTGAGAAAGATAGGGAAGAGGGGCATGGCCCGCTACTCCGCAGGCGCGTGCCGTCCCGCGCCCACCGGCGGCGCATCCCGCTCGACCGGATCGATCACCGTGCCGGCGAGTTGCGCGCGCAGGCTGTCGTCGTCCGTCCGCGCAAAGTACGCCCGCAGGTCTTCGCCCGGCTCGCGCATGGCAAGATAGCCGCGCAGCAGGCGTTCGATGGCCGCCGGGCAGTCGTCGGCCGCGGCGCGATATCCCAGCGGCCGCGCCGTGCGCGCGTACTTGCCCACCGCGCCGCCCACGCAGAAGTAGAACGCGTCGACCATAGCTCCGTTCTGCTTGATCTTCTTGCCTTCGAGGCCGATGTCGGCGATCCAGTGCTGGCCGCAGGAGTTGGTGCAGCCCGTCACATGCAGCTTGATCTGCTGGTCGAAGCCCGGCAGCCGGTCCTCCATCTCGCTCACCAGCCACTTCGAAAACGCCTTGGTCTCGGCGATTGCCAGCTTGCAGAACTCCGTGCCCGTGCAGGCGATCGCGCCGCGCCAGAAGGGCGACACGTCCACCTGCAGGTCGATGCGGTTGAGCGCGTGAATCAGCTCCGTCGTCCGCTCATTCGGCACGTTGGCGAGGATGATGTTCTGCATGATGGTCGCGCGCAGCTCGCCGCTGCCAAACTCTTCCGCCAGGTCCGCGAGCTGAACCAACTGCTCTCCCGACAGCCGTCCCCGCAGGACGCTCGCGCCTACCGCCGACAGCCCCGGCTGCCCCTGGCGCGTGACACCGATGTGGTCGCGATACACATCATCCGGCACCGTATCCTCGCTCACCGGGCTCGGATCGAACTTGTAACCGAGTTTGTCCTCGATCGCAGCCAGCATCGACTCCGCCGTCCAGCCGTGGCGCATGAACAGGTACTTGATGCGCGCCCGGGTGCGGTTCTCGCGCAACTCGGTCTGCTCGCGGAAGATGGTGATTACGGCACGCACCGCATCGAATGCCTTCGCCTGCGGGATGAACGCCGGAATGCGGACCGCGATATGCGGCTCGGTTGAAAGCCCTCCGCCGACGCGCAGCGTGTAGCCGACCTCGTCCTCGCCCGCGGCATTGACACGCTTGATCGCCGTCAGCGCAACATCGTTGATCTCCGGGTAGGAGCACCACAGCGGGCAGCCGGTGACCGAGACTTTGAACTTCCGCGGGAGGTTGTAGAACTCCGGGTTGGCGGTCAGCTTGTGCGCCACCTCGACCGCCAGCGGGCTCGCGTCGAGCAGCTGATGCCCGTCCAGCCCGGCCAGCGGGCAACCCGTGACATTGCGCATCACGTCACCGCAGGCGCCCTTGGGACTCAGCCCAATCGCCGTCAGCGCATCGACGATCTCGGGCAGCGCCTCGATCGTCAGCCAGTGCAGTTGGATATTCTGCCGCGTGGTGATGTCGGCCAGGTTGCGCGCGTACTTCTTGGTCAGCTCGCCGATGACGCGAAGCTGGTGCGAGGTGAGCAAGCCGTTGGGCAGCCCGATCCGCATCATGAAATACTCGGTCGCCTTGCCCACGCCGTCCTTGCCGCCGGTCACGCCCGCGCCATCGCCCTGGGTGTAGACGCCCCACCACTTGAAGTAGAACTCCGCCCACTCCGGCAGCACCGACCCCCGGCCTTCGCGCGCGAACCGGCGCACCTCGTCCCAGGCCTCCCAGGGGTTCTTGGCGAGCTTAAGGCGCTCGGACTTCTGGGCCTTGGTCTCCTTGGCGGCCGGCGGTCGGGCGGCTGGGTTTGCGTTGGCCGGCGGCGGTGCGGCGAGGTTGGTCATAATGTCTTGAAGATCCTTCTCGATACGGCTGAAATCGCTGGCTGAAGTCTTGCAATGGCCGGCTCAATGAAATCGTTCACCGGAACAAAAACCGCCCACCAGGTTCGTGGGCGCTCGATCAGCTTGTCTGGGCTTCGTGGCTTTCAATCTCTACGAGGCAGGACAGGGTCGACGGCGCACCGCATTGCAACAACAGGTGCAGCGGCTGGCTGGCGGATTCCTGTGGCAGGCCGTCATTACTTCAAGCCTAATCGCGCCGGGCGTGGGCGTCAAGATTCGCCGTCCCACTGGCGGGCCCCGTCCGGCGAAATGCCCGTGCCGTCAGTCCGCCTCGGCGAGCGAGAACTTGTGCCGCACATCCGAACCGCGCAGCCAGAAGATCACGTCCTCGGCGATGTTGGTCGCATGGTCTCCAGAGCGCTCCAGATTGCGCGAGATCAGGATCGCCGTCAGCGCCTGCACGCTGAACTGCGGGTGCTGCTGCATCATCTCCATCAGCTCCGTCTGCACCGCCTTGTTGCCCGCGTCCACCGCGTCGTCCATCGAGAGCACGCTCTCGGCCATCTTCGCGTCCGCCTCCAGCAGAGCCTGGATCGCCGTCCGGATCATCACTCCCGCCTGCTCGCCCATCGCCTGGATGTCGACCGGAAGCGAGATCTCCGGCGTACTCTTGAGCGACTGCGCGCGCTCGGCGATGTTCGCCGCCTGGTCACCGATCCGTTCCAGATCGCCATTGATCTTGATCACCGACAGGATAAAGCGCAGGTCGATGGCCATCGGCTGCTCCTTGGCCAGCAGCTCGTAGGCCATCTCGTCCACCGTCGTCTCTGCCGCGTTGATCGCCTGCTCGATCTCGAGCACATGGTCGCACAGTGCCATATCGCGCGCGAGATAGGCCTCGACCGAGAACTCCAGCGCCTGCTGCGACAGCGCCGCCATCGCCAGCAGCTTGTCCTTGAGCGCGGCGAGTTGTTGATGAAAATTGATGCGCGGCATCGCTTCGCCTCCCGGCGACGGAATCACCCGTGCCCTCTATTGTGACGCAGATGGGAAACAGCCGTGTGAATATGCCGCTCGAAGGTAGCCGCAAAGATACCCGGATCGGCAGTAAATCGTTCACGGCCCGACCTGGCGAGGCGGCGGAGGAGTGAGAGGCGGGAGAGTCCCGCGGGGCCGCCCGGAATTCTGCATGGCGGCGTCCGTATTCGGACCAGCCGGAACCGAGATAGCGTGGCCGATCCCCAGCGCCTTCGCGACAGCCGTCGCCACTTCGCCCCTGAGCGGCGAGATCGGCGGATTGCCACGCGGATGCACGGCGTTCGCCAGCAGCACGACGTAGGTGTCCGAGCCAGGGTCCATCCACAGACTGGTCCCGGTAAACCCCGTATGCCCGAAGCTGGCCGGTAAGCCTGCCCCGGCGGTAGGAAACACCTCACCGCGCGGGCGCGAGAATGACGAGTCGATGTCCCACCCGAAGCCGCGCAGCGCGACGCCGGTCGTTGGCTTGCCGTCCGCGGTGAAGACCGTCGCGCCGCCGAGCGCGGTGGGCGGCTGTTCCGGCCTGGTCATCAGCTCCAGCGTCGCCTGCTTCAGCGGAAAATCGCTCGGCCGCCCGGCGAGCCGATCCAGCTGCGCCTGCGCGAACCGCGCTACATCCTCCGCCGTCGAGAACACCCCCGCCTGTCCCGCCACGCCCCCCATCCGCCGCGTCGTTGGATCATGCACCGTCCCCCGCAGCAAATGATCGAAGTCGGGATTCGTCTCCGCGGTCCCCTCATTGTCGTGCTGCGTCGGCGCTGTTTGCCCGATCAACGTAGTTGCCCAGTTCTCGCCAGAGCACGACAGCCCGAAGTTGCCCACCTTTGCAGGCCACGCAATGTCTGAGCCGATCTCCTCGTGCGGTCCACACGCGCGCTCGAACGCGTGATAGCGCGCGTTATACATCTTCAGC
>Ga0302325_10026001_pt1 | contig 12161 bp, 14 predicted proteins | sample Palsa_T0_2_FD_201948 | JGI IMG/M metagenome (GOLD analysis project Ga0302325, IMG submission 201948) | Peat permafrost microbial communities from Stordalen Mire near Abisko, Sweden - Palsa_T0_2 | ecosystem: Environmental > Terrestrial > Soil > Palsa > Peat permafrost | place: Sweden: Abisko...
TCCGGCGCGCACGCCGCGCACACCATCGTCCGGCGGGTGCGTGGGAACGCCACCACGAAACCATTCCACTACCGCGACCTCGGGACGCTGGCGGTGATCTCGCGCTTCCGCGCCGTGGCCCACATCGGCCCCGTGCAGGTCGGGGGGTTCATCGGGTGGACGCTGTGGCTCGTCGTCCACGTGACCTTCCTCACCGGCTTCAAGAACCGGTTTGCGGCGCTGGCCCGTTGGACGATCAGCTTCGTCGGGCGGGGTCGCTACGAGCGGGCCTTGACGGGTCGCTGGGTGGTGGACGGGGACCCCACGACGGGTTCCGCGTAGGCTCGCCCGACGTACGCACCACGAACCCGAGGGGGAGCACCATGCCCATCAACGTGACGCCCATGGCGGGGCTGAGCGACGAGATCAACGACATCCGGATCCGTACCGCTCGCATCGTGAATGAGAAGATCCTGCCCAACGAAAAGGTGATGTGGGCCGGGCGCCGGGACCAGGCGAGCGACGTGGAACGGGCCGAGGCGCGGGCGTTACGGGAGGAGGTCCGCAAGAAGGTCAAGGCGGAAGGCCTCTGGGCGCCCCACCTGCCCCGGGAGTACGGCGGCATGGGGATCGACTTCATGGCGCATGCGTACATGAACGAGATCCTGGCCTACGCCGTCGGAGCCGCTTCCCTCTTCGGCGTCGTCGCACCCAACTCGGGCAACCAGTCCGTCCTGGTCAAGTACGGGACGGCCGAGCAGAAAGAGAAATGGCTGCTCCCGCTCGTCGAGGGCACCATGCAGTCGGGGTTCTCCATGACCGAGCCGGAGAACGCCGGCTCGGACCCGCGCTCCATCCGGACCAGCGCGGTGCGCGAGGGCGACGAATGGGTCATCAACGGGCACAAATGGTTCACGTCGAACGGGCTCGAGGCGGACTTCTTCATTGTGATGTGCCGCGCCGCCGAGCCCGGCCGCGAGGACCGTCCGGGACGGATGATGCAGATCATCGTCCCCACGTCGACGCCCGGGGTGATTATCGAGCGCGGGATCGGGATCTGGGGGAGCGCCTCCTCGGACCACTGCGAGGTCCGCTACGACAATGTCCGGGTCCCCAACGAGAACGTGCTCGGACAGGTCGGCGACGGCCACCGCGCCGCACAAGACCGGCTCGGCGCCGGGAGGATCTTCCACTGCATGAACTCGATCGGCCAGATGTGGCGGGCCTTCGACCTGATGGTCGAACGCATTCTCACGCGCGAGGTGCACGGCGGGCTCCTGAAGGACAAGCAGTTCATGCAGGGCTTCATCGCCGACAGCTACATGGACCTGCAGGCGGCGCGCCTCATGACCATCCACGCGGCCGAAAAGGTCGACCAGGGCGATCCCCAGGCGCGCACGGAAATCTCGGCCATCAAGGTCTTCGTGCCGGCGGCCTACGCCCGGGTGGTCGACCGGGCCATACAGGTCTGGGGCGCCGCCGGCGTATCGAGCGATCTCCCGCTGTCCGGCATGTACCTGACGGCGCGCACCCTGCGCATCGCCGACGGCCCCGACGAGGTGCACCGGATCCTCATCGCCAAGAACGTGCTGGCCCACTACGAGAAGGGCGAAAGCTGGGACTTCGCCGGTTGAGTTTCGGCTCAGCGGCCCTTGGGGGTGGCGATGAACAGTGGGATCTGGCGGTCCGTCTTGGCCTGATACTCGGCATAGGGCGGGTAGGCCGCCACGGCCCGGTCCCACCACTCCCGCTTCTCGTCGCCGCTGGCCTCGCGCACGGAGACCTCGAACGGCTCGGGCCCGTCCTGGATCACCACGGCGTCGGGAGCAGAGAGCAGGTTGTAGTACCACACGGGGTGCTTGGGATCGCCACCCTTGGAGGCGACCAGGGCATACTCCCCGTCATGCTCGACGCGCATGAGCGGGGTCTTGCGCACCTTTCCGCTCTTGTTGCCGCGCGTGGAGACGATGATCACCGGCATTCCGGTGTCGAGGAGGGTGTTCCCCTTCGCACCGCCTGACGCCTCGTACTCGGCCACCTGGTTGCTCACCCACTCGCTCGGGCTGGGTTCGTACTCTCCTGAAAGGGACATGCGCCCACTATAGGGAGCCATGGGGAGGACTGATCCCATGGTTTCGCGCCCATGTTCTCGGGCTCCCCGGTCCGGCCCGGACCCGACAGGGATACCCGAGCGCGTTTGTGGGTATGGACAGGATTAGGGCGCGCGCCAGCGTCGTGACGCAAGGAGAAGCACCCCATGGATATCGTCCGCAACGCCGATGGCACCCTCGTCGTCCCGGTGGAACCTCCACGGCATCACGGGGGCGACGACGAGGGAGCGACCGTGTCGTCGGACCCGGGGGACGCCGGCGGCAGCGCCTCCGACACCGCCGCAGTCCCCACGACGCGGCTCCTCCATCCCGGCGAGGGCGGCTATGACGAGGCGCTCTCCGCCTGGGATCTCCAGCAGAACCCCGATCGCGAACCGGCCGTCTCGACGGTCAGCGGGCGCCAGGAGGCCATGACCCTCATTCACGCCGTGGCGAGCTCGCCGGACCAGCCCGTCGCCCCGGCGGTCGAGGCGCTCGAGGATCCCGACGCCAGCGGGGAGGCGTTGCGACACGTTCTCGTAGGAGGGGTTCACTCCGTCGAGGACTTCGCGGCCGAGGTGGCCGAGGCCGAAGGGGGCGAGCCGCTCTCGGCCCACCAGACGACCAAGATCATCGGTGAGGTCCTGTCCGAGCTCGACGCATAGGCGCCCGGGTATCAGTTGTTCGACGTGGCCGCCCCGCACAGCGCGGTCGTATAGGAATCCAACACCTTCAGCGCTGCCTTCACCTTCGGGGTTTCCTGCGCCTCGCTGATCCCCGTCTCGTACGCGGTGAGGCCCGATGAGCTCTGGGCAATCGTCTTGAAGGTGCCATCGAGTTTGAGGACGACGGCTGCTGCCGACCTCACCTTGGAGGAAGCACCGCTCAGGTGGGCGTCGAACTGCTCCTCCGCGCCCGACTCCCCCTTGAACGTGGCGAGCAGGTCCTTCTTGATGACGGTCCAGTTGTCCGAATCGTCCTCCCTCGCCAGCGCCGCGCTCGCCTTGACCTCCTTGGTCTCTTCGGCCTTGTAGGCCTTGCAGATGGCCGACCGGCCCGGAGTGGCCGAAGCCGTCGCCACCGGCACGACGGCCATGGCCCCGACGAGGGCCGACAGGGCACCGCACAATTTTGCCCGAGAGCGCATCGACACTCCCCTCTGACGAGGCCCCTTTGAATGAGCAGGCCTCTTTGGATGACGAGGCCCGCACACTATGTCCTCCACCCACGGGTGGAGCTTCGCCGAGGAGGATCCACCTGCTGAGCCACCCACGGGCCGATTCGATTCGGGTCCCCAAATGTGACGGTTGAGGGGTACCCCAATCGAAAGGTGGCTCCCATGCCAACTGATGTGCTCATCGTCAATATCGCAGTGTTGTTCGCGGTGCTCGAAGCCGACCTCGGCCGCCGCAAGATCACCCGCTTCCGGATTCTGCGACCCCTGTTGCTGGCCGCCGGCATCATTCCGCTCTTCATCGCCCATCCGGCCACCGCCGGCAACGGCGAGATTCTCGAGATCGCCCTGGCCGGTCTCGGCGCCCTCCTCGGCCTCGTCGCCGCAGCCGGTCTGATGAAGATCACCTACGACGACGCCTCACAGCGCAGCATGAGCGTCGCCGGCCCGGCCTATGGCGCCTTCTGGACTCTCGTCATCGGAGCCAGGCTGCTCTTCACCTACGGTGCCAACCACTGGTACCACTCCCAGCTCGGGCACTGGCTGATCACCAACGGGATCACGGTCGACGCGCTCACCGACGCCCTCATCTTCATGGCCGTTGCCATGGCGGTCACCCGGACCATCCGCCTCGCCGTTGGACGCACCCAGGTGCGCCACGGATCCGCCAACCGGCTGGCGGTCTGAGATGACCTTCACCACCATTGCCATTGCCGCCGCGCTCATCGTGTTCGTACTCGCCAAGCGGGTACGGGGTGAGGCGGTTCGAGAGCCCAAGAAGCTCTTCCTCCTTCCGATCGTCGTGGGCGTCATCGGAGTGCAGAACGTGACCCACGCCAAGGTGAACACCATCGACATCGCGGTGATCGCCGCCGGTGCCGCTCTTTCCCTCGTCCTCGGCCTCCTGCGCGGCAAGTTCGACCGTGTCACCCTGGTGAACGGGTCACCGTTCATGAGCTGGAGCGCCGCCTCGGTGGCGGTCTTCGCCGGCAACGTGCTCGCCAAGTTGGCGCTCGATGCCGTGGGGGTGGCGGCCGGTGGCACCACGGCCGCACTGACCAGCTCGATCTTGTTGAGCCTCGGGCTCACCTTGCTCGGAGAAGCCGCGGTCGTGTGGTTCCGCTCCCAGTCGCTCACCGCGGCCGGGCCGGGTTCGTGGGCCGGACCAAGAACATCAGTGGGCCCCGGCACAACGGTCGGCTCGGGCAGCGGCCAGTACCGTGGGACCGTGCGCAAGTCCGGCCGGCCCACCATCTGGCCCCCGATCCGGTGAGCGATAGCTCGGGCAACATCTACCTTTTCTCGTCGGGGGACCGCTACATCCGGGCCGCCCGGCTGGTCGGGGTGGGGGTCATCGTAGGGACCTCCTTCATCGGCCGGCCCCACCCGACGCTTTCGGGCCACGGGCTGGTGATCCTCATCAGCCTGACGGTGGTCGCCGCCACCCAGATCGTGCTCACGCTGGCCCCCGACGGGATGTCCGCCATGCGCTCCGTCACCGTGCTCTCGGCAGTGGGTGGCGGCGTGGTGGCCGGGTACGAGCCCACTGTGGGCACGGCGATCCTGCTGATCTTCGTCGGGCTCAGTGCGGGCGGCCGCTTCGAGTTCGGCCCGGGCGCGGTGGTCACCGCCGTCGCGGTGCTGACGACCGCCCTCAGTGTCCTCGCCGCCGACCAGAGCACCAGCAACGTCAGCTTGGGCGCCGTGGCCGTGGTGGGATTTCTGGCCGCCACCGGCCGCAAGCAGTACGTGCTGCGGGCCGAGGAGGCCGAGCTACACCTGGCCGACGCCGAAAGGGCCCGGGAGGAGCATGCCCGGGCCGCCGGCCTGGCCGAGCGAGCCAACGCCGCCCGGGAGATCCACGACATCCTGGCCCACAGCCTCGGCGCGCTGGTCCTCCAACTCGATGCGCTGGACGCAGTGCTGGGCAGCGATACGCCGGATAACGGGAGGGCCGTCGAGGTCCTCGCCCGGGCCCGTTCGTTGGCGGTCGAAGGGCTCAACGAGGCCCGGCAAGCCGTCGGCTCCCTGCGCGCCGATCCCCCACCCCTCATCGACGCGTTGCGCCACCTCATCGACGCCACGCCGGGAGCCACGTTGGAGATAACCGGCGCGGCGCGTCCGGTCCCGGCCGAGGTATCGGTGGCGCTGCGGCGCACCGCACAGGAAGGGTTGACCAATGCCGTCAAACACGCCCCAGGGGCCACGACTACGGTGCATCTCGCCTTCAGTCCTGACGCGGTCGTCCTGACGGTGACCGACACCGGCTGCCCGAACGGCCACGGCCACGGCCACGGCCCCGGGCCACTCGCCCACACCGGGGGCGGCTACGGGATCGAGGGACTACGGGAACGGGCGGAGTTGATTGGAGCGTCGTTGGTGGCCGGCCCTCGGGGACGCGGATGGGAGGTCACGCTCAGCGTGCCCGAGGCTCATCTGCAGGAGCAGAACAACGAGCAGACCGCGCCGCAAGAGCAGGCTCGGGAGCTGGAAGCCCCATGAGCGACCCCACCCTTCCCCTGCGGATTGTGGTGGCCGACGATCAGCGGGCCGTGCGTGAGGCGCTGGCCACCGTGCTCGACGCGGAGCCCGGCTTCGAAGTCGTGGGCCTGGCCGCCGACGGCGAGGAAGCGGTCGAATTGGCCCACCGCCTCTCGCCCGCGGTGGTGCTGATGGACCTGCGCATGCCTAACGTCGACGGGGTGGCGGCGACCCGGCGGTTGGCGGCCGAGTTGCCCGACGTGAAGGTGGTGGTCCTCACGACGTTCGCCGATGACGCCAGCATCATGGGTGCGCTCGAAGCCGGAGCGCTCGGCTTCCTCACCAAGGATGCGGGGCGCGAGCAGATCGGACTGGCGGTCCGCTCGGCCGCCGCCGGTCAAGCCGTGCTCGACCCGGTGGTCCAGGCCAGCCTCTTGCGCGCCGCGTCCCCCACGGGCACGGGGGCAAGACCAGGAGCAGAAGCGGCCGACCTGATCGAACCAGCCGCACCTGCCGCTTCGATGCAGGCGCCGGCACCTCTCCCCGACGACCTGACGCCGCGGGAGGCCGACGTGCTCCGCGCCATCGCGGCCGGGCAGAGCAACGCCGAAATCGCCGAAGAGCTCTTCATTTCCGAAGCGACGGTGAAGAGCCACATCAATCACCTTTTCGCCAAAATCCATGCCCGTAACCGTGCCGAAGCCGTGCGCTACGCCTACGACCATGGGCTCGTGACCCCCGGGTGAGCTCTTCCTAACGAGCCACCAATCCCCCGTCGGCGTGGATGACGGTGCCGGTAACGAAGCTAGAGGCATCAGAGGCGAGGAACAGCGCCGGCCCGATCATCTCCTCCGCCGTCGCAGCCCGCTGCAATAGACCGGCTCTAGCCATGGAGGCGGCCACCTCGGGACCGTTCGCTCGCACCATGTCGGTGTCGACCGTCCCCGGGGCGAGAGCGTTCACTCGAATACCCTCGAGAGCCAGGCTGGCGGCCATGGCTTTGGTGTAGGAGACCATGGCTGACTTGGCGGCGGCATAGTGGGCCACCGAGGCGGAGAACAACCAGGCACCGGCGGAGACCACGTTGATGACAGATGCATGGTTGGAGGAGCGCAAGTACGGAAGGGCCTCTTGTATCAAGAAGACAGGGCCTTTGAGGTTGACGTCCATCGACTTTGTGAATCCCGACTCGGTAAATGCGCCAATGGGTTCTGTCAGAGCGTTTGCCGCGTTGTTGACGACGATGTCGATGGCGCCGAACCTCTCGATGGTGAACTTCACCAAGGCTCGCACATCGTCCAGCGAGCCCATGTGACAGGCGAGTCCCGCGGCGTCGATTCCTAGTTCACGCAACGCCGTTTCGGTCTCGGCACAGGCCTCGGGCTTCCGACTCGCGATCACCACACGAGCCCCAGCGAGGCCGAACCCTTGTGCAATCGCCCGTCCGATTCCTCTGGTACCACCGGTCACAACTGCCACCCGACCATCGAGACGAAAGAGCACGTCGACGTCGCTCGGTTCTCGGATATCCATCGCAGACCCCTTCCGCCCCAGCGCGCTGCCTTGCTGCACTTACCGAGCCCGGCATGTTCGTTCGCGCCGCTGTCAGCCTACGCCGAGTGGTTTGAATGGCCGGGCTCCGCCGTCAGGCCTTTTTCGCCAGGCGCGCGGCACGGTCAGCCAGTGCCGGATCCCTGAAGTGGCGACATACGTCTTCGAAGTCGCTCTTCGGTCCCCGCCAGCGCAGCGAGGCCACATTCCGGAGAACCGGGGGTTTGGTGCGGAGGGTGGCGATGTCCTTGAACAGCAGCGCCAACTCTCGCTCGGTCGCCAGTCGCTCGGCCAGCTTCGCCGCCCCGCGCAGCTCTTGGCGCACTTTCGGATCCCAGGCCGATAGGGCGTCGGGCACTTCATTGATGTTCCCGTAATGCGCCAACACCACCGAGGCCGATCGCTTGCCCCACCCGGCCAATCCAGGGAAGCCGTCGGCAGTGTCGCCGACTAGGCCGAGCCAGTCGGGGATGGATTTGGGCGCCACACCGAACTTCGCCCAGACCCCCGCCTCGTCCGAGACCGTGTTCTTCCGCCGGTCCAATTGCACCACCCGGTCGTCGACGACGCATTGGGCCAGGTCCTTGTCGGGGGTGCAGATGAAGACCTGCCTCACCTCCGGGTCCTTCGCCGCCACCGCGGCGGCCGACGCCAGCGCGTCATCGGCCTCGAGCTCCACCATGGGCCAGACGCCCACACCCAACGCCTGCAACGACGTCTCGAGGATCTCGAACTGGGAGCGCAGCGCAGGATCAATGCCTTCCCCGGTCTTGTAGCCGGGCCACAGGTCGTTGCGGAACGACTCGATGACGTGATCGGTGGCCACCCCAACGTGCGTGGCCCCGTCGGCCAACATACTCAGCACCGACATGACCACGCCGCGGGCGGCCCCTATCTCGCTCCCGTCGTCAGCGTCACGAGGGGGCTGACCGTAGAAGTGTCGGAACAGCTCGTACGTACCGTCCACCAGATGGACATCCATGGAGGCAAGTCTGCCAGCTGCGGCGATGAACGACCGGCGTGGTCGCGGGGGCGAAATTCCGTGTTCCTAACGACCTGTTGGGGAGATTGCCGGCCTAGAACTGTGGCGCGCCGTCTCAGCTACGCGCGAAATGGAGTAGATCCGAGAGATCCTCTGGATCGACGTCTACGCGGCGCATCGCAGCAATGTAACGGGCGCGCAGTTCTTCGGTGCTCACCTGCAAGTTCTGGCCCCAGGAAAAGGCAGGCTGGCGGAGTGCGGAGACCAGGAGGTCCGCAGCAATACGGCCGTGTCGACCATTGCCGTTCACAAATGGGTGAATCTGAACCATGCGATGGTGGAACCGAACAGCGGTACCGTCTTCGTCATAGCAACCTGACTCAACCCACGCCAGGGCGTCGGCTGTCAGCCTCCGTACCTCGGTTGCGATCTGAGTGGGGTCGATCCCGATGTTTGTCTCACGCATTCGATACCGACCAGCCCACTTCCACACCCGCTCGAACATGGCGCGGTGTAGTCGACGCAGATACAGGTCATCCAAGAGAACCTCCGCTGATGGGTGTCGTGCAATTAACGCGGCCGCAATGTTCTCCTGCTCGGCAGCGTAGAGTTCTCGGAGGTCGGCAATGTAGGTGGGTATGAGAGCGGCCCGATCCTCCTCTGGAACCTCCGTGTCGCCATCGCCCAGCGGGACGAGGGGATCAGTCACACCACCCCGTCAGACCACAGGCCACGGCGATCGACCAGACCGGAGGCGAAAGCCTCCAACTCCTCGTCGGAGTCAGCAAGGTCTAACTCCTGATTTTCGAGCCGGCCGTGGTGCGCCACTTGGGTGAGGGTTACTGCGGCCTTCCGACGTGCCTGGTCTGTGACCATCTCGGCGAGTGCGCTGCGAGGAACCAAGAAGTAGAGGACCTCAGCGTCGAGGGCTTCGGCAGCTCGGCGCAGGGTGTCCAACTTGACCGTCCCGTGCATTTCGCTGGCTTCGAGGTCCACCACCGTTGATTGGCCGACACCCATCCGGGCAGCCAGTTCAGGCTGGGTCATGCCCAGGGCATCTCGAATGGCCCGTATCCAGCCTCGGTGCGGCGGACGCTCTTTGAGCAGAGGGCGTATCCGTGCGAAGCGCTTGTCGAGATGGCGCCTGGCCTGGGCATTCTTGGTCTCCATAGGTACAGTATACCGGCTGCAACCGGTAATTATAATCCATTGCTATCGGTTACAGCCGGTAATTACGATCTACTACTATCGGTTACAGCCGGTTTTATGATCACCTCAGTGGCTTTCGAGGCGGGTGGTGCTCAACGCCCGATAGGTCGAGCAAGCCGGTCCTCATGTCTCTTCCCCAAGCCTTCGGAGTGAACGGCGATGGAGCCATGGGGCCAGACGCTCTTCCATCCGCTTGGCGAAGTCCGCGATGTTCCACCCCCAGCCGGCACCGGCGACGGCGACCAGTCCCGATGCCGCAGCGATCGTCAGAGCCGGAACCCTCAACCAGAGAGGAACAGCAGGGCCAGGCAGGGCCCCCAAACCCGAGACCGCTGCGAGCGCTCCCAGCACCACGATGAGTAGCAGTACCACGAGGAGTCCTCGACCAATGCGCTTTGCCCGCCGGTCGGCAATGGTGCGCAACCTTGCGTGACGCTCGTTTCGCTCCTGCTCGATGGCGCTCGTAGCCGCTTCGAGGGCGATCTTGTGCTTCTCGGCGGTGGCCTCGGCTTGCTCTCGCCGTATTCTTTCGGCCTGCAGTTCAGTGACGACGGGGGCCGTGATGACCGACTCGGCTGCTGCCAACACCTCTCCAACGATGCGGTCGTCGACAGCGTTGGCAGCCCCGAACGTCTTGTCCATGAGGGCGCGCTGCGCTTCGGGTGAGTAGCGCATGATGTCGAGCTGGGTGTCTGTGTACGAGCCGCTCTTGGCCACCTGTTCGATCTCGTGGAGCCACTGGTTCCAGACCCCCTGATTTGGGCGAAGAGCGGCATAGCAGTCGGCCAGGATCTGTTTGCGAGGAAGGTCTGGGGCCCGCATGGGCTTCTTGAGCCACATGAGGGTCGCCAGAACCGTGTCGGAGATGGCGTGAGGCCAGGAGAACCCGTCCTCGTCCAGCCGGAAGAACTCACGGCTGGCAGCCACCAGCTTGGTGTTGGTGGTAAGGAAGATCGCCTTGCTCTCCTCGAGGAGTTCTTGGGTGCGTCCACCACGCAGCCGGTGCACGGCGACAATGGCATCAAGGTCGTGCTGCATCGTGCCTTCGCCCCAGTAGCGGATGGAACGCTCGAGTACCCCTCGGAGTGCATCCTCATCAACAAACGGGTGCTGGGTGTACCCAGGAGGGGCAACGACCCGGATCTTGTGGGCAGCAAGAGCATCGGACAGTCCGGCGATAATGAGCTCGATGTCGGAGCGCTTGAGTCCCTTCTCTCGGAAGTAGTCCCCGACCGCCGATGAGCGGCCGGTCCCATAGAGCTGTGCACCTTGGAGGACACCCCGGACTTCGGCCCGTGTGCGATCGAAACAGGCCAGGCGAGCACCGAGTTCTTGGAGGAGGTCCACCAGCTCGGTGGCGGGAGCGGCGAGTTCCTCTCCTCAGGCAAGTAGACGACGCTGGCCAGCATGCTGCCTTCGACGATCGTCTGGAAGTAGCCGAACGATGCAGGGTCGCTCTGGGAAAGGTGCTCAACAAAGGCGTGAACGATGAACTCGTTCTCCCGGTCCGCCACGACCTTAGGCTCGAATTTCAGATCGGCAGCTACGCCCCGAAGAACGGCGGCAGCGCCGAACTCGGTCACGTACCCGTCGAGCGCGTCAGCGGCCACCTTCTTCGTGAGCTCCTTCTGATACCGGTCACCGGCGAAGCTCATCATCTGGCCGATGAGGGCGTCATAACAGCGAACCAACTCTGTGCGCTGCGGGGCAAGTACACGCTCAGCAAGCTTGGCCGTGTTGGGGTGGTAGAGCCCATCGGAGCGCCGTGCCAGGCCCTCCTTTGTGGCCCGATTCAGGATCGTCTGCAGGGTGTGTTGAGGGATAGCCATCCCGAAGGTCTTGCGGAGGGCCTTTTGGACGTCGGCCGCCGACACCGGGCCGTCTGCGGTACGCAGGCACTCGGCGACAAAGGGCACAAAGCCGTCGAGGTACGTGCGGCCCTGGTTCCAGTTGGCCTTGAGGATGGCCAGGCTGACCAATTTGGGTGAAACAACGGGACCGGTCGGCGGTGCTGAGCCGACGAGTCCCCTCAGGTCCTCTGCTGGCTCACCCATGCGACGACACCTCTACGGCTATCCATCCCGCCGGGCGGGACCCGGACCGGGGTCGGCCGCGCTCGCGCCAGCAAGCACGGTCATGACACCGTTCGCGGTTTTGATGTCAGCACCCGCGGTTTCCCACGTCACCGTTCGCGGAGGCCCTGTGTCATCGAACGCGGTTTTACACTACGAACACCCGCTGGTGGTGCCGCAGCTGGCGCAGACGTAGCACGAGCCGGCGCGCTGCATGGCGTTGCCGCAGCTGTAGCAGTACGGGGCGTCACGCTGCTCGGCCCGGGCCAAAGGTTGGACGCCACCGTACGAGACGGGGGTCGCCTGGGGGACGACTGGAGCAATGCCAGCAGGCCCGTCACCTGCAACAGGGCCGTCATCGACCAGCCCGACCGACGGGGTGGCCATCTCCTCGACGCCGGGCAGCGTGGGCTGCATGCGCTCGGAGGTGGACAGGATCCCGAGTTCGGTCCGCTCGTCGACCGAGAGGTAGTCCAGGGCGATCCGGCGGAAGATGTAGTCGACCAGGCTGGTGGCGATGCGCAGTTCGGGGTCGTCGGTGATACCCGCCGGCTCGAACTTCATGTTGGTGTACTTGCGTACGTAGGTGGCCAACGGGACCTGGTGCTGAAGACCCAGGCTGT
>Ga0302325_10026002_pt1 | contig 12160 bp, 11 predicted proteins | sample Palsa_T0_2_FD_201948 | JGI IMG/M metagenome (GOLD analysis project Ga0302325, IMG submission 201948) | Peat permafrost microbial communities from Stordalen Mire near Abisko, Sweden - Palsa_T0_2 | ecosystem: Environmental > Terrestrial > Soil > Palsa > Peat permafrost | place: Sweden: Abisko...
AGGTTAGGCGGGAGCGCAAAACTCTCTGTCACCGAACGATGCCGAGGGCGGGGCGGTGATACCCCTTATATGGTAAGCGGCCTCATTCAAAACAGGCCACTGCGGAATTCAAATTGGGCTGCAGGGATCGCGCTAGCGCGCCGTTCCGGTTGTCGTTTCTGAGGGGCCGCTGGCTGGAGGTGGAACCTGATTGACTATGCTTGATTCCGTCATACCGCTCGGTCCAGGACTGCTCGCCACATGGGTTCCGCTCCCGGATCCCCATGCGAAAAGGGCAAATGCGAAAATAAATACGGCGCCAATTGCGACTAATGTTCGGCCACCTGCGTTGCCTTCGCGATTCTGGTTCGCCATCGGTTGTTCCTTCGTTTCAAGCGGCTGCCGGATATCTGCAACCGGCATCGCCCATGTCGATGTTTCGGATTCATGCGTTGGCGATCAATGTTGCCGCAGTTGGCGCCGGTACAGCGCTCGCGGCAAATCTTCACTCAAATCATCCTGCGCTGCGCGATGACGCCTCGGAAAGCAGCGCAGACAAAAGCCTGAAGAGAGTGACCACCAGCGAGATCTGATCAGCGAGATCCGATTAGAGCAGGCGAACTCTGCCGTATGGTCGGCACGGCAATCAAGCCAGGTTGGCAGGCACCACAAATTCGGTGTCGCAAGGCTTGATCGTACAATGACCGTCAAGCACCTGAACCGATCCACCACTACTGGGCACATTTTCAACTAACCCGGCATCGTTCGCACAATCCCAGGCGTCCCCTTTGGTTTGAAAGGGGCGGCTTATTCGATCGCCATCCCTAAATACGGCGTAGCTCATGATGCTCTCCTTCCAGAGGCAACGTTCTCCATTTGAATAGGTTCGCGGGCGGTTCCATCAGCCCGACACCAATCCGTGATTGCGCAGAGGTGGGCGAGGTCACATTCGACATTGTTCCGGACAAACGCAGGGAATCGACGGCTCAGCGGTGCGGTGAAGGTGGTGGCAGGTATGGGAGAATGATGGAACCGGCATGCTCGCCAATACCCGACTGGAACACGCCCCCTCCGTCGGGAGTTTTAGTTGGCGGCCTCGGCTTCGCCAGGCTGCGGCCGCTTTTTGCTTCGGCCTTGATTCCCGACGTTCTCAAATTCGTTAAATCTTCGATAGTGGTCAATATTGACCAGCCGCTTCGGAACCCGGAAGAGCATATTGAATCCATCACCGTCCTTTATCGGCATCTACCGGTGACTGAGAGTTTTTGCGCTCCCGCCTGATCCAGGGTGGGCAGCATGCCCCGATTACAACAATCATTGACTGCTATCGAGCGTCCTCGCTGTTCACGTTGCCAAACGCGGATGATGCTGGAGCGCGTTTCAGCGGGACCAATTGGTTTCGAACAGCGATTGTTCGAATGCCCCAAATGCGATCACGTTGAGATAAGCGTCATTGCATCTGACCCTTTCAAATCGAAGGCGGTCGGATGGCTGTCCGGAGGACTCAGAGCGCCGAACTGAGGCAACGCCATGCTCGATAGCCAGAACCAGGGCCCACAATGCACGGCCTGCGGTTCACCGATGAAGCTCTCCGCGATTGAACCGAGCAGCACTGGCCAGGATTTGCGAACGTTTACTTGTCCAGAATGCAAAAGGGTTCAGCGCCACATTATCGAGAGTGCCGTGACCGAGGCCTGGCTTAAGCCGAGGCGATCGGTGACGTAATGTATCGGCGCGAAGAGTGCCTGGTCCAGGCTTCGATCTGTCGTGAGAAGGCCAAAGCCGATCCTGTGCATTACGACTATTGGATCGACCGCGCGATCGTATGGCTTCAACGTGCCATCCAGGCCAGTCGCGGTAACGGGGTCGCTCACGCGACTCCCGAACATGATTCCGAAGCCAGCGCCAAACAGCCCAGCCGACCCGCAGCTATCCCAGAGGTACCCGCCTGATCTTTCTCAAGGATGGATCATCGGCTGGCGTACGACACCCAGGCACCCTTGTTTTGGGAAAGCGAGCTGCCGCTGACGTTCGCCCACACGCCGCTGCCAAACAGCAGCAGAGCGAGACTCATTCCAAGTATTTGGCCCAATTTCAAACTCCGTATTAGATTAAACAATCCCCACATAGCCAAAGTGTTCCTGGTGCCGGTAGCGAACAGGCGCTTTTTTCCTTTGGCTGGGCGGACCTTGTCTTGTGGTCATGCTCAACGGCTTTCGGGCACGTGTCCGTCGCCAGGACCAGCTCCGCGTCGTCGACGACGTCGCAGGTGTTGCGGTAATCGCTGATGAAGCTGATCCGTCCGTCCACTCCAGCCACATCGGGTAGCGGGGCTTCACCGCCTGGAGATCCTCCGGCACATATGAGGCCGGGCGCGGGCGATCGCGAAATGCCATCTCTCGTCGAGCTTTACAGCCGCATGTGTTCGTCGATCCGCGCGGCCGAACCGGCGTCGACCGGCCCGGTATCCACCACTTCGCCGCGCTTGAACACTGCAAAGCGATCTGCAAGTCCAAGGACGAAGGACAGATGCTGCTCGACCACCAGCATCGCGGTACCGCGGTCGCGCCGCGTTGCCGCGAGCACTTCGGCGAGCCGGTCCACGACGGAGGGCTGCAGCCCTTCCGTCACTTCGTCGAGAAGAAACAAGCGCGGTTCGGCGATCAGTCCGCGCGCCACGATCAGCATTTTCTGTTCGCCTCCCGACAGGGTGCCGGCGCGCTGGGAAAGCCGCGCGGTGAGCACGGGAAACCAGCCGCTGATATCGGCCAGCCTTGCCTCGAAGCCGCGATCGTCGCTCAGCCCAAGCCGGAGGTTGTCGCGTACGCTCAAGTCCTGGAACAGCGCCTGTTCCTGCGCGGCATAGGCAAGCCCGAGCGCGCGTTTCCGAAACGGAGCCAGCCGCGTGACATCGCGGCCGTTGAGGTGCACCGCGCCGTCCCATGCCGGCAGAAACGAAAGAATCGTTTTCAGGAGCGACGACTTGCCCATGCCGTTCTTGCCGACAAGGGCGAAGATCTCGCCGGGAGCGATCGTGAGCGAAACGCCGTGAATGACTGCCGAGCTGCCATAGCCGCTGGTCAGGTTGATGAGTTCGAGGGCGGCGGTCATGACGTCACCTCGCCTCCGTCGGGCGAGTGTTCCCGGTATAGATCTCGCGTATCAACGGGGCGTCGGCGACGGCCGCCACCGGGCCGTCCAGGGCTACGCGCCCCTGATGCAACAGGATAATGCGCGACGATATCTGGCGGACGAAGTCGAGATCGTGCTCGATGATCAGGACGCATAGCCGTTCGCGTGCCACCAGGCCGGTGAGGATCGCGGCGAATCCCTGGCGCTCGGCACGCGTTAGTCCCGCCGTCGGTTCGTCCAGCAGCAGCACCTGCGGTTCAAGCGCCAGAACCATGGCGAGTTCGAGGGCCTGTTTCAGGCCGTGGCTGAGGAAGCGTGCCTCTTCGCCCAGCCGTTCGGCCAGACCCGAACTCTCCACCACCGCGCGCGCCGCGGCTGGCAAGGCCAGGACCGGCGAGACGCCGATCAAGGACGGCCGTTCACTCCTGACCCGCGCGATCCGCAGGCAATCGGCCACGTTCAATGTCTCGAACACGGAGGCCGTCTGGAACTTGCGCCCAAGGCCGAGGCCCACGATACGGTCGGGCGCCAGACGATGGATCGCGTGCCCGGCAATGCGCACCGTCCCTTCCGAGCGCTCGCGCCCGTCGGCGAGACAGCGGATCAAGGTTGTCTTGCCTGCGCCGTTCGGCCCGACAATGCTGACGAGCTCGCCCTGCCGCACCGTGAACGATACGCCTGACAGCACCGACAGACTGCCGAAACGCCTGGAGACGCCGTCGACCTCGACCACGACATCGTTGCGGTCGGGCGCCACGGCGGCGCGCTCCAGCGTCGCCAGAGTGACCGCTGAAGAAGTCCGGACCGGCACCCGCCCGAAGCGGCGATGGATCGCGATGCCGGCGCCGCGCAGACTGCCGAACAGGCCACCAGGCAGCACGACGATGACCACGACGAACGCGACGCCTACGATCAGCTCCCATACGAAGGGCAGGCTGCTCGAGAGGTAGGCGCTCGCGACTTCGATCACCAGGGCGCCGACGACGGCGCCGACCAGCGAGCCGCGTCCGCCGAGCGCCACCATGACCACGAGCTGGGTGCCGAATACGAAACCCGCATTCTCCGGAGCGGCAACGCCGCTGAAGCCGACATAGCCGAAACCGGCCAGCGCCGCGACAACGCCCGCGACGACCATCAGGCCGATGCGCACCCGCGCCGTGTCGATCCCCAGATAAGTGCAGCGCTCGTCGTTGTCGCGCATCGCGCCGAGCACGCGTCCCGCGTCGCTGGAGAGCGCTATCCGGGCCACGACCAGCGTGGCGATGACGGCTGCTCCGGCCAACCGGAACCAGCTCTCGAGTGAAAGGTCGAAACTTTCGAAACCGACGAGCCCGCTGGAGGAGCCGGTCAACGTTCCGCCGGAATAAAGAATCTGGACCAGGACGATGGGCAGGACCAGCGAGACCACCGAAGCATAGAGCGGCGTGGACCCCGGGTAGAATGACAGCCAGCCGACAAAGCCTGCCACGGCAGCGGTTAGTCCCACCGCCGCGCCGAGCGCCAGCAGCGCTTGCCACGGGCCAAAGCCGAATTGGGTGAAGCCGATCGCCAAAGCATAGGCGCCCATGCCGAAGAAAGCGGATTGCCCGAACGTCAGCGTTCCGCTGAAGCCCCACAGCACGTCGACGGTGAGCGCGGCGATCGCGACGAAAAAAGCGCGGACAAGAATGTTCAACGTATAGGTATCGAGTATCCAGGGGCCCGCGATCACCAGACCCGCCGCGAAGAGGGAGGGAATCGCAACGCGAACAAGCAAGTGCGACATATCCGACGACGACAGCGATGCCGTGGACCTGAGGGCGGAGCCGAAATCAGCCACGGGCAAATCCCTCCGGTCGGAGCCGAAGCGACACGGCTGCAAGTACCGCGATGGTCAGTCCCCCGAGGATCGGGCTGATGAAGGTGGAGGCGAGCACCTGCAGCCCGCCGAGCACGAAGCAGGACAAGCCAAGCGTCAACAGCGAGCCACCGGATACCATGACCAGCATGAAGGCTCCGATCAGCCAGGACAGTCCCATATTCGGATCGACGCTCGCCAGCGGCGTGATCAGCGCGCCGGCGACGGCGGCCAGGCCGCAGCCGATGCCGAAGGTGATGAGGCGAACGCGCGTGCTGTCGATGCCCAGTCCCTGGGCCAAAGTCTCGTTCATGATGACGGCGCGGGTGGAGAGACCGAGCCGCGTGCCGTTGAGGAGCCCGGTGAAAAGTCCGGCGATGACGAATGCCGCCGCCACCATCAGCAAGCGATAACGCGAATAGTCCTCGCCGAAGATCGCCAGAGTGCCCGAGATCGGAGCCGGCACGAACTGCACCTCGCGCCCGAAAGCGAGCGTCACCAATTGGCCGATCACGATACTGAGGCCCCAGGTCGCCAGGATCGCATCCAGCGGCCGGCCATAAAGCCGCCGCACCACGACGCGTTCGGCCGTGGCCCCGATCAGCCCGCCGGCGAGGAAAGCCAGCGCGGGGGCCAGCACCGGCGATAGACCGAGGCGGGAGGCGACCAGCGCGCTGTAGGCCCCGATGGTGATGAAGGAGGCATGGGCAAAATTGATGATCTTCATCACGCCGAACACGATCAGCAGGCCGGCGGAGACGATGAAGAGGATCGCGGCCGTGGTGATGATGTCGAGGACCAGCGTCATCATGAAAGCGAACCGGGTTGGGCCGAAGCGGAAGAAAGCAGTAGCCTCCTCCCGCCACCGGCCGTCAACGTCAGGACTTCAGGTTTGGGCACTGCGCGCCCGGATCGACGTTGGGAAAGCTCTTGATGACCTTGACCCCACCGTCGGCCTGCACCTGGCCGAGATACATCGTCAAAGGCGCATGATGCTGCTGCGACATCGCAATCTTGCCGCGCGGGCCTTCCACCGAGATCTCGGCGAGCGCTTTCAGAACCTGGGTGGCGTCGGTGCCGCCAGCCTTTTCCACGGCCGCCTTGTAGGCATAAACCGCTTCGTATTCCGGCACCGACAGGTCGTTCGGGGTCTTCAATTCGGCGCCGAATTTCTTTTGCATGGCGGCCAGGAAGGTCTTGTTGGCGGGGCTGTCGATGCCGGTGACGTAGGAAGCCGACAGATAGATGCCTTCGGCATCGGTTCCCATGCCTTTGGCGGTGCCCTCGTCGACCGCGAGGTTGCCGTAAGGAAGAGTGACGCCGGCAGCGCGGAGCTGCTTGGTCAAGGTGACGTTCGGCGCGCCGCCGGCTGTCGACGTGATCAGGGCGTCCGGCGCCGCGCTCTTCAGCTTCGAGATGACCGAGGTCCAGTCACTGCCGTCCATCGGCAGATATTCCTCGCCGACCACCTTGCCGCCGGTCTTTTCGATATAGGCCTTGGTGAAGGCGAGCATGCCGCGGCCGAACGCATAATCCGAGCCGATCAGGAAGAATTTCTTGGCGCCCTTTTCCTTGGTGAAGTAGTCGACGATCGGCGGCACCTGCTGTTCGGGAATCCAGGCATTGACATACATGAACGGGCTGCAGGACTTGCCTTCGTAGAACGACGTGTAGATGTAGGGCACCTTGCCGCGCGCCACGATCGGCAATGCCGCGTTGCGCGCCGCGCTGGTCTCCATCGAGATCAGCACGTCGACCTTCTTCTGGAACACCAGGCTGTCGAACGCCTTCTGCGCGCCGGCGGCGCCGGATGCGTCATCGGCGACTTCCAGCGCCAGTTGACGGCCGAGCACGCCGCCCTTTGCGTTGATCTCCTCGACGGCGAGCTGGGCCGACTGCACGACCGAAGGCGCGACAACGCTGTTGGCGCCGGACAGGCCGACCGGCACACCAATCTTGATGGTATCTGCGGCAAGCGCCGCACCGGCGAGGAGCGGTATGGCTGCCGCGGCGGCAAGCAGCGTCGACAGGGAACGAGTGAATGTCATGGATCGGTACTCCTGAGGGCTTGATGAAACTTCCTGGGTGTGAGGCGAGGGTCAGTACCAACTGCGCTTCGCGCCGGAGCCGAGCATCTCGTCATAGACGTCGACGCGACGGTCGCGCAGAACCTGGTTGAAGGCATTCCAGTTACGTTTGCGCCGGGCCTCACCGAGATCGACCTCGGCGATGAGGATGTCTTCCGCGTCCCGGCTGGCCGGCCCGATCACAGGCCACCCGGTGTAACTTACGATCAGGCTCTGGCCCTCGAAGGGCTGCCCCCGCTCGACGCCGACGCGGTCGGCACAAGCGATGAAGATCGAATTGCTGTGGGCGGCGGCCATCGCGAGGATGTTCGCCATCGCCTCGCGCCCTTCGGCCTGACCCGGAATCGGAACCCAGTTGGTCGGCACGCAGACGATATCGGCGCCCTGCAGCGCGCAGAGCCGAAAGGTCTCCGGAAACCAGCCGTCGTAGCAGATGGCAACGCCGATGCGGCCGATCGGCGTGTGAAACACCGGGAAGCCGAGATTGCCGGGCTCAAAGAAAAGGTTCTCCTCGTTCCAGAGATGCACCTTCCTGAACGTACCGATGTAACCTTCGGGGCCGATCACCACGGCGCTGTTGTAGAGATCCGGCCCCGATCGTTCGGTTATTCCCGCGACGATATGCATGCCGTGCCGGGCCGCACGCTCCGCCCAGGCCGCGACCGACGGTCCGCCGGGAATTGGTTCGGCCAGGCCGAACGCTTCCTCACGCGAGGCGAACATGTAACCGGTATTGGCCAACTCCGGCAGCACAACGAGGTTGGCACCTTGCGACGCCGCCCGATCGATCAGCTCCAGGCTGTGCGCCACATTGGCGGCGACGTTGCCGAAAACCGGCTGCATCTGGATGCAGGCGACAACGATCGATCCGGTCGCGGTATCGCTGGAGGCGTGCGAATTCATCGCGAAAACTCCCTGGAGCGCGCAAAACAAAAAACCCCCGATAGCGCCGTCAGGCACCAATCGAGGGCTACATAGCCAGATTTGGAAGCGGCCGACCGGCCGCCGTGACGATCTCAACCGCGTGAGCTGAGCATCGCCAACGTCCGAATTACAGCAGCAATGCGATCGTATTGTCAATCATGTAACTGGATCGAATTATCGGCACTGATGATGATGGATTATGCAACCGGCCCGATCGGCTGTCTCAAAGGTCATCGATCAGGCCTAACCCGGCCATCACGTCCTGCGCGCCGATGATGGTCGCCGCGATCTGGGCCATCGACAATCGCTTCTGCGTTGCCTGCGAGCGGATCAATTCATAGGCCTCGGCCTCGCCGATCTTCTTTAGCGTCACCAGTATCTTCACCGCCTTGTCGACATCGCGACGCGCCTTCAATGTCTCTTCGAGCTTCTGCACCTTGCTCTCGAGGCGGCGGGTGTAACCGTGCATCGAACGGGCGAGCACAAGCGACGAGAGAATGCCGAAGGGACGGATCGGCTTGTTGATGACGCCGTGGGCATTGCTGTCGAGAAGCCGCCGCAGCACCGTCGGATTCTCGTAGTCGACGATGGCGACGAAGGTCGGTCCGCCTTCCGATGCGGAGGCAACGAAAGCCGGCGTCTCGGAGGTCTCCACCAGATGAAATACCGTATCGACGTCGTTGGGCAGTTCCACCGGCGGCGGCCATATGCCGCGCACGTTGCAACCGATGCGCTTCAACTGATCGAGCAGCGCGTCACCCTCCGCGTCGCGCGGATGCACGACAAGAACGCGCGCGCCGCGCAGTTCCTCGATAAGGCGGCGGATGCCCGGCTTCATGCGACCGATACCTCCTCCCCGATCCAGCGCGCGCCCAGCGGCGACACCGCCAGATAAGGATCGGGCTTCACGGCAGCCTTGGCTTCCCAGACCACATCGAAACTGCCGTCACGCCGGACCCGCCCGATGCGAGGGGTCAGCCAGGTATGGTTGTTGTCGGGATCGATCTGGATCGCACCTTCCGGGGCTTCGAATGACAGGCCGAGCGCCGCCTCGACCAGCCGCTGCGTATCGAGTGTTCCGGCGCGCTCCAGGGCAAGGGCAAAGAGGTGCACCTGGGCATAGGCTCCGGCACTCCACATGCTGATCGGTGTGTCCGGGCCAAAAGCGCGATGGAAGTTTTCCGCGAAGCGGCGGTTGCTTGGCCCCTGCAGCGACCCGAAATAGGTCGCCGCCGTGATGTGTCCCTCGCACAGCGCCGCGCCGATCTCGCGCACCTCGCCTTCCGCCATGGTCAGGCTGGCGATGGGCATCGATGCCGGATCGAGGCCGGCCTCGCGATAGAGCCGATAGAAGGCCTGCGCCGAACGTCCGACGACCGTGGAAAACACCACATCCGGCGCCAGATCCTTCACCCGCGCCACTATTTCGCGCAGCCGCGACTCTGGCGCGGCCATGGGAACATAGACTTCGTCGACGATCTTGCCGCCGTAGGACTCGACGAGATCGCGCATGATGCGGTTTGATTCCCGCGGATAGATATAGTCGGAGCCAACCAGAAAAACGCGACGCCCGTGGTTGCGGACCAGGTATTCGGCGAGCGGAAAGCTGGTCTGGTTCGGCGAGGCCCCCGTATAGATGACGTTGGGCGAATATTCGAAGCCCTCATAGAGCGACGGGTACCACAGCAACCCGTTGCGGCGTTCTATCGCCGGCAGAACGGCCTTGCGTTGTGCCGACGAACTGCCGCCGAAGATCACGGAAATGCCGTCGTCGGTCAAAAGCCGGTCGGCCAAACGGCGATAGATCGCCGGGTCCGATTCCGGATCGTAGGCGACCACTTCGATCTCGCGCCCGAGGATTCCCCCGGCCTGATTGATCTCCTGGATCGCCAGCGCCGTACCCAGGAAGTGCTCGGTCTCGGTGACGGCCGTCAGCCCGGTGCGTGAGAACAGGACACCGACCCTCCATGTGTCCGACGAAGATGCAGTGCCGCTGACCATCGTTACGCCCTTCACCGAGAACCCCAGAACAGCTCATCGTTAACAACGTCCGTTCGATTAGTCACTATTGAGAAGTCGGCGCAGCGCCACCTGTCGCAGCGCGGCAGGCTTTGCGCGCGCAGCATCCTCCGACCAAATGTCCCCTTCGGGGGCAATCGCGTCGTTTCACGGCTCTGCGCGTCATGTTCCCAGTTCCGCCGCTCGCAGCGTCGATCGAGGCAAGCGGCGGGCCGCGCCAGCGGCGTCGATTTTTATTCGGAATTTCCGAAATAACGCTTTTCGCCGGACCCAAATCAGTCTTATATTTGCAGCCGTCCCGTCCCACCTGAGGGGCGGCTCGCGATCGTCACGGACGCGGGGCGGGATGCGGTGGACGCTGATGGCGCTTCTGACGAGGGCGCTTGAAGCGGACGGCGAAGTCGTGTGGTCCTGACGCCCCGACGCTGGCGTCAAGTTTTGCGGAGGTAAACTCCGCGAGGCGATGGTGGCAAACAAGCCCGGTCACCAAGGAGAGCGCGAAGGAAACCGTTAAAACCATTGCGTGCGGGAATGCCGGGTGATCCGGTGTACCTGTGGCTTCTACCCCTGTGCTTTTTTGTTGCACAGGGGGCTGCGGGTGCATCGAGCACCCGGCATTCCCCACGCCCTCTGAAGGGCGTCAATGATTCTTGCATAACTCGGGCGGATCACGCCGCGAGAAGGCGGACGTGTGTCCCCGCATCGTCGTCCCGGCGAACGCCGGGACCCATAACCACAGGGCTTTGTGTTGCGCGAAAGTCGTCCGACAGCATCCTTCAACGATAGGCCGCAGCGTGCGGTCCCTGCGTTCGCAGGGACGACGTGACAGGGATGCCCGGGACTAGCTGACTTCGTTGCGAACGATCGCGGCCGCGTCGCACATGGCCTTGAGCTTGCCGAAGGCGATGTGGCGCGGCATGTATTTCATGCCGCAGTCCGGCGCCGCAATCAGCCGCTCGGCAGAGACGTATCTGAGACCATGGCGGATGCGATCGGCGATCACGGCTGCGGTCTCAACGGCGGGATCGCCGAGATCGATCACGCCCAGCATGATCTTTTTCGACGACAGATCGGCCAGCACGCCGAGATCGAGCCTGGGTTGCGCCGCCTCGATCGAGATCTGCTCGGCGCTGGTGTCGGCGAGTTCGGCCAGGAACGAATAGCCGGCAGGCTTGCTTGCGCCGGGCACGACGGCGGCGTAGCCGAAGCAGACGTGAAGCACGGTCGGCACCGTGATCCCCTGCAGAGCGCGGTTGATCGCCTTGACGGCATAGCGCCGCGCCGCCGCAGGATCCTGACGCACCCACGGCTCGTCGAACTGGATCACGTCGGCGCCGGCGTTCTGCAGTTCCAGCGCCTCGGCGTTGACGGCGGCGGCAAACGCCATCGCGAGTTCTTCGTCGTCCTTGTAGAATTCATCCTTGGCCTGCTGGCTCATGGTGAACGGGCCGGGCAGCGTGATCTTTGCGGCATGATCGGTGTTGCGGCGAAGGAACTCCATGTCGCGCAATTCGACCGGACCCTTGCGGCTGATTTTCCCGACCACGCGCGGCACCGGCGTTTTCAGGCCCGAACGCGAGAGGGTGATGGCGGGGTTGTCGCCATCGACCCCGTCGAGCGCCGTCGCGAACCGGTTGGAGTAGCTCTCGCGCCTGATTTCCCCGTCGGTCACGATGTCGATGCCGGCGCGCTCGAGGTCGCGGATCGCCACGATCGTCGCGTCGTCCTGGGCCTGCTCGAGCTGCGCTGGCGGGATCCGCCATATTTCAGTCATGCGGGTACGCGGCACGGATTTGGACAGCATTTCGCGGTCCACCAGCCAGTCCGGCTGCGGGTAGCTTCCAACGACGGTCGTCGGCAATGCGTGTGTGGGTAGTGGCAAGGTTTCAACTCCCCGGCGGCACGCGCGGCAGTTCCGGCGCGGCTCTTCTGGCTATGGAACAGGTATTGGACAAAGCTCCCTGCGTCCAGAACCGGTTCGGCTTCAAATCACCCGCCGGACGCGACGATCGCGGCCGGCACTCAGCGCAGCGACATCCCGGTCGCCGCCTCCAGCTCGGCGAGGGCTTGCGGGGCATTGAGGACCTTGATCGTGATCATGCCCATGTCGCGTGCCGGCTTCAGGTTGACGCCGAGATCGTCAAGATAGACGCAGCGTGCGGGATCGACGCCGAGCGCCTCG
>Ga0302325_10026003_pt1 | contig 12160 bp, 5 predicted proteins | sample Palsa_T0_2_FD_201948 | JGI IMG/M metagenome (GOLD analysis project Ga0302325, IMG submission 201948) | Peat permafrost microbial communities from Stordalen Mire near Abisko, Sweden - Palsa_T0_2 | ecosystem: Environmental > Terrestrial > Soil > Palsa > Peat permafrost | place: Sweden: Abisko...
CGAGCGGCGTCCTCGCCTTCCTTGGCTTCGGCGTGCGCGCCGGCACGATTGGCAGCATTGGTGGCCGCCGCCGACTGAAGATTTCGATTTGCCTGCGCCTGCTTGAGCCTGCGTCCGAGTTCTTGCGTAGCCTGCAACGATGGTTGGTCGCAGAGATCCGATGCCACCGCGGCAAGCAATTGGTTTAACAGAGTTCGAAACCGCTCCTGATCGTCGTTCATGGTTTGAATCCGGTGACGGAGGCCCTGTTCTCCCTCGATCTTGTCGTGAGCAGTTCTGATCGAATCCCACGCGTCGAGAACTGGTTCGACGTCGGCCGGGTCGGTGTCGCTGGGCAGCGACCATTCCGCCAACTTCTCTGACCAAGTCTTTTGCCACTTCGCATTCGCGTCCCGCGCGTCGGTCAACGCTTGAGTCGCCTTTCCTTCTGCGGCTGTGAGCTCTTTGACTTTCTTTTCGGCGATCGCGCGATCGCGCTCGCGACCCTCCAAGTCGTTTCGAAGGTCCTGTGCGCGCTTGAATACTTTTTGCAATGATTCGCCATTGTCGGGCTTTGGGTTGCCCAACGTAACGATCGCGGCGACAAGCGCGTCCCGTAACCGTGCTTCGATTGCCTGCTCCTTTTCGACTGCATTGAGGCCGTCTTGCAGGTCGATCTGAATAGCCTCGATTTCTTCCAGCTCGCGCATCCAGCCAGTCATGGCGGCAGGGAGTTCGGGTTCGATGCCGCTGTCGACCCAAGCTGCTTGCCAGCGGCTCACCAACGCCGCGCGCTGCGCCTCGTCGCTTTCGATGCTTGTGCTGAGTGTTTCGATTTCATCATTTACGCCTTTTAGATCCGTCAATTTGGCAGCAAGCTTACCGGAGTTTTCGGCCGCTTCGAAGCGAGTGTCGGCCACTGCGTCGGCATTCGAGATTGCAGCAGAAAATGCGTCCGGAAGAGGTTGTCCGGCGCGGAACTCGTCCTCGGCGGCACTGTCGGAATCCTCGCTATCAATGAATCGTTTGCGCACCAACGCCCAGCCGGCATCTCGTCGCGAGCGAGCGGCAAAGAGCTGCTCCGCAGGCACCGCGCCCTTTGTAGAAATAAGAGTGTCTCGTTCACGGCCAAAATCCGCGCTTCTACGTTCGAGCTGCCCAAGCTCATTGCGCTTGCGCTCCAAACTCTGGTCCCAGCCAGCCAGATCGTTTGCGTATTGCATCACAACCGTGGCCGACGGTAGGTCCCGGCGAAGCAGCCCGTCGGGAACGGCGGGCACCATCTTGCTCAATCGTTTGCCAAGGCTATTGCGCAACTCAGTCGTCTTCTTTTGCGCCAGGTCTATGCGCGTGCCCAAACCGGGGTCCGCCAGACAATCGTCAATGGCTTCGCGTATCGGCACGAGATTGGGCGATGCGCCGAAGTCGTCGACAACGCGTTTTGCTGCAAGCAAATCCTCGCTCGCGGCCTTCATGCCTTTTTCCGCGGTTCTCTCGGCTTCGGCATGTTTAGCTTGCTCGCCCGCAAGGCGGCGCAGGGCAGATACCTGCGCTTTTTTCGGAAGATGATCGGCAATGTTGTCAGCCGTCATGCCCGCCCGACCTACATCTCGGCTGCGATTCGCGATGATGGACTCCTGAAGTTTCAAATCTGCAACTCGCTTCGGCAAGTCTTCCTCTGCCGCGACGTAGCGGTTTTGATATGTGCCCATAAGCATCTCGACTTCGTTCTCCCGGCCGAGCACCACCTCATCGACCTCTATCGCGTCATGCGCATCCTGAGCGTTTTGCAATTCGTCCGCCGCGGTTTCGACATTACGGCTGGCTTTTTCCAGCGACTGGCACGCGGCAGAAAATCTTTCACCGATGTCGGTCGCCAGGGAAGGAACCTCTCCAATCGCGGAGAGACGTTCGCCCTCCTGGTCAAGCTTGCGCAAAATCGGAATAACTCGGCGGGAACGCTCCAATCGCGTGCGTTCTATGGAGTTCTCACTTCGCTTCGAAGCCAGTGTGCCGAGCTCGGTTTTCGTTAGGCGCGCCTTCGACTGAACCTCCTTGAAGGCTCGCTCGGTCGACGAGAGTTGTTTCCTTTGTTTGAGCGCGTTCTCGCGCTGTTTGAGAGCAGCCCCTATTGTTTGCTTGGATCCGCTAGGTCGAAACAATCCGTCGCTTTGTTCTTGCAACTCGTGCAGCCGTTCTCCGAGCCAATCGAGTCCTGCGCCTGCCTGAAATAGCATGCGGCCAAGGTCACTCGCGGCTTCAACTATGGCTTTGCCACCGCTGCGCAAACGGAGGTGGTTGAGACTGAATTGTTGAACAAACGTCTCTTTGTCGACTCCAGACAGCGCAGCCCGCAGGAGAGCTTCGTCCAAAGGATTGCCGTCAGCTCCCTGCAGCGAATTCATCCTGGCTTTTCGTCGCCAAGCCTCGAAACTTTCTTTGCCGCCTCCAATTACGCCACCCACGCGAAGATCGCGGGCGTCATACAGAAATGCGTAATTCGTCGTGTGCTCAAAGCCGTAGAGAAAATCCGTCAGCGCCGCTTGCGTGGTAGATTTACCAGCCTCGTTTGTTCCCATCAGAATGTGCAAGTCGACGGAACGAGCAGGCAAGTCAATGCGCAGGCCGTTCAGATGCCCGTATTTGTCCAAATTGATTTGTTCAAGGCGCATAGTTCACTCAGTGCCGTGGAGGCCGCTAAGGTCCGGCAACACTTCCCGGATGAGAGTGGAAATGTCTTTCGCGCGAAGGGCAGTCAGTAGAGGGCTCTCCTCAATTTCGTCCGCTTTGGAACCGAGCCCGAGCTCGGCGGGGAGCTTTTCGAGCAGAGGCCGAAGCGACTCTTCAAGAGATCGCTTTAAGTCTGGGTTGGAATCGGCGTTTGTGAGCAACGCAGCAAGCAAGTTGGACGCCTCGCCAGCGCCGGCGAGATTGAGCTCGGCCGAGGGCACGGTCAGAATCTTGAGCGACTCCAACCAGCAGTCCCGCAGGCCGAGCATGGTCGCCTGTAGCTCCGCCTCGAATTGGTCGCGTCCCGCCATCAAGTCGCTATGCGCGGCCGTTTGGCCTACCACGCGAACTCGCACCGCCGCCGGCTTACCGTCCGCGTCCTCCGCCACAGTCTTGCGTATGGCTTCACCGCATTTGGTTTTGATCGCTTGAAGTTCCCCGAGCCCCGATACGTCGACTTCTATGTCGATCCAGCGAACAGCATCCAAGATGACGCGCTCGACATTCACGATTTGACTGTCTCGGACTGATACCGAAACGCATCCCTTAGCGCCCGTCTCGCGGATATGGCGACCCTGAAGGTTTCCGGGAAATACCACCCATGGATCGCGGTTGAGGATATCGTAACCGTGCACATGTCCAAGGGCCCAATATGCGTAACCGCGATTGACCAATTGGCTGAGCGAGCATGGCGCGTAGGACGCGTGGCGGGCATTTCCTTCTAGCGCAGTGTGGAGCACCCCGATATTTAGCCGGTCGCGAGAAGGCGCAGGGTAGTTGTCAACGAGGTTCTCTGTGACATCCATCCGGGGGAAGCTTTGGCCGTGCAGAGCTACAGCCAAGTCCTCGTATTCGATGGTACTAGGCTTCCTGTAATTAAATCGCTGCGCGTTGCTCGGCCAGGGCAGGCTTTTCGTGATGCGGTTTTCCGCGTCGTGATTACCAAACAAAATCGCGACTCGTATGTTTGCTTGGTTTAGCCGTTCCAATTCTTTAACGAGGAAAAGTCCTGTACTGAAGTCCGGCCAGTCGCCATCGTATAGGTCGCCCGCGATTACGACGAAGGCGGCGCGGGTATCGATCGCGTGATTCACGAGGTTCCGAAACGCCTCTCTCGTAGCGTTTCGAAACTGTTCCACCGGGGCGCCTTCATAATCGGCCAACCCCCTCAGCGGGCTGTCGAGGTGAATATCGGCCGCGTGTAGAAAGTGAAATTCCATTGGATTCGATCGCGATTACGGGGGCAGTTCCAATCAATCTAACAGAAGTTGTGAGATTGTCGAATGCAACTGGTAACGACGAACGCCAGTAGCGAAAAGGTTTATATTCTGTACACTGATGAAATAGTATGGCTGATTTTGTTTCAAAGGCGGCCTCAGCCGGGGCCTCAAGGAGGTTCAGGTCGCAGACGCCCAGGGAGTCCATACCTTCTGGTCGAGAGCTCATTGTCCGCTTTGCGCCGAGAGCGGACATTGTGCCTGCCACCCCCCATCATCCAGCGAGAATGGTCCGCTAGGCGAATCAGTTAGCTGGTAGGAGGGCGACCGCACGCCCTTTTTGTCGCGGGCTGCCCAATAAGTGCCCGTTCATGCTTCGGAATAACTGACAGCTGATCCCGCGCAATAAAATCGTCGACAAACTTCGGTATGCGCTCGGCTTCTAAACAAGCGTGGCTTTTCGATGCGTCGTCTTCATATCTGCAACGTAAAGCGGTGGTTCAGTCGCTATTACTTTTACGTTTTCCTCAAACAGGCCGGCGACTGCAAAATCACGTACAGCGAGCAATCTTGGGAATAGGAGCCATAAGTGGACATCGACACACAGCGCATTCGCGAACTTCTAAACAAGCGCGACGAGATTGACGTAGAGCTTGCTGGACTCTTTTCTGGCATCGCTCCGAAGAAGGCAATCAAGTGCGGGCATTGTTCACAGGAGCGACGTACCGCGCGAACGTGCCCAGCTAAAGAGAAGGCATAGCCGTAGCCTACATTATTGCTCTTGGTCAGTTTTTCTTCGCGTACGCATATGACACGTACTGCGTCATATGCGACGTGTCCTTGAAGTAGTAGTGATCGATATACACATCGACCTCCGCCGGAGGACAGGGGTTTACTGAGGAGTTCACCACGCATTCCCCGCCGGCGCCGAACACTTCGTGTATCTCGAATCCTCGCCCGGGAACGACGAGATGTAGATACAGGGGGGCGGAGATATTATCCGAGACCCCATCCTTAGGCACTTTTATGGTAGGCCATTCGCTCACCGGCAACTCTGACGCCAGTGGTGCTACGGTCGTCGTCGCGGCAGGTTTCTCCTTAAAGACGCTGAAACTAACGACCGCAAATAAGCCGACGCCAACAAACGCCGCGCCGAGAGCCAGCACTGAAGCGAATCGAAACGGCACGCGTTTTCTTGGGATCATAGCTACCTACCTGCCACGCGCGAGACTACCCGATTCGTGCGGTATAATCCCTCAAGGAACTCGCCTATGCTATCCGGTGCCTCAATCCTGGGGCATCGGCAGCACAGGAGAGCAATATGCTTATGCTTCACTCCGGCGCGAAGCCGGTAAGCTACGACGACCTTCGTTCTTTACAAGCACCGGACGCGACCGCAACGCACGTACCAATAGGTCATCCCTCTGTATGGTATTAAAGGACAATGAAACCCGTCGATCTCAGCCGCCAATTTGTCCCCCTGGACGCCAAGGATCGGGAACACATTGAAGCGTTCCTGGCATCGCGCAGTGCGTACTATCTGAAGGATTGGCCCAACGTACTTGAGCAATATCGTGTCGTAATTCTTGCCGAGGCCGGCAGCGGCAAGACCACAGAGCTAAGGGCCCGCGCAGATGCGCTGAAGGTGGAAGGCAAGTTCTCCTTCTATGCGACCGTACAAGATGTCGCCAACGAAGGTTTAGAAGGTGCCTCCGGCGAAAAAGCGGAGATCGCGAAATGGAAGCGCAGCGATAAGGAGGCCTGGCTCTTTATCGACAGCGTGGACGAGGCCAAGTTCAATGGATTTCGCTTTGAAACTGCTTTACGCCGCATCAAAGAAGCAATCGAGAGTGCTGCATCACGTGCTCACATCGTAATTTCCGGGCGCTATACAGATTGGGAATTTCAGGGCGATCTGGAAAGGCTGAAGCACTATTTGCCGGTCCCCTCGACGTCCGCGGAACTCGGAGAACCGACGTCAGAAGCGGTACTAATTGGGGCACTTGACGGCGAGAGCCGGAAACAGCGGAAGAAAGAAGAGTCTGAGCCGACCGTTTGGCTGATGGCGCCCCTTGATGAAGAGCGAACCAAAATGTTTGCGCGGGCAAAAAAGGTGGCAGACGTTGACGCTTTTATAGCTGGCATCGAAGGTGGTGACCTGTGGACGTTTGCTCGGCGTCCGATCGATCTCGATTGGTTGACGGCCTACTGGCTGCAACATAGGCGGTTTGGGCATCTCGCGCAGATGATGGAAGTTTGTTTGGTTGAACGCCTAAGAGAGGCCGACCCCCAGCGCTCGCGTCGTGATCCGCTCGACCCAGACAGATCCATGAAGGCGCTTGAGCGCGTCGGCGCTGCGCTGGTCTTTGGCCGCACAGATAAGATCACGGTCCCCGATTCGACTTCCAGCAGCGGAACGCCAAAAGCTGAATTCGATCTCTCCGGGATATTGCCGGACTGGTCGGATGAGCAGCGCACTCGTCTTCTCTCTCGCCCAGTTTTCGATCCAGCAACGTTCGGACGCGTGCGACTTCATAACGACAATACTGGCGAAGTGCGAGCATACTTGACGGCACAGTGGCTTCGCGCGCGGCGAGACACGAATTGCACAGCTCGCGCACTCAAGGACATGCTTTTTCAAACAATCTATGGGCTCGACGTTATAAAGCCGTCGTTGCGCGACACGGCAGCGTGGCTCTCAATATGGGACCGGGACGTAGCCCGCGAAGTCATCGCCCGAGAACCTCTATTGTTGTTAACTGCCGGTGACCCAGCGAGCCTTCCGATTGATATTCGCAGGGGAGCTCTAAAGGCCATCGCAAACGAATTGCGAGCCACCAACCAGCACGTCGGTATCATAGATACGGACGCTCTTCGACGATATTCGACTATAGACCTTATTCCCGAAATTCGAAAGCTGTGGACAGCGGATAAAGCCGTTCAGGGAGTTCGAGAGATCATTCTACGTATGATAGCTCTAGGCCACTTATCGGGCTGCGCAGATATTGCAGAAGAGGCGGCATTTGGGTCCTACACGGATAGATATACGCCTGTTTTTGCAATGCGCGCGCTACTTGCAACAGCGGGCTCAGCGGCGCGGGCAAAGTACGCAGCGAAGATCAAGAAAGAATTCGCAGCGCTGGAAGGCATCATCGTTTGGGAGTCGCTCGAAAGCCTCTTTCCATCGGAAATCTCGATCGCCGAACTCCTCGCAATGCTCCGTGCCATCCCGCAAGAGATGCGGGACGAGACAATGGGGTTAAGTTATCGAGGAACGCGCTTTGTTGCCAAACTGAATTCGAAAGCGGAATTAGAGGAGTTTCTAATCGGGCTCCTCGATATATTGGGTGCGCCTAAAGGAGAGCCCGGCGCAGAAAATCCGTTGGGAGAGGCATTGCTGCCGTCCATCGACGCAGCCGGCCTTGCGGTGGCGAACCTTGTCGCATCGGACACCGTGCCGCAAGTTGTAGCTGCTTCTGCGCTACGGCTTGGCGAGGATCGATACGGCCAGGGGCGCAGACGAGATCAACCTCAGTTGCCGGATAAACTCAAAGAAAATGCGAAGCGTCGGGAAATCATGCTTTGGGCAGCGACCGACCACTTTCGAAGAAATCCTGGCATTCTTGGGACCCAGTCCCTCGTTAGTGATTGGCAGCTCGACTTTCTCGGTTGGTCTCCCGGACTAAAATTGGAGGACTTTAATTGGCTTCTCGCAGCGATCAAGAACAGGCCCAATCAGGATGATCAAAGCGTCGCGTTAAATGCAGCAATGCGTCTTTGGAGGGAGAACGAGAAGCCACCAAAGATGCTGAGCAAAATCAGAGCTGCGGCAGTGAACAATCAGAGTCTGCTTGCTGCCATTGCTGCTTGGGTTGAACCCCGTCAGCTCTCCCCTCAGGAGAAACTACTAAACAAGCAGGTTGCAGCAAACAAGGCAAAACGAGCCAAGGAGGAAGCCAAGCGAAATAAATCCTGGATCAAATTTGTCGACGCGTTGAAAGCAGACCCCGATCTGCTTCGCAATGCCATTCCGCCGACGAAAGAGCGAGTCGATGGTCGCGTTTTCTCCCTATGGGAACTACTTCACAGGCTTGACGAAAACAATTCGCGCTATGCCATCGATAGCGTGAAGCCGCTCGAGGCGATAGTAGGGGCTGAAGTCGCCGAGGCCGAGCGCGAAGCACTCATCAAAATGTGGCGTCAATGGAAGCCGACGCTCGATAGCGAACGCGATCCGGGAAAGCGAAACATCGTCAGCAAGATGGATTGCATGGGTGTAGCCGGCATTACCCTTGAATCTACCGCGAGCTCGACTTGGCCGAAGGGGTTGAGTTCCGCTGATGCTTCACTCGCAGCGTCCTACGGCACGCTCGAACTTAACGGTTTTCCAAAGTGGATGGCGGAGTTAGCCCAGGAATTCCCGGAAGAGACAAGCGCCGTCCTCATGACTGAGGTTATATCCGAACTGATCGACGACGATGCTGGTCGCTTCGGTGTTCTGCACGATCTTAGCTACGCATCGCCGCCATTAGCTCGGATCGTTTTTCGTTCTCTTCTCGAAGAGCTAAAGCAACGTCCGAAGTTGACGCCCAACAATCTCTCGCTTGTCTTGCGCGTCCTGACGGCTGGCATTCCCCCTGGAGACAAAGAATTCGCCAAGTTAGCGATGGCCCGGTTTGTGTCCGCGACTGATCCCGGCGTCGAAGCCGCGTACGCAGCGGCTGCGTTTCGATTTAATCCTTCTGAAACTGTGAATGCCTTATCCGACAAGTTGAATGGGCTCGCACTGAATGACCAGGCGCTGCTTGCTCAGCGCCTTCTCCCCAAGCTATTTGGTTCGCGAATTACAGAAGAGGCGGATCGCGTCGAAGGAATTCCATTTGATGTGCTCCTCCGTCTTGTGGATCTGGCCTTCCAGACAATTCGCGTCGAAGACGACAATCAGCGGCTGAACGGAAAAGTCTATTCCCCAGATGACCGCGACAACGCGGAGCAGGCCCGCGGGCGGCTATTTACGCAACTCATCGAGACCCCGGGGCGATCAACTTTCGATGCGCTAAACGCGCTTGCCACGAAGAGCGACTTTCCAATACCGCCGTATCGTTTGAAAGAGCTCGCAACGCAGCGCGCGCGCACCGATGCCGAAAACTCTTCGTGGCCTGTCGGAGAAGCGTGGGCCATGGAAAAGGAATGTGACACAGCGCCGGCTACACCGCTCGATCTTCAGCGTGTGGCTCTGCTCCGAATTTCCGATATCCAACACGACGCGATCGATCATGATTTTGCGCAAGGAGGAACGCTCAAGTCACTGCCAAACGAGATGGCGGTCCAGAAATGGGTTGCAAGCGAGCTTAACTTTAGGAAGGGTCGCGCTTATTCGATCGAGCGCGAATCCCGCGTTGCCGACGAGAAGGCCCCGGACTTTCGGCTTCGCTCGAAGAGCTCCAGCGCAAGTCTTCCGATTGAGGTAAAGGTGGCCGAGAGTTGGACACTTGAGGAGCTCGAGAGCGCGCTGACAGATCAGCTCGTTGGGCTCTATCTTAGGGACAAGGACAACACCCACGGCGTGCTGTTGCTGGTCCATCAAAAGTTCAGACCAAGGGGGTGGATCGACAAAAAGAAAAACGTTCTCACGTTTGAGCAGGTTGTTGCGTACCTTGAGCAGTTAGCGACCATCATTGCGGGGAAGGCGCCATCCGCGCCGCAGGCTATGATTGGTGTAATTGATGTCTCAAGAGTCGCCGCGATTTCGAAGCCCAATGCTCGCGCAAAACGGAAGAAGTCTGCGAAGAAAGAGCGGGGGGCAAAGACGGCGAGACGTGTAGTGAGACTGCAGAGCAAGAAGCGTGCGGTAGCGAAGACGGATAGGCAATCGGCCTCCCGGAAAGCGAAGTCGGGGGGCTTAAAGGGGTCCCCGCCGTTAAAAAAGAAAAAGCGGAAGCCGAGCGCTCGGCAAGTAGGCTGATTATCAGACGTTTCAAAGATTGTGGGGCATTCACTTTGCTCCAATAGCGGACCTTGAGTTCGGAGTCTGGACCGGCGGGTCGCACCGACACCGTAGCCTCAGCTTCCGGGACTTCCGAGTGTGGCCCGCTGGTTCTTGTCCCGCATCTTGTTGGGATCTTCGATCGCCTCAACCGACTGGATGTATTTGGCAATATATTCCGGCGGCAGGCCGTGCTCCCTGCCGCCTGCAATGACAAAGTCCTTGTACCAGCCATAGGGCTTAAGGCTGTCGTCGATGTAGGCTGGGGCGGCAAGATAGGTGAGGACCTTCCGCCTGCGACCTTTGTCATTGATGACCGTTACCATCGCGTGCTCGTAGCCGCTGCCGACGCCTTCGGCCTTATCTAGCTTGGCACGCTCGGTAGGATCGAAGCTGAACAGGACTCCGATCACGCCATTGTCGTTGCCACTGGCAAAAGCGTTGCACTTCCCGGACTTGTCCACGCTGCGCTTGTGAAAGCGAAGCACATGACCTGGCAAAGTAGCAATGCCGAGCGGCTTGCAACTCGGCATGCGCTTGCGCAGCCGGTCGGTCGACATATTGGAACCGTAGGCGAAATAGACGACAGGCTCCGGCGGCCCGATCGAGCCGTTGAAGAAAACGACCGACTTCATCGGTCCTTTGCCGAGTGCACGTCGACGAATGGTTGTCAATTTCGCTAACGCCTTTGAAACAAAATCAGCCAAATTGTTTCAATCAACGATCGAAACAATGGGCCGGGACGACTGCTCGACCGTCTGCGCGCCAACCATTTGCCTAGTGATTTGAAGCATGTTTACAACTGTGCGCGGTCAAGAAGGCGGGTTGTGATACAGTACTCACTGAACAATATTGAGGGCGCTCTCAATGGGTCGATGCAACACCATCTAACTGGCAGTCGTGGTGGAGGTGGCGCAAATGGATCAACGGGGTCGGATCGGATTGAGCCCGCAGCAGCATCGGGAACTGTGGGACCGGTGGAAGGCCGGGGAGTCACTAAGCGATATCGGACGAGCTCTGGGCAGAGTTCGCTCGGGAATCCACAAGTGGCTGGCCTCACGTGGCGGGATCGCCCCACCGGCGCGGCGGCGATCGGCAAGATCAATATCAATCGCGGAGCGAGAAGCCATTTCCCGTGGCCTTTCAATTGGACAATCGATACGAAGGATAGCAGCGGATTTGGGCCGCGCACCCTCAACGGTGAGCCGGGAAGTTACGCGTCACGGAGGACGCCAAGCGTATCGCGCTTATCGGGCGGATCGCCGCGCCTGGGATCGAGCTCTACGACCGAAGCATTGTGCATTGCGTCTCAACTCTGAACTTCGGCGCATTGTAGCGAGTAAACTGCGCTTAGACTGGTCGCCGGAGCAAATCTCTGCGTGGCTGAAGCTTCGATATCCTGACGCCCCTGGTATGCGCGTGTCTCACGAAACGATTTATCGCAGTTTGTTTGTGCAAGCACGCGGCGTGCTGAAAAAAGAGCTTCTGCGGCATCTTCGAACGAAGCGCACAATGCGCAAATCGAAGCTGGCGCGCACAGAAGCTCAGGTGCGTGGACGGATTGCCCAGGCTCTGACGATCAGGGAGCGTCCGGCCGAGGCGGAGGATCGAGCAGTGCCGGGGCATTGGGAGGGCGATCTGCTTTGTGGAAGCAACGGCAGTCAGATCGTGACGTTGGTGGAGCGCCAATCCCGGTTCACCACGCTCATCAAGATTCCAAACCGAGAAGCTGAAACCGTAGCGGTGGCTCTGAGCCGACACATTCGTAAACTTCCCGCATCGCTCAAGCGATCTCTGACTTGGGATCGCGGACTGGAGATGGCGAAGCATCCCAAATTCACCGTGGCGACAAATGTAAGAGTCTACTTCTGCGATCCGCAAAGCCCATGGCAACGAGGCAGCAACGAAAACACCAATGGGCTGCTGCGGCAGTACTTCCCGAAAGGAACAGATCTCTCGCGCCATAGCCAGGCCGAGCTGAATCGCGTTGCGATGCGGTTGAACCAAAGACCGCGAGAGACCTTGGACTTTCAAACCCCGGCGGCTAGACTCCGCGCAAGCGTTGCGTCGATCCCTTGAGCCCGCACTCAATATTGTTCACATCGGGTCTAGCGGGGCGCGATTTCGGACCACGCGCCGGGGGCTTGCCCATGTCAGGCAGAGATGGGAACGGCGGTGGCAGAACCGATCACAATTACGGAAGAAATGATCTACGCAGGCGCGAAAGTGATCCTTAACGAGCTGGACA
>Ga0302325_10026004_pt1 | contig 12160 bp, 13 predicted proteins | sample Palsa_T0_2_FD_201948 | JGI IMG/M metagenome (GOLD analysis project Ga0302325, IMG submission 201948) | Peat permafrost microbial communities from Stordalen Mire near Abisko, Sweden - Palsa_T0_2 | ecosystem: Environmental > Terrestrial > Soil > Palsa > Peat permafrost | place: Sweden: Abisko...
ATCGGCCGGTATCTGGAATCCGCCCATCGTACCGTAGTAGAGAGCCCGCACCATGGCGAGCCCCATGTAGGACAGGCCGAACTGTGCCTGCCATGCTGGCAGGAGCGCATAGAGTTGATCGGTGTAGCCATCGTGCAGGATGTGGGTAAGACAAGCGCCAAGAAGGTTACGGCTCTTGCTGCTGGCGGTTCGCTTGATGAGAAGGTTCCCTACGTTAATCATCAAAGGCTCCCAAGATACACAAAGTCTGTTTCGACTTTGCCCTCTGGGATTTTTGCCCTTGGGTGCGGACCGCACGGTCCTCTGTGGCGCTCGGACCAATCCGGGGATCGGAACCCTAGCCACCTCATTCCGTCGACTAACTTTTATTCTAGGAGAGCATCGAGGCCGGTGCAACCCTTCAAGCGGGACCTAGTAATTGCTTTGCACCCACTGCTGCGAGCCGACGACTCGACAGCGGCCCGGAGTCACCGGACTCCCAAGACCTAGCCCTCGATTTCCGCTGCCATCGGTCATACTCTTTTCTTCCAGTCGAAGACTTAGGCACAACCGAAGCGAACGGTCTTTCACGTGGCGACCGTATGCGTCGTTCTCCAGCAGGAGGCAATAGAGCAAGCTCTGGCAACAAAAGCCTACACTGTGACGCCATCAGTACCACGAGGTAGCACGGGCCCAGACTCAGCCTCGCCAAGTTTCCACGTTTCGTCGGGATTGGTGGAGAGCAGCGGCCAGCCCTTCGAAAGCACGAAGCGCAACCACGCTCCTGCCATCTGCGAAGTGACCACGGCGGTGATGACCAGCGTGGTATAAAAGGCCGCGTTGATGATGCCTGCGTCGTAGGCCACGCTCGCCAGTACGATGCCCGGGCCTCCACGTGCGTTTGTGGTTATCGCGATGTTGAAGACATCGAGCCCGCGAAACCCGCCGAGCCACGCTGCCAGCCCTGCTGAAAACACCGAAATTAGCGACGAACCCACGAGAAACACCAGCAGAATCGCGAAAGAGAATTGCCGTCCGAACACCAGCCGATAGCCGATGATTCCGAAGTAAATGGGCACGAAAACACCAAAGGAGACTTTGGAGATGGCGTCGATCGGTGTGGAGAAGCGCTCGCGCTGGGTTCCATACAGTCCTCCAACGATGCCATACCCGGCCAGCAATGCGGCGAATTGCAGGTTTACTTCAAAGATCGCTGCCATGGCGCAGTACGTCATCAACACCGCCATTGCGTAACCGACTGGAGAAGCTTTATAGAGCACATTCCAACTCGCGTTGCTGAGCCGCTTCAGCAACCCCGGCGCAAGGAACAATCCGATCAACGTATAGATCAGAGTACCGATCACATGGGAGGAAACGGTACTGGTGACATGCTGTTGTGCCAGTGTCGCCGACGTAGCTAAGGCGGTCGCAAGCGCCAGCACGACCCATAAAGCGAGATCTTCTAGCAGCGCGTAGCCGAGGATCAGGCTTACGAAGCGTGTCCTCATGATCCCAAGGTCCCAGAAGATGCGCGAGATCACGGGAATGGAGCAAACTGCCGTAGCGATCGCCACGATCAGCAGAGTCGAAATCGGCTGACCTGATGTTCCCGTCAGCAGGTGCAGCGGTATCAGGCCCGCGAAACCCAAGCCGAGGACCAAGGCAAAGCTGGCAAGATCGGAGACGGTGAGCAACAAGAAGGTATTGCGCCGATTCTCCTTCGCCAACAGTCGGCGGGTCTCGGCTCCCGAGCAGAACATGAGCAGGATCAAGCCAAGCTGATAGAGAAAGCCCATGACCGTGGTCGCAGCGGGCGAAAACGAGAAAAGCTTGGCGAACGCTGTGGGTGCGAAAAGCTTCAGTACAAATGGTCCGAGCAGAGCACCGGCCAGGATTTCTCCGACGATGCGTGGCTGCTTTAGCCGTTCGGCAAGATAGCCTAAGCCGTGCACGGCAACCAGTAGTACGGCAATGGTGAGCACGAAGTGACCGAACTCGACGACTGACATTTCTTACCCTCCAAAAAATGGATCAGCGGGACGAGCGGGAGAGGTTATCGTTGCTCGGCAACAACAGTGCCTCTAACTATATCAAATATAGTACTGTTTGTCTATCATCATAGTGGTGATTGCGGGAATTGGCGGTGTTGTGCGGCGCGCCCTCGACCCTTTCTGGAGACCCATAAACGAGGTTGGCTGGTTACGTGAGGTTACATGGAGATTTCTTAGACCGCTGCCAGCTGCCGCGATTCTCTCAGGCGCGTCGCAAGAAATCCCAAATACTCTTCTATCCCCTCCCCAGTTTTGGCAGAAAGCCGGAACACCGACATGCCGGGGCGCACAGCTTGAATATTGTTGTATGCGGTTTCCCAGCTAAATTCGACCGCCGCCGCCAAGTCGACCTTCGTGACGATTGCTACGTCGGCGCTGTTGAAAATGGTCGGGTATTTGAGCGGTTTGTCTTCTCCTTCGGTGACTGAAATGAGAACGAGGCGGAGGTCTTCTCCCAAGTCATAGGAGGAAGGACACACAAGGTTGCCCACGTTTTCGATAAAGAGGAAATCCAACTGGTTGAGGTCCCATTCTTCCAGAGCGTTTTGGACCATGGCGGCTTCGAGGTGACAGAGAGTGCCGGTGATGATTTGCTTGACTGGAGCCTGGCTGCGTGCCAGCCGCAGAGCATCATTCTCGGTGGCCAGATCGCCTACCAGAGCGGCCACGTGATAGTTGGGACGAAGCTGTGTGAGGGTCTTCTCGAGGAATGCAGTCTTCCCCGAGCCGGGGCTGGAGACCAGGCTCACTACGAAGACTCCGGCGGCGCGGAAGCGGTCACGAAGAGCGCGGGCCACCACGTCGTTCTGCTTCAGAACGTTCTTTCGGACTTCGATCAAACGAGGTTCGGGGCACATTCCTTTATCTCCAACGCAACTACTTCGAGTTCCTTACCATGCACGACCTCGGAGGCAGGAGTATGGCATTCCGAGCAACAAAACAACTGTACCGAACTGGGAGAGCGTTCGGCCTGGCAAGTGGGACAGAAGATCACGACGGGAACGTCTTCAATCACCAGGCGGGAACCTTCGAGCGGAGTGTTCTCGCAGGCCATCTGATAACACGAGAGGAGCGCCTCTCTTACCACGCCAGACAAGGCTCCCAGCTTGAGGTGCACGGCCTCAAACTGAACTCCCCGCTGTTCGGCCTCTTCCTCGGCGAGTTCTACGATACTTATCGCAATGGAAAGCTCATGCATGGGTCAACTCGGTGGCATAGTCGCCGGGCTGTTGGATGGTGTCGAACTGACCAAAGGCCGCCAGTGCCGCCTGCCCCAGGCTGATTCCGCCGTCGTTAGGCGGGACGGCGTGGTTTGTCCACACCTCGAGCGATTCGTCTTTCAGCAAACGCTTCAGGTCTTCCAGCAACAGCTCGTTCTGGAAAACCCCGCCCGAGAGAACTACACCGTCAACCCCGTGATTGCGAGAAATTAGTCTTAGAGCGTCGGCGAGACCCTGAGCAATTCCCCACTGGAAGGATCGCGCAATTTCGCGCACATCGCGGGCGTGGAGGTGGTCTTCGATGACGGCTCGAAGCAGGGGGCGGAAATCCAACTCTTCGCCGGTGAAGGAGAAAGGATAGGGCTCGCCCGACGGCGCGCTGCGGGCGAGTTGTTCCAGCCAGATAGCGGCCTGGCCTTCGAAAGTGATCTCTCGAGTGAAGCCCAGCAGCGCGGCGGCCGTATCGAAGAGTCGGCCCATCGAGGTGGTGGCGAAAGTGCGCACGCCCTTGCGGACCAATTCCGATGCACTCCGGTAGCGTGCGGAAAAACCAAAGGGTGGTAGGGTGAAGTCGGGGAGATCGTCAAGTTGGGAGAGGAATCCGGCAGCGGCCTGAATCGGTAGGGCCGCGGCGGCATCGCCGCCGGCCAGCGCCACCGGACGCAGATGAGCCACGCGTTTGAACCCTTCTTTGACACTCCCGACGAAGATCTCGCCGCCCCAGATCGATCCATCGTCTCCATATCCGGTGCCGTCAAAACTTACCCCGGCGACGCGCTTCGTCCACTCGCCCCGCTCCGCCAGCACCGATGCCACATGGGCGCGGTGATGCTGTACTGCATGACTCCTCGATACCCCAAGCGCGATGGCGTGTGTCGTTGAGAGATATTGCGGGTGGCAGTCGTGAACCAGGAGCAGATCGTCCCAACGAACTTCGTACATGGATACCAGATCGCGAACCGTCTCCTTGAATGCACGGAAGGTTTCGTAGTGATCGAGGTCGCCCATATGCTGGCTGACAAAGGCCTGGCCGTCCACCACCAGCGTGACGGTATTTTTCAGGTCGGCGCCCAGTGCGAGAATGGGGCGTTCGGCAGGAAGCGATGCGACCGCGCCTGGAGCGTAACCACGGGCGCGGCGTAGGACCACAGGGCCGAACGCACCAGCACGCGCCACTGAGTCATCCACGCGGCGCGCAATGGGCCGTTGCCCAATCAGAAACGAGTCGGCGATTCCTGCGAGACGGTGCAAGGCGTCGTCGTCCTTGTAGGCGATTGGTTCACTCGACCGATTCCCGCTGGTCATGACGAGGACGTCCGGAGCGCCAGCCGCGAAGAGCAAGTGGTGCAGAGGAGTATAGGGCAGCATTACGCCGAGTTCGTTGTTTTCTGGCGCTACCCCGGCGAGTTCCACCTTCTTCGGGGCCAGCACAATGGGCCGGGCAGGAGAGATAAGCAACAACTCAGCCTCCGCCGGCAAATCGATCAGAGTGCGAGAAACCCAAATGTCTTTCGCCATCAATGCGAATGGTTTCTCTTTCCGGTACTTGCGCGTCCGCAAAGCCGTGACAGAAGTTGGATTCCGGGCATCGCATACCAAGTGGTACCCGCCGAGTCCTTTCACGGCGAGAATCCCACCGGCACGGAGAATCTCGGCTGCCCGGCGAATGTTGCCTTCACTCCCGTCTGCCGCTTCGTCGGGAGGGTGAAGGTAATAGCTGGGACCGCAAGCCGGACATGCTACGGGCTGCGCGTGAAAACGCCGGTTTGATGGATCGCGATACTCGGCGGCGCAAACATCGTCCAGCAGCCAGTCCTTCATGGTGGTGTTCGGGCGGTCGTATGGCAAAGCCAGCAGGACGCTATAGCGCGGACCGCAATTCGTGCAGTTGATGTAGGGATACAGGTAGCGCGAATCGGCGGGGTCGAATAGCTCATTCAGACATTCACCACAAACCGGCAAGTCCGGCGAAATCCGAACGGTTGGGTGCTGTTGCCGCTGGCTTTCCCGAATCGTGAATTCGTTTAGACCGACTGCTTGGGCAGGCTGGACATCGATCTCGGCGATGCTGGCGGCGGGTGGAGGATGACTCTTGAGGCCACGAACAAAGGCTTCCAAACTCAGTGCCGCGCCCTCTAAATGAATCTCGACTCCCTGTTCGGCATTCAGCACCCACCCTGCCAGAGTGTTGGCGCGAGCTAAACGATAAACGAACGGACGGAAGCCAACCCCCTGCACCACGCCGCGGACCCGGATGGAGCACGCACTGGGCATTCCTATTCCCCGTCCACCATACAACTGCGGCCCTGCCAGCCGATCTGGCGCACCTTACCATCCTCAATCAGTATCGGGACGCTGCGTTGACCGCCGGACAACTCGCGCATGCGCCGACGAGCTCCGGGATCGGCCTCGACGTCATACTCAACAAAGCTGCAACGCCGCCACTCCAGCCATTCGCGCATCTCCGAAGTGTGAGGACAGCGCGCCGTTCCGTAGAGCTCAAGCTTGGCCACGGTTCAACACCTCCAGTAATTCCCGGATGACGTGGTAGATCGAGGCCTGTACTTCCTGAATGCGAGGGATGTAGTCGCAGTTCACCACGACAGGGAAATCAGCCAGCCGCTTGCGCCTGATCTCACCTCCGTCGTAGCCGAGCAGCGCCACGGTCAGCAGATTGCGCTTGCGAGCTTCTTCCAGGGCCATGATGATGTTGCGCGATCCGCCACTGGTGGAAATACCGATCGCAACGTCTTCCGGGCGAGCTTGTGCGATCAGCTGGCGAAGAAAAATGGCGTCGGTGCCAATGTCATTGGCTACCGCAGTAATGTTCGCCGGCTCCAAAGAGAGTGACACTGCGGGGACAGAGTGATAGCCAAGCGGCGGGAGCACACAGTCGATGGCCCAATCGTTGGCGTCTGTGGCTGAGCCGCCATTCCCGAACAGAATGAGCTTGCCGCCACGCAAGAGCCGTTCGTTCATCGCAAGCGCGACACTGCTGATCTGCTCGACCTCTTCCCGCCCTACCTGCATGCGCAGCTTGGCATCATCGTGGACTTTCATCATGATGGAAGATGCCACTTCGGCCACCAGGTCGCTGGTCCGCTGCTTTTCAGTCCCCAGAAACGGATAGAGAAACCCCGATTCTCCCACTTCATAGCCCAGTTCACGGTGTTCGAAGAAAACGTGCACCGTCTCCCACAGCGTGTGATAGAGGACCTCAATGACCTCCTGGTGGATCAACGGGTCTTGCGTGGCCGCATCCACAGCGTAGGAGCCTTCGATGCCCGGCAGAGCGAAAGTCATCGCGTCCTGACCGCGCGCCTGCTGGAGCGTGGCCCAAACTTCAGAATCGCCCTCGGGAGGGCCGAATCCCATAACGATATCTTCAGGACGAAGGATAGCTTCGAGCCACGGTCGAAAAAGAACCGATAGATCGAGAGCGGGCAAAGCGCGCTTGCCCACGATCACCGGATGAACGAATTCGACGGACACGTGCTGCGCATCGGTAGCATACGGCCCCCGCCCGAAGGCCAGCAGGCGCCCTCCGCGCAGAAAGCGTTCCGACATCTCGCGGCAAGCCAGCGCCAGGCGAGGCGCTTCCCGCAAGAAGAACATCTCAAATATCTGGTTCCTCGCGAGCAGTCGCTCCTCGACTTGACTGGCCAGCCTGCACGCTGTCGTCATATCACCTGCCCACTAACAAATTCGCGGCAAAGGATCGCCCACAAGCATGTCTATGATGCGACTGCCGCCGTAAAGGGTCGTAACCAGGACCGAGCCGGCCGGTTGTTCGCGGATTTCACCGATCAGCTGCGCCTCTTCTCCGCCCGGCGCCAGACGCAACGAATTGATCGCGGCGTCAGCATACTCCGGAGCCACGACCGCGAGAAACTGGCCCTCATTCGCGATATGGAGAGGGTCCAGCCCCAACAACTCACACGCGCCACGGACAGCATCCCGCACCGGAATCTGGTCTTCAAACAAAACAATCCCCAGTCCGCAATCGCATGCGAGTTCATTGAGGGAAGTGGCAGCGCCTCCGCGGGTTGGATCGCGCATCCAGCGGATGCCGGGACCCGCGGCTCCGACCAGAGCTTCGACCAAAGGAAGCACGGAACGAGTGTCGGAATAGAGGTCAGCTTCCAGGTCCAGCTCGCCACGGGCCAGCAGAATGGTGATACCGTGGTCCCCGATTGGACCGGAGAGCAGGATCTTGTCGCCGGGCCGCGCTGAGCAGGGATCGATGACGACCCCGCGAAGACAGCGGCCAATCCCTGTGGTCGTGATGTACATCTGATCGGCCTTACCGTGTTCTACCACCTTTGTGTCCCCGCCTGCGATCCGGACTCCCGCCTCCTTCGCCGCCCGGGCCATCGCACGGACCTCCGCCTCCAGAATCGAGGTGGAAAGTCCCGCCTCAAGCACATAGCTGACCACCAGAGCCTCCGCTCTGGCTCCCGAGACAGCCAGGTCATTCACCGTTCCGTTGACGGCAAGCTCACCGATGGAGCCGCCCGGAAAAGTCAGAGGCTTGACGACAAAACTGTCGGTTGTGACGGCGACCCTAGCGCCGCCTATATCCACGAGGGCCGCATCGCCCAATGGACCCGGAATATTTCCAAAGAGCAAGGGAGCAAAAAGCCCCTCGACCAGTCGGCGGCTGGCCTTGCCTCCGGCGCCGTGAGCCATTTCGATCTGCGAATCGCGGAACCGGATGGGAACCGGCTTGGCCTCCGTGGCATCCTGAGTACTCATGCGATCGAACTCAGACTGGTCAGGGCTGCCTTGCGGTGTTCGTAGTTGAAGTATGCGGCGCATGATCCTTCCGATGAAACCATGAGGGCACCGATCGGATGCTCAGGGGTGCACTCGCGGCCGAATAGTTTGCACTGATGAGGCTTCAGCACGCCTTTCAGCACTTCCCCACATTGCGCGGCTTTGGGGTCGGTGACGCGGATTCCAGGAACGTCGAAGCGCTGCTCAGCGTCCCACTCGGCGTAAGTGTCGCGCAGACGCAAGGCGGACTGCGAGATGAAACCCAGTCCACGCCACTCGAAGTAGGGGCGCAACTGGAAAACTTCCGCCATGGCCCGAAGCGCAGCGCGGTTGCCTTCCCATGGAACCACTCGTTTGTATTGATTTTCGACCTTGGCTTCGCCTCTCCTCAACTGATTGAGGAGCATGACAATGGACTGCAGCATGTCCAGCGGCTCGAATCCGGAAACCACGATGGGCTTGTGCTCGTTCGCGGCCACCCATTCGTAGGGCCGGCAGCCGATCACGGTCGAGACATGTCCCGGCCCAATAAAAGCGTCCAGCCGCATGTCGGGAGAATCCAGAATCGCGCGGATGGCCGGGATGATGGTCACGTGGTTGCAGAACACCGAGAAATTTCGGATACCCTCCGCTTTGGCACGCATCAGCGTGAGCGCGGTCGATGGAGCGGTGGTCTCGAAACCGATGGCGAAAAACATGACGTGCTTTTCGGGATTGAGCCGGGCCAGTTTCAGCGCATCGGAAGGCGAGTACACGATGCGAACGTCCATGCCACGAGCTTTGTGCTCAAGCGGGCTGCCCTGGGCTCCGGGAACGCGCATCATGTCGCCGAAGGCAGCGAAAATAATCTCTGGCTGCTGCGCGATGGCGAGGCCATCGTCGATTCTTCCCATGGGAAGGACGCAAACCGGGCAGCCGGGGCCGTGGATCAACTCAATGTTTTCGGGAAGGATGTCTTTCAGGCCAAAACGGTAGATGGCGTGGGTGTGACCGCCGCAGACTTCCATCATGCGGTACTGGCGTTCCGTGCCGGCGAGACGCCGAATTTCTTCTGCCGTTTTCGAAATCAGTTCGGGTTCGCGAAACTCATCCACGAATCTCACGCGGACCCCCTTGCGGGCTGGACGCGGCCGGATCTCACTGGACACCCTCCAAACCGTAACCTTGAACTTCCTGAACCGCGCCCTCTACCTCTCCGAGGAGCCGGAGCGTGTTCATCTGGTCGGTGGCATCCTGCTCGCTGATCTTGCTCATGGCGAAGCCCACGTGAATGAGCACCCAGTCGCCGGGGGCCGGCTTGTCATCCTGCAACAGGCCCAGATCGATCTTGCGTCGCACGCCAACAACGTCCACCAGCGCGGAATCCTGGTTGTCGGAAGAGATCTCGACGATCTTCCCTGGTATGGCTAAACACATTCGGCATCCTCCCGCGACGTCATGATTTGCTCCGTTATGATCCATCCTCGAAAAAACCCGCGCCCGCAGGCATCACGTCTGTTTGCGGGCGGAAATATCAAACGATACCTTGAGTTCATCTTTCAGCTTGATGGTTCCGCCCACGGCGGAAACCGGGCGAATCTCGTAATCACTCTGGCGGACGGAAAAATCTCCCATCGCGCGCAACACGTCTCCGTTCAGCGAAATGCGCGCGGAAACCGGCTGAGTGCGGGCAACTCCGTGCAGCGTGAGTTCTCCGTCGAGCGTTAGCCCGTACTGGCCTTCTCCGGTTTTGCTGGCGGAGAGGCGAGAACACTCGTACACAATATCGGGAAAGGAATCGGACTCGAGGACTTCCTGGTGCATGGCGCGGTTGATTTCGTTGCGATCTTTCTCGCTGATGTCGTCGGTGACGATCAGTGAGGCCGAATGGATCACCATTCGCACAGAACTGTGTTCTACCGCGTCAGGATTTAGCAAGACCTCGCCTTCGAAATCGGGAATCGCAATCACCGGGCTGTGGCCAAAGGCCGAAAGCAGGCCCGTGGCAAACACCCGAACGGTGAAATTGCTCCGCTTCGCATCCGCGAGGTATCGGATCGTGGCAGCCTCCGGTACTGTGTCCTTATTCAAAGCGTAATGCAAAACAGAACCTCCGGTCCAGCAGGCGTTCAGACTCGCGCGGCAGCCGCTCCAATTCGAGTTTCCGCCTGTTTTCGGGCCACCAGAAAGAACGTGAACTTAAGCTCATCTTTGATGCGGAGCGCTCCACCGGCCACGGAAGCGATCGCAAGTCCATAGTCGCTCTGCCGGAGCCGGAATTCTCCGTGGGCCCGCAAGCTTCCGTCGGTCAGGATCAATTGCGCCTGTATTGTCTGCACATTTTCCTCTCCGTGCAGAACGGTCGTCCCCATCACTTCGGCACGATAACGGCTTTCTCCCAGTCCCGTGCAAACTACCTGGGAGCTGCGGAATTCCACCTCCGGGAACAGCTGCGGGTGCAATACATCATCGAACATCACCTGCTCGATCGCTTTCCGATCCCGTTGCGAAACCTCATCCATGATTTCAAGCGATGCGGTCTTAGCCGTCAGCCGCAGCGAACCGCCTTTCGGTTTATCAGGGTCAAACTCCATCTCCACGGAAAAGTCGCGAACAGAAAACTGCGGGCGGTGGTCGGCTATGCCCGCCAAGCCCTCGGCAAAGGCTTGTACCGTGAACTGGCTGGTTCTGGCGTCCAGCACGTAACGCGCATTCCCCATGATTTGCCCGACCTCTTCAAGTTCGATTCAAAGCCATTAAACTCCTCCTCCGCCAGCCCACGAAAGGCACAAAGGGACAGCCCGCGCAGCCCGTGGTCAGCCCTACGTGGGTTCACCCCGCCCAACTCGGCCGTCACTAGTCCAACTTGGCTCACATGGACCGCAATTTCAAATACCGGTCCAGATCGGGCAGGGCGCCCTGGGCGAGATTCCCGAGGCCGAACTGGCCGAGATAGCGCTGCGCGATCGGATTGGAAAGAATCAGTCCCGCCCCGAAAACGATTAGCGCCACACCACTGAGCATGAACAGCACGTCCTTGTCGTTGAGGCTTTCCTTACCATTTTCCGTTGCCACGGCAATCTCCTTATATGTGCATGATGTTTACTGTGTCGAACCTAGCTTGAACCAGGCTTATCCCCGTTGAGAACCCTGTCAATGATCGACTCGAGCAGGTTTACGCCAGAATCCACAGCGGCTTCCACCGGCGCGCTCAATCCCATATGACCTTCTTCACCTCCGAGTGTTTCCGGCTCGCAGCCCACCAACAGAATGTTCTTCAATCCGATATTCATGGCTCGAGCCATGCGCAGCACGCCGATCGGATTCATGGTATGGGCTTCCATCACGGCCTGCGGAGCTTCCGGAGCATTCAGGGCAAAATCGTCCAACGCCTTCAAATCAGGTTCGATGACGTAGAGAGTGCCGGGAGCTTCACCGTGCGGACAAGCGTCCACCAGAATTGTGGTTTCATAACCGTCTTGCAGCGCGTAGGCCAAGTCGAAGCCACGGATGCCAAAATCGGCCACGCGCACAGTTTGTGGCAGTTGCAGGTTGGCCAGGCGGCGAACCACTTCGACACCAAACGCGTCATCCCCGAGGAAGATGTTGCCGATGCCCGCAACCAGGATGGTTGGTTTCTGCACGGCGGAAACTTGGGGAAATTCATCGGCTGAGAGTGGCTCAATTTCTTCCGCATCGAAGAAGAATCGGTGACCAGGTTGACGAAGCAAACCCATGTCCTTGCCGGGATCGTCGTCGAGCACCACGCAGACGTGATGCTTGCCTTCGTAATCCTGTTCGATGCATTCGACGGTGGCAATCTGCCCGGCGAGCGCGATGTCCATCACATCGCCACCTTTACGGGGCCGCAGGCGCACGCGGCTTCCGGTCTTGACTTCAACTCCCGAAATTTCCAGGTGGTCGATTGGAGTCTTTTCCTCCAGAAGCTGCCACTCCCACTCATTCATGGGGTCTCCTCCCTAAGTGGGCGCAGCCCCCGCAGCACTCCATGCAACTTCATCAACTGCTCCACCGGCATGGTTTCTGTGCGCTCGAGCATCTGGCGGGCGCGCTCGTCCGACTGGCTCATCTCACGCTTCTCGTCGTCGGTCAGCGTCATGATTCGCAGGGAAAGAATCTCGTCGATCTCGGTTC
>Ga0302325_10026005_pt1 | contig 12160 bp, 8 predicted proteins | sample Palsa_T0_2_FD_201948 | JGI IMG/M metagenome (GOLD analysis project Ga0302325, IMG submission 201948) | Peat permafrost microbial communities from Stordalen Mire near Abisko, Sweden - Palsa_T0_2 | ecosystem: Environmental > Terrestrial > Soil > Palsa > Peat permafrost | place: Sweden: Abisko...
CAGCGGGGCTGCCTCAAAACGGACCAGTGATGTCGATAGCGGAAGATTTCGTCAATCCGAAACTCCTGTTCGCCGGCGCCGAATACGGCCTATATTTCTCGATTGACGGGGGCGAAAAGTGGACCCGACTGCGCGGCGGACTTCCCACGATTGAAGTTCGCGACATGGTGATCCAGAAGCGCGAAAGCGACCTGGTGCTGGCAACCTTCGGACGCGGATTCTACGTCCTCGACGATTATTCGCCGCTTCGCACGGCAACTCCGGAGACGCTCAAAGAAGAAGCGGTTCTCTTTCCCGTGAAGACTGCCCTTGAATACGTCCAGGCGTCACCGATCGGCGGACGCGGCAAAGGTTTTCAGGGCGAAAACTTCTACACCGCCGACAATCCGCCGTTCGGCGCCACGTTCACTTATTATTTACGCGACGGTCTGCGCACCCAGACGCAGATTCGCCGCGAAGCGGAGCGAGAAGCCGAGCGGAAGAAAGAGCCGATCCACTATCCCACCCTGGAAGAATCGCGCGCAGAGGCGCAGGCTGAAGCTCCGGTCATCGAGATCACCGTAAGCGACATCTCCGGAAAGGTAATTCGCCGCATGACAGGTCCCGTCGATCGAGGGATGCATCGCGTGACGTGGGATCTGCGCGGACTATCTGCAACGGTTGCGGGCGAAGGCGGAGGGGGCGGACGTGGTGGAGGACGGGGCGGCGGTGGTGGTGGTGGCGCTCCGATCGATGAGGAAGGCGGCGGGCCGGTCAACGCCGGCGGTGGCCATTTCGTTCCTGCCGGGAGATACAAGGTAGCTATCGCGAAGCGAGTCGAGGGAAAGACGACGGCGCTGGCAACCGTGCAGACGTTCGAGGTGATCAACGATGGCGGAGCACCCCCAGTTGATTTTCTGGAGAAGGTCACACGTTTACAGAGCGCGGTAACCGGAGCTCTGGAAGTCGCGAGCACAACCAAGCAGCGCCTCACGGTGATCAAGCGTGCGATCGAAGATTCGGCCGCAGATCCGAAACTGATGGACGAACGCAACACGCTGGATCATCGGCTGGATGCCTTGCTGGTAACGTTGTCGGGCGACACGGCATTGCGAAGCCGTCGCGAAAACCTTCCGCAGTCGCTTGCGCAGAAGGCGAATGGAGTGGCGAATGAGACACGGGGCTTGTTGGAGCCGCCCACCAAGACACAGCAGGATCAATATGCAATTGCCGCGGGTGAGTTAGAGCAGTTCTTGCCAAAGCTGCGGGTGTTGGTGGAAACCGACCTGAAAAAATTCGAACAGAAGCTGGACGCAGCCCATGTCCCACTGACTCCGGGACGGTTTCCGGAGTTCCGGCAGCAGTAATCACGCCCGGTAAACGGTTGCGTTGACCAGTCCTAAAAGAGTTCATCTACTCTCGTCGCGTGTCTTAAACTGTTGTCATTCGATGAGGTAGATGAACATGGAAGTCGAACAAGAACAACAAATACGGGAAGCTCTGAACGCGCATTGGCAAGCGTCGGCGGCCGGCGATGCGAACGCGGAGCACGATATCTACGATAACGAGGCCATCTGCGATTATCCTCAGTCAGGCGAGCGAATCCTCGGGCGAAGCAATTTGCAGGCCTTGCGTAGTCATCATCCTGGCAAGCCGTCAGGCTTCAACGTGAAGCGAATTCTCGGAAAAGGCGATCTCTGGATCACGGAATACACAATCACCTACCAGGGGCGGCCGGCATACACGGTGAGCATTATGGAGTTCCGCAACGGCAAGGTTGTTCACGAGACGCAGTATTTCGCGGATCCGTTCGAGGCGCCGGCCTGGCGAAGCCAATGGGTTCAGCACCGCGCGTGAGGTGAACCGGCGAGGCTGCCCTCGCTACTTCCTCATCAGCGCGTCCGCCAAGAAACGTAGTTCGGACTCCACCTCGCCCGGATCGGCCACTGTATCCGCGATCTCCTGGCGAAAAAGCTCGCGATACCTCTTTCGAAGCCTGTGAATCGCCACTTTTAGCGCCCCCTCCGACGTGTTCATTTCGCTAGCCAGGGCGGCATACGGGGCGTCAGACTTTCCGAGAAGGAACGTCTTCAAACGCTCGAAGTGCTCCGGACGGCCGTGCTGCACGAACTCATCGCGCAATCTCTCCACCACTCGCTCGAGCACCGAAAGCGCCCAGCGCCGTTCGAAGATCCGTTCCGGCGTCTCATCGTGCGCCGGCTCGCGTTGGTAGCGGTCTTCGCCTGAAGAGAGTTCCAGCGGCAACACTGCCCCGCCGCCGCGTTTCTGCGCTCGCCGGCGGTCTTCTTCATCGGCCACAAAGAATTTCATTGAAGTCAAAAGGAAGGACCGGAACCGGCCCTTTTCCGGGTCGGCACGATCGAGATACCGGCCTTCCAATACCCGGATGAAGAACTCCTGCGTGAGGTCCTGCGCCTGGTCAGCCTGATAGCCGCGCCGCCGGACATACGCGTATAACGGGTACCAATAGCCTTCGCAAAGCGAAACCAAGGCGGAACGAGCCTCCTTCCGTTGAGGATCGGCGGCGGCGACCACCAGCGTCCACCGCGTGGCTGGGAAATCAGATGAGCCGGACAGAGTCTGCATGGTGGTTGGTCCTTCCATAAAGGGAATAAGGAAATCGGAACCGAAGGTTACGGCGCAATCGCTACAGCCCTTGGTACTCAGCTTTGGCGTTCTTTAAGACCGGAACATCGAGGTCCGCGCCTTTCCAAAGAGCGAGGAAAGCGTCATAGGCCGCCTTCGCTTTGGTCTTGTCTCCGGACAAAGACAGTGCTCTACCGATTTGCAAGTGCGCGAGCGCGCCTATGGGATCCAAGCCCACGATACCGCGATGATCGAGGATCTTCTGAAATTCGGCAATCGCCTCGGTATACCGGCGCTCGGCAATCAATGCATTGCCGCGTACATAGGCCGAGTGCAAACCGCCTAGATACAGATGACTGAAGTTGAGGCCGTTCCCCGCCAATTCATAACGTAGAGTAGTTTGTAGCCGATCAACGCTGTCCGCGGGCTTACCGTGCTCCAGGGCGGCGAACGCACGAAGCACCGGCACGTAGGTAAATTTGACAAAAGTATCTTCCGGGAAGCGCTTCTCCAGATCGTCGGCCAGCGGTTGCGAACGAGAGGAATCCCCCGACAGAGCCAGGGCAAGGCCGGCGGCGTATTCGACATCCCGGCCCTTCGAAAGCGCCCGCGCGGCCATGGCGTCCCTTGTCGACTCGGCGACATTTCCGCACTCGGCTTCCCACACCGCGCGCGCCGCTTGGTAGGCTGCTGACGTTTCAACTTCTCCCGTTTGCTGGGCCAGCTCCACAGCCCGGTCCGATGACTGCCGGGCATCCTGTAACTGTCCGGAACGAGCCAAAGCGAGGGCCTCCTCGTGAGCCATCCAGTGTTCCGTTTTGCGTTTTCCCCTGGCCAGGCCTACTTGGCGGTTCATCTGCTCCTGGTCGCCCTGCAGCACGGCGATGACGTATCGGAGGACCAGGAACTCGGGTGATTCCAGCTTGCGCTCGGAGGCACGCTGAAGCGCGCTCTCCGCTTCGGAAAAACGGTCAGTGAGAAAACAGCTCCACGAAAGCGAAGCGTACCCGAACACCTCATCCGGATTGGCCGCGATTCTCTTTTGGGCCATCTCCATCGCTCTTTCATAACGGCCGGTCCCATGAGTGGCGAGGCCCCCCAAGAAACCCTGTGCGTTTGGATTCTCCCCGCGAGGATAAGTCTGATACCACAATTCGAGGGTTTGGTAAGCCTTTTCCAGATTTCCCGTCACCTGCCGGTCATAGGTAAAGTCGATGTAATACCTTTCCCTGTCGCTGACGCGATCCCGCAGTTGCCAGGCTTTTGTGGTGCTCTCGGCTGACAGCACTGACTCCCCATGTGTGCTGTACTCCGTCCCCAATGTGGCGTACGCCATCGCGAATTTGGGATCGATTTCAACAGCGCGCTGGTAAAAAGGTATGGCCGACTGATTTCCGGTTACGACCAATTTCATTCCAGTGCTATAAGCCTTGAGGGCTTCGAGCGACGATGTCGTGGCCTCGGCGAGTGGCGTCGAGTGCTTTTCCACCGTAGCCAATGATTCACCCACCCGGGTTCTGAATTTGCGGGCGATCTGGCTGAGCGAGTTCAGCACATCTTCCCGCTTCGACGCAACGATCTGCTCCTGGTCCAGAATGTTTCCGGTGCTGCAGTTCTTTGCGCGCAGGCCCAACACATATTGGCTTCCAATCTTTGCGATCGAGCCTTCCAGAACCGCGGCGCTTGCCACTCGCTCGCAGACTTGCAATGCGATTTCGGAAGTTACGCGCGCATCCCTGGGCTTACCCATCAGAGGCAGCGTATGCCGGATCTGCGCGTCCGAAATCAGGTTAAGGAACGGTGATTGTTGCAGATCCACCGACAATCCTTGTCGCAACGTGTCGTCAAACACAGAGTCGCCGGTGCTGTTCTCGAAATCGGCGAGGACAATGCTGTCTTTTGTGGTCAGGCGGAGCCTCGACGCAGGATCGCGATGCGCAAGCGACCACCCAGTCACGCCGCTCAGCACGAGGAACGCGACTCCGGCCGCAGCGCCGAGAACCGCCAGCCTGTGCCTGCGGAGAAACTTGCGCCCCCGGTAGAGCGCGCTGGGAGAGGAAGCCAGCACGGGCCGGTCCTCCATGTACCTCTGGATATCGGCTGCGAGATCCGATACCGAGGCATAGCGCAGCTCCCGCGACTTCTCCAGCGCCTTCATCGTGATTGAGTTGAGGTCGCCGTCAACCAGGCGGCGCAGGGAGGCAGGGTCGGTTTGGCGGCGCGCGGCGATTTCGCTTGCAGCCGCGCCCAGCGAGGTGAGCTTTCGCGCGAGCGATGGCGCTTCTTCTTCGCGGATAATTCGCAACATTTCCGCTAGTCCGGCGTTGCGCAGCGTGGCCGTATCGAAAGGCACTGCTCCGATTAAGAGCTCATACAAGAGAACGCCGAGCGAATATACATCGGACGCCTCATCGATATCTCCCGTCATCGTATCGGCCTGCTCCGGGCTGGCGTACTCCGGTGTCCCGACGATCTGGCCGAACTGTGTGAGTAACGTATTCTCCAAGGCCCACTTGTCTGTGGCCTTAGCAATGCCGAAGTCGATTACCTTTGGAACAGGCACGCCATCCTGCTCCGTCACGAGCACATTCGACGGCTTCAGATCACGGTGGATCACGCCTTTCTCATGCGCATGTTGGATGGCGCGGCAGACCGCGAGAAACAGCGGAAGCCGATCCCTAGTAGCGATCCGCTTGCGATCGCAATATTGAGTGATCGGCGCGCCCTCGATGTGCTCCATCACAAAGTACGGGCGGCCTTTTGCGGTCGCGCCGGCGTCGAAGATCTGGGCGATGTTTGGGTGATCCATCATCGCGAGCGCCTGGCGCTCATTGTTGAAGCGGGCCAGCACTTGGGCAGTGTCCATGCCAAGCTTCACAACCTTGAGAGCCACGCGCCGGTGAATGGGCTCAAGTTGCTCGGCCAGGTACACGGTGCCCATGCCCCCTTCGCCTAGGGGCGACAGGATGCGATACCGGCCGAAGTCATCATCACCGGCAGCGCCTGCGTTGATCGTCTCAGTTCCGGTTTCCTGTCCGCCGAACGAACTTTCCAGAGCGCCCTGTATCAAACACTGCGGGCAAAGTCCGGCTGGATCGCCGGAACCCAATTCCGCTTGGCACTGAGGGCACTTTGGCATTTCGGCTGGACTCGCACAAGTTTATAACCTTTCGTCCATGGGACTGTAACCTTCACCACCGCGATTCCTTATTCGTCGCAGGTAAGCCAAAACGGCCACCGGAATCGTTCAACGAAATAAGGAGACTCATCATGAAACACGCCGCCATCGCAAAGATGTTCACATTCGCCGCAGTCACCGCAGTCGCTATGGGAATTGCGCCCAGGGCGAACGCCCAAGTCAACAAAGGATGCAATAACGCCACCCTGCAGGGCACCTTCGCTTACACCAGCAGCGGAGCTTTTGTCGCCGCGCCCGCCCCGATTGGGCCGGTCGCCGAGACCGGTGCGCAAACCTTCGACGGGAACGGAGGCACCGCCACCGCCGGAATGTCAAATACCAACGGCAGCGTAGCGGTGGCGACCAGCACCGGCACCTACGTAGTAAACTCGGATTGCACCGGCACTTTCATCCTCAATATCGCCCCTGGTATCGCGGCTCACTACTTCTTCGTGATCGCGAATAGCGGATCTTCCTATCAAGCCGTGTGTGTGGACCCGGTCGCCGTCGTCACGCGCATCGGAAACAGGTTCTATCCTGGAAGAGCCATCTAAGCGCTGAGCGAGGTGTGGATATAGCGCCCGCACCTCGCCTCTCAAATCCCCGGCAATCGTCCACTGCCGCCAACAATCCCTCGCGCCTTCTGGCCTCTCCAACACGCCAGGGCTAGCGCAATCGCCAGATCGTCGTGCTCTCCACAGCCATCCGCACCCATCCGCACGCGCCCCGTTGCTTTAGTCGTAGCCCGTATATCCAGCAACTCCTCGACCAGCGGACCCGCCTCACGCAACTCTTTCGCGATCCGCAAATCCCCCCGCTCCAGCAGCATTTGCACCCCTGAGATCAAATCCCTTTTCGGCACATTCCATCGCAGAATCCCGAAGCTGGACCTCCCTTCCGTCGCCTTCTCCCCGGCCGTGATGGTCACCGCCATGATCTCGGGCGTTCCGTGCCGCATACCCGTAAGCGCCGTCCGCAGCGCGTCCACCACCGGAGCCCCCACCCCGGTCCCATCCACCACCACGCTGCACTTCCCGGCGACCTCAGAGCCCTCCAGGATCTTCCTCACCCGCGCCACAGCTTCCGGATACGGCATCCCCAACGGCAGCCGTAACGCTCCTCGAACCAAGTAAACGGGCGTCTGGCCATTCCGCATCCGCCGTTCGATCAGCACAATCGCGGACGGGTCATGCGCCTGCCCCAGGTCGAGCGCAAGATAGAACCAGCTCGGGACGATCAAAATCCCTCCACCGGCGAGAACGAATCGTCAATCGCGCTCTCCACCAAATCACGGTCGAACACCCCGGAGCCGTTATCCACGAACTCGCACAGGAACTCCTGCCGGAACCACATCGCGCCCAGCACCGCGCGCTCCTCATCCAGAAACTCAGGCGAAATCCGTTCACAATCCATCGCGGTGGCCGTCACCCGTTTCCACCCGGCGCCCCCATGCTCCCAGGTGTCATAGAAAAAACCCTGTTTGCCGTAGGGAGTACTCATCATCCACAAATCGCCGCGGCCCAAGGCCAGCATCGGCCGCAACGCTTTGTAGATGGAGTCTGGAACCCGCGCCGCTTCGTCGATCAGCAACAATGAAACGGCCGAGAATCCGCGTACCGTGTCTTCCGTCCCCGGCAGCCCAACAATCCGGCTCCCATTGGGCATCGCGAGCGAAAGCGTATTGTGCCCATCCCCACGCGCCGGAATGCCCAGCCGCGCAGCCATCTGTTCAACCTTCCGCAGGAACTCCCCAGACTGCCGCTCCGAGGGACTGGCGACCACCACCAGACTCCCCGGGCGCGTATAAGCCCGATGCACGGCCTTAGCGGCGGCGACAGTAGATTTCCCCCACTGCCGCGAACAGTTCAAAATCCCGCGATTCGCCGTAGACGCCAACACTTCCGCCTGCAACGAATCCGGCTCGAATCCCAACTTCTCCCGTGCAAACGCAACCGCATCCAAAGGCTCAGGGACGACGACCCGAACCTTCCGCTCCCGCTTCGACGGCGCAAACAGATAGTTGCCCCAATCCTCCAGATGTACTGACCGACCCATGCCAAATGGGCCTCGCACTTCCGGCCCGTCCCGAGAGTGCCAAATCCCCCTAACCCAGCAGATCCAAAGCACTTCGCGTAATCGAAAATTCCCCGTGACCAAGTTACGTTGAATACGCTGTTTCACCCCGAATCCGGCAGTACGTTTCTGAGCCGCGCCCGAAAGGAAGCGGTACCGGATTGCCCGGGCGATCTCATGGTTGCGATAGTCTGTAGCGTATGCTGCAGGAGTCAACCGCCACTGACACCGGGGGAGCCTATCAGGCCAATCTTCGCCTTAGCCAGAAAGAATACGAGGAGCAGCAGGTTTACCTCTATTCGCGGCCGCGCTGCCTCGGCTTGGTCCTGGGGAACGCGTGTAACATCGATTGCATCCATTGCTATCAGGCGAAGACGGGTGACAACCTGCTGCGCCCTCCGGAGATTGCAGCGGAATTGCGTCGTGAGTTGCGGGGATTTTATCCGTTCGCGTCCACGCTCCGAATCCAGGGTGGAGAGGTTTTTGCGATCCGCGGATTTCGCGAGCTGATCGACGACGTCGCGCAGGTTTGCGAGCGGCCGATCGTGAGCATCAGCACCAACGGCACGTTGATCGATGAAGAATGGGCCGAACGAATCGTTCGCACTCCCTTTTCGAATGTGACTGTGTCTATCGATGGTGGGACGCAGGCTACCTACAACCGCCTACGCAAAGGCGCCGACCTGGATGAGGTGCTCCGAAACATCGACCGGATTCAAAGATGGAAGGCAAAACTGAGCAGTCCGATGCCTTACCTCGATTCCTTCTTTGTCATAATGCGATCCAATTTCCGCGAGATTCCGCAGTATCTCGAGTTGATGGTCCAGCACGGGATGATGGACGTCGCGCTGCAAACGATGGAGCTTTCGCGCGAAAATACGGGCCGGCATCCAACGCTGGAGGCGGATGAGTCGGTCAACGAAATTGGGGAAGTCGAGGAACTTCGCGCGATCCTCCGAGAGGTTCTCCCGCGCTACCGGAAGAGTTTTCGAATGGTCCGTCTGAGCGGGCTGCAAACTCTGTTCGAGAATCATGGCCTCAATGGCGATTTTCTGGAGGAAGGAGAGAAGAGCCTGTATCCCGACAGCGACGGCCTCTCCGAAGGCGCGTTTGAGCTTTGCCCGAATCCATGGACGACTCTGTTCCTCGTGGAAAATGGCGATGCGCACCTTTGCTTCATCTCTCAGGCTATCGGCAACCTGTATTCAGAGCCGCTTTCCGCCTTGTGGAACTCACCGAATGCCATTGCCAAACGCAGTGACATGATCGCGGGCCGGTATATCGCATCGGGATGTTCACGGCAGTATTGCGGTTGGCGCGAAGGGAAAACGCCGGCTCCGGCGAACTTGGCTTCGGGTCCGGCGGATTCGGCCGATCTCGTTCAAATCGGGCGGAGGAATGAATCCGGGATAGAGGATGCCGGAACCTTGGCGCTGGTACGAAGACTCATCGCGGACGAACGGCGGAAACGCAATGAACTCGAGGTATACAAGCGATCGCTCGAGTCGCAGCTCGAAGCCGGTCAGAAACATATCCATGAACTGGAAGGACAAATCCGGGAGTCCGCGAAGCATGCGGATCACCTTGCGACATTGCTCAAGTCCGGGCAGGAACACATCGATCATTTGGAGGCCAAGACCGGGAAGGCTGTCGCTGACTTCCGCGGCTTAGAGGCTGAATTTGCGAGGTATCGCGAGCCATGGCTGAAGCGTGCCTATCGCCGGGCGGCACGCGTGCTGGGCTCGTAGCAGAAAGGACGGTACTGCGACCGGCTCGTTTCCGGTTGGCGCCGGACGATCCCGGCGCCCGGCGCGCAGGTCTTGAAAGAGGGACCCGTTGCACCCTTCAACAAAGACTTTCCTCCACCCGATCTTTCGAACCTCCCGCATCAAACCAACGGAAACTTCACCTTGACCGCACTCCCGTGGCCCGCACTTTAATCCTGATCCTCATCACTACCCCGCCCTCGGTATCGCTGGAGGTGAGTGTAACCAACCACGGCGATCCGGTTCCAACGCGGACTTAATGAGCGGTCGGTGCGCCCGCGTGCTGCACTGACTTCACGCGTGTACTTAGGTGATGGGGCGCGCAAGAAAAGGATTTGTTGACTGCCCCGTCATGGGCATTAAGAAATGTCTGCGGTATATTGATTCGAAACACTGCAACGATGCGCTTAATCCGAAACATTTTCTCCATAATTTTTTTATTAGCCCAAACCAGTCTTGCCCAGCAGACGCCGGGTAATCTCTCGCTGGGCGGTACTGTGGTTAACTCCGTAACGGGGGAGCCCGTGAAACGAGTGTTGGTGCGACTGCAAGGCTTTCGAACCGACTCAGAAGCCGGCATACAGACTCCAACAATCTTTACCGATAACGGCGGCAGATTCATGTTTAGTTCGCTGCCCCAAGGTGACTACACGGTAGTGGTTCAAAAACCAGGCTTTTCACAGGATTTCAGAATGTCTTCGCAGAACATCCATCTTGCCGACAGTAGGGATCAGATTCAATTGCGTCTAGCCCCCCTCGCAACCATCACAGGTAAGGTGCTCGACCAGGACAAACTCCCTGTTCGGTCATTAACGGTTGTAGCGCTAACAGAAAGGGTGATCGGCGGACGGGCGCAACGTTTCGAAGGCTCTTCTGCAACAACCGATGATCGCGGGGTTTACCGCCTCTCTTCGCTCAACCCCGGCGACTACGTCATCAAAGTGACGGGGCGAACAGGGGCTACAAGCCTGTACGCCGGGGACTCTACGCCCTTAATTGGGCTTGATGAAGAGGGCTTTCGACCCGTCTATTCCGGCGGAGCGCAGAAACTTGTATCGGCTTTACCCATACACGTTGATTCAGGATCTGAGGCCCATTCGGATCTGACGGTTGCCTTTGAACGGGCATTCAGAATCAGAGGTTCTCTCACCAAACAGGTACCTCGACAAACGGTTTCATTTGAGTTGTTAACGCCTGGGGAATACGCCAGTCCCGCTCGCGTTACCCTCAACGGTGATACAGGTAAGTTTGAGATTTCGGATGTTGTACCGGGATCTTACATTCTGAGGGCAACGCAGGGTGGAACTCGAGGTGAAGTTCCTGTCAATATCACTCATGGCGATGTCGATGGGTTGTTTCTACCCTTGGCCGCTCCGGTCGATATAAAGGTAATCACCCACTTTGCGAATCTCCCGCCAAAGCAGGAGGGACTTTCTGATCTGGCAACGCAAATGGGAATCGTTGCGAATTGTATGGTAAGTTTGCGCCCAACGGGTAATACGTCCCTTCGGGATCGCGATCTTAGTTCGAATAGGAACGTAAATGGAAATGAAACCCTCATTGGTGGTGTGTTTCCCGGAACCTATCGGGTCGAGACGCAGTGCTTCGGCGCCTACCCGAAAACGGTGCTTTCAGGAAACAATGATCTTCTTGTGAATCCGATCTTGACCTTAGCTCAAGAGATGGAGCCAGCGCCGATCGAAATCACCGCGCTCCACGGAGGCGGTGATATTCATGGAACTTTTCCCGAAAAATCTGTGAGTGATGCCGACCAGCCATGGGTGATTGCTGCACCGCGGAGCGGGCCGCCCTTCGCAACCCCCGCGTTCCGTTCCGATACGGAAAACGGACACGGAGACTTCAACTTTGTGCTGCCCAATTTGGCGCCGGGAGACTATGCGGTTTGGGTAGTTGCGAAAGGGCAAACAACCCCGTTTCGCGAACCGTCATTCTTGCAATCGCTGTCACCGGGAAGCAGCGTTCGGGTGGATGACAACAGCAAGAATCTGATCACTCTTACTGAGGTAGTCAAGTGAATGCCAGCGCAAAGCTCTTACTTCTGCTGATTCTGGGTAGTCGCAGCCTTCAATCGCAGGAAATGTACACGATTGGTGGAACGGTGATCAACGCCGCGACCAATGCGCCATATCCTATGGCCCACGTGAGCATAGCCAGAACAGGTACCAACCGCGCGATGGCCTCTATGATCACCGGAAATGATGGGCGGTTCAGCATGCGACTCCCTGCCGGCAAGTATCACTTGTATGCAGGTTCCCGCGATTCACTTCAAATTTATGGGAAGCCGAGGCCCGACGCGAGCGTAGGAAGCGCCCTATTCGTCAACGCCAAGTCCGATACAAGCAGTCTAGTGTTCCTTTGGTATCCCCCGGTCGCAATCAGCGGCAAGATAACCGATAACAACTCGGAGCCGGTTCAAGGCGCGTTGATCCAACTCGTTCGAGCCAACACGACCGCTGGTCGACGGGTGATGACAACAGCAGCGTGGGCATACACCAACGATTTGGGTGAATATCGCTTCGGAAGCATCGCAGCCGGA
>Ga0302325_10026006_pt1 | contig 12160 bp, 9 predicted proteins | sample Palsa_T0_2_FD_201948 | JGI IMG/M metagenome (GOLD analysis project Ga0302325, IMG submission 201948) | Peat permafrost microbial communities from Stordalen Mire near Abisko, Sweden - Palsa_T0_2 | ecosystem: Environmental > Terrestrial > Soil > Palsa > Peat permafrost | place: Sweden: Abisko...
TGGACGCCAACCTGCGGGAGCTGGCGGCTGGCGCGGACGTCTACATCCACGATGCGCAGTGCACGCCGGAACAACTGGCGAGCAGCCGCCGAGGCTGGGGACACTCGAGTTGGTTGGAAGGCGTGAAAGTGGCGCGCGACGCCGGAGTGAAGAATCTGATCCTGTTCCACCACGATCCCGATTCCTGCGACAAAACCGTCGACGGATTCTTGCAGGCGGCGCGCCAGGAATTTCCGAACTCCTGGGCGGCAACGGAAGGAATGTCCGTCCGTATGCGCCACAAGAAAACGACGATCAGCATGCGGGACACGCGGGTGAGTCAGCGGCGCCCGGTGAATTTCCCCGCGATCATTTCGGGCCAGGCGGAAGACGGATCGGAATTCGAAGAGCAGGTGGTGCTGAAAGATATCAGCCTGCACGGGGCGTTCGTGGCGCTGCAGAACCGGCCGCGGCTGCAATCGGAAGTGAAGTTGTGCATCGAGACGGCAAACAACGGGCAGCCGAATAGCATGATGTCTATGCGCGGAACGGTGGTGCATCGAGACTCCGGCCCGCACGGGGAACAAAACGGAATTGGCATTGTGTTCATGCAGGAGCGGCCGTCGCGGCGCATCCGCGACTAATTGATTCTTCCTACCTCGCCGTCTGGTGGCACAACCCACTGGTGGCGGACAAAATCCCGAAGCTGAAACCACTTGAGTCGCAAGATTTGCTCGTGCGGATGAGTTCGCCAAGCGTTTGCGTTTTTGGGCAGCACCGCGAGCCGCTGTGCCACAACGGTGGCCTGGAGAGAACTATCCAGTGCGAGCTTCAGCTTCCAGCGGCCTTGGAGATCGAACGAAGACGCCAGGGCACCGGGCGTGGGCGAGTCCGGCCACCGTTGGGAGCGGGGACACCGTCGAATTCGATCGTTTCGGTGAGGTGGTAGGGTGCTTCTTTCTGGCAGCCGCCACAGCGCAGGGTGAAAACCGTTGGATTGGGTTCGCCCAAGCTCTCTTGTGATTCCGCGGGCTCGGCCTTCAGGCGCGCGACCGACGCGGGCAGCGGAATTACCTGGCGGCAATGCAGGCAAAGAACGCCCGGGTAGTGACTTCCGTTATAAGAACTCTGCGAAGATTGCTGAATCATCCGGTTCGCCTCTCTCCACATCTCTTCGAAAATCGAAGCCCTCTGAGTGGGAGCCAGACAGTACTATCCTTCCGGCCTGGATGTCTAGTGCACCCCGTACCCAGGATTGAGGAATTCTGGGGCTGAAGGGCGCTGCTAAGGCACGCCGGGAGCGGGGTATCCCGAGTGAGGACTCAACGCGTTTGGAGTGCCCGTTTGTTATAATATTGGTGCGCGCGACCGCCCCGGGGCAGGTGCGCGTCGAGCTACCCACGAAATGGCGATTCGGAAGAAAATTCGGAGAAAGCTGCTGGCGGCGCGGCGCGCTTTGCGTAGCGGCTGGATGATCGCGCGCGGGCTGGCATCCACGCGGCATCCCTTGCTGGTGCATATCATTCCTACCCGGCGCTGCAACCTGGCATGTACCTACTGCAATGAATACGACGACTTTTCGAGTCCGGTGCCGGCCGAGGAGATGTTTGCGCGGATCGACCGCTTGGGTGCGATGCACACCGGGGTGATCACCATCAGCGGAGGCGAACCGCTGCTGCATCCGGAGCTGGACGCGATCATCGCGCGCATACGCAAAAATGGGGCGATCGCCGGGATCATCACCAACGGATACTTGCTTACCGCCGGGCGCATCGCGCGGCTGAACCGCGCCGGGCTGGAATATCTGCAGATCAGCATCGATAACGTGATGCCGGACGACGTATCCAAGAAAAGCCTGAAGGTGCTGGACCAAAAGCTGAAACTACTGGCGGAGCATGCGGACTTTCACGTCAACATCAATTCCGTGCTGGGGGGCGGGATCGGTAAGCCCGAAGACGCTTTGGCGGTGGCGCAGCGCGCCGTTCAACTGGGGTTTACGTCCACGGTGGGAATCATCCACGACGGGCAAGGGCAACTGCAGCCGCTGGGGCCGCGGGAGCAGGAAATTTTCGAGCAGATTATGGCCATGGGCAAGGGCTCGTTCGCCCGGGTGAACCATTTTCAGCACAATATAGCTAAGGGCAAGGAAAACCAGTGGAGGTGCCGCGCCGGTTCGCGCTACCTGTACATTTGCGAAGACGGCTTGGTGCACTACTGTTCGCAGCAACGAGGCTATCCGGGGATTCCGCTATCCGCGTATACCGACGAGCAGCGGCATCGTGAGTTTTACACCGAAAAGGGGTGTGCGCCGCGGTGCACGGTATCGTGCGTTCATCAGATCGCCGCGGTGGATTTTTGGCGAAGTCCGCAAACGCTAAAGCCGACGGCTGCGGGACCCACCGGCAATCCGCTGGTGCAACTCAGCGCTTCCACTCATCACGACTAAATCGATCGGGAAAACCCGCATGCCCGGAGCAGGCACTGCCTTCGGCCTGCCCGTCATGGCGTGCCCGGGTGTTTGGACGTAGAAGCCCTAGCGTGCCTGAACCCTCGCCGCCAAGAATGGCGGCGCCACGCTAATCACTGGCTAAGGCGGTGCGGCCCGCCGAGAGCGATTCCGCCAGCAAACGCCGCAACGGCGCCAGAGAGACGGCCGGCACGGTGCGCTCGCGGGCAATGCCGATGGCTGCGGCGCGCTGCGGAAACTCGGCGCGATGATCGAGGCTGAGGCCAAAATCCTCGAGCAAATCGCCGGCGAACTTGGGATCGTCGCTGCGCTCGACGCCCCAAAACCACAGCCGCTCTTCGTGCCGCTGCAAGAACTGCAGGGTGGATTCGAGCTTCTTCATCGCCGCGTCAAACGAAGATGCCCGAAAATAAACGGGCAGCTTCCATCCGCTGCGCCCGAAATAGGCGCGGATCCGGACGTTATATTTGCCGTTCTGGTTCGTCTCAATGGCGCAGCGGTAATCGTTTTTGGAACTGGATTTTTCGTTCACAGCTTTTCTCCATTTTTTACGACGTAAGCGGACCCGCGGGCGCGAATGGAAGGGCGTCCCAGCGGCTGCGGTTTGATATCGCATGAAATACCCCTAAATGAGACGTGACCTTGATTCAATCATTGGACCACTAGACCGAGGACCTGAACCGGCTGAAACCCACCAGTAAAATCGAAAGGGGGGAGGCTGCTGCCCGATCTGCTCCGCTGGCGACGGAGCTAGGCGCTGGAGATAGCAATATTTTAACGAAAAGCGGGGCGGGAATTCAATACGGGGATGACGAAATTTTAAAGCTAGTATTTTCAGTGACTTAAAGATGGGATCGACAGCCGCATCCGTAGTTTTACGAGCTTTTCGTAAAGCTCTTCATGGCGGCCTCGTTGATGGTCAGCTTGCCCTCTTTCTTCAGACGATCCTCGAGGGCGGTGCGGAAGGCGTCGAACGCTTCGTCTTGTTTGGTCTGCTTGATTTGCTGCTCAAGAGCGTCATGTTGAGCGACCAAGTCGCCTGGCGTAACCCCGGCATGCGATGCCACGCGGTAGACAATCCAGTTGTCCTGCAACGGAACCGCCGCGCTGTTTTGCCCAATGGCCATCCCGAAGGCCGGAGCAAAGGGCTTGGAGGGGCCCAAATCTCCGACGTTGGCGGAGACCCGGGTAAATGGATCGGTGGCCTTCGTTTCCAGACCCAATTCCTTAGCCGCCGTTTCCAGCGTTGCGCCAGATTGCACGCGCTTGGCCAGATCTTCGGCCTTGGAACGGGCTAGTTCGATAGATTTCTGCTTGCGGTAGTCCGCCAGCACCGTGGGAAGAACCTCAGCCAAACTGGCGGCGTGTGCGGGCAGGATGTCCTTGGGGGTGACGACCACGAAGCCGCGGTCGATGCGCAGCGGGCTGCTCAGCTCGCCGGCGCGTAATTGAAAGAGCACTTGGTGCAATTCCGGCGATGCACCTAACTCGCCGACCGGCTGAGTAATGGAAGCCGCGGAGGTTTCCCCCACGCGCAGGTCAAACTTCTTGGCCAAATCGTCGAGAGACTGGCGGTTGGACTGGCGAATCGCCGAGGCCATTTTGGCGGAAATGTCGTTGGAGAGCGAATTTAGCTTTTCGTCGACCAAGACCGGGACAATGGAGTTTCGGACTTCTTCAAACGCCTTGGTGTGTGCGCTTTCCTTATCGAGAACCTTGATGATGTGAAAGCCGTAGCTGGTTTTCACCAAGTCCGAGATAGAGCCTTTGGGAAGAGAAAAAGCGGCCTGCTGGAATTCGGGAACCGTTTGCTTATCGACGATCCAGCCCAAGTCTCCGCCCTTATCCTTGGTGCCGGTATCCTCGGAGTTTTTCTTAGCGAGATCCTCAAAATTGGCGCCCTTTTTCGCCTGCTGCAGGACGTCCGCGGCCTTCTTCTGAATTTCGGCGCTTTCCGCGTCGGTTTTTCCCACGGTCTTGAACAAGATGTGCTCGACGTGGACGCGGTCTTCGACCTGATACTGGCCGATGTGTTGGTTGTAATATTCGTGCAGTTCGGCATCCGTAGGCTGCGCCTTTTGGACAAGCTGGGTGAGGTCCAGCAGCGCGAAGCGAGCGGAGCGGCGCTCCGGAACCTGGTATTTGGACTGGTTTTTCGCGAAGTACGCGGCCAGCTCGGCTTCGCTGGGATTGATGGTGGGAGCCAAGTCGCTGGCTGTGACCAGCGCATATTCGAGGGTGACGTTTTCGTTCTTCCTGCGAAGTTCGTCCTCGATATCCGCGGGCGTCACCTGGACGCCATCGGTCACCAGCTCGCGGAATTTCTCTTCCAGCAGTGCCTGGCGCACATAGTCTTCAAATTCCTGGACGCCCATGCCGGTTCGGTTCTGAACTTCCGAGGCGTAGCGATCCTTGCCGATCCAAGTGTCGCCATTGAATACCGTCGGCAAAATGAGCTTAATGCGATTGGCTTGCTCTTCCGGGGTGACGCGGATGCCGAGACGCGTGGCTTCGAGCTCCAAGGACTTCTGCAGGACCAGTTGGTCCAAGACGTTACGGGCATAGAGGTCACGCATCATGGGAGGAATGGGCTGATTGCGAGAGATGCGGCCGAGAAGAGTTTGCACGTCATTCTGGGTGATGTCCGCACCACCCACGCGCGCGAGAGCATCACCGGAATCGGCGAGATTGCCGAAGCTACCCACACCGAGAGTGAGGGCCATGGAGAGGCAAATGATCCCGAGCACCACGCCCAAGATCACTTTGACCATAGTGTTACGGTTCTGAATCGTTTTCAGCATATTCTCTTGGGCGACCTGGGATCTGGAAGACGCAAAAAAGGCAGCACCGGAAAGGCGAGGCGCCCGAACGTCTATCCGAAACAAACTATTATAGTAAACGCGGCGTTGGACTCCAAACAAATCCGGCCACAGCGTACCATTGGTTCGCGGGTAAGGCCAAGTCAGTACAGCGTTTTGGTTTCCTAACGTTTCGTGCAACGCACGAACTTCTCACACTCCGAGTTCTCCCCCGGCTGTCGGGCAGTTCCCTGCCAGGTGACCGCAAATGGCGGGGCGCGACGAACCACTATTATCGTATTGCCCAACCCCTTGCGGGGCGTTTATTGAAAGGTCCAAACCCGTGTGCTACGTTTCAGAACTGGCCTATTTTCGTATGCTTAACGACAAAATTGCGATCGGCGAGAAGCCCAAAATCAACCGGGTGGAGGTCTATTGGCACACGGTAACGTACAAAACCGTAGCCATTTATCTGGTGATCCTGTTTGGAATTTTGATGGCCGCGTGCTACCTAATTTTCCCGGAAAGAACCAGCAACATTTTGCAGCGGGTCTCCGATTCGCTGATGAAGCACAGCCCCGGATCGGGAGCGGTAGGCGGAAAGCAGGCGCGGTTTGTGAACCTGGACGGGAAGGTGCAGGTGAAGAAAGTGGATTCGGTGCAATGGACCAGCGCGGACTACCGGATGACCCTGGATAAGGGAGACTTGATCCAGACCGGAGGAGAAGGTGTGGCGCGGGTGGCGTTCGCCGACGGGACAACGTACACCGTCAAAGGTGATACGCTGGTTACGGTTGAAGAAAATTTGGTGTCGCAAGACCAGCCGACCCGGGTGGGAGTGCATATCCAGTCTGGCGCGGTGGATTTGTCGACCCCGACGTGGAACGTGCCGGGTTCCACGGCCGATATTTCGTTCGAAAACGCGGTGGCTTCGCTGCGCGAGAACAGCCGCGCGGCGGTTCGCAGCGACCCCAAGACGCTGAAGCAGGAAATCACGGTGGCCGAGGGCGGCGCGGAAGTGGATCGAGGCGGCCGGAGCGTGGCGGTGGGCCAGTGGGAGAAAGTTTCCTTCCCCACCGGCGGAGAGATGACCAAGACGCTGGTGCTGGCGCCACCGGCTTTGCTGGAGCCGTTGAATTTGCAACCCATCATTGTCGCGAACCCCAAGAAGGAATCCATTCATTTTGCGTGGAAAGCGGTGAACACGGCGAAGTCGTATCAATTGCAGATCAGCACCACCGCTATGTTTACGCAGATCGTGCAGGAACGAAAAACGACGAACAGCGCGTTCGACGTGGTGGGCCTGGATCCGGGAGAATATTTCTGGCGGGTGCGCGCGGTGGACGATAAGGGCGCGGTGAGCGACCTGAGCGATCCGTATAAATTTACGCTGGTGGTGCAGGGTAAAGAGCAGGACATGCTGCTGGAAGTGGACGACACGGTGCTGCACGGTAACGTGGTGGAAGTAAGCGGCCGCACCGAAGGCGGAGCGGCGCTGATCATTAACGGGCAACAAGTGGCGGACATCCGCCAGGACGGGCATTTTCACTATTTCACCGAACCAATGACTTCCGGAAACCATACGCTGGTAATCATGGGGCAAAACCGGCGCGGGGGAACGGCGATCAAGCGGGTCGACATTCTAATTCCGTAAACCAGGGGCCGGCCGGGCGCCGGAGTTTGCGGAAAAAAAACTGCTCGGGGGGAGTTGCACAGTGACCAAAAACGGTTACAACATGAGGTCGGTTTTCAGCCTGTTTTCCTCCGACCTGGCCATCGATCTGGGAACGGCCAATACGCTGGTGTACGCGCGGGGAAAAGGGATCGTCGTCAACGAGCCGTCGATCGTGGCGATCAACAAGAACACCTCGGAAGTAGTGGCGGTGGGGCGCGAAGCGAAGGAAATGCTGGGGCGGACGCCGGGCAACGTGGTGGCCATCAAGCCGATGAAGGATGGAGTGATCGCGGACTTCAAGGTCACCGAGAAGATGCTGACCTACTTCATCCAGAAGGCCCACAACCGCCGGGTGCTGGTGCATCCGCGGATCGTCATCGGAGTGCCCAGCGAGATCACTCCGGTGGAAAAGCGAGCGGTGCAAGACTCGGCGTATCGGGCGCGAGCGAGCGAAGTGTACCTGGTGGAGCAAGCCATGGCGGCGGCGATCGGGGCCGGGCTGCCGATCGAAGAACCGTCCGGAAACATGGTGGTGGATATCGGAGGCGGGACGACGGATATCGCGGTGATCTCGATGAGCGGTATCGTCTATTCGCGGTCGGTGCGGGTGGCCGGAAACGAGATGGACGAAGCGGTGATGCATTATCTGAAGCGCAAGTACAACCTGCTGGTTGGCGAGCGCACCGCCGAGGGAATCAAGATCGAAATCGGGTCGGCGTATCCGCTGGAAAAACCGCTGACGCTGGAAGTGAAAGGCCGCAACCTGATCGAAGGCGTGCCGCGAACGGTAACCATCGACGACACTGAAATTCGCGAGTCGCTGGCGGAGTGTGTTTCGACCATTCTGAACGCGATCCGCGTGGCGCTCGAACGCACGCCACCGGAACTTTCTGCGGACATCAGCGATCGTGGAATCGTTTTGACCGGCGGTGGAGCGCTGCTCAAGAATCTCGACAAGCGCATCCGCGAAGAGACCGGGCTGCCGGTATCGATTGCCGACGATCCGCTAGCTTCGGTGGTGCTGGGGACCGGGAAAATGCTGAGTGATTTCAAACTGCTGCGCGCGGTTTCGATCGATTAAGCGGAGCTCGAGCGAAACAGTTCGGAATCCTTTTCGCAGCGTATAACAGCAGAACGCGCCGGACGCGACCAGGTCCCGCGAGAATTCTTCAAAACGCCGGGCCGGCACGGCATGGAAAGCGCAAATTAAAATCCGGCAGCGAGCCAGAATCGTATGAGCATGATGGAAATACCATCCCGGCAGCGGCCACTGACGCTGCTGGCCATTGTGATCGGCCTGCAGGTGTTGCTGCTGGCATTCCAGATCAAGCGCGATCACGACGTGCGCCTGGTGCGGGTGTGGGCGGTAGACATTCTCACTCCACTGCAACGTTCGGGAACGTGGGTGATATCGAGCGTTCACGGGGTGTGGGGGCATTACATCGACCTGCGACGCACCAGCGTGGAAAACGACCGGCTGCATAGCGAGCTCGGCCGCCTGCAACTGCGCAACCGCGAACTCGAGAGCCGCGCGGTGGAAGCGGACCGCCTGTCGTCATTGCTGGGGTTCCGCACCGCCAACGCCGACGTACCTATGGTGGCCGCGCAAGTGATTGGTGCGAACGCGGACGCCTCCTCCCGGACCATTTTCATCAACCGTGGCGATCAGGACCACCTGAGAAAGAATATGGCGGTGATTACGCCGGACGGAATTGTGGGCAAGGTGGTGGAGGTTTATCAGGATACATCGCAGGTACTACTGATCACCGACCGCGAGAGCGGCGTGGGCGCACTATTTTCCGGCACACGCACGCACGGTGTGATCAAGGGTATGAGCGAACCCTATCTGCTGATGGACTACGTCATCAACGATGAAAAAGTGTCACCGGGCCAGGAAATTCTCACCTCGGGAGAAGATCAAATTTTTCCGAAGGACCTGCTGGTGGGAACGGTGGTGAAGTCGAAGAACGGAAACCCCTTTGCGGTTATCAACGTCCGTCCCGCGGCGCGCCTGGACCGCCTGGAAGAAGTGTTGGTGCTGCTGACCAGACGGGATACGCCGAATCAGAAGAAAGCAGAACCCGCGGTGGCGCCGGTGCCCACTGTCGGGACCGCGACGCCGAGTTCGGCCGCCCCGGGGAAACCGGTGACGGCCACGCCGCCGGGGACGAACGCCACCCCTAAGCCGCCCGCGTCTTCACCGGAGCATCCGTAAGGAACCGAATATGAGCGCATACGCCCACGCCGAACCCAATATCGAAGTTCACAAGTTCTACGGCGGAACCATTTCGGTGGCCACGTTCCTGGCGCTGGTGCTGCAGGCCTTCCTCAACAAATACGGGGCCTGGGTGGGATTTCTCGAGTTGCCGCTGCTGATCACCATTTATTTCGGGCTGAGCCGGCGAAATCCGGCCACTGGGCTGTTATTGGGCGGAACGATTGGAGTGCTGCAGGATGCGGTCAGCCACATGCCGATCGGTACCTACGGTATCGCCAAAACCGTTGTAGGGTACATGGCCTCATCGATCGGATCGCGGATCGATACCGAACATCCGCTGGCACGCGCCGCACTGATTTTTCTTTTTTTCCACGTGCATCAGGCAGTGCTGACGGTGATCGAACGTGCGCTGCTGGATCGCCCGGTGGCGTTTTTCAGCAGTAAGTTGCTGATCGCCGCGCTCATCAATACCGTGGCAGGCCTGTTGCTGTTTCCGCTGTTGGATCGATTGCGAAAGCCGTCCTGATAGTAGGGCCGAGGCAGGAAAACAGGCTCCGGAAAATTGCGGTTGTCGCTCAGGGCAAGCCCGGTTGCGCCGCAGGTATACCGGTGATAGCTTAAAAATTCAGCCCAACTCGCCGCAAAAATGCGGTGAGAAGCCCGCAGGGACGGGGGAAGACCCGCCTTAGGAGTTCCGTTGTCGCCATGGCTAGCTAATGACCAGAAGCTGCCGCAAGGCAGGCTGGTGCTGATTTCGTATCTGGCGGTAGGTATTATTATTTTGTTATTGGTGGGGTTTTGGAAATTGCAGGTGATCCAGTCGGATCACTATTCCGATCTCGCGGAACGAAACCAGGTGAGGTCGATTCCGATCATCGCCCCGCGCGGCACCATGCTGGACCGCGAAGGGCGGGTGCTGGTGGATAGCTACCCCTCGTTCAGCATCCTGCTGCTGCGGGATGACCCCAAAATTCTGGATCGCGCGCTGCCGCAAGTGGCCGAAGGATTGGGCCTGGATGCGGATGATTTGAGGCAGCAGCTGGATCAGGCCAAGTTCGAGCCGAAGTTTCAGCCCATCGTGATCAAACCGGAAGCGAGCCGGGCGGACCTGGCATTCGTGGAATCGCATCGGTCCGACCTGCCGGTAATGGAATTAATGATGGTGCAACGACGGAGGTATCCGCACGGAGGAATGCTGGGCAGCGCGGTGGGGTACGTGGGAGAAGTGTCGCCGCAGCAACTGGAAAAGAGCGATGGGCACTACCGTCCGGGAGACATCGTAGGAAAAGCGGGCCTGGAGAAACAATACAACGACATATTGGAAGGCACCGACGGGATGAGGCGAGTGATCGTCAACAGCGTGGGCAAGATGGTGCGAACGCTGGATGACGTGGAAGCGGTGCCGGGCAAACCGGTGCAACTGACGATCGATTACGATTTGCAGGCGATCGCCGAGGCGGACCTGGCGGGCAAAGAAGGCGCGGTGATAGCGATGGACCCGCGCAACGGCGATGTGCTGTCACTGGTGAGCCAGCCGAGCGTCGATCCCAACGATTTTGCGGTGCGCATTCCCGCGGACGAATGGCAGAAGCTCAACAGCGATCCGGAAACGCCGCTCATGGATCGCGCGATTCAGGCGCAGCTCGCGCCTGGGTCCGTATTCAAAATAATCATGGCCACCGCGATGCTCGAATCCAAGACGGTGCCTGAATCCACACAGGTTTTTTGCCCGGGATACGGAACGTTCTACGGGCGGCAATTTAAGTGCTGGGTATATTGGGCGCACACGGGCGCCCGGAGCCACGGCCTGCACACCGCGATCACCCACTCTTGCGACATTTTCTTCTACACCATCGGCATGCGCATGGGAATCGACGTGATCTCCCACTACGCCAGCTCGCTGGGCATGGGGCACAAAACCGGAATCGATCTGCCCAGCGAAGAGGGCGGGTTGATGCCCTCGGAGGATTGGGTCCAACGCGTATTCCACCGGAAATGGTATGCGGGGGAAACTATCTCGGTGGCCATTGGACAGGGAGCGGTAACCGCGACTCCGGTACAAATGGCGCGGGTAATTAGCGGGATCGCCAGCGGCGGGGTTTTCATCCAGCCGCACTTGCTGAAGAATTTTCCGAATCCGCATGTGGATCGTTTCCCGCTCTCGGAGAACACGGTGGAGAAGGTGACCGACGGAATGTATGGCGTGGTGAACGAGGCCGGGGGAACGGCGAGCCATCTAAAACTCGAGAATGTGGAGTTCTCCGGAAAATCGGGAACCGCGCAAATCATCGGGTACGACCTGCGCGACCGGCTGGGCAAGCAAAAACAGTTCAAGGATAACGCGTGGTTCGTCGGCTACGCGCCGAAGCGCAATCCGGAGATTGTGGTGGCGGTGCTGGTGCAAGCCGGCGGTCACGGTGCTGAGGCGGCCGCGCCGGTAGCGCGCGACATCATCAAGGCATATTACGACAAGAAGAACGGGAAGGTGCCAACACCGCAAAGCCTGGCTACCGGAGAGCTGCCGGCGCCGCAGGTGGTGAAGCCGGTGTCGCAGCCGGTGAAGCCAGCGCCAGCCGCTGTGGAGCACAACTGAGATGAGAGAGCGTTCCGGATTCTTCGATTTCGATTGGCCGCTGCTGGCTATCGCGTTCACCATCTGCGGGGTGGGTATGCTAGAAATTTATTCGTCCACCCACAACAGCGCGATGCACGGAATGCAGTGGCGGCAGGCGGCGTGGATCGGCCTGGGCCTGGTGGGAATGTTGGTGATCTCGCGGATCGACTACCATGCGCTGCTGGACCAGGCGCCGTTGATCTACGCGGTGGGGATGTTTCTGCTGGTGGTGGTGCTGGCGATCGGGCATTCGCGATTTGGAGCGAAACGGTGGATCGCAATTGGCGGCGGGGTGAACCTGCAAGTATCCGAGATCATGAAGTTGATCATAATATTGATGTTGGGGCGCTTTTTCAGCGAAGTGCGCACCGACCGGCTGACGCTGCAGGATTTGGTGAAGGCCGCCGGG